>JAESFU010000771.1_pt1 | contig 11668 bp, 5 predicted proteins | sample 9269461 | NCBI WGS metagenome assembly JAESFU01 (sample SAMN14502556, study PRJNA617107) | algae metagenome | isolation source: Stenomitos rutilans HA7619-LM2 and co-occurring heterotrophs from cave walls | place: USA: Waikapalae cave, Hawaii | collected 2009-07-28
TGCCGTCTACCACACCTTCTCCGACATCGCGACCAAGTTCCGCAACATGCGGAACAGTGCTTTTTCGACCAAGGTCAACGACATCGATGACTTGTGCATCCGCCTGCTCCGCCACCTGATCGGTGACACGGGCCAGCGCGTGAAGCTTGCAGGTGAGAACACGATCATCATCGCGCGCGACCTGACGCCGTCGCAGGCCGCGGGATTTGATCGCAAGAAGATCAAGGCGTTCGCGACGGACCTGGGCGGCAAGACCGGTCACACCGCGATCGTTGCACGTGCACTGGGCCTCCCTGCAGTGGTCGGTTGCCAGCGGTTGACCGAGGCGTGCGTGGACGGCGCGGTCGTGATTCTCGATGGCGAGCGCGGCGCGGTGATCGTCAATCCGGACAATGAGCAGCTCGAGACGTACCGCGGGTACATCGAGCAGGCGCGGGTTTACCGGCTTTCGCTGGGCGAACTTGCAGGGCAGGCTGCGATCTCGATGGACGGGGTCAAGATCGAGATCATGGGGAACATCGAGTTCCCCGATGAGGTCTTGAAGGTGAAGGAAGATGGCGGTGATGGCATTGGCCTGTACCGCACGGAGTTCCTGTACCTCACGAGCAATCACGAGCCGACCGAGAAGGAGCAGTTCCAGGCGTACCGGAGGTGCGTGGAATTGCTCGATGGTCAGCCGCTGACGATCCGCACGCTTGATCTTGGCGCGGACAAGCAGACGCAGTCTCGCGAGGAGATCCCGGAGCGCAACCCGTTCCTGGGTCTGCGTTCGATCCGCTACTGCCTCAAGCGGCAGCCGATGTTCAAGACGCAGCTGCGCGCGATCCTTCGTGCGAGCGCGCTTGGGCCGGTGAAGATGATGTTCCCCTTGATCACGTCAACGGGTGAGTTCCGCCAGGCCAAGTACCTGGTGAACGACGTGATGGAGGATCTGGCGGAAGAGGCGATCCCGTTTGATCGCAACATCAAGGTCGGGATGATGGTCGAGGTGCCCTCTGCAGCGCTGATGGCAGACGCGTTTGCGCAGGAGGTAGACTTCTTCTCGATCGGCACCAACGACCTTGTGCAGTACACGCTGGCGGTCGACCGGACCAACGAGCGGGTGGCGAGCCTGTACAACCCCGCGCACCCTGCAGTGATCCGGCTGATCCGCGACACGGTCCGGGCTGCGAGGCGGCGGAACATCCCGGTTTCGTGCTGCGGCGAGTCTGCTTCCGACCTTGAGTTCTCGATTTTGCTCCTTGGTCTGGGGTTGCGTACCCTTTCCATGACCAGTTCCGCGATCCCGCACCTCAAGCGGCTGATCCGGAGCGTGAGTATTTCGCAGTGTGAGCGGATTGCCCGAAAGGTCATCTCGCTTGATTCAGACGTGCAGGTCTCGGCATATCTCCGGGATTGTGCACGCAAGATTGTCCCCGAAGCGTTCGACGTCCGTGCAGGCGACTGAATGAGGCCCTCCGTGGGGCCGGTCGCGGTTCAGGCGGCGAAAGCAGATCGGGAAACAGAACAGTGATCCGGCGCCCCTCCGGGCCTCGGATCTGAGAGTTGTGCAAGTCCTCCGCTCGTGTCGAGCAGACAGCCCCTCAGTCAATGAGCGGCCGGTCCCTCCAGAGCGTCGAGAATTCGCGGGAGTGTCGGGCGGGTCGAGTTTCGTCCCTGCACAGGCGCCTGCGGTCTTTCGGGAGGTGGCTCCCGCGTGGCTGTGACCCTTGAGTCACAGACCCCGCGTCCCACCCGGGGTTTTCCGCAAAGCTCAGGTCCGGTTCACCCGGCGGCGTGCGTCCGAAGGAAAGGACGTTTCATGCCCCATACCCAGATGCTGATCAACTACGTCTCCGGCGAAGAGTGCCGCGTGGCGGTGGTTGAAGACGGCAAGCTCGAAGAACTCCATACGGAACGCTTTGCCTCCGCCTCGCGCGTCGGCAACATCTACCTCGGCAAGGTCTCGAATGTCGAGCCTTCGATCCAGGCTGCGTTCATCGACTTTGGCGTCGAAGAGAACGGTTTCCTCCACATCTCGGATCTCCATCCGCGTTACTTCCCCGGCGAAGACGTGGAAGAAACCACCGAGCGCGTCGGCCACAAGACACCGCGCCGCGAGCGGCCCCCGATCCAGCAGTGCCTGCGTCGTGGGCAGGAAGTCGTCGTGCAGGTGCTCAAGGAAGGCGTGGGGACCAAGGGCCCTTCGCTCACGAGCTATCTCTCGATCCCCGGCAGGTTCCTGGTGATGATGCCGCAGATGGATCGCGTCGGCGTCTCGCGCAAGGTGGAGGATGAGGAAGTCCGCCACAAGATGCGGGAGATCCTCGATCAGCTTGATCTTCCCGAGGGATTCGGGTTCATCCTTCGCACTGCAGGGATGGACCGGACCAAGACGGAGCTCAAGCGCGACCTTGCGTACCTCCAGCGTCTCTGGAAGGACATGGACAAGCGGCTCTCGACCGGGAGCAAGCCGCGGTTGCTCTATTCTGAGAGCGATCTGCTGGTGCGCTGCCTGCGCGACGTGCTCACTGCAGAGACCGATGAGATCATCATCGACAACGAGATTGCACTCAAGCGTGCGAGCAGGTTCCTCAAGATCGTCGCCCCGCGCACGTCGACCAAGCTCCTCCAGGCGCCGGGCAAGACGCCGATCTTCCACGCGTTTGGCATCGAGCAGCAGATCGCGCTGATCAACGCACGCGAAGTGCCGCTGCCATCGGGCGGCAGGCTCGTGATTGACCAGACCGAGGCGCTCGTCGCGATCGACGTGAACTCCGGCAAGTCTCGCGAAGCGCGCGACGCGGAAGACAACGCATACCGGACGAATATCGAAGCGGTGGACGAGATCTGCAGGCAGCTTCGCCTCCGAGACCTTGGCGGCATCGTCATCAACGACCTGATCGACATGCGGCACGCCTCGCACCGCAAGGACATCGAGACGCGTTTCCGTGAGCGGCTGAAGCGCGATCGCGCGAGGAGCACGACGACCTCGATCAGCGAGTTTGGCATCCTTGAGATGACCCGCCAGCGCATGCGCGGGAGCCACGAGCAGGTCCATTTCCACGATTGCCCGACGTGCAGGGGTCGCGGCCTGGTTCAGCGGCCTGATTCGGTCGCGTCCGACGCGCTGCGCGAGCTTGCTGCAGTGCTGGATCTCGATCGCATCGGCAAGGTTGAGCTTGTGGTGCCGCCGCGCGTCGCGGGAGAGCTCCTCAGCACCAAGCGCCAGTTGCTTTCGCGCATCGAGCGCAATAGCGGCAAGCGCGTGGAAGTTCGCGTGAGCGAGACGCTTGCTGCAGATCGCGTCACGTTCTACGCCTACGACGCGCAGGGCGCGGACATTGATCTTGGCAATCTCCCCAAGCCTCGTCGCCCGAAGGATCTGAAGGTCTGGGAAGATCCGGATTCGAAGAAGGCTGCAGCGGAAGAAGGCTGGTCGATCACTGATGAGGAGATGAAGGCGCCGCTAGAGCCCGAGCAGGCGGAAGAGCAGGAAGAAGATCTTCACCCGATCGAGATCGACGACAGCGACGTCTTGAACGACGACGAGATCGAATCGGTCTCTGCATCGACGAGTGCAGCTGCAGGGGACATCAACGGCGACGGCGAGCGTCGCGGTCGTCGTCGGAGGCGAGGTCGCGGCGGGCGTGGTCGCAGTGGTGGCGGGAGTGGGGGCCAGGGTGCAGGCGCATCGCCGCACGGCAGGTCGGAAGGTCGCGCGGAGGGGCGTGATGGCCGTCGTGATCGACGCGACGGGCGTGGCGCTGTTGGGGGTGCTGGCGGGGGCGATGGCGGTCGCGACGGTCCGCGTCGTGATGATCGCCAGCGTTCGCGAGCACCGCAGCGTCCGCAGGCAGCAGGCGAAGGCGACGCATCGCATGGCCCTGCATCGGGCGATGACGATGGGCACGATCACGGTGGACAGAACGGCGGCGGCCAGGGCGAAGGTCAGGGCCAGGGTCACGATCAGTCGGTCGAGATCGGGCCTGATGGTGAACCGCGCCGGAAGAGGCGTCGCCGTCGGCGTCGCGGGCGTGGTCGCGGCGGCGAAGGTATGCAGGGCGCTGGGCACGCAGATGGCGGCAGCGGCGACATGAACGGCGATGGCGGGGATGGTCCCTCGGATCGCGGTGATGATCGCGAGCACGATGGCGAAGAAGGTTCGCACGATGATGGTGCGCAGGGCGAAACTTCTGATCGCCCGCCTGCAGCCCAGTCTGAAGATGGGTCTGGAAATGGGTTTGGACGTGGGCGCGGACGTGCACAGCGTTCTGGTGCCCAGCGTGGCGAGCGTTCCGAATCGCGCCGCGAGTCTGCGCCGCGTGACGAGCGTGGTGATGCAGCGGGCTCGGGAGAATCTGCATCCGATGATGCAGGTGGATCCGCTGACGGGCATGACCGTGACCACGATGGTCAGCACGATGGTGATCGGGGCGGCGATGAAGGCGCTCCGGGCACGGATGGCGAGCAGGGCGGCGGTGGGCGTCGCCGCAGGCGTCGTCGTCGTCGCGGCGGTGCAAACCGCGGCGGCGGCGAAGGTGCAGGCGAGGGCGGCATGGCCGAGTCTGGATTCGAGTCTGGCTTCGGGCCTGGCAGCGAATCCGGCGGTGAACCGCGCGGCGAGAGCACAAGGGGCGGTGATCACGGTGGTGAGCGCGACGGCGAAGGCCGTTCTGCAAATCGTGAAGCACCGCAGGGCCGCTCGCGTGGAAGTCGTGAGTCAGGCGATCGTGGCGAGGGTCCGCGCGATAGCGGTCGCGTCGGCGAGCGGAGTGATCGCGGTGCAGATCGCGACATGAACCGCGAAGGCGCACGTGGCGGTGACCGGACTGGTGATCGCGGCGGCGACCGTGGTGGTCGGGGCGGTCGTCGTGGCCGCGGCGGGCGTGGTCGCGGAGGCGGTGGAAGTGGTGGCGGGGGTGGCGGCGGCAATGGTGGTGGTCGCGGTGATTCGGGTGGCTCGCGCCGCTCGGATGATCGTGGCGGCGACTCGGGTCGCGGCTCATCGCGTGGTTCGGGCGGCGGTTCATCCGCACCTGCACCTGCGGCAAAGCCCGCTACACCCGCAGCACCGCAGCCCAAGCTGCTGTATGTTTCGCGTCGCAAGCTCTCTGCAAGCGAACTGAACCGCAGGCCCAAGGCAGAGTAAGTCGATCAGAAAGTTTCACGTGCCTCGCGGCGAACGCCGCGAGGCACGCTTGTTCAAGAGACGGGTTTGTTCATCCGCATGCGCCATCGCGTGATTATCCTCGGTTCGACGGGCTCGATCGGCACACAGGCCATCGACGTGATCCGTCACCTGAACGCACTTCATGCGAGCGGACTGCACGAGCGTTCCTACGAGGTCGTCGGTCTTGCATGCAGGAGTAATCTGGGCCCGCTCGCATCGCAGGCAGTTGAGTTTGCAAACGCGAAGATTGCGGTTGCGGCTAAATCGCCCCGCTGTGCGGAAGAGCTTGGCGTTGATCCTTCCCGCGTGATCTGCGGAGACAATGCAGCGGAAGAGCTTGTCAGGAGCGTTGACGCGAATCTTGTCATCGCGGCGATCGTGGGCTCTGCAGGTCTTCGTGCGACGCTTGCCGCGGTTCTGCTGGGGCGCGATGTAGCCCTTGCGAACAAGGAAGCGCTGGTCGCTGCGGGCGCATTGATCGTTCCTGCTGCAGTCAAGTCGGGCTCACGTCTCTTACCGGTCGACAGCGAACATGCAGCGCTGTGGCAGTGCCTCTCGGGCAAGACTTCGCAGCCTGTGGGCACTGCAGCGAGCGCGATACAGAACAACCGTTCGATATCGGTCGCGCCGCCACTTGCGTGCAGTGCATCGGTCGAGAAGCTGATCCTCACTGCATCGGGCGGTCCATTTCGAACCTGGACGCGAGAGGCGATCGCGAAGGCGACGCCCGAGCAGGCACTCAAGCACCCGACGTGGAGCATGGGCGCGAAGGTGACGATCGACTCTGCCTCCTTGATGAACAAGGGCCTCGAGCTGATCGAGGCACACTGGCTGTTTGGCGTTGGGAACGACCGTCTTGAGGCGGTGATTCACCCGCAGTCGCTCGTGCACGGCATGGTGCAGTGCACCGATGGCGGTCTGCTTGCGCATCTGGCGTGTGCAGACATGCGGCTCCCGATTCAGCAGGCCATCGCGTGGCCGATCGCTGCACCGGGGCCGTGGCAACGGCTCGATTGGTCGCGTGCACAGACGCTCCAGTTTGAGCCGCCGGATCTTGAGCGGTTCCCTGCTCTGAAGTTCGCACGCGAGGTGATCGACGCGCCGACGAGCAAGGGAACGCTGGGCGTGATCCTCAATGCAGCGAACGAGGAAGCGGTTGGCGCGTTCCTGAAGCACGAGATCCCGTTTGGACAGATCTCGACGCTCGTGCACGACACGATGCAGGGCGTTGAAGCTCGCCCGCTGATGTCGATTGATGATGTGTCAGAAGCAGAGCGTGCTGCAAGATCCCGCGTGCGAGCAATGATCGGTCGTGTGCACACTTCGACGCGTTGATACGGCATCTGACCTTGGTTGCTACTTCATCCACGACGGACAAGCTCGTCAATGGTCGCATCTGACTCTTGTCGCAGTGCCCAGCGTGCTTCGCGGATGAATGCAGGGATGTCAGATCCGCATTCCGGGCAGACGGCTTTGTCGTGGCCCGTTGCGGGATATTTGCATGTGTGGCAGTTGCCAAGTGCGAGCGTTTGCAAGCCAGACTTGTAGTACTTGCGTTGGGATTCCTGCGGCAAATAAAGCACTGCGGCGACAAGGCCAATAAGCAAACCTGCCGCGACGATGCCTATCGCCGTGAGAATGTACGCATCACTTGATCGTCCGCCCGCGGGTGTGTAAACAGAGAGGCCAAAGAACGCGGTAAAGCCGACGACGAGGAGGCTTATGCTGACCCGCCGCCACACACGGCCGCAGAATAGCCACGATGGGCGCGGGCTGAGAACTGTTCTTGCGATGAACTTTCTCGCCGAGCTCATGCGACGAATCCCCGTTGAGTGATGGCAATGTCGTCTTTACCGGTTGCCCGCCAGCCTCCGGACCGTCATGTCGAACGTCCTGACCATGTTGGCGTGGATGCCGTAGACCGTGGCGCAGTAGATGAGCGAGGCGATGACCGAACCGATCATCATCGCTGCACGTGCAGAGGCAGCGGATTGATCCGCGCCGCGGATGAGGTTGGTGCTCAGCGCGTCTGCAGGGGCGATGATCGCGTAGACCAGGGATGCAGGGCTGAGTGAGGCGAGTGCAGGGCCGATGCCGGGGATTTCATCCGCGGAGTTCCATCCGCAGAGCCCGACGACGCCTGAGATGATGCCGACGACCGCGACGGTCGCGACGACCGAGCCGATGGTTCCCTTGCTGCGGAGCGACCACTGAAGGCCGACCATGCAGGCAAAGGCCATGAAAGGGATGATGACGAGCGGCGCGAGGATCGCACCCTCTGCAAACATGATGGGGAGCTGGACGGGATTGGGGCCGACGGTGGTGACGGTTTCAACGACGCCGCCGGGCCTGCCCAGGCCATCGAGGAGCACGTACACGCCCAGCACCGCGATGAGCCCGCAGGGCACCGCGATCATCGGGAGGATGTAGGCGATCAGCCCGCGCAGCTTGCCCGAGAGGTACTGGCCGGGCGTGATGGGTGTTGTAAGAAGAAGATCGAGCGTTCCGTCCTCGCGTTCGCGGCTGATGGCGGTTGCGGCCATGTTCATCGCGACGAGCGAGGTGACGATCAGCATGCCCCAGATCGTCGCGAGCATGGCAAAGCGGAACTCGGTGTTGGTGAGCTTGCCGGTGTGGAGCATCACCAGGAGCGCAAGGCCGAAGACCGCGCCAGCGACGATGAAGAGCCACCGCATCAGGATGCGAAGGAGCGTTGAGTTGCGTGCAGCTGCTTCGCGCCAGGCGATGGGGTTGTTCCACACTGCACGGGGCGGGCGATGCTCAGCACCCGATGCGCCAAGCCCGAGCATCTTGCGGTACCACGGCACGCCGACGCCTTCGCCAGAGAGTGCCTGAAGGCCACCGGTCCTGACGGTGAGCGTCGAGGCGAGCATGAGGAAGATGCTCAGTGCAGCACTGCCGACGCACCATGTGGTTATGGGGGATTCAAAGAACCATGCAGCGATGCCGGTGTGCGTGCCTTCTGCTGCACGCATGTAGGTGGAAGGGTTCAGAAGCGCGTAGAGGGCAAGGAAGGGGTTCATGGCGGTCAGCCACGTGACGCCCTGGCCCGATGGGCCAGAGCCGCCGCCCGAGGCGACGATCCAGCGATCGACCGCGACGGTGACCGCGAGGTAGCTGATGACCGAGATGTAGAAGGTAAAGACTGCACGCTTGCCGACGAGGCGCGAGACTGACAATGAGATCGCAGTTGAACCAACCAGGAGCGCAGCACATGCAGCGATCAGGTAGCTGGCCATGATCGATGGGCCGGGAACACCGCCGAAGTACTGCGTGAGCGCGAAAAGCGGGAGGCTCGCAAAGAGGAGAGCGAGCACGAAGAAGAGGCGACCCAGGAGGTTGCCAAGAACGATCTGTACGCCGCTGAGCGGAGTCGTGAGAAGGACTTCCCACGTGCGAGGGCTTGATTCCTGCGCGATGGCGCTTGCCATGAAGACGGGGGCGAGAATGCAGATCAGCCCGATCTGGAGATAGGCGATGGCGTTGAAGCTGAAGGCACCTGCAGCAGCGAGATCGCGGTACGACATCGCAGAGCCGCTGCCGCCGCGTATGAGGAGTGCCCAGAGGAGCACGATGATGAGTACGCCCAGATATGCAGCGCGTACATAGAGGTGCTTGAGCCGCCGCGATCCGTTCTGGACGAGCCGGACGGCGATGGGGTTGGTGGGACCTATGGAGAGCAGGTACCTGAGAAATACGGGCATTGCCATATGGTAGTGCATTTGCCCCAAAACGCGACCGCCCCCGTTCCACGATGACGGGGGCGGCCGGAATGAGGTTAAGCGTGCGGTAAGTTCTCGGCTTTCTGCTTACTTGCGGGGTGTCTTGCTGCCGCTGTTGCCGCTGCCGCTCGAGGTCTTGGTTTCAAAGTCGTCGATCTCGCCCATCTTGGTGACGTCCGAGTCGGTCTCGTCGATCTCAATACGCAGGTCGCTGGGAACGGTCCACGTCCAGCTCTCTGCGGCCTTGACGTCGAGGGTCGAGCCGACTTCCTGCCAGACCATCGGGACGTAACCCATCGATGCGAACCAGCGGACGTCTGCATCGACCTCTGCGGCGGTGGGGAAGTGGTTGAAGAAGTCCTGGTGGAAGTTGTACCGGTAGCTCATCAGCGTTTCGTGACCGGGGAGGAGGAAGTCCGCGAGGTAGTGGGGGTTCTGGAAGGGGTAGCAGTCGTTGAGATTCTGGGGGATCGCACCATCGAGGGCCCAGCCGGGCAGCACACCGCCGACGAGCGTGCTGAGAATGTCGCACGGGCTGGGCTCTGCGAAGAAGCGGACGGTGGTGTAGCGTTCCTTGATGTGCTTCACCCAGCGGTAGGCGTTGCGGATGCCGTTGATGTGGGGGTTGCAGGTATCGAGGCCGATGAGGGTGACGCCTGCACGGACCGCTCCGTCAAGCTCGCGCTCTGCGATCCTGATATGTGAAGGGTTGTCAGGATCAAGGGGTGTGACCTCGGCGGAGTCCCACGAGTGGGAGATGTCGAGGCTCCGTCCCCACCACAGTCCGAGCTGCTTGCCTGATGCACCGACGCGCGGAAGGCCGATTTCGGGGTCAAAGGCGGTCGAGAGGAGCGGCGATTCTTCCCAGCGTGTGGTCATCTGGAAGGGGTAGTTGAGCTGGGGGTTGTGGAAGTAGAGGCCCGAGGGTGCCCACAGCATGACGGACTTGTAGCCTTCGGTCGCGATGATCTTGTCTGCCCAGGGGCCCCAGCCAAAGACGTCGGGACGGCGGAGATTGGGGTCGCCGTAGCCGTCGAGGTTGCCGGCCTCCTGGTAGAAGGTGTCCGCGATGCCGATGGGCAGGATGGGCGAGGTTGAGCGCTTGAAGCTGATGCCGCCGTAGAGCGAGCGGAAGTACTTGCGGTAGGGGAGGAGCGTCCGCATCCAGTTGTCACGGTCCGCGACGACGCGCACCGCAACGACGTAGGTCTGCTTGGACTTGGGCTTGAGCATGCCCTGGAACTTCATGGCCTGCGAGGGGTGGACGTTGACGGGGTCTGAGATGCGGAAGCTGATGCCCCAGCCCTTGCCGCCTTCGCCGTTGTTGCTCCCTGCAGGGTTCATGATCCCGACACGGATGTCGTGGTCGTACTCGATCGCGGGGTACCGCATGCTCGCGGCGATCGCGTAGTCGTTGTTGCGGACGACCAGGAGGGGCGAGAAGAGGTCGTTGGGGTACATGTACGCCTTGCCGACGAACGTCGTGAACAGGGCAGGGCGCCAGACGCTGGTGTGGCGGACGTCGAGGTACTCGATGTTCTCGCCGAGCGTGATCATGCCGACGTTGATCTGGCCCATGCGCCGGGCGACCGTAGTCGGGTTGTTGAACGTGACGACGATGTCAAAGCCCGTCGGCTGTTCATTGAACGTGGTGGTGTAGCTGACTTCAGGGTCGTAGCCCTGGACGAGCGCCACCGCGTTTGGGCGTTCCTGGATGAGAAGCTTGCCGTTTCGAATGTCGCGGAGCTCGAGCTTGTTGTTGACAAAGGCGAGGTCGGTGAGCGGAGGGCCCGACTCAGGTTCCGGGACAACATCCACCGCGCGGGCCGAAGGCGCGCAGAGTGACACCGCGGCGGCAAAAGCCGCCAGGACGAGGCGAAGTCCATTGTGCATGAAGGGAGTTCCCGAGCTTCTGACGAGACCGGCTTCCCGCCCCTGTTCCACAGCATCGATTTGTTCGATGCCCCTCGTGGTCCGGTCTCGGACACCTTGCACGTGCGAACGGCAGGCACGTGTCCCCCAGACACGAATGAAATACGCCATAAATGTCCGGCGTCTCGCTTCCTCCGTCAAAATGAAGCCAGAATGAAGGAATAACCTTTTCCTGCGCAATTTTTGCTACCGAAAATGTCGGTGATTTCCCTTGCTTTTGAGCTTCGCGTGCGGGATTTCCACTACGAAGTGCGCTCTCTCGCGGCACTCACGGATCGCCAGTGACATCGATTTGGCGCGACATGTCGTGCGATTTTGAAATGCGCGGGATCCGGCGGTCACGAGGATCGTGCGCGGAATGAAAAACACCCGGCCGCGGGGCCGGGTGTTGTGAAAGACATTCAGGTTTCGCGGGAACCAGTCTCGATCAGGTCGAGCCTGCACCGGCGCCGACTGGCTTGTCGCCTTCAGGCTTGTTGCCCTGGGCAGGAGGCGTCGAGGGTGCTGCAGTCGTCTCGGCGGGCTTGGAGTCGAAGAAGAGATGTTCTTCGCCCTTGCCCTCTGCGTCGTTGCGGCGCGTCACGATGATCTTGGCAGGCGACTTGATGTCGCCGGTCAGGAGCATTTCGCTCAACGGATCTTCGACGTAGGTGCCGATCGAGCGGCGGAGCGGACGCGCACCGTAGTCGGGGTTGTACCCCTTCTCGATGAGGAAGTCCTTCGCGGGCTGATCGAGCTCGAGCGTGAAGCCCTGGTGCGCGAGACGCTTGCCGACCTTGCCCACCTCGTAATCGATGATGCGGGTGAGGTCTTCGCGCGTCAGCGGGCGGAAGACGATGAT
>JAESFU010000772.1_pt1 | contig 11631 bp, 9 predicted proteins | sample 9269461 | NCBI WGS metagenome assembly JAESFU01 (sample SAMN14502556, study PRJNA617107) | algae metagenome | isolation source: Stenomitos rutilans HA7619-LM2 and co-occurring heterotrophs from cave walls | place: USA: Waikapalae cave, Hawaii | collected 2009-07-28
CTTCAAGAACCCGCAGCACGAGCGCACCAAGCTCTTCCTCAGCCAGATCCTCCACTGATCTCTCGGTGATCCTCCCCCGTTTACGGGGGAGGGGGACCGGCAAAGCCGGTGGAGGGGGCGTCCCCAAGAACCGAGTGCGCCGACTGCCTCATCGCCGAAGCCCGCAGTCGTCCCTCCCTCTCCCTTGTGAGGAGGGGGGACCCGCGTAGCGGGTGGGTGGGGGTGGCCCCACGCTCAGGCCCAAAATCCCCCGTTCATCCGTCGTCAATGACCGGTTCATGAACCCATCCCCGGAACGGCAGCGACGCTGTCCCTGTCCGCCCCTCCGGCAACGTATCGTGCCCGCCTCAATCGGCCGAGACGCCCGGATTCCCGGCATCCTCGCTGCATCTGTCCCCGCCAGCCCCCTGCGTGGGACAATTGCCTTCATCGGCAATCGCACACCCACAAAAAACGCGAGGGGCGTGAAATGAACGAAATCGCGGCGATCCGTTCAGTTCGGGCCGACACGCCGAACGTGCCGCCTTGACCCCGCCGGGCCTGATCGGGCTATAACCCCCGCGAGGGCAGCAGGAGCAGCGAACTTGACCATGACGGTTACGGCCGTTGGGCGGCGCCTCGCCCGCCTTCTCACTTTACTGGCCGTGTTGCCGAGCCTTGCCATCGCGCAGGAGCAGCCGGCGCCGGCCGGGCCGACGCTGCAGGCCATTCGCGACCGCGGCCACCTCATCTGCGCTACCGCCGATCCGTTGCCGGGCTTTGCCCAGCCGGGAGCTGACGGACGCTGGACCGGGTTCGACGTCGATTTCTGCCGCGCCGTCGCGGTCGCGGTGTTCAACGATGCGAGCCGCATGGAGTTCGTGCCGCTCTCGGGCGACAGCCGTTTCGCCCAGCTCCAGACCGGCAGCATCGACGTGATCGCACGCAATGCGCCGTGGACCATGCGGCGCGATACCGGCTACGGCGTGCGCTATGTCGGCACTTCGTTCTTCGACGGCCAGGCCTTCATGGTGCCGCAGTCGCTCGGTTTCGTTTCGGCCTACGAGCTTGATAACGTTACGGTTTGTATCCTCGACGAGCCCGAGCCGCTGGCCAACCTGCGGGAGTTCTTCTTCGGCACGCAGGCCAACTACACCGAGGTCCTTTACGAGGATCGCGAGGACCTCGCCGTCGCCTACCAGCAGGGCCTCTGCAACGCCGTCTCGGCCTCGGCGAGCTATCTCAACGCCATGCGCCGCAACCTGCCGGAGCCGGCGACACACCGGATCCTCCCTGAACGCATCAGCAAGGACTCGTTCGGGCCGGTGGTGCGAACCGGCGACGACCAGTGGTTCGATATCGTCGCCTGGACGCTGTTTGCGCTGATCAATGCCGAGGAATCCGGCGTCACCTCGACCAATATCGAGTCGCTGGCCGCCGCCAAGACGCACCGGATCCGGCGGCTATTGGGGCTTGAAGGAACGTTCGGCCCGGGCATCGGGCTCGATCACCTCTTCATCGCCAATGTCATCAAGGCTGTCGGCAATTACGGCGAGATTTTCGAGCGAAACTTCGGGCCCGCCACCGGCGCAGCCGTGGTTCGCGGCCAGAATGCGCTGTGGATCAATGGCGGGCTGCTCTACGCCCCGCCGGTCGAGTGATGCGTCTCAGGCGAACAGCACCGTCACCCGGCGATTGATGGCGCCCTTTTTCTCGATCTTTCCAAGCTTCAGCTGCCCGATCTCGGCGGTGGAGCGGACATGCGTGCCGCCGCAGGGCTGGAGATCGATGTCGCCGATGCGGACCAGCCGGACCCGGCCCTGGCCCATGGGCGGCTTGACGTTCATCGATTTGATCAGCCCAGGATTGGCCTCGAGCTCGGCATCGGTGATCCACTCGGATGTCACCGGATAGTCCTTTTCGATCAAGGTGTTGAGCCTGGCCTCCACCTCGGCGGCATCGGGGACGTCGGGCAGGTTGAAGTCGACCCGGCCCTTGTCCTCGCCAACCGCTGCGCCGGTGATCGGGTAGGGGAGCACGACCGTCACAAGGTGAAGCGCCGTATGCATGCGCATCAGGCGGTGCCGGCGCTCCCAGTCGAGATGCGCAATTACCTCGTCGCCGGGTCGCAACACCGGCGCGCCCTCGGCCGGAACGTGGACGATCGCCGTCTTGTCACCGTCCGGATGCACTGTCGCGGCGATCGGCACCGACCGCCCATCCGCCAGCTCCAGCCGCCCGGTATCGCCAGGCTGGCCGCCGGAGGTGGCGTAGAAGATGGTCCGGTCGAGCACGATCTCGCCCTCGGGCGTCACCGCCGTGACGAGGGTCGGCAACGAGCGGATATAGCTGTCCTCGCGGAAGACGAACTCGGTCACGCGACGGGCTCCGGCTCGACCACCGACTGCCAGTCGATCTTGTCCTGCGCTTCCAGCCAATGCGGCACCGGCAGTCCCTTGGCCCGCAGGAATTCGGGGTTGAAGAGCTTGCTCTGATACCGATTGCCGTAGTCGCACAGCACGGTGACGATGGTCTTCCCCGGTCCCAGATCGCGCGCCAGCCGCACCGCGCCGGCGACGTTGATGCCCGACGAGCCGCCGAGGCACAGGCCTTCATGCTCGAGCAGGTCGAAGACGTAGGGCAGGGCTTCGCTGTCCGGAATCTGGTAGGCGCGATCGACGACCACGTCCTTAAGATTCGCGGTAATGCGGCCCTGGCCAATACCCTCGGTGATCGAGTTGCCCGAGCTCTTCAGCTCGCCGTGAGTGTAATACTCGTAGAGCGCGGCACCCTCGGGATCGGCGAGGCCGATCTGGACGTTCGGGTTCTTCGCCTTCAACGCCATCGAGACGCCACCGAGCGTGCCGCCCGAACCGACGGCGCAGATGAAGCCGTCGATCTTGCCGCCGGTCTGCTCCCAGATCTCGGGGCCGGTCGTCTCGATATGGGCCTGCCGGTTCGCGACATTGTCGAACTGATTGGCCCAGATGGCGCCGCCGGGCAGCTCGCGGTTCAGCTTCTCGGCGAGGCGGCCGGAAATCTTGATGTAGTTGTTCGGGTTCTTGTAGGGCTTCGCCGGCACCTGGATCAGCTCGGCGCCGAGCAGGGTCAGCGCGTCCTTCTTTTCCTGGCTCTGCGTCTCGGGGATCACGATCACCGACTTGTAGCCGAGCGCATTGGCCACCAGCGACAGCCCGATGCCGGTATTGCCGGCCGTTCCCTCGACGATCGTCCCGCCCGGCTTCAGCAGCCCACGGCGCTCGGCGTCACGCACGATGAACAGCGCCGCGCGATCCTTCACCGACTGTCCGGGGTTCAGGAACTCCGCCTTGCCCCAGATATCGCAGCCGGTCGCGTCGGAGACGCGGTTGAGCCGGATGAGCGGGGTATTGCCGATGGCGGAGATAACGTCGCGGTGGTTGGTCATAAGGGGAAAAGCACGGCTGTGGAGGATGGTCTGGAACCTAGGCGGCGGGCTGGGTGATGCCAAGCGGCAAGGTGATGAATTGGCATGGCTTTTCGGCCGCGTACCGGCCATTGGGAGGATTTGGCGTCGAGCGTAAGTTTGGTGGAATGAACCCGCGCTCCAACCTCTCAGTCGTCATCCGCGGGCTTGACCCGCGGACCCATAGGATGCAGCAGGCTGCGCATGGGTGGCCGGGTCAAGCCCGGCCATGACGACCGAGAGTTCAGTGGCGCGCCTACAGCTCCTTGAACGCCTCCAGCGCGCGTTCGCGGGACGCCTTGAGATCGACGATCGGCTCCGGGTAGCCCTTTACCCCGCCGCCTTCCCACGGCTTGTGCACCAGCTTGTCCGAAAGCTTTGCGACCTCCGGCACCCAGTGCCGCACATAGTCCCCGGCCGGATCAAAACGCTCACCCTGGGTCACCGGGTTGAAGATGCGGAAGTAGGGCGCCGCATCGAGCCCGCTGCCGGCTACCCACTGCCAGTTGCCGGGGTTGTTTGCCGCATCGGCATCGAGCAGCGTGTCCCAGAACCACTGCTCGCCCTTGCGCCAATCCAGCATCAGGTTCTTGGCCAGCAGCGATGCGACGATCATCCGCACCCGGTTGTGCATGAACCCGGTTTCCCAGAGCTCGCGCATGCCGGCATCGACGATCGGGATGCCAGTCTCGCCCATCTGCCAGGCCGTCAGGTCCTTCTCCGACCGACGCCACGGCATGCCGGCGTATTTTTCGACCATCGGGACCGTCGAGATATCCTCGCGGTGGTAGAGCTGGTTTATATTGAAATCACGCCAGGCAAGTTCGCTAAGGAACTTCTCGACCTGACCGGCCTTCCCCGGCTCGTGCTGGGCCATTGCAAGGGCGGCGTGCCAGACCTGCCGGGGGCTGATCTCGCCGAAGGCGAGGTGGGGCGAGAGGTGCGACGTGACCTCGCGCGCCGGGTAGTCGCGACCCTCGGGATAGTCGCGCACCAGCTCGTCGAGGAAGCGGTCGAGCTTTTCGCGCGCCGCTGCCTCGCCGATGGTCCAGTGTTTGCCGATCTTCTTGCCCCAGTCGGGCTCGCGATAGTCGGTATCGACGCGATGGTGGGCAACCGCGGGTTTCGCGTTCGGCCGGCGCAGCGGGGCAGAGATGTCGCGCTGGCGCAGCTGTTTCCAGAACGGCGTGTAGACCGAATAGGGCTTGCCCGCGCCGGTCTCCATCTCGAACGGTTCGACCAGCACATTGGCGGCAAAGCTCTCGACCTCGCGGCCGTCACGCTTCAGCCGCTCCTTGATCGCCGTATCCACGTCACGCTCGGCCGGGGCGTAGCGGCGGTTCCAGTAGATGGCGTCGGCCTCGTGCCTGTCCGCCAGCTCCGGGATGAGCTTCTGCGCATCGCCAGCGACCGTCTCCAACCGCACACCGCGTTCCGCGAGATCCGCGGCAAGCGCGTTGAGGCTGTGGTGCAGCCACCAGCGCGAAGCGGCGCCACGCTGGCGGGCGCCGGTCGTCTCCTCGATATGCACGGCCACCACCTCGTCCGCAGCCATCGCGCGCGACAAAGCCGGATTGTCGGCAATGCGGAGATCGTTGCGGAGCCAGACCAGCGCCCGTTTTGGCATGAAACAGATTTTCCTTTTGTTCGGGACGCGGCGCTTTCCGTTCCCGTCGCAAAACGGCGGCGAAAAGCTCAACCTCTACAACGCGCAAACCACGCAAAGGGCTGGGGATACACTACAAATCCAGTCGTCTTGCGCGGCTTGCCGCTCTGCCACAGAGCCGATATTTCACAGCCCGTTGCAACTCACGATCTGCCCAGCGCCATGACCAGCACCGCCTCGCGCGGCCTCAGCCATCTGAAATCTCTCGAGGCCGAGAGCATCGAGATTTTCCGCGAAGTCGCGGCCAGCTTCGAGCGGCCGGTGATGATGTATTCGATCGGCAAGGATTCTTCCGTCCTGCTGCACCTTGCGCGGAAGGCGTTCTTCCCGTCGCGCGTGCCGTTCCCGGTCCTGCATATCGACACCAAGTGGAAGTTCCGCGAGATGATCGAGTTCCGCGACCGCATGGCGCGTGAGCATGATCTCGACCTGATCGTCCATACCAATCCCGATGGCCTCGCGCAGGGCATCAATCCGTTCGACCACGGTTCGGCCGTTCATACCGACATCATGAAGACGCAGGCGCTGCGCCAGGCACTGAATGCCGGCAAGTACGACGCGGCGATCGGCGGAGCGCGGCGCGACGAGGAAAAGTCACGCGCCAAGGAGCGCATCTTTTCGCACCGAAACGCGCAGCACGCCTGGGATCCCAAGAACCAGCGGCCCGAGCTCTGGCGCATCTTCAACACGCGGCTCGCGCCCGGCGAGAGCATGCGCGTGTTCCCGATCTCGAACTGGACCGAGCTCGACGTCTGGACCTACATTTACGCCGAGAACATCCCGATCCCCGACCTCTACTTTGCGCGCAAGCGCCCGGTGGTCGATCGCGCCGGCACGCTCATCATGGTCGATGACGACCGCTTCCGCTTCAATCCGGGCGAGACGGCGCGCGAGGAGATGATCCGCTTCCGCACGCTCGGCTGCTATCCGCTCTCGGGCGGCATCCGCTCGGACGCGGCAGACCTGCCTTCGATCATCATGGAAATGCAGGCCTCGCGGACCTCCGAACGCGAAGGCAGGCTGATCGATTCCGACAGCGTCGGCTCGATGGAAAAGAAGAAGCAGGAGGGCTATTTCTGATGGCAACCGTGCCGATGACCGCCCCCAGCACGTCCGAACTGGCGCTCGAAGCCTGGCTCGCCGAGCAGACCGACAAATCGCTGTTGCGCTTTTTGACCTGTGGTTCGGTTGACGACGGCAAGTCGACGCTGATCGGCCGGCTGCTCTATGACAGCCAGCTGATCCTCGACGACCAGCTGGCATCGCTGCGCAAGGAAAGCCGCAATCGCTCGGTCGGCGACGAGGGTATCGATTTCTCGCTCCTGGTCGACGGTCTCACCGCCGAACGCGAGCAGGGCATCACCATCGACGTCGCCTATCGGTTCTTTTCGACCGACAAGCGCAAGTTCATCGTCGCCGACACGCCGGGCCACGAGCAGTATACCCGCAATATGGCGACCGGCGCTTCGAACGCCGATCTCGCCATCGTCCTGATCGACGCGCGCAAGGGCGTGCTGACGCAGACCCGGCGGCACAGCTTCATCCTCAGCCTGATCGGGGTGAAGCACGTCGTCCTTGCGATCAACAAGATCGACCTCGTCGGCTATGACGCGGACGTGTTCAGCGCCATCGAGGCGGAGTATCGCGAGTTCGCGCGGGATCTTGGCTTCGAGACCCTGGTCGCCATTCCGGTGTCGGCGCTGAAAGGCGACAACATACTTGTCCCCAGCCCCAGCATGCCATGGTATTCTGGTCCGCAGTTGGTCCCGTACCTGGAAGGCATCGAGGTTGCGACGGATCGGGCGAACAAGCCGCTGCGGTTTCCCGTGCAGTGGGTGAATCGGCCGAACCTCGATTTCCGCGGCTTTTCAGGCACGGTTTCCTCCGGCGCGGTTGCGGTCGGTGACGACATCCTGGCTTCCGCGTCGCGCAAGCCCGCCAAGGTGGCGCGCATCGTCACCATGGACGGCGACCTGCCGCGCGCCATTGCCGGCGAGGCGGTGACGATCGTCCTCGATCGGGAGATCGACATCTCCCGCGGCGATGTGCTGGTGCACGCCGGCCAGACGCCGGACTTTTCCAACCAGTTCCAGGCGCGGCTGGTGTGGATGAGCGAGGAGCAGGCCATTCCGGGCCGCTCGTACCTGCTCAAGATCGGTGCGCAGCAGGTGCCGGCTTCGATCACCGACCTCAAGTTCCGCACCAATGTGAACACGCTCGAAGAGAGCGCGGCCAAGACGCTCGAGCTCAACGAGGTCGGCACCGTAACGATCGCGACGGACAAGCCGATCGCCTTCGACAGCTATGCCGACAACGCACTGGGTGGCAGCTTCATCCTGATCGACCGCATCTCGAATGCGACGCTCGGGGCTGGCGTCATCGATTTCGGCCTGAGGCGCGCGCAGAACCTCAGCTACCAGTCATTCGACGTGAACCGGAAGGTGCGCGCCCAACTCAAGGGGCAGACGCCGCAGATCGTTTGGTTCACCGGCCTTTCGGGCTCGGGCAAGTCGACCGTGGCCAATCTCATCGAGAAGCGCCTGACCTCGGAAGGCCGGCACGCCTACATTCTCGATGGCGACAATATTCGCCACGGGCTCAACAAGGACCTCGGCTTCACCGACGAGGCGCGGGTGGAAAACATCCGACGTGTCGCCGAAGTGGCCCGCCTGATGGCCGATGCGGGGCTGATCGTCCTCGTTTCCTTCATCTCGCCGTTCCGCAACGAGCGGCAACTGGCCCGCGAGACAGCGGGCGATGTCCGGTTCACCGAGGTGTTCGTCAATACCCCGCTCGAAGTCTGTGAAGCGCGTGATCCCAAAGGGCTCTACGCCAAGGCCCGGCGCGGCGAGATCCAGAATTTCACAGGTATTTCTAGCCCTTATGAGGCGCCGGAGAATCCGGATATCCTGCTGCACGGTGGCATCAGGACGCCGGTCGAGATGGCGGACGACCTCTACGCCCGCATCTTCGAGTGGGATCTCGGCTACTCGATCTAGTGACGTGAAACCGGCAGTCCGGGCGCTGGCGCGGCTGGACTTTCGGTGCAAGTATGTGGGGCAACTGGTTCGGCCCCATATCGATGCGTCTTGCGTTTCGGCTTGCTTTGTTTGTGCTGTTTTCGTGGGCGTCGGCAGGGCTGGCACTCGCCGCCTTCGATGACTCCCGGCTTTGGTTCGAGCAGCTCACGCCAGAGGAGCGTTCGGCGACGCAGACCGACCTGATCCTGCTCGGTCACTACGAATATCTCGTCGACGGCAAGTTCGGTCGCGGTACGTTCGATGCGCTGGAAGCGTTCCAGCGCAGCGAAGGCGCGGCACCGACCGGCGTGCTGTCGGAGCGCGACAGGGTCCGGCTGCGCGACCTGGCGCGGGAGGTCGATACCAGGTTCGGACTTGAACTCGTCAGCGACAACGAGGCGCGGGTCGCCATGATGATCCCGGGGCGGCTGCTGTCTATCCGCAGTCCGACCGGCACTGGGACATCCTATGTCAGCGAGGATGGTGAGTTCTCGCTCGAGACCATGCATTCGGCCCTGACCGAGAACTCGTTCGAAGATCTGTTCGAGACGATGACGGCGCCCGATCCCGAACGGATCGTGACCTATCGCAGCTATGGGTCTGGTCGCTTCGTGGTCTCCGGCCAGATCGGAGATTACTCGTTCTACACGATGTTCGTGAGCGCTGGTGAGGAGGCGGTCGGCTACTCCCTCGCCTGGGGCAAGACTTACGAGCGCGAAGGGCCGATCGCGTCGGTGTATCTGGCGTCGAACTTCAATCCACTGAGCAACCTGCCTCCGCCGCCCGAACTCGAGAAGGCTGCCGCCGAGCCACCGAGCCAGTTCGACCTGCCGTCGGACCAGCCGGACCTGATCGTCCTCAATGCCGAGATCGACGAAGCGACGCCACTGGCGTTTCGCCGGGCGTTGGAAGCTAGACCGGCGGTTCGGGTGCTCGCGCTCAACAGTCCCGGTGGCTCGGTCGATGCCGCGGTTGGTATGGCGCTCGAGATCCGCAAGCGCGGGCTCGCGACCTACGTGCCGGCGGAGATGGGGTGCTACTCGGCCTGCGCGTACATGTTCTTTGCCGGCACGGATCGGCACGCCAAGGGCGAGCTTGGGGTGCATCAGATTTCGTCTGACGTCGCGGATCTCGTGATGGCACAGACGACGCTGGGCGACGTCATCGATGCGCTGCAGTCCTTCGGGGTGCACCCACAGGTGATCTCCCACATGCTGCGGACACCGCCTGCGGACATGTACGTCTTCGACGCCGAGGAACTGGCAGAATGGGGGATCGAGGCGGGCGACCCGATAGAGGTCACGGTGGCACTCACCGATCCCGTATCGATGGAGGGCAGTCCCGACGCCTTCGTCCAGCTGTCCAGCCACTCGAGTTCGCTCGAAGCGGGGCGGTCGCGTGACTACCTGGCGGGCCGTTGGGGCACGCTTTTCGGCGGCGCAGAACTCGAGATCGATCGGGCGGAGCAGGTCTACTACGTTCGCTTGCCGATGCCGTCGGTGGAACGGGCGAACACGGTTTGTTCTGCTATCAAGGCCGATGGCGGTGGGTGTTACGTAACCGCCCAATGACGATCAATGGTTTTCGCGACCACCGGACAAGTCGTAAGCCTGATCAACAGATATGCGTAGCCGAGATGTTAACGTCGACATCACGCGAGAGCTGATCCGACCTTCGACGAATCGTCTGTTGATCGCATGATGGGTTCCGAGTTCGTTCCCGTCGAATACTGGGAACGTGGACTGACAATCCTGTAATAAGTGCGGATCGCAGCCAAAATCGTTCTCGCGACCAGACCAAGGCCGAGGCGGAGCCTCAGGCCTCTTCTTCGTCCGCGGTCACGAGTTCCCTTGAACCGACGATCTGGGTGTCGATGTCATGGTCGAAACCCCAGTCGAGGGCTTCGAGGCGCAGAGCCTCGAACAGTGCGTCGGTCGAGACCGAACGGCCCTTGAGGGAGGCGAGGACGGACGAAAAGCGCACAGCCAGATCGGCAGGTGCGCCTGCAACGGAAGCAGGGACCACAGCAGTACTCTCGGACAGGGAATGGTTGAGCCGAGTTACCCCTCGGCTTTCCGGGCGCGGAGCTACTGCAGAATCTCTGAAGGATTGGTTCTTGGACAATTTACAATTTCGCTTTCATTCGGAAAGCGCGCTTTGAGCCAAGCACAAAGAGCGTCTACGCAGGTTTTCTACCGCGCGAATAGACCTATCGATCTGAACGTCAGATGAAAAGCGCGGCGGGCTCGATTTGGCCCGCCGCGCCGCAATTCAGCCCGAGAGGTTAACCGCCGATTGCGGGGAGTTTCGCAATCCAATCGCCGAGCCGCGTGAGGTTGCCGCCGAGCTTGGCGTGCGACATCGGACGGTAGCTTTCGACGAAGGACTCGAGCTCGGGATCCGGCTTGTGACGGAGATAGTTCTCCACCCAGGCGAGGGCGAATGGCTCGAGCTTCTGCTTGCCGGTCTGGTAGGTTTGCTCTACCCCCGCCACCTTTTCGACCACGGCGGGATTGGCCGCGGCAGCGAGGCTGAAATCGGCGATGCGGGTGAGCGCGCCGTCGCAGGCGGCGTAGCCGTCATAGCCGGTGGCGGCGAGGAGATCGGCCGTCACGACGAGCGGTGCAGTGGCGTGGAGCTGGTAGTTCATCGCCTTATCGGCGCGGTTCATCTCGAGCGGCAGGCTCCCGTCGGGCGCGGCCTGGCAGGCGACGAGTTCGAAACTGTCGCGGGCCCAGCCGAGCAGGCGCTGGTCGCCATCAACTCGACCCATTGCGGCCGCTGCCAAGGCAGCCCAGGCTCGCAGGTTGTTGCGCGAGGCATTGGTCGGCGCTTCCTCGTCGAAGAACAGCGTCATCCCGTCGATGCCGGACTTGAGCCAGGCCGTGACTCGCGCGCGCTTGTCTGCATCGAGCCCGCCGACCGCTCCAGCCTGCAGCAGCGCCATGGCGAGGCCAGCGTAGCGAGCCGGGATAGCCAGTTGCACGTTCAGCGTCTCGAGATCGCCCAACGCTCCGGCTTCGGCCCAGGCGTCGAGCCAGTCGAGCACGCAAGCGGCACGCGCTGGATCGTTCTCGACCAGTGCGGTGTTGGAGATCCGGATGAGGTCCCCGATGAAATCCTCGACCGGCTTCAGCGCCCGATCGACTTCGGCATTCGAGCCCTCGTCGATATCTGAGCGCGTCTTGCTGTCATCGGTGTAGCGACTGCCGAAATTGAGCGAGACGACGGGCCTGGGCACCGCGTCGCAGGAGAATCCGGTCTCCTCGGCGCGGGGAGCCGTCGCGCCGAGGAGCGTGGTCATCGCAGCGAATGCGATGCCGAAAGCGAGCCGCATGTCAGTTCTCGACCGACATGGAGGCGAGCAGGCGCTGCGCCTCGGCATTGCCGCGACCAGCGGCGTCCTTGAGCAGCACCGTCGCCTGCTGGATCGAAGGCTGGATGCCGATGCCCATGGCGTATGCCTTGGCGAGTTCGACCATGGCGGTGACGTCGCCGGCATCGGCGGCGCGCTGCAGCCA
>JAESFU010000773.1_pt1 | contig 11575 bp, 10 predicted proteins | sample 9269461 | NCBI WGS metagenome assembly JAESFU01 (sample SAMN14502556, study PRJNA617107) | algae metagenome | isolation source: Stenomitos rutilans HA7619-LM2 and co-occurring heterotrophs from cave walls | place: USA: Waikapalae cave, Hawaii | collected 2009-07-28
AGTCCCCAGTGCCCTGCCTTTCTGCCTCTCCCCTACCCTCCCCCATGGACATCTCTCTCCACGGAAAACGTGCACTCGTCTGCGGATCGACCTCCGGCATCGGCAAGGCCTCTGCCGTCGAACTCTCTGCACTCGGCGCGGATGTCACCCTCGCTGCACGCAACCCAGAAAAGCTCTCGCAGGCCCTCGCTGAACTCCCGCGAACCGGCGCGCAGAAGCACGCAACGCTCGCGCTCGACACGACCGACCCCGCGAGCGTCCGCCGTGCATGCGACGAGATCGCCACCTCCGGCGCCGTCTATCACATCCTCGTCAACAACACCGGCGGCCCCCCGGGCGGCACGATGCTCGACGCGACCGAAGAGCAGCTCATCGCTGCATTCCAGTCCCTCATGCTCTCTGCACACTCGCTCACCCGTGCAGTCGTCCCTGGCATGAAGTCCGCCAGCTACGGCAGGATCATCAACATCCAGAGCACGAGCGTGAAGCAACCCATCCCCGGCCTTGGACTCTCCAACGCAGTGCGTGCTGCAGTCGCCAACTGGGCCAAGAGCCTTTCGCTCGAGCTCGCGTCCTTTGGCATCACCGTCAACAACGTCCTCCCCGGCTACACCGATACCGACCGCCTCGCGCAGCTCTTTGGCGGACGTGCAGCCAAGACCGGCTCAACGCTCGAGAAGGTCACGACCGACGTCATCGCGACCATCCCTGCAGGTCGCCTCGGTAAAGCCCAGGAAATCGCATCTGCAGTCGCCTTCCTCGCCTCCCCCGCCGCTGCATACATCAACGGCATCAACCTCCCCGTCGACGGAGCACGCCTCGGAACGCTGTAACGAACCCGCAGCGCAAGCAAGGGTGTTTTATTTTTTCTCCCAGCTTCAAAAAGGCAGGCCACGGATTTCACGGATGGGACGGATCAGAAGAGACAAGCCGCCGATGAACGCGGATCAACGCGAGATCAGAAGAGAATATTGCCGCGGAATACACGGACGACACGGATCAAGGCAGCAGATTAGAAGACTGGTGGAGATACAAAAGCCTGTCGGGTGCCCTGCTCCGGCCTGCTTTGAGGCCAGAGCAGGGCGCCAACCCTCATTACATCCCACGCCCACCGTGCCACCGACTTGCTGCTCGGAGCAAGTCGGTGCTCTTCAAAGCAACACGAGTTAGCCAATCAATCGCCGTTGCGTAAGCGAACCCTCGTGAAGTCAGCACGCGATACAGATATCTATCAGACTTTCCGGGGGGGGGTCGCTCGCGTTGCTCGCTCGACCCCGGCTACATTCGTGCGCCCCTTGCGGGGCGAGAGCCAGAAGCACCAAGATGCCCAAAGCTGCACCTCGGTGGCACTGCAACGCCCTCTGCTTTTCCCACTCTCTTCTGCCTTCATCCGCGTCGTCCGCGTACTCCGCGGCCAAATCTCTTCTCAGATCTCACGTTGATCAGCGTTCATCTGGGGCCTGCCTTCCCACCCCTGCACAGGCTCCCACGCATGCAGTTCCTGCGGCAGCATCCGCGACAGCTCCACGCAGCGGTTGATCAGCATCGTCGCGTCCTTGCTGATGTACTTGCCTAGCGCGACCGTCACTGCACCGCCGCCCACGCGCACCTGCGCGTACTTGGGCAGCGTCATGCACCAGGCCTGCACCTCGGGCGTCAGCACCAGGAGTGCGAACTCCTCGTCCGTCACCTTCACGCGCCACTTGCGGTTGAACGCCTCATCCTCGACCTTGAAATCCTTCGAACCAAACAACTCGCCGATGCGATGAAAGACACTCTCAGGAGAAAGTTCGACGAACGGCCACGCCTGCGGCGCGGGCGTCGCGGCGATCGTGTTGTAGTGCGTGCTCTTGTTCTTTCCAGACCCCGTCGTGTACCGGTGCTCGCACATCGCGACCGGCGTCTGCCCGACATGCCCGAAGACCGTCCACTGCACGCCCGTGCTCCCGGTCTTGAGCTGCGACCACGACCCGCCGCACTGTCCAAGCGCGCTGTGCTTGTCCATCTCATCGGGTTTGAAATTCACGCGGAACCCTGCAGCTTCGAACTCAGCCGTCAGCCGCTTCTTCCGCGCCTTCTCGGCCATGATCGCGATCGTCGCGACCACCGCCACGATCGCGACAAACGTCCCGAAGATCATCAGGTCGGTCATGAACGCCCTCCACCCTGGATCACATGTGATGGACTTCGAGCCACACGTTTAGTTTCCCGCTGCAGCACGGATCGCCGCGAGCGTCTTGATCAACGCAGGCACGGTTTCAAGCTTGAGCATCGTGCTCGCGTCGCTCAGAGCCTTGGCGGGTTCGGGGTGTGTCTCGATGAACACGCTGTGCACGCCTGCAGCGACCGCGGCCTTGGCAAGAAGCGGCGCTCGCTCGGGCCTGCCGCCTGTCTGCTCCCCTGCGCCGGGCAACTGCGTCGAGTGCGTGCAGTCAAAGCACACCGGTGGCGAACCGCCCTCTGCCTTGAGCTCCATCATGTCGCCAAGGCCCAGGAAGTCGTTCACGAGCCTCCCGTACCCGAAGAACGTTCCGCGCTCGCAGAGCATGATGTTCGTACACCCTGCTTCGGTCAGCTTGCGCACCGCGCCCGACATTTCGCCAGGCGACAGGAACTGGCCCTTCTTGACGTTCACTGCACGGCCGTGCTTGCTCGCAGCTTCGCCCGCCGCCATTAGGAGGTCGGTCTGGCGACAGAGGAATGCAGGGATCTGGAGAATGTCCACGACCTTGGCTGCATGTTCTGCCTGGTCAGGCTCATGGATGTCCGTGGTTGCAGGGACGCCGAGCTTCTCCTTGATCTCGGCGATCCACGCGAGGCCCTTCTCGATACCTGGGCCGCGCGGCGAGCGGATGCTCGAGCGGTTGGCCTTGTCGAAGCTTGCCTTGAAGATGTAGGAAAGCCCTGCAGAATGGCATGCTTGCTTGATGCGCGTTCCGATGTCCATCCCGAGTTCGAGCGATTCAAGAACGCACGGCCCGGCGATGATCGCGAGCGGACGGCCAGCACCAATCTCGATGTTCCCTGCCCTGCAGATTCGTGTCATGCACCCAGCGTAGCAGTCGCGAACCCCACCCCGCCTTGTGGCGGGGCCTGCCTCTGGTAAGCTCGTCCCATGCATAAGGATGGAGGGACAACATCATCTGCAAAGCCTCGGAGCCTGCTTCGCGGCATCATGGTTCGCCTGCTCGTGCTCCCCATTGTCATACTCGGAGTGCTCCTTGCCGTGCGATGGACGTCGTGGGCTGAATCCCGTGTCTTCTATCACCCTTCGCGCGAATCGTTCGATGCGCCGGTTGGTGCAGAGGATGTCAACTTCACCACCGCGGATGGTGTCCGGCTTCACGGCTGGCTGCTCACGCCCACGAGGCCGCCGCACGAGCTTGATGAGCACACGCGGCATCCCGTGGTTCTGCACTGCCATGGCAATGCAGGGAATATCAGTTCGCACATCGACTTTTCGAGCTTCCTCGTCGACCACGGGATCGCGGTATTCATCTTTGACTATCGCGGGTACGGAAAGTCGCAGGATGTGGGTTCGCTTGATCGCGGCATGTTGATGAAAGACACCGAGGCGGCGCTTGCGACGCTGCTTGCGCGTCCAGAGATTGATCCCACGCGCGTCGGCGTGATGGGGGTGAGTCTGGGCGCGGTGTTTGCAACCGCGATTGCCAGAGAGCATCCGGAGTCGGTCCGTGCAGTGTGCACGGTGTCTGCGTTTGCGAGCTGGGCACGCATCGCGAACGATCACCTTCCGGTCGTCGGCCCGATCCTGCTTTCAAACTCGCTGAGCCCCGTTCATTCGCTGCGAAGCATGGCGCCGCGACCGGTCTTTCTTGTGCATGGCGATCGAGATGAGATCATCGGCTTTCATCATCTCAAGCTGATGGAGAATGCAGCACGGGCGGGCGGTTCTGCGGTCACGGCGCATGTTGTACAGAACGGCGATCACAATGGCGTGCTGTTTACCGAGCAAGGTGAGCAGGAAGCGATCGCGGACTTCTTCGCGACTGCTCTTGCGCCTCGGTGATCAGGCTCTGCTGTCCGCAGCCTGCAGTCCGCCGTCTGCTCATTCAACCGTCGCGATGACCTTGATTTCAAAATGGATCGGCGTGTTGCCACCGGTGGGGAGAGCAGTGACTTCGATGGTGGTGCGGGTCGGCTGGTGCGGGCCCGCAGGAAAGAACTCGCCGTAGATGCGGTTGTAGGTCTGCCAGTCGCGCTTCATGTTGGTGAGGAAGCAGTGGCAATCGACGATGTTTTCCCACTTGCTCCCTGCGTCGGCGAGGACTGCACGGATGTTGTCGAAGCAGGACCGCATCTCTGCTTCCATCGAGTAGTCGGTCAGTTCGCCCGCGGCATTTACCACGGCACCGGGAATGTCTTTGGAGCCTTTTTTGCGTGGACCGATGCCCGAGAGGAAGAGAAGATTGCCGACCCTCCGTGCGTGCGGGTAGGGACCGACGGGCTCGGCGGCGGTTGCAGATCGGATCGTTGAGTCCATCGTCATCTCCTCATCTATAGACGGCGTGCCCTGAGCGTACGCGGGCGTGCGGGATCATTGATTCAAGCAGGTTACTGGCGAATGCAGACGTTGCGGGGTTCGGTGAAGAAGCGGAGTGCCTCGTTGCCCCCTTCGCGGCCGACGCCGCTTTCTTTGACGCCACCGAAGGGGGTGCGAAGGTCGCGGACCATCCAGCAGTTGATCCAGACGATGCCGGAGTGGAGCCTGCGGCCCATTTCCTGTGCAGTTGCAAGGTCGCGCGTGAAAACGGATGCAGCGAGGCCGTAGCTTGTCGAGTTGGCCAAGGTGAGAGCGTGATCGGTCGTCGAGAACTTTTGGATGGTCACGACCGGGCCGAAGATTTCTTCCTGCTCGACTTTGCAGCTTGCGTCGAGGCCATCGATCACCGTGGGTTCGTAGAAGTAGCCTGCTTTGCAGCGTTCGGGGAGCTTTTCAGCGGAGACGCGGCGGCCGCCGGTGAGGATGCGGCCGCCGAGCTTGCGAGCTTCATCGACCATGGATTCGATCTTGGCGAGTTGGATGCTGCTGGTGATCGCGCCGAACTGCGTGGAGGCCTCGCGCGGGTCACCGATGACGAGCGAGCGTGCACGTTCGACGACGCCCTGCACGACGCGGTCATAGATGCTCTCGTGGACGAGGAGGCGTGAACCGCAGAGACAGATCTGGCCCTGGTTGCTGAAAGCAGCACGTGCAGCGGTGGCGATGGCACCGTGGGGCCCATCGAGCTCTGCATCGGGGAAGATGATGAATGGGTTCTTGCCGCCGAGTTCGAGGCTGACGCGCTTGAGCATGCGGCCTGCGGTTTCGCCGATCCAGCGGCCGACTGCAGTGGAGCCGGTGAAGGTGATGGTCGGGACGTCGCGGTGCTCGACGAGCGCGGCACCTGCGGTTTTGCCGGTGCCGTGGACGATGTTGAGAGCGCCGGGCGGGAAACCTGCTTCGATGGAAAGTTCGCTGAGGATGTGTGCAGTGATCGGGGTGATCTCGCTGGGTTTGCCGACGACGGTGTTGCCGGTGGCGAGTGCAGGTGCGATTTTCCAGGTGAAGAGGTAGAGCGGGAGGTTCCAGGGAGAGATGCAGCCCGCGACGCCGCGTGGTGAGCGGAGGGTGTAGTTGAGTGCAGGGATTCCGCCGGGTGTGCCGCCGCCATCAAAGTCGTGCGATTCGCCGGTGGTGTGGAGGATGGCGGTGGCGAAGTAGCGGAGGTTTGCAGCAGAGCGGGGGATGTCGATCGTGCGTGCAGCGGTGATGGGCTTGCCTGCATCCATCGATTCTGCCTGCGCGAGGCGATCGAGATTGGCGTCGATGAGATCGGCGAGACGGAGGAGGAGGCGGGAACGTTCGGTGACGGGCGTGGAGGACCAGGCAGGGAATGCACGGGATGCAGAGGCGACGGCAGCGTTGATGTCATCGGCGGTCGAATCGGTGACGCGTGCGCAAGCACGGCCGGTGGCGGGTTCGATCGAGTCGAGCCACTTGCCGCTTGTGCTTTCGATGAGCCTGCCGTCGATCAGGTTCAGGACGTTCATGGCGGATTCTAAGACGGGAAAGGCAGGCCACGGATTACACGGATGAGACGGATCAGACAGAAGAAGAGATTTGGCCGCGGAGTACGCGGACGACGCGGAAGAGGCAGAGAAGGGGTGAACAGTGATCAGACAAAAGAGGTGAAGAGGGAGTAGGAAAGGCATGGAGCCTGCCCCGCTCAGAGCAGCGGAGCAGGGCACCCAGTAGAAAGAAAAAAGCGGGGCCTGGAAAGGCCCCGCCACAAGAGGTGAGCAGTGGAATGTTGGGTCAGGACTCGATGGTGTCGTTCATGAGGGTGGCGAAGGTGCCGGTGACGTGCGGGGTCGTGGGATCTTCCTTGGGGTCGGGGCGGCGCATGAGGTAGGTGCCGTCGGGACGGAGGTCCCAGGCGTGGCGGTAGTCGTCCATCGAGACCTGGAGGATGCGCTGGAGGCGCCTGCGTGCTTCCTGATCGCGGACGGGAACTGCGCACTCGACACGGGTGTTGAGGTTGCGGTACATCCAGTCTGCACTGCCGAGGTACCAGTCGCCGTCGAGAGGATCTTCCTGGCCTGCAGCGAAGTGGAAGATGCGGGAGTGCTCGAGGAACCTGCCGACGATGCTGATGACCGAGATGTTTTCTGACAGGCCGGGGACGCCGGGGCGGAGGCAGCAGAAGCCACGGACGATCAGGACGATCTTCACGCCTGCCTGCGAAGCCTGGTAGAGCTTCTCGACGATCTCGGTGTCTTCGAGGCTGTTGAGCTTGGCGATGATGCGCGAGGGGAGCTTGCGCTTTGCAAACATGATCTCGCGGTCGATCATCTCGACGAAGCGGCGGCGCATGTTGAAGGGCGCGACCAAAAGGTGCGAGAAGGACTGCGCGGAGGAGATGCCGGTGAGGTAGTTGAAGACGTTGACGAGGTCTGCAGTGATGAGCGGGTCGCACGTGAAGAGGCCGACGTCGGTGTAGAGGTTGGCGGTCTTGGGGTGGTAGTTGCCGGTACCGATGTGGGCGTAGCAGCGGAGGCCCTGGCGTTCCTTGCGGACGACCAGCGCGGTCTTGCAGTGGGTCTTGTATCCGCCGACGCCGTAGGCGACGTGGACGCCTGCCTTTTCGAGCTTGCGGGCGAAGGAGACGTTGCGGTCCTCATCGAAGCGTGCACGGAGTTCGACGAGGCAGGCGACCTGCTTGCCGTTCTCTGCAGCACGGATCATGGATTCGATGAAGGGTGAATCGGGGCTCGTGCGGTAAAGCGTCTGCTTGATGGTGACGACGTCGGGGTCGATCGCGGCCATCGCGATGAAACGCTCGACGGAGTCTGCGAAGCTCTCGTAGGGATGGTGGACCAGGACATCCTGCTTGCGGATGGTGGCGAAGAAGGAAGCAGGCTTGATGGGCGGGGGGAGGCGGAAGCGCGGCGGCGTTGCGGCACGCCACTTGGATTCCTTGAGCTCGGGACGGTCGAGATCGGCGATCTCTGCGAGCGCGAGGTACTCGATGGGGCCCGAACGCTCGTAGACGTCCTGCGAATCGAGGTTGAGCTTGTCCATCAGCATGCGCGTGAGATCCGTCGAGGCGTCCTGCTCGATCTCAAGGCGGATGGCGCGGGCAAACTTGCGGAGCTTGAGGTCCTGCTCGACGGATTCGATGAGCGAGGTTGCTTCGAGCTCGTCGCGCTGGATGCCAGCAGATCGCGTGACGCGGAAAAGCACCTGCTCGACGACATCAACGCCGTGGAAGAGCTTGGCGAGGTTGTGGCGGATGATCTCCGGGAGCGGGATGAAACGGTCAGGGCGCTTTCCGTTGCGCGAGGGGATCGCGACCATGCGACGGAGGGTCTGCGGGATCTTGAGACGCGCGAAGCTGGGCTCTGGCTCTTCACCATCTGCTTCGCCGGGCTTGGGGGCAGCGCTTGGCGTGCGAACCAGGAGCGCGAGGTTGTTCGAGAGGTTCGAGATGAACGGGAAGCGGTGGCCCGAATCGACGGCAAGGGGCGTGAGCGCGGAGAAGATGTTGACTTCGAAGTAGTCATCGACCCAGCGCTGATCGCGGAGCGGGAGATCCTTGTACGAGACGAGGTTGATCTCGTGCTTGGCGAGCTCGGGGTAGACAAGCTCGCGCGTGATGCGGGACTGCTCGTTCTGCTGCTGGATGACCGCGTCGCGGATCTCGACCAGGAGCTGGCGCGGCGTGTAGCCTGCAGACCAGGCCGTTTCGATCCCTGCACGGAGCTGACGCTTGATCAGCCCGACGCGCTTCATGAAGAACTCGTCGAGGTTGCTCGTGAAGATCGAGAGGAACTTCACGCGCTCAAGGAGGGGCGTGCGCTCGTCTGCAGCCTGCTCGAGCACGCGGCGGTTGAACTCGAGCCACGAGAGATCGCGGTTGAAGGTGCGGGGCTCAGAGGGATCGAATTCTGGCATCACTGGTTGGGGCACGGGCGGCTGGGCAGCGGCGACGTGGTCGATGTGCCCGATGATGTCGGCCTGGGACCTCGCTGGCGCTGCGGGGTTCGCAGGCGCGGCGGTGGACGGGACGACGGGGTGTGCGGATTCTGCGGTGCGGGGTGTCATGGCTTTGGCCGGTCAAGCGGACCGGCACGTGCTTGGTCGCCCCGCTCCATCAGGATTGCCAGAAGGAAAGGGCAGACGGGAAGGGCAAGTGGTTCAGGCCTTGGCGGCCTTTGGAAGACAGTACGTCGCGGCACATCCGGGCGCTTCGGTCACGGTGACCCGGTCGATCCTCGCGTGCGGTGCCAGAGCCTCTCCGAGCTCAGATACAAGTATTTCGCCAATCTGGACGGCAACGTTCTCGGCCGTTGGATTGATTGTTGTAAATGGCTTCGTGTCGTTCAGGTTTCCGTTATGGTATTGTTCGCAAATTGTCTTAAGGACGGACTCTACGGTGTGAAAATCGCAGAGCAGACCGTCGGAATCGAGGGTGGGGCCGCTGACGACAACGGTGACGTGCCAGTTGTGGCCGTGGATGGGTTCGCGGGCACCTGCGATGGTGATGGCGTGTGCAGCGGCGAACTGGGTCTGGACGGAGAGTTCGAACATGGGGGGAGGGTAAATGGGGCAAAGCAGCAAAGGGGGCAGAGGGGGCAAATTTAAAACAAGAGAAGGCAGGCCACGGATTTCACGGATGGGACGGATCGGAGAAGGGGGATTTGGCCGCGGAGTACGCGGACGACGCGAATGAAGACAGGGAGAGGTGAACAGTGAACAGGGGACAGTGAACAGACGGAGAGGGGAGGAAGCCGGGGGGAGGAGAAGACAAGGAGCCTGCCCCGGGCTCAGGGCAGCCCGGAGCAGGGCACCTGGTAGACAGCCGCAGGGCACCCGAGCAGGGAAGCCAGGGGCGGGTGTGTGCAATACACTCCGGCCTTCTATGACAAATGCACCTCTCATGCTGTCGGTTTCAGGTTGCCGTGGGATCGTGGGCGCGAGCTTGACGCCCGAGGTCGCGGCGCGGTTTGCGGCGTCGTATGCGTCGTGGCTGATCGAGCGTGCAGGGGGCAAGCCTGTGACGGTCGTGGTCGGGCGTGATGGGCGTGCAGGGGCCCAGATGGTGCATCGCGCGGCACTTGCAGGGCTGTGCGGCGCGGGGTGCGATGTCGTAGACCTTGGCGTCTCGATGACCCCCACCACCGCGATCCTGACGGATGCGTACCGGGCGGAGTCACCCGAGGGTGTGGTGGCAGGGATGGTGCTGACCGCGAGCCACAATCCGCAGCAGTGGAATGGGCTCAAGTGCCTGCTTGCAGAGTCAGGGGAATTCGGGAGTGCTGCGTGTGCACCGCCTGCAGTGAATGCATCAGAGATCATCGAGCGGTTCAACACGGGGAAGATCCGGCACGCAGAGTGGAACGACATCGGCGACATCACGGACGATGATGCGGCTATTGAGACGCACATCGAGCGGTTGACGATGGCGCTCGAGGATGCAGGTCTGACGAAGGATGCATCGCGGCTTGGGATGGGGCTGAACGTCGCGGTGGATTCGGTGAATGCGTCGGGCGTGCGCGGGTCGCACATGTGCCTGGAGGCTCTGGGGGTTGAAGAGATCCTGCATCTTGGCGCGGAGGAGACGGGGATCTTCTCGCACCCGCCGGAGCCGACTGCAGAGAACCTTTCGCTGCCGGGCGGGCTGTGCGATGCAGTGCGGGAGAACGAGAGCGATATTGGTTTTGCGCAGGACCCGGATGCGGACCGGCTGGCGATCGTGGATGAGAAGGGGCGCTACATCGGCGAGGAATACACGCTTGCTCTTTCTGCACTTGCGGTGCTGGAGGCGATGAAGAAGGCAGGGACGCCGACTGCAGGGCACGTGCTGGTGACGAACCTTTCGACGAGCAGGATGATCGATGACATCGCGGCGAGGTATGGGGCGAAGGTGCTGCGGACTGCAGTGGGCGAGGCGAATGTCGTTGAGGTGATGAAGCGGGAGAAGGCGCTGCTTGGTGGGGAAGGCAACGGCGGGACGATCTGGCCGCGGATGACGTATGTGCGGGATTCCTTGAGCTCGATGGCACTGGTGATGTGGCTGATCTCGCCGCAGGGTGGCGGGAACGGGAAGAAGCGTGCGATCAGCGAGGTGGTGGCGTCGCTGCCGTCGTATGCGATCCGCAAGCAGAAGACGGACCTGGCGCGGAAGGAAGATGCGAAGCCCGCGATCGAGAAGATCGCGAAGGCGTACGGGGGGAATCGGGTGGATCTGCAGGACGGGGTGTGGGTGGACTTCACGACGGGGCCGCTTGCAGGGAAGGCGTGGCTGCACGTGCGTGCGAGCAACACCGAGCCGATCATGCGGTTGATTGCAGAAGCGCCGACGGAGAAGGACGCGGATGCAGTGCTGGCGGAAGCGGCGAAGGTGATCGCGGGTTGAGGATGGGCACGCTCTTTCGAGCGGCAAACTGCCTGGAACACTTACACGGATACGATTGATCATGCTCGAAATGACCTACCGGCCCGGCCAGCGAGTTCGCGTGACGCAGCAGATTCCCCGCCAGAGCGGGACTTCATCGATTTCGGTGGAGGGTGTGGTGCTTCGCGCTGGTCAGCAAAAGACGGGGTCGTGGTTTGCACACTCGAAGGATGACCGGCTGTGGCTGGATCGGCTTGAGATCCGCAAGGATGATGGGGAGCGGATCGTGATGAATCTCGATCAGTATTCGAGCGTTGAGATTCTTTCGGACGCGATGCAGTAAGCAAGGGCGGCGGGGGTGCCACGGGCGTAGAGCAAATCATGTTGTCATGAGAGACGACTCCGGTGGGGTTGGGTTTTTCGTGCGCGGACGAGAAGATATAGAGAGGGAGTAGCCTGCTCCTGTCTCAGAGCAGACAGGAGCAGGGCACCCGGCATCACTGAACCAAGAACATCAGGATCTCAGAGCAGATCCTGATGGCACGAAGAGCAAGCGGGGCCTTTCACAAGGAATTGCATCAGGCGAGTTTGAGTCGCAGTGCCCTGTACGTCTGGTAGAGCGTCAGTTTGCAGAGGATCCACTGCCGGACGCGTGGCAGGCCTCGCACGAACGC
>JAESFU010000774.1_pt1 | contig 11535 bp, 1 predicted proteins | sample 9269461 | NCBI WGS metagenome assembly JAESFU01 (sample SAMN14502556, study PRJNA617107) | algae metagenome | isolation source: Stenomitos rutilans HA7619-LM2 and co-occurring heterotrophs from cave walls | place: USA: Waikapalae cave, Hawaii | collected 2009-07-28
ATTTTGGCGACTTGTTCTGTGCTTCGAGGACGATCAGTGCAGCGGCAGCCTGGAGATAAGGCGGGCCGGCAACCAGCGTATCGGGATCAGATGTTAACATCGCGGCGATATCAGAAGTGCGATCTAGATGTGACAGAATTCTGATCTTGTGCAGCATCAACTCTGACACAGAGTTCAACGAGAGCATGTCGTCGTGCTCAAGCAGGAAATCCACATACATCAGCGCATCTGCTCCTCGATCCTTTCGGATGAGAGGGCCAGCAAGCTGAATCGCAGCCGAGTATGCCTCGTTCGCGATACCACGATCCAATTGATCCATACCACGGGCGGTTTCGAGAACGTCCTCGAAGTGCTTATGGGCCTCCTCTGGCTCGTTATTCCAGAGTAGATACTGGCCCAGTTGGCGCGAAGCAGAAGCAAATTCCGCAGGATTCGCCGGGAATAACACCACTGCCTGTAAAATTTCGATCGCCTTCGCACGGTCGCCGCTGTGCCATAAGTTTGACGCAGCCTGCCCGACGGATTGATCGGGCGGTGTTGAAGAAGTGCTTGAGCCGGGTTTGAAGCCGCTCAAACGCGACATATCGACCGAAAGCGAGCGATTCTGATATGCGGTGAGCAATAGAATGGCAGCCGCCGCAACAATTGTGTGCCCAATCCAGGCACGTCGATTTATCCACTGCCAACTTGACCGCAGCATGGTGCCGTCTCCGGGGGGACTTCGTTACAAATTGGATGACAGCATGGCTCGTCGTATTTCCCGTGCCAGTTACCGGGTGCAGGACCACCACAGATTACAGGAGGAAAACTCGCCTCAAATCCCCTGTCACCAGGCTTATTGACATTTGCTGTTGTGGTTGTCGGCTCGCACCAGGTTCGCACTGTCACCGGGTTACCCTGCGAGTCAAGGCAAGAGTAGTCTCGCACAGTTTCAGCAGCTATCTCGATTAATGAGTACCGATCTTCGGTTGTGAAGCTTCTTGCAAATCGCGTGAAGCACTGGAGTTTGCCCACGGAATCGGTGGCAGTCCACGTGACGCTATCGCAGGCCTGCACAGTGAAGTCGTACCCCAAGCTCAACTGAAATTCATCAAGCAGCTTTTGGACCAGTGCCCATTTGAGTTCGATCGAAACGGAGCCGCTGTGCGACACACACGTTTGAAGAGTTTTCGAAACCGAGATTTCACCTTGTCCGCAGTTGACGGTTCCTGACGGTACAAGTGCGCAATGGCACTGTGCGAATTGAACCCAGCCTTCGTAGTCAAAAACACGCTCATGCGTGGGAATAGATGAAATTACAAGATCGTGAGCAGTCGCGGTCACGGTGCAGCCCGTAAAACCTGCTGGCGGTGGTGCGGGCTGGCAGTCGATGGGATACGAAGGCCAATAGCCGGGCGGATACTGCATGAACTGGCGAGCCGTAACGATAGAAGTGCCAGCAAATATGAGTATGGCCGCGAGAGGAATTCGAGAGTATTTCATTGGAATGCAAGATAGTAAAATTCAGTCTTGCTTGTCAAAAAACCAGATCGAACACGAGCATCCCTGAGCTTCGCCGCGTGGTACAACAAGGCGAAAGTGGAAGCTGCAACCCCGGAGCTTGCACGGGGATTCGAAGCCTTGCGTTTGCCGTTCACTTTCGCGATTCTTCGGACTCAAAGGTCCATGAGAGCCTTGCATGGGCAGCCGTCTGTTGATATGCTCGGCACCTGCATCTCGACCGGGCTCAACGAGAGATGCTACGAGTCCGCGAGGACGAAGCCGAACAGTTCCCGAGCGTCTGGGTGAGCGATCATCGGACGCGACAGGGCGGACTGGGCGAGTTGAGCAAACGCAGTGGCTCGGGTACCTTGGTGCGGACGGCGGAACGCCGGGCGGCGTCCTTCCTTGAACGTTGTCGCTTGGACATGCTTCATGGTGAGGTCGCAACGAGGGTGTTCCAGTCAGAGGCACGAGGAACGCGATCTTCCGCGGGTGTGCGGTTGATGGGAAACGGGCAGTGTGCTGCCCGGCTACCGTCTGCACCCCTTGGATGGGCCTTCCCGGGCACACAGGGGCCTTCTGCGCGCGGTGGAAGCCGTGCGTGGTGGCTACGTCAGGGTCAATGAAGAGACGCCGTCCCTCCCGGATGGGAGTCGATCGGACCGGGTCGAGTAGTTTGGAGTTGCCATGAAGAAGTCTCGCCGCTGGACGCTTCCTTCGATGCTGGGCCTGGACCGTTTCTTCGGGGGTCGTCGTGAACAGACCGCCAAGAAGCAGGCAGCCCCTGCACGGGACCTCGCACGGAGGGCCGGCGGCGCTCCGACCGAGATGCTCGAGACGCTCGAAGCACGGCGGCTCCTGTTCTCGATGACGATCAGCGACAGCGACATCGACCCGACGACGGGTCTTGGCACGAAGGTCGCGTACTTCGGGTACGTGGTCCCTTACCTCGTCGCGCAGGAAGAAGTCGAGGACGAAGACCCCGTCGAGATCATCGAGGCCTTCAACGACGAAGTGAACGGCAATGTCGTCGCGACGAACATCCCCAGCAACACCATCTTCCTGGGTTCGAACATCCGCGTTCGTCACAACATGACGCCCGCGTCGTCGTTCCAGCTGATCCAGCCCGGCGCACCTGCAGACCAGGAAAAGCTCCTTCGCGCGAACATGCTCGGCGGGCAGTTCTTTGAGTTCCAGCTTGCGGACGGTCGGTACAACAACCGCGTGACGATGGACATCGGTTCCCTGCTCTCTTCGGGCGGCTGGGACACCGATGAGATCGAAGTCCAGCTCTTCTACGACGGCACGCTGGTCCAGTCGTTCACGGGCGACACGCTCCGTGCTGCACGGACCGTTCCGGGCGCGACGCAGGGCTCGGGCACGTTCGAATTCACGGCCCCCGGCAACATTGGCGCGTTCAACGTCGTCCGCGTCCTGGCCAACGGCGCCAACGGGCCGTTCTCGATCGACAACCTCTCGTTCTACCAGCCCTCGGGTGCATACTCGGGGATCATTGAGCCGCTCATCGCTGGTGCAGCGATCACAATCACGGGTCCCGTCGGCGCGACGGTCCAGGTTCTTGACCTTTACAACCGCGACATGCTCCAGACGATCCGTCTTGGGCGCATCTCGGGCTCTCAGATCGTCCTTGTCGATCCGGGTGACAACGGCGTCCCCGACTTCAACGACGGGATCGGCAGGATCATCGTCTCGGGCGGCGACAGCAGGACGCACCTCTCGCTGCACGGCGGTGAGATTGAGTCGTTCGAAGGCCAGCCCAACCCGGACTTTGACTTCATCGAAGGCAACTTCGGGTTCCTCAACATCGAAGATATCGAGGGCATGCTCGGCGACTTTGAGTCCGCGGGCTTCGGGTATCACCTTGACCTGACCCAGCCTGAGATTCCGCCGCCGGACGGCCTCCCGCCGGTTGGTGGCTCGGTGATCATCGGTTCTCCGTGGGTTCGCGATCTGGGTGATTACAACCCCGGCAACCAGGGCATCGGCGGCCTTGTGGGTGATTACGGCGCGGACGTGATCGACATCACGCCGGGCAACCTTGACGTCATCGGCGGGTTCACCCGCGCTGACCAGGGCGTCTTCGTGAACGGCTCGATCGGCACGCTGATGCTCCATGCAGTGGTGCACGGTTCGTCGCGCATCACCGGTTCGGTCGGCACGATCAACCTTGGCTACAACCTCGGTTCGCTCACGATCGACGGCGACGTCGGCTCGTTCATCAACGCGGTCGACCTCGGCAGCTGGACGCGTGATGCGGGCGGCAGGACGGTCAACACCGACTCTCAGATCACGTTCGGCCGCACGGTCGGCGACATCGTCGTCGGCGGTCGTCTCGCCGCGTCGATCACGGTCATCGGCGACACGGGCAGTCCCTCGACGCGCCCGCCGCGCGACGTGTTCACGTATCGCGAGCGCGAGTTTGTCATCTCCGAGACTGTCACGACCTACGAAGCAGAAGCCGCGATCGAAGACAACATGTTCTTCTACGCCGTCACGAACGGGGACCGTGTCCCCTACACGATGGCGAACTTCCTCCAGCCTGCCTCCATCCTCGGCGGCACGTACATGCGCAACGACTCGGTCCTGACCTCTGAATGGGTCGGCACTGCGTCGGGCGGCGTCCGCATCCAGGGCAGCCTCAGCGCACGTGAACCGGTGGTCAACACCGGTGAAGACGACGCGGACGTGTACGCGTTTGCCGCAGACGGCACGCAGCCGATCAACCTCCAGATCGCCTCGCAGGGCTCTGCATACCTGCGCGTCGTCGATCAGGACGGCAGGACGATCGCCGCGATCGAGCAGCCCCGCGGCGCCGACAACGCGTTCCGCGAAGATCAGACGATCACGTTCATGCCCGATGGTCCTGGCGTCTACTACGTCGTCGTCGCGGACGGCGGCGATACCGCGGACCAGGGCGTCGGCGCGTCGCTCTACTCGCTCGTCATCACCGGCATGGCGACCACGTCGCTGGGCATGGTGCGCACGGTCGGCAGCGCTTCTTCGTCGATCACGCTCCTCGGCGGGTCGATGGGCACGATGCGCGTCGGCAGCGGGGCCAACACCGGCACCGGCGCGGAAGCTTCCGGCACGGGCTTTGTCAATGGTGGTGGCGACTCTGATGACGATTACCAGTCGTGGATCGGCGGAACGCTCACGGTCCCCGGCACGCTGTACAACATCACCGCGGGCTCTGACATCCAGGGCGCGATCGACTTCTCCGCGGACGATTCCAACCCGATCAGCGTCTTTGTCGGCGGCAACTTCGGCACGCTCTACACTGGCCAGTCCGCGATCGCGGGCCGCGGTGACGCCGAGGGCGACATCATCGGCTTCTTCCTCCTCCAGGTCGGCGGTTCGATCGGCCTCATCGACGTCCGTGCCTCGATCGGCAACAACACCGACGCGGACGGCGAACTGGCGATCGCATCGGATCCGGGTGGCGTTCGCTTCATCACGGGTCGCGATTCGAACCTCCGCGGCGACATCGGCATGATCCGCGTCGGCCGCCAGATCGCTGGCGACGCGCTCCAGGTCGACACTGCACCGGGCTCGATCGTCGGTGCGCTCCTTGTCCAGCAGGATCAGGCGGACACGGGCGATACGCGCCAGGGCCTCTACGGCGGCGACCTGGGCGCGATCCTGAACCTCGGTTCGGGCTCGGATCTTCGCTTCTTCGACGCACCGTTCATCGATCTGCGTGATACGGACAACGCAGACACGCTCCTGGTCGAGAACCAGACGATCCGCTTCACCGACGACGGCGGCGGTGACGTTGAAATCCGCGTCGTGGGCACCAACGCAGGCCGCATCGCGGGCCGCGTGGTCATGATGCCCGTCGACGGCTCGCAGGGCGTCGTGGTCGGCCGCATCGAGGTCGATCTCACCGGCGGTGCATCGCTCGAAATCCGCGGCGTCGGCAACAACGGCTCGTCGGACGTGATCTCGATCGGTCGCATCCTCATCACGGGCGCCGATGCAGCACTGGGTTCGGGCGTCAGCGTGCTTGGTAACGTCCAGGTCGACGTCTTCGCGCTCAACTCAACTGCAGCACTCTCGTTCATCCGCAACGCGACCCCGATGGGCGACTTTGTCGCGATCGACGTCGCGGGCCTCACGGACCTCACGATCACGACCGGCGATCTGGGCAGGACGCAGACCCCTGCCTGGGGCCCACGCCTGATCGGTCCGTTCCTTGGCATCGGCGGTACCGCAGGTCCCAACGTAGTCTCGATCCCGCTCGCCGCAGACTCGATGTCGCCCAGCTGGGGTGGCGGGCTCTATCGCCCGATCAACAACGACGAACGCAACGCCTCGTTCCTCGACGACGTCGGCTCGCCCTTTGATCCCTACCTCAACGGCATCATCGTCCGTGCAGGCGGCATCGAGGACGTCGAAGTCGGCGGCGCGATCGGCGACGTCATCGCTCCCGGCGGCGACGTTGTCCGTGTCACCGCAAACTTCGACCGCGTGACCCCTGCAGGCAGGTTCGACGGCATCATCGGCACGATCTTCGGCCAGCGCGTCCTGTTCGTCGAAGTCGGCGACGGCCTCGCGGCCAACAGCGGCGGCCCGCTGTCGACGACCGGCATCTTCGCGACCGACGACATCATCCAGGTCTTCGCCGAGCGCATCGAAGGCTCGTACATCTCAGGCCCGATCAACGCTTCAGACAGCGTCATCGGCAACACGACCAACTTCGCGGGCGGCATCGACGTCATCCGCGTGGCAAGCCGCGGCGGCAACTACGACCGCGCCTACATCGGGTCGATGCTCCTGGATTCGTTCTGGGAGTCTTACTACCCCGACATCGGCATCTACCGCGGCCAGATCAACCTGATCGATGGTCGTGCAGCGGATCTCTTTGGCTCGGAAATCAGCGCGTTCAGCGTCAACACCATCCGTCTGACCGACGGCGTGTGGGACGCAACTACGCTCACCGCAAGCGACTTTGTCCAGACCGTCACCGCGGTCGAGTACCGCAACTCGACGCTCGTGGGCGGCTCGCTCGAAGTCCGTGCAAACCGCATCAACGCCACCGGCGACGTCGGCACCATCACCACGTTCTCGAACGCAGGTGATATGTCGGACCTCGGCATCGACGTCATCGGCGACGTGATCGGCTCGATCAGCGCTCGCAACTTCACCCGCGTCACGGTCGACGTGTCGGGTGAACTCCGCCTCCTTACCGCCGCACTCGATCTCCGTTCGAGCCGTGTCCAGGTCGGCTCGATGCCCCGCATCACCGCGGGCAGGAGCATCCAGTCGTCTGAGATCGCCGTCTCGGGCGTCCTCGCGGACGTCACTGCAGGCTCTCAGATCGTCAACACGAAGATCGAAGTCACCGGTCCCGACGGCGAGATCCGCAAGATCACCGCGACGGGCCTCATCTCTGGCGAGATCGCTGCATCGGGCCCCATCGGCACGATCACCTCGACCGGCGGCGACATCCGTGCGTCGATCAAGACCACGACCGCTGCGGGCACGATCCAGCTCCTCTCTGCTGCACGCGATCTTGACATCTCGACCGACGTGAGCGGCACGATCATCGAGCTTGAGGCAGGTCGCCACATCGGCAACCGCGCGAGCCCCGGCACGATCGTCATCCGTGGCCAGCTCACGGACGTCACTGCAGGCGGCCAGCTCTACTCTGACCTTCGCGTCGGCCAGAGCATCACGGGCACGGTCTCGATCGGCCGCGTCTCCGCGACGCCCGCCAACAACCAGCTCGGCTCGGGCTCGGTCATCGCGTTTGGTTCGATCAACGCGGTCTCGATCAAGGGCGACTTCGGCGGCGACATCCTCAGCTACTCGGGCGGCATCCGCTCGATCGCGATCGTGGATGGCTCGTTCCTCCCCGGCCGCCAGATCGCTGCATACGACGGCGACATCGTCAACGTCTCGATCACCAACGGCGACCTGATGGGCAGCATCTACGCCGACTGGATCCTCTGGCAGGTCAACGTCATCGGCTCTGCTGACGGCGTGTTCGGCGACATCGGCATCAACCCGTTCAAGTCGAGCAACACCGCCTACGACGCGTTCCGCAACCAGCTCCCCGTGGGCGTGGCCGCGGGCTCGGGCATCGATGGCCCGAGGATCAGCGCGGGCTGGAACGTCGGCGTCATCTATGTCTCGAACGGCTCGATGTTCGAGACCTCGGTCATCGCGGGCCGCGCGATCGGTTACATCACGGTCTTCGGCGAGATCGCCAACGACCCCTTCACCGGCACGCACGGCTCGGTCATCGCCGCTGCAGACTCGATCTGGTCGGTCGGCACGACCGGCCCGATCACCAACACGGACATCATCGCGGGCGTCGTCAGCTTCGGTTCAGACAACCGTCCGGGCGGAACGGGCGGTGCTGCAGACACCAACAAGTCGGGCTGGATCAACCAGATCTACTCCGGCGCTGACATGATCAATGTCACGATCTCTGCAGGCATGCTCCCCGGCAACGACGGCCTCTACAACACGGGCGACGACATCGTCGCCTCGGGCCTCTCGGTGGTGAACGCGGTCCTCGCCCCCGCGGGCGTCGTCGCCAACGCCTCGATCTTCAGCGATTCGATCGCCCCTGCACTCATCGCAGACACGCGGTTCACCACCGCGGGTTACAACTTCATCGTCGAGGAATCGCAGCTCTGGAACGGCTTCCAGGCACTGGGCGTGCCGATCACGTTCGAGGGCGTTTCGTTCACCCGTGGTTCGTCCACGGGCACGATGTTCTTCTCTGGCCCCGGCCAGGCATACTGGAACGAGTCGCTGGGCCGCGTGTGGCTCGTGAACACGCACTGGACCTCGTCGCTCCACGTCAACGTGAACGGCACCAACCCGACGCTGACGGACTTTGACATCGTCTCCAACGACGATGCATCGATGGGCAGCATCTTCATCGGTGCAAACCTCGCCGGTAACAGCGACATCATCATCGACGCCTACGCGGTGTACATCACCACCGGCGTCGTCTCGGGCAACGGTCGCTGGGACATCGGCGCGGACGTGAACACGATCACGACTGCAGGCTGGCTCGGCGGAACGTACGACGCCAAGCTCACGTCGATCTTCAACGTCACTGGCGACCTTGGCGCATCGAACTACGCGATCCGCAATGAGGCGTACATCTCGAGCCTCGCGTTCGGCAACGTCCTGGTTGGCGGCAACAACCGCGCCAAGATCAGCTCCGACCGCGACCTCAACTACTTCATCACCGGCGGCATCGTCGAGGGTGCAACGGTCCGTGCAGGCACGGGCATGATCCTCTTCCGTGCTGGCTCGGTCTCCCGCACGTGGGTCGGCATCGCGGACACGATCGCGGAAGTCGACATCAAGGGCGACGTGTTCGACACGTCGATCATGGCGGGCGTTGATCTGGGCCGCGACACCGAGTTCGGCGGCGCGGGCCTCAACGCGGACAAGGTCAGCACCGGCACGATCGGCAAGGTCACGATCGCGGGCAACTTCCGCGAGTCGGACATCACCGCGGGCGTCATCCGCGGCGAGGACGGCTTCTTCGGCACCAGCGACGACGGCATCGCCGAAGGTCGCTCGGTCATCGGGCCCGTCACGATCACCGGCGGTCTTGCAGGCAGCGATCGTTCGAGCGAGTCGTACCGCATCACGTCGAGCGGCTCGATCGGCACGGTCACGATCGGCGGGACCCGTGCACCGAACTTCAAGGTCGAGGCGATGGCGCTTCCGCCCCTGCCGTTCCAGGTCACGGACCTCCAGACGCAGTACACCAGCGGCGTCTATTACGCACGGATCTACTTCAACCAGCAGGCCAACTCTTCGACGCTTGACGACGCACTGTCGATCTACGAGCTCCGCAACGACGGCGCAACGCAGATCCGCCTGGTCCTCAACGTCGACTACACGATCTCGTACGACAACAACAACAACGCTGCGATCGTCACGTTCGCACGCTCGGTCACGCAGCGCAGCCTTCCCCAGCAGTCGGGCGTGCCCGGCCCTGGCGTCTACCGCTTCGTCCTCGACCAGAATCTCCTCCAGGCCAAGCTTGTCCGCTCGCGCCTCGATGGCGACGCCAACGGGCTTTCGTCCTCGGGCGACAACTTCTCGAAGGACGACATCGTCGGCGACGTTGGCGACCGCATCGACTCCTCGTCGCAGACCTCTGGCGGCGTGACGGTCGACCTCTATGAAGCAGCCAACCTCGGCCTGATCCTCGACGACAACCGCGCACCCGACGGTCTCCCCGACGTGAACACGGTCTTCACCGTCCGTGGCACGCTGGGCGATCACCCCGATCACGACGCCAACATCTTCCGCTTCGCGGGCGATGCGGACGTCTTCAAGATCACGCTCCAGGCAGGTCAGATCCTCCGCCTGGGCGGGCTCCAGGGCTCTGCACAGGGCGCACTCTTCCACGAGCTGCTCGACGCAGGTGGCGGTTCGCTCAGTGCACTCGCTGCAGTCGTTCTCCCTGCAGACCAGTACCAGTTCGGCACCAACCCCGGCCGTTCGTGGCTCATCAAGGAAACCGGGACGTACTTCATCTCGGTCTCCAACGGCGCGGACATCAGCTCGGGCCAGATCTTCAACCCTGCACCGGTCTCGGGCGGCGTTGGCGACTACAGCTTCACGGTTGAAGTCTTCGACGACGGCGACACGGGCTTCAACGCACCGACCGACTCGGGCAACGGCGCGATCGTCGGCAGTGCACCCGCACCCATCTCCTTCGCGGGTCCCAACGGCATCTTCAACCAGCCCGGCGACTCGAACTACGACGACCTCAGCCAGATCGTCGTGGGCGAATACATCTACACGCTCAATGCAGGTGCGGACGGCATCCGCGGCACTGCAGACGACCTTGTCAGCGGTGCAAACTCCTCTGGCTCGATCGTCTCGACCCACAGCGGCACGGGCCGCCAGGTCGCCACGATCTCTGCATCGATCGGTGCACCCGGTGCGTCGGGCCTCCCCGGCGACATCTCGCCCGACGTCGACATCTTCAAGATCAACGGCGGCAACCCCGTCGCCGCTGGCACGAAGATCAAGGTCACGGTCAAGCTCGCCGAGCTCGGCTCAGACCTTGGCAGCCGCAGCCAGACCCCGCGCCTCAACGCAACCAGCGGCGCGGTCACGCCCGAAGATCTCCTGGGCGACGTCCAGTTCGGCATCTTTGATACGACGCGTGCGACCGCAACCGATGACGGTGCACTGATCCTCTCGCCCAGCGACTTCTCGCCGACTGCAGGCAAGCCCGGCATCATCGCGGCCAACAGCAACGCGTCGTACGGCTTTGACGCGAACGGTGACTTCTTCGTCGAGTTCCTCGCACCCACCTCGGTCACGGGCGCGGGCAACGCTGCACTGGCGGTCTACATCCAGGGCGTCTACAACACCGACTACCAGGTCGAGGTTGTCATCGACGGCTCGGGCACGATCACGCAGACCGTCCAGAACGTCCTCATCGAAACCAACGGCGGCACGGTCGACTGGCTCGAGGCATCGGGCCGTGCAACCAACCTTGCAGGCTTCAACGCACAGACGCTGGGCTTCAACGGCACGCTCTCGGGCGGCCAGGATGTCCAGTCCTACATCCTCCAGCAGGCCGTCCTCCGCCTCCAGCAGACCTTCAATGCAGCGGGCCTTGCGGTCAACTTCTCGACCAACCCCGCGGACTTTGAGTTCCAGCCCTACTCGACGGTCTTCCTCACCTCGTCTGCAGACCCCGTCGGCCTGGTCTTTGGCGACAACTTCGTCCCGTCTGCGTCGATCGCAGACCTCCTCTTCCCCGACCTCATCGGCACGCTCGTCGAGCAGCCCTACGGCTACAGCGAGCATGTCGACGTCTTCAACGCGGACGACTCGGACGAGGCAGTCGTCTTCGTCCCGCCGATGGGCCTCCTTGGCTTCTCGAACTCGCAGGCAGACGTCGACCGCTTCGCCAACTCGCTCTCTGCTGCCATCGGCCGCCGTGCAGGCGAGCTCCTTGGTCTCCGCCTCACGCAGGACTACACGCCCTCGAACCAGCAGACGACGTTCGAGGGCGTGAAGTCCTGCGTGAGG
>JAESFU010000775.1_pt1 | contig 11494 bp, 17 predicted proteins | sample 9269461 | NCBI WGS metagenome assembly JAESFU01 (sample SAMN14502556, study PRJNA617107) | algae metagenome | isolation source: Stenomitos rutilans HA7619-LM2 and co-occurring heterotrophs from cave walls | place: USA: Waikapalae cave, Hawaii | collected 2009-07-28
AAAGAACTTGGTGCCCCGGGAATACATTACGGTCGTGCCATCGTTCCCAGCTGCCATATCGACATCCTTGGATGCGTTTACAACAAGACTCGAGTTTAAGATTGGCGATGGGCGTGGCGTGAATATCAGCACCGGAACCATTCTCGAAAAGGTCGTTCCGAATGCGTTGTCGCTGCTGCTCGATATCGATGTATACGAAACCAACCCTCTGCCCATGAAACTCGATCTAGCACTTTCATTGCTTGACGAGTTGCGCCTAGTAAAAAATCACCTATTTGAATCTGCGATTACGGACGCAACGAGGGCGCTGTTCCAGTGACGGTTCTAGCCGGTCTTGAAATACCGGTCGGTTTTCCGTGGGAGTCGGGTCATGCCCGTCGCCCTGCGCAGCGCATTGATAAGCACCAATCGGACCTGATCGACTTTTTCGGTGAGGCGGCTCTACCGAGATCAGGTGGCCATACGGAATCAAAGAGAGCGATAACCGCGACTGGCTCGCCGCTCGTCGATGCCCGCAGGGACCTTAAGACCCGCCTATCACGGGTCTCCATGCATCTGCCCGAAGGGTGGTTCGACGGGCTAAACCATCAGCTCGACCTGCTCTTGAATGATGAGGATTGGGACCCCGATGACATCGCCCCAAAATCGGAGTCGTTCGACACGTTTCTTCGCGTTCTAATGCTCCTCCAGCCCGCTCGCCGCCCAGGTCTAGCCGTTGGCGGTCGCGGCCACATTGCGGCGCTTTGGATGAGTGGCAACAACCGGCTGACTATCCAGTGCCTGAATAACGACAATGTCAGGTGGGTGCTGGCCGTTGAGGTGGAAGGTCGCACAGAGAAAGCTGGCGGAGAGTGCGTCATCTTCCGCCTGGGAGACGTGCTTGCACCGTACCAGCCAGAGCGTTGGTTTAATGCCGAGTAAGTACCTGCTTGCAGACGAGAGGGTCATTCGCCATGTGCCTTACAGCAAGCTCATGAAGGATGAGCAAGGCCGTGTCGTGGACGATCAGGGCAACCCATACGGTGTAACCTACCTCGCGTTTGAGCTGCGCCCCGTTGATGAGGGGCACCTGTCGGTTACCTGGTGCGAGTACTTTGACGACAGCGATGGGCATGCTCTTGCGTGCGCAATCGACCTAACCCGTAAGAGCCGTAGCGTGGGACCGAATGGCGGCTTTGCTATCGCTGCTGTTGGCGGCATTGATGACTTTCTCTCCGCACGGGAGAAAAAGGTCCGCTTTGTCCACGAGCCCGTCGAGGGGAACAACGCGCACGCGCTGATCAGGCGGTGGCCTGCGGACGATGTTGAGCTTCTTGAAGCGATCGCTGCAGACGTAGGTTGGGAGGTCCGCATCTGCAGCAACTGCGCGGTTCCGGCGGCCGATCATTGCGGCGTAAGTGAAAGAGGCGAATTGCCAGCCTAGCTTCCAAGGCGTTTCTGCTTCCACGCAGATCGGGGGATCACCAGCCGAAGAACGGGCGCAGCACGACCCAGGCGCCGCCGAAGATGACAAGCAACGAGACTGCGCCGCCCGCGATCAGGATAATTAGGCTCTCCGGCCCTCTGGGCGGCTTGTACTTGCGGGCCGTTCGCTTCATTGCAGCAGCGAGTCCCTGACGAGCTTTGCCCTCATCACGCGGATGTCCTGCGCCTGGAGATCGATTGGCATGGTGCGCTCGATGAGCGACAGCAGCCGCGTCAGGAGTTCGATCGTCTCCTCGACCGACATTTCTGCGCCGGACGACAGCGCGACTTTCGCAACGTCCATGGCGCCCGACAGTGCGCTGCTCCAGTCGTCGTTCACGCCAATCCTCCCACGGTCGCGGTCAGGACATTATCGCGGCGCCGGCCGAATCCGAATCTTTTCGGAAGGGGCTGGAACTGCACCCGGCAGATGGTGTTGAGTCGGCGAACACAGTGAGGCGCGTACCGATGCCTAAGCCCCAGTTCCCTGCCAAGCCAGCCGCCCCCAGCGTCCGTGAGACCATAGGCTCTGCGATCGAGCGTGCCCGCGGAGTACCGAAGGCAGAGCGGGCTATGACGCAAAAGGAGGTTGTCGAGGACATCCTCCAAAAGCTCAACCTCCCGCCGAGCATCCGCGACGATTGGACGAAGCGGCACGGCATCGACTAGTAGCCCGCCGCCGGCCGCCCCACTATCCATCGCGGCTTGTTCTCCTTTTGTTCATGCGCGTATCTTCGCCGACATGAACGCGCCCGATCCCAACGACTTCTCTGGAAAGCTGTCCGATTACAGGTTCACGCGACTGGAAATCGCCTGCGGCCCGTGCGGCCGGCATGGAAGCTATCGCGTGAAGACGCTGCGCACCTTGCTGTTCAATCCGCCGCTCGACGAGGTGCCGCGTCTGCTGGCAATCAAGGCCGGTTGCCCGTTGGCGGTGCGCTATCCCAATCACGAATGCAGCGCCTGGTTCGTCTCTAGGGGTGCCGTCGCGACAGCCAGCAAGTATCTGGGCGATCGCCGGTTCGAGGGATGGCAGCTGATCCTCACCTGCGAGCGAAGCCACCAAGGGCTGAAAGCGACTAAGCCGTGCCCCCGTGCATTCGAGCTCGACCTACCGACACTGGTCGCGGTGCTGGGCCACAGCTTCGAGGTCGACCAGCTGAGCCGCCGGCTGCAATGCCCCGGCTGCGGCAGCCATCACCACAGCCTCGCCTGGATCGCTCCAAAACCCCAGCCACCGGCTGCTGAGCCAATCCCGCTTCGCAAGGCGGGCTAGAACAGCGCCCCCTGGTCGGGCACCGGTTCCGGATCTTCCTTTGGTCCGATCGAAACGACCCGCAGGACCCCGGTCGGCAATGGCCGCTGCAGCTTCCGGGCTTCGGCCCACGGCGCCGTCAGCCAGGTCTCTATCTCGTCAGGCGTCGTCAGGATGACCGGCATCGAGTCCGGGTTTGCATCCCCGACGACGTCATTTGGTTCCGTCGTGAGGAAGGCGAACAGGTCGGTGGTGATCAGCCCCTCGGATGTCTTCCGAACGCTGGTCCACTGGGGCGCCCAGATGCCGGCGAACCATGCCAGCGGCCGATCGGCATCGAAGGCAAACCAGGTGTTGCCTTGCTTCTTGCCGTCAGGGCCGACTTTCGAGGCAAACTCGGCGAAGCTGGTGAACGGCACGATGCAGCGGAACTCGGGAGCCAGCCAGCGCTTCCAGTGGGCGCTGTCGGTGTTGCGGACGTTGTGCGTGCCGCGGTCGGGCTCGAGCCGCACCATCTCGTCGAACTCGTCGGGGCTGATGTTGTGGCCCTTTTCGCGGATGAGCTTGTTGGCCCGCTCTTTCGCAGCAAGGTACAGCGCACGGGAAGAACTCGGCAGGCCCCAGCGCACCTTCACCAGCTCCCGAAACCCGCCGGGCGCGTTCCGCACGATGGGCGCCATCATGTCCGGGTAGATGCCGGTCTGTGGCGGCAGATTGCCGATATTGTCCGCGATTGCGAAGGTGAAGCGCAGCTGCCGCAGCGCCTCCAGGTTGGTGGTGATGGAGTATACGTGGCACATACGTCGGCGCACCGCTCGAGCGCGGCACCCCCTGTGAATTCGTGGATTTGCGAGGATGAACGACGGCCTTCATTCCGCAAGCCCTTCGTTTTGATGCAGACTCGATCGCTGGAGGCCTGATCCATGCGACTCAGCCACATCGCCAGGGGAGCCCTGTCAGCCGAGAACGCCCGGCGCCTTATAATGCTTCGCGGTTACACGCCGAACGGGCATCGCGTATGGGAGCGCATTGAGGCCACAAACCTCGACCAGCAGTACCCCGACTATCCTGCAGCGATGGCGCTCAATCCGCGGCGAACGCGGCAGGCGCACTACGGCAAAGCCGAAAGGATGGGGATAACCCGCCCTGGCTCAGTCCCGTGGTCCGACGGCGAATTGCTGAAACTTCGGGGGACGTACTTGCTCTGCACCCGGCAAGAACTCCTAGAGGCCTTCCCTGACCGTACATGGGCCGCAATCACGGCGAGGGCGCTGAAAGCTGGTTTGAGCCGACCGCTGCAACCCCTTAAGCCATCCGGCGACGCTCTCTTGGATCAAATCCGGGAACGGGCTCGAGCATGGGGCGTCAGCATTTGCGACCTCGACCGCGACGTTAGTGGTGCGGGGTACTTCGCGAAGCGCAAGTGGCGCCACGGCGCATTCAATCCCATGCTGCACTATAGGGCGGTCAAGGTGCTCGGCGGACACCTACGTTTCCGGGCCCACTGATGTCGGAGCCGTGGACGACTGCCGAGGACGCGCTGCTTTCACCCGACCTCAGCTTGAAGGCCCTGGCCGCTCTTCTGCCGCGTCGAACGATCCCTGCGATTGCGACCCGTCGTAGCGACCTCGGTATTTCGAGAAGCAAACCGTTCAGTCCGAAGTGGACGCCGGCTGAGGACAGCTTGCTGCTGACGATGTATCCATCTCGCGAACTCGAGACCCTGCTGCCGCATCGCTCCTGGAACGCGATAAAGTCCCGAGCGGCCGTTCTAGGCTTACTGCGGAAAAGTCGACGCTTCACCGCCGCCGAGCTGAAGGTGATCAAGCGTATCGGAGATATGTCCGGTGCGCGCGTGGTAGCGAAGCACCTCAACTGCACCGAAAAGCAAATCTACGCGGCCAGGGCCAACCACCGGATGTCGCCCCGAAAGGCGTCACGGTATCCATTGCCGCCGCTTCTGGCCGACATGCGCGCCAGGGCCGAGACGATTGGTGTTTCCCCGAGTTCCGTGGCGTACGCCGCTGGAAACCCGCAGATTTTGCGCGTCACCAAGCAAGGGCTTGTCGGCATCGCGGCGCTGTTTCGCGCGGCCAAAATTCTCGGCGGTGAGATTTATGCGGTTTGGGATGACTGATCGACGTCCGTCGCGGCCTCGGCATATGGAAAAACGACGCATGTGGGGGGTCAGATCACTTCCAACAGGTTCTGCAATGCCACCCGTACAGCTTTCCGAGCGTCCTCGATTGAGATAGCGGGATCAGGCGGCGAGTGAGTGCCGTCGGGTAAGTGGCGGTGCGAGTTTGCCATTCGTTTGACTAGCTTTAGGTGCGCTCCGTCGACAGTTGTGCTCTTTTTCAAGCCATGCTCGCCGCCACAAAACACCTCGATGGCTTCGATAATTCGGAAAATGGCATACCAATCGACCGTGCCGCCCATCTCGATGAAAGCAGACGCGAGCCATTCATGCTTGCTCGAAAGCGTGACCGACCGGGCAAACATCCCCGGATCTACTGCTTTTGGCGTTTTCACAACTATTGGAATTGTTGTGTATCTGTGCATGTTATAACCGCCGCTGGCAGCTCGTTCATAAATTGTTCCTGCGACAAGCGGACGGCATATACTGTATACGTTTAGAACGCCCACGAACAATCGCAGCACTTGGTTTGCCAGTTCTTTGATCACCTTCGGATCGTCGATGGCCTCCCATTGCGTTGTCATCAGGGTTGGCACCCCCTCTAAGCGAGCGAGCAAGTACCGGTCTCTCGGTCCAGATACTGTCGGGTCGAGGACGACTTCAAGATCGTCTATGTCCTTCTGGTCACCTTCGACTTGTACGCGCCAGCGCGGATTATATTGGAGGATTGCCATCAAATTTTGCACTTGCGTTGTCCTTGTCGTCGACAGACCTGCGCATACCCCGCGCACAGACGCAAGCGTCCGCCCCTTGCGGGTCGGTGCTTGTCGAAATCGGAAAATCAGCGCAGGGTGCGCAGCGGAGCCTCAGAAACTCCCGCAAAGGCCTTGCCGGGCCGATGCACCCTCAGAGCGATGGCAGGGCGATCCTTGCCGGGATCAAATGTCTCGCCATCGAAAAGAACGAGCGCCATGCCGTGGCGCGCGACCGGCTGCACTATGCCGGGAGTGCCACGGTTATACAACACCCGAAAGGGAAAGGCCGTGGCGCAGGTCTCTGAGCCTGTTTCTGAGCTCCCGGCGCCAGCGCCGACCGCTGGCATGGACTGTCCAACACTGGACCGTCCCCGGCCCTCAGAAAGCCGGTCCTGCTCAGAGACCGAAAATGCATCACGACATCGATCTGACGAAGAAGGGCGAGGCCTATGCGCATCGCCATGCCGGGCGCCCTGAAATCAATGATAATATACAAGATAAGTCGCCTGCTGCCCGCCATCCTGGCGGCTGCCCCGACGACGTATCGCCGGCCGTGTGGCGCGATGAGCTATCGACCCGCGTCGAGAGCCATCTGGCAATCGTATCGGGCCTGCTGGCCCTCCTAGACGATATGGAGGGGGATTGGGACCTCGAGCCATCCTACGGGTTCGACGCGCTCGAAGGCGGCGACATACAGGACGAGCCGCACGACGACCTCGCCGACGGCCGCGACCTGTCATGGCCGGAAGGGCTGAACGGGCCGCAGCGGCTCATGCACACGCTCGGCACCGACGAGGACGAAGACTCTGATATCGACGAGGACAGCGACGTCGGCGAGGACAGTGATCCGGCCGAAGATAGCGACCCCGGCGAGGCGGAGCCCGACCACGAGGATTCGCTAGGCTGGGTTACGGCGCACGAAGATGGGTCGCAGGGCTACGGCGCTCTCACGGCCGGCGCTACCGGCGACATGGAGGCCGACTACTGCGCCACCGATCGGTTCGGCGCCACGCGGTGCTTCACCAGCGACGAGGAGGACAATCTCGGTTCGCCTGCGCTGGAGCTTCCCGACGGCACGGTGGTGAACGATCGCGAGGCCACCGAGTGCGGCAACGGGGTGTGCGACGATCACGGCTGCGGCACCGAGAACGACGTTTACGCCTACTGAAGTTTACCCCAGTGTTTACCCCGAGGCGTCGCGCAAAGGTCGCGGCGCCTCAAATTTTTCCAGCTAAGTGCTTGATTTTGCAGGTGGCAGGGGCAGAAGGACTTGAACCCTCGACCCTCGGTTTTGGAGACCGATGCTCTACCAACTGAGCTATACCCCTAAACCTGCGGCCCTCCCTCTACTGAAATCGTCGGCGCTTCGCAAGGGTGGTGATCAAAGGTGATCATAGCCCGCTAGCGCCAGATCAGCGCGGCCGGCACATTGCATTCAGGTATCCAGGCGTAGGAGAGGTCGTAGCTGTACGTCACCGAGCCCACATAGGGCTCGGTGAGCGTGTCGGACTGGGCAGCGCCGACGGCCTCTGCGCCACAGAACACCACAGCTTCCTCGCGGATCGTCTCCGGCATCGCACCCCGCCCCTTCCAGGCAATCAGCACGGCCTCGTGCTCGACTGCCGGCGCGAGCGGATAGCTTGGCACGCTTACCGTAGCTTCCGGAAAAACCAGCCGCAGCTGACCGCCGAGGTTGGTCGCATCGGCGATGATGTGCGAGGGGCTGCCATGCCGGTCGACAATCGCTGCCGCGAAGGCGCGAAATGGCTCGGTGCCCTGCACAGGCTTGCCCATCAGATCCGGCCGGACCGTGGTCGCGAAGATCGCGGCGGCGGAGATGACAGAGAGGGCAACACCGATTGTTCCCACAATCACCAACCGTCGCGGGCTGAGCCAGCGCGACCAGACCGCGACAAGCGACAAGGGCAGAAAGAACAAGACCGGCAATAGCCAGCGGTCGCGCATCGTCGTCGCCCCGGTCCCGAGCGCCATGGCGAGAACGAGGGCCAGCGTGACCATTGTCAAAACCACCACGAAGCGCCCCGAACCCAATGCCATCGGAGCGTCGGCGGATCGCAGGGGCGGCACGGCGGCGGCTGCACCGAGCACCACGATGGGCACGACTGCAAATCCCACCAGGGCGATGAGGGTCGCCGACAACGGCCTCCAGATTCGCTCGAGCAAGGTTGCCGCGTGCTCGATCCCAAAGGTCGCCGCTTCGCTGAGAACAAGGTCCGGGTTGCTGAGCGCCCATAGCGCGTGCGGACCAACGATCAGGCAGACGACGGCAGCGGCAAGCAGCGACCGCCAAGTCAGCACCCTCGTCCGCCACGCAGGGTAGAGCAGTGCTGCGAGAAGGAGGGCGAGAGCAAGAACCGCGAAATTGTACTTCGACAGCAAGCCCAGGCCGACAGCCAGACCGAAAAGCACATAGTCAGCTACCTTGCCGTCGCGCAGCAGCCGCAGAAACAGGTAGAGCGCCGCGCAGCCGAGACAGAGCGCCAGCACGGAATGCGAAAGGGTTCGCTGCACCTCCCATGCAACCTGCGGAAACAGGAAAAGCGCGATCGTCGCGCCAAGCGCGCGCAGCGGTTCAGCAAGGACGAGCCGAGAGGCGAGATAGAAGAAGACGAATGCCAGTGCGAGCAACGCGTGCTTGAACACGGCGAGGGTGAGGATCGAAATCCCGAACAGCGACGAGACAGCCGTGTAGAGCCAGACGTAGAGTGGCGGCTGCGCCCCGTCGCCCAGCGAGAGCACCTGAGAAGTGACCAGGATCTCGGCTTCATCCAGTCCGGGCGCAGGGGCAGCAATCGCGTGCAACACTGCCTGCAGAAGCAACCAGGCGACGAGGCCCGCAAGACCTAGACCCGCGAGCCGATCGCCGCCCGAAGCGCGATCGACTCCCGTTTCGATGTCAGAAGCAAAGGTGCCGGGCATCGTGCAGTTCCATTGACCGGCCGCGATCTATTCGCGGCCGGTGTGCGGGTGCAATTGAAATTGCTGCTGAACGAACGGGTGGCGCTCGTTTCCCAATTGCAGCAGGTGCGCCGCGGGCATAGCGTCGCTGGCGCCGGAAGACCTCCGTGCCCAGAAACAGGGGAATATCGATGATGAAGCTGCTCGCCGCTGCGGCTCTTGCCGTGTCGTGTTTCGCCGTGCCGACCCTGCCCGTTTCCGCCGCGCCGCTGCTCAGTGACGCCGAGGCAAACTGCCTAATCCTGCCGGTCTTGAAGAGCGAGTGCTGGCAGATGGGCGCCGACCGCGCCGAAGCCGCGGTCGAAACCATTGCCGCCGCAACCGAGGATGCAGCGGAAGACGCCAAGCTGCCGTGGTGGACATGCACCAGGGCGGCTGATGGCGCCGGCTACCTGCTCGAATGCTGAGCAGGGGATGCTAGTCGCTGGGCCCGGCCGCCGCGCGCGCCGGGCCCTTCTTTTTGCCAGAAACCGGTTAGTCGGGCGCGCCGATATCGGCGCGCAGATGACGGTTCAACTCGCGTATGTCTATGCGCCGCTGCGGCTGCCGCCAAGCCAGGATGCGACGAAGGACGTCAATGAGCGGATGGCGATGGCGGTCGGGCATGAAAAGCATCGTGGCCTCCTCGGCTCGAATTTGTGCCGCCTATGTGCCTCGCCAAGGCTTTGATTTCCAACCAAAGGACGAGTATGATGCATAAGGAGGCCTTATGCCGAACAACCTTCCGTCCCTTGCGGCCATCCGCGTATTCGAAGCCGCTGCGCGGCACCTGAGTTTTACGCGCGCGGCGTCGGAGCTTGGAATGACGCAGGCCGCCGTCAGCTACCAGATCAAGCTGCTCGAGGAGCGTGTGGGTGCGCCGCTGTTCCTGCGCCGGCCACGCGAGGTTACGCTGACGGAGGCGGGGCAGCGGTTGTCGCCGGAGATCAGCCGAGCGTTCGAACTGCTGCGCGATGCGTTCGCGGAGTTCGGGGAGCGCGAGCATGGCACGCTGATCGTCAACACCATGCATACCCTCGCCGCCCAATGGTTGGCCCCGCGTCTGGGGGTGTTCCAGTTGCTGCATCCGGAGATCGCGGTAAGGCTCGAGACGACCGAGCGCGTGATCGACTTCGCGCGTGAGGAAGTGGACGTCGTGATCCGTTCGGGGAAGGGAGAGTGGCCGGGGCTGCTGGCCACTCGGCTGCTCGGTGTGCGCTTCACGCCAATGCTGTCGCCGGCGCTCGCAGCAACGATCGGCGGCGTGCGGGAACCTGCCGATATCCTGAAACTGCCACTGCTCGACCCCAAGGATCCCTGGTGGATCGCCTGGCTGACGCGAAATGGCCTGCCGATCGAGATCCTGCAGCGGCAGAACATGCCCTCGATGAACATGCAGGTGCTTGATGCCGTGGCCGCGATGGCAGGTCATGGCGTCGCCCTGCTCACCCCGGCCTACTTCCAGCGCGAACTGTCCGACGGGAAGCTGATACAGCCATTCGATCAGGTCATAGACGAGGGCAATGCCTACTGGCTCGCCTATCCGGAAAGCCGCAGGAACCTGCCCAAGATCAAGGCGTTTCGCGACTGGATCGTCGCCGAGGCCGCAGGATCCGAAGGCTAGGAAGGCGTGCCGAGAGAGCTGGAGCGGGTGAAGGGAATCGAACCCTCGTATTCAGCTTGGAAGGCTGCTGCTCTACCATTGAGCTACACCCGCGACGCGATCCTGATAGCGAAGCGATGCGACGCTAGCAAGCAGATCGGAGCGTGGCGGAAAAGGGGTGGTGGGAGAGGTAGGACTCGAACCTACGAAGGCTTAGCCAGCGGATTTACAGTCCGCCCCCTTTGCCACTCGGGACACTCTCCCGGTCCCTTGGGAACCGCTGACTTTCGTCAGGCGCCGAACCACCGGTTCGAAGCGCGTGCGGTTTATGCTGACCGAGGGCGAACCTGTCAACACCGAATGTGACGCAGGTGCGTGGAGAAAAAAGTGCTGCCGGCAGTGGCGATTGGCGGTTCCACTGCCGGCAGCCTGCCCTGCCCGTGCGGATCGGGCGGGCTCGCGGTCCGGCGCTCAGATTCGGGTCCGGGCAGCGCCGGCCGGTGACTTAGTCGTCCCAGCGATCATCGTGATCGTCGTCCCGGCGATCGTCGTCGCCGCGGTGGCGCCCGTGGTCGTCATAGCCACGGGCCTGGCTGTAGAACTCGTAGTCCGTCTCGCAATCGACGATACCGGTGACCCTGGTGCCGTCGCGGGCAACCAGCGTTGCGCTGGTGCGGCTGTCCGGCTTGGCCTTGGCGCAGAACTCGACAAGGGTCTGGTAGCTCACCGACGAGCGGTGGCGGGCGTGGTCGTCGCTGGCGATGGCGGGCATGGCGGTGAAGGCGAGGAGCGTGGCGGTCAGTGCTGCTGCAGAAAGGCTCTTCATCGGGAAGTCTCCGTTGTCGTTGGTCCGACCGGGTCTGTCGAACGACGTCGGGTCTACCAGAGCGGCCCTTACGCGGCCCCGGCGGAGGCCGTAAGCTGCTCGTAAGCTCTCTGCTGGTAGTGACTGTCGATGCGCCGCCGCCACCTCCTCGCCCTGTTCGCCTCGCTTGCCTTCGTCCGCCCGGCATGGGCCGATGACGATGATGATGACGACGACGATGATGATGACCACGACGATGCCCTCGAGGCGGTCGAAGGTCGGCGCGTCCTCGAGCTCGAAGATCTGCTCGAGCGCTTCAACGAACAGATCGACGGTCGCGTCGTGGACATCGAGCTCAAGGAGCGGGACAACCGGCCGGTGTTCCGCGTGACCTATGTCGCGCCGGACGGGCATGTTCGGCGCGCCGAGCTCGATGCCGTGACGGGCGTGGTGCTGAAGAGCCGCTAGCGATGCGCATACTGGTCATCGAAGACGAAGATGGAATCGCGGCCACCAT
>JAESFU010000776.1_pt1 | contig 11476 bp, 11 predicted proteins | sample 9269461 | NCBI WGS metagenome assembly JAESFU01 (sample SAMN14502556, study PRJNA617107) | algae metagenome | isolation source: Stenomitos rutilans HA7619-LM2 and co-occurring heterotrophs from cave walls | place: USA: Waikapalae cave, Hawaii | collected 2009-07-28
GCTGAACAGTGTGTCGCGCTCACCTTTAAAGGTGAAGATCGTCATCGGCTTTTTGACGTTAAGCATGATCTTCACAGAATCGGAGCCTTCGCCATAGCGCTCAACCAGTGTGCGATAGGCATCGGTACGTTTTACTTTCTTGTCGAGATAGCCTGCAATTTCCTGTTTGGTGTCCACATCAATCCACGGGCTGCGCTTGCGTTGTTTCCACTCGCGGTCAAATTGTCCCTGAAGCTTGGCCATGTGTTCCGTTACTGCGTCTTCGGCATAGCGTTGCATGCGGCTGTCGATCGTCGTATAAATTTTTAAGCCGGATTCCCAGAGGTTATAATTGTTATCGTTACACCATTTGATCAGATCGTTGCGCAGCACATTTCGGAAATAGGTGGCAAGACCCTGATTCTGGTTTTGCACGGAGAACTTCAGTTCCAGCGGCAGGTTCCGGAGTGAATCGAACGTGTCCCGATTGATGTATTGATGATCGTAAAGTTTGTAGAGAACTTCGTTGCGTTTACTCAACGCATTTTTTGGGAATCTTTTTGGATTGTAGAACGAAGGGTTCTGACACATACCTACAATCACAGCGGCTTCCTGAATGTTCAGACTGTCCGGCTGTTTGTTGAAATATGTTTCACAGGCAACTTTGATACCGTACGAATTGCTGCTGAACTCCACAGTGTTCAGGTACATAGTAATAATTTCTTCCTTGGTGTAGTTCTTCTCCAGCTGCATGGAGATTACCCACTCTTTGGTTTTCTGAATGATCCGGCGAGGCAGCTTTCCGAGTTTGGCGAGCGGCCCGTCCAGTTCGAGTGTATACAAGTTTTTGGCCAGCTGTTGTGTAATGGTACTGCCACCACCTTTGCTGTTGAAGGTGAGCACGCCAAGGATTACGCGTGGATATGCGTAGAAGTCCAGACCGGAGTGATCGTAAAAACGGTGATCTTCCGAGTAGACCAACGTCTTTACCAGGTGTGGTGAGAGTTGATCGTAGTTTACCTGGCTGCGGTTGAATTTGAAATAACGACCGAGCGACACGCCATCGGCGGAGATGAGCTCCGAAGACAAATCGTTGTCGGGGTTTTCAATTGCCTTGAGGCTGGGCATACCGCCGAACAACCCGAACAGATCAATGCTGACGGAGAAAACAAACAACGGAAACCCAAGGACAAGGCACAGAAATGCAATCCAGATTCCTTTAACAACTTTACGGAACCAGGGTTTCTGAATGAGCAGAACCTTATTGATTTTCTGCAGGATAGTTTTTGTAGTAGAATTGGATGTACTCATCAAGACCTTTTGTTCTGTATAAGATATCGAAATTGTCTTTCGTAATAACAAAGGTATTGAATTTATGGTTTTGCAGTTCGGTAAATGAAGGAAGCTTAACGTTAAATGTTTGTATATAGGCGACTGCTTTGTTCATTTGAGCGAAGCCATCCACAAAGGTAAGGATGTAGTCATCGTTCAGAACCATATTGCTTGTCTTGAGTTTAAGGTCAGCGAAATTTGCCTGGTTAAATTTCTCCAGGACAGCCGAAGCATACATCTTCTCTTCTTTCCTGTAAACCATAACAAAATAATGAGGCTCGTCAAATGATTTGATGTACTGGATACCCTTCTGCTTCTCCTGTCCCAGCTGGAAGTCGCGCGAAGTCTTCAACAGTTTTTTGGCGTAGTCGGAGAGCGGACCCTCCGTATATTTCTTGCCGTATTCTTCCAGGGCGAACTGGTACTGTGCAATATCTTCCGTGCGGCCGATGATAAGCACCTTGAGCAAATCCATGTTGGCCACAAAAGGCGTTTCGCCCAGCGCCATCGCTTCTGTTAAAATCCGCTGTGCCGCGCGGTAATCTTTCTCTTCAAAAAATGAGTAGGCCGAATCGTAAAGGACCTTTTGTTTCTCTACGGCCAGACTGGACTCCTGCAGGTAGTTGGGGTTGATCAGAATTTTGGCAAAGGTGGTCTCCGGGTACTGACTCTTGAGGCGCGACGCGTATACATTTGCTTTTGTCGGGTCGGTGTCCTTATAGATCAGGTACAACTTGTATAGCACTTCGGGCTCGTATTCTGTTTTGGGGAAACGCTCCAGCAACGTTGTATAAGATGAAACAGCATTGTCCGTTTCCAGGAGCTTGAACTGGTAGATGTCTCCCAGTGCGAAATAAGCGTCTTCTATTTTCTTGAGGGCGGCTGCCTTCTGTTCATCCGTGCGCGGAATCTCCAGAGCTACACGGTTGTACTCGGCTTCTACAGGATCAACTGCCGGAGCGGCGTTGGCAGACGGTTGCTGGTTTACGTTGTTATTATTGGCTTGCGATGGGTCTGCATTCGGATTGGACACGGCGCCACGCAGCGACCGGCGCCAGTTGTCCTCAAGCGGTGTATCGCCCCAGAGCCGTTTGAATTCCGTCTGTCCTACGGACATGGCGGAAGGATTCCCGAAATACCAGTCGGCATTCTCTTCCTCTGCCGGCGGCTCTTCACCTTCCGATGTTGTAGCAAACACACTGTTGGCGTTCGATTCTATGCTGATGCGATTGGTACGTTTCTTTTTCTTGCCGGCCCGCTTTTCTTCCGCGAGTTTTTTAGCCTGATAGTCGGCCTCGATAATACTGCGAAGTTTGGCCGAATCGAGTGATGCCATGGACAGCAGGCTGTCCTGCCACTTTATGGTGTTGAGTTGTTTTACAAAGTCGTTCAGAATTTCCGAGCGTGCCTTGATGCGGGCATAGCCTTCGTAGTCTTTGGGTAAAGCACCGATGGCGCTGTCGTAGTAGGCCTGGGACAATTGGTAATCGCGCAGCGTGTCATAATACACTTCGCCCAGGCGCAAAAAGGCTTCGCCGTCAATGCGACGATTGCTGCCGGCGCGGATGGACTTGTTCAGGTTGGTGATGGCGCCATCCAGGTTTTTCTGCTTGAGCTCGAACACGCCCATCTCATAATAGATCTTGTCCTGGAAATCCTTGTTCTTCTTGTCTTTTAATAATTTCCGGAATGACTTGCGCGCCGAGTTTACATCTTTGCTGCGCGAGATCTCCGTAACCTGCGCCATGTACAACCGCGCATAGAAGTCCACTTCATATTCCGGGTTGGTGGACAGACATTTTTTATAGTAGTTGTAGGCCTCTGCTTCAAACCCAAGCTTCTGGTATACCTGTCCGATGATAAAATAAATCCGCCCCGGGCGATCTTTCTTTTTCAGCATGGGTGTAGCCTGTGTAAGCGCACCCACCATATTATTATAATCGCTTTGCTCTTGGTGGAAGTAGGCTTTCTCCAGCAAAAAGAATTTCTGATTGGACTTGCTCAGCGGTTCCTTTTGTACAAAATCGATCGCCGCCTGTGCATTATTAAACTCTTTATGTTCTGTAAACACGCGGATAAGATGAATCACCGCATTGTTGCGCGCATCGCGATCGCGTGTGAGCTTTACGCTGTTTACGTATTTGAAAGTCTGAATGGCATTCCCCCAGTCCATGCTGTAAAAGCGCGCGCGTCCTACGAGAATGTAATTATCATCCACCCATTTGCTGTTGGGGTGACGCTGTATGGCGATGGAAGCCATCTTTACGGCTTCCTGAATTTCTTTGTCGTAGCCTTTTGCCTCCGCCGAATCGAGTGCCGGGTAGAGTCGAAGAATGCGGTTGTAGTCATCCTTCATTTTGGACCAGATGGTTTTATCGATTTTTTCTATTTCTTCGCGGGCATAGAAATAGCCGTTGTAGTGCGAAGTAGTATTGTGGTAAGCTTTACTCGTCCAGGTGTTGCGTTCAGACGAGCAGGCGCCCAGCAGTGCCAGAACCAGGAACAGGACAAGGTATTGTACGATGATTTTCAATCAACTGCTATTTGTGATGGTAAAACGCAAAAAACAGGCATTCCATATTTTAATAGGATGGAATCTCTAATTTTGTGCAAAAAAGCGAAAAACATTTTCATCTGCTGAATGAAATCAAGGAAAACATTATCGAACTGGCTCACCACCCGTTATCAACTGATTATCCGCAACGAAGAAAACTTCGCAGAGAAAACCAGTCTGGGATTTACCTATTCGAAAGTTATCCTTTTTTCGGTGATTTTATTTACATGCCTCTTCGTGATGAGTCTCTTCATGTCGAAGACGATTCTGGCAAAATGGTTTGATCCCAAGCACGAGCAGATGGTCCTCAATCAGCAGCTTTATGATCTGGCGCAGCGCGTCGATTCGCTGGAGATAGAGATCGACCGGAAAGATCAGTTCATCGCCAACTTTCAGCGTGTGCTCAGCGGTGACACCAGCAACTTCAAAGATCCTTCCGAGCTGTTGGTGACTGATGGACCATCTGTACCCAAGCCCGGCAACCTCAACGCTACTGCTTCCGACTCAACCTTTCGCAAGGAATTCGAGAAGTCCGATCTGTCGCTGATTACCCTCACCAACGTTACCTACCGCGATCTGCAGGAGACTTTCTTCTACTCGCCGCTGGCCGGTTTTGTGTCCGATCCTTTTAATGTATCGAAAGGGCACATGGGGGTTGATGTGGTAGCGAAAGCAAACGAGCCTGTAAAATGTATTGCCGATGGCACCGTTATTTTCTCTTCGTGGACACAGGACTCCGGCTATGTAATCATGGTGCAACATCGGGGTAACCTGATCTCCGCTTATAAACACAATGCACAATTGATGAAAAAAGTTGGTACTTTTGTTAATGGCGGAGAGATCATCTCCATAGTTGGCAATAGCGGTGAACTCACCAATGGTCCACATCTTCATTTTGAATTGTGGTATAATGGCAATTCGCTGAACCCGGAAGAATTTGTAACTTTTTAAACCAGAACGTCATGCTAACTTCGAAAGAACAAAAACGCGCAGCTGATGAGATCAGTAACTCCAGCAACACCATCGGCAAGGGCACTTACCTGGAAGGTAATATTGAAACGTACGGCAACATTCGCATAGAAGGCAAAGTAACAGGCAATGTGAAGTCCAAATCAAAAGTTGCCCTGGGTCATCAGTCACACGTACAGGGAAACATCATCGCGCAAAACGCCGACATTGAAGGTGAAGTAAAAGGCAAACTTGAAATTTCAGAACTGCTGGTGTTAAAAGCTACCGCTGTTATTAATGGAGACATTGTAACGGGCAAAATGGTAGTAGAGCCGGGCGCAGTTTTTAACGGCTCCTGTAAAATGGGCGCTGTCATAAAAGATATTAAAATAGGCGCCGACAATTCCAATGGCCTCAACAGATCCCTCGTCGAATCCGAAGCTAAAACAGTATAACGCCTATCAGAAATACGCCAGCCTCGGCCTGCAATTGCTGGTGGGCATTGGTGTTTTCGGATGGCTGGGTTACAGACTGGATCAATATCTGAATTTTAAATTCCCGGCCTTTATGCTGTTGTTTGGATTTGCCGCGCTGGGCGGCATGCTTTATCAGGTCTACAGAGTAATCCGTCGCGATAATCCTTGATACGTTTTCTCTTTATTTTACTGTTGCTGTCGCTCGCGGCGGCCGGTGTGGCCATTGTTGTGGAACACGAGTTGGCAACGGAGCACCCTTCGCTCTTGTTTGAAACACTCGCACTCCTGTTCATCAGCACGGCAGTAATCTTTCGCTATCTCCATGGTGCTACCGCCACTGCGTTTGTTGCGTTGTACTTCCTTACCATCGTGGTAAAACTGATACTATATGGAGTGTATGTGGCGTGGATGGTGTGGCACGATGGCGAAAAAGCATTTGCGAACGTTGTGTTTTTTATGATTGTGTATGTGTGTTTCACATCGCTCGAAATCATCTTTCTATACCGCAAATTCACCAGCGGTTGAGTGTGTTTACAAGGGGCAAATATTTGGAAAAAGATTTTTTTCGTGAAGCATTATTAATACCTTTGCGGTCGGAATTAAAAAGCCTCCGAAATAAGCCCAAATGAGCGTCTTCCCCATTATTTCAAGACGAATTTCGATTCTGAGTTTAGTATTTTTTCTGATTTTTTCTGTGGCCAACGCACAGGAAGAACCGATGCCCGAATTCAATGAACACGAGTCAACGGAGCAGAAGGAATTTAACGCCAGCGAAGTGATTCTGCACCACGTAATGGACGACCACATCTGGCACTTGTTCGATGGTCACTATGGCACAATCTACCTCCCGGTAATTGTTTACTCATCTGAAAAAGGTTTAGACGTTTTCTCTTCTCATAAATTTTACGACGAGCATCATAATATTGTAGAATACAATGGCTACAAGCTTGAGCACAATCACATTCTGCTCGCCGATTCCGGAAAAGCTGTTCTGGATATTTCCATCACCAAGAACGTAGCCATGCTGTTGATCAACGCCGTGTTGATGATCCTGGTGTTCTCCGCCGTAGCCAAAGGCTACCGGAAAAATAAGGACAAGGCTCCCAAAGGCATTCAGTCATTCTTCGAACCGATCATCCTCTTTGTCCGCGACGAGATCGTGAAACCCAACATCGGTCACCACTACGAAAAATTCTTTCCGTACCTGCTTACATTGTTCTTCTTTATCCTCTTCGGTAACCTGTTGGGACTGTTGCCCGGCGCCGGTAACCTTACGGGAAATATCGCGGTAACGCTTTCACTGGCATTGCTGACATTCATCATCACCAACGTAAGCGGTAACAAAGCATACTGGTCACACATTTTCTGGACGCCCGGTGTGCCACTTCCGTTGCGCATCATTATCCTTCCGGTGGAGATCATTGGTATTTTCACCAAGCCCATCTCGCTCACGGTACGTCTCTTTGTGGCGATCACCGCGGGACACATTGTATTGTTAAGTCTCATCTCCTTAACATTCATCATCGGCAGCATCTGGGTAGGTGTTGGTTCTACACTCATGGTTTTGTTTATCAGCGGTATTGAGCTTTTGGTAGCCGGTATCCAGGCATATGTATTCACGTTGTTCACATCGTTATACATCGGCATGGCTACGGCAGATCACGAACATCATTAATCTGAACTAAAGACATCCTTGTCTGTAACAGGACAGGGCATTTTTCACATAATAAATTATAAACACTATGTTATTAGCACTTTTGTTGGACATGAGCTTGGCAATTTTGGGCGCTGGTATCGGTGCTGGTCTGGTTGCAATTGGCGCCGGAATCGGTATTGGTAAAATCGGTGGCTCAGCTATGGAAGCTATGGCTCGTCAACCTGAAGCTTCTGGAAAGATTCAGGGTGCAATGCTTGTAATCGCAGCTCTTATCGAGGTAGCGGCTCTGTTCGCACTCGTTATTTGCTTGTTGATTTCATTCAAAAGCTAAGAGTTTTAGAAACCTGTCTTAGGCACTTGGCCGGGCAGGTTTCTTCTTTTTGATTAGACTACACCAGATTCTTATACAACGATATGGAACTTCTTACCCCCGGCACGGGACTCATCATTTGGCAGCTCATCGTATTTGTAGGATTATTTTTCCTGCTGAGCAAGCTTGCCTGGAAACCCATCATCAGCTCGCTGAAAGAGCGTGAGACATCCATTCAGGATGCGCTGTCCACCGCAGAAAGAGCCCGCAACGAAATGGCGCAGCTTAAATCGGACAACGAGAAACTTTTGAAAGAAGCTCGCGAAGAGCGCGACAGAATTCTGCGCGAAGCACGCGAAGCCTCCAACAAGATGAAAGAAGAAGCCCAGCTTGATGCCAAGAAAGCTTCCGATAAAATTATTGAAGAAGCCCGCGCGGCCATCAACATCGAAAAACAAGCTGCGTTGCGCGACGTAAAAGCACAGGTTGCTCTCTTCTCGCTTGAAGTGGCCGAGAAGCTGATCAAGAAAAACCTGGAGAGCGACAAAGCTCAGAAAGAACTGGTAGAGAGTTACGTAAAAGATATTAAAGTCAACTAAGCCATGACGGATTCACGGGCAGCATCGCGCTATGTAAAGTCCCTCCTCGGCCTGGCAGTGGAGCAAAACGTGCTGGATCAGATTCACGCAGACATGCAACTGTTCGACAAGACGGTAGAAGGCAGTCGCGAGTTTGCCTTGTTGCTGCGGAATCCTATCATCAAGCATGATAAGAAGAGAGACATACTGGAAAGACTTTTCAAAGGAAAAGTGCATCCTTTGACAATGTCCATCTTCGACATCATTACCAGGAAAAATCGTGAGCCGCTTTTACCGGCCATCGCAAAAGAATTTCACAACGCCTACAACGAGTACAAGGGAGTTCGCAAAGCCAAAGTTGTTACAGCTGTGCCGCTGGACGCAACGCTGCGCGCCGAATTCGAAAAAATCGTTAAAAGCATTTCCGATAACAAACACGTGGAGCTTACGGAGGTAGTGGACAAAGACATGATCGGTGGCTTTGTGCTGGAGGTAGGCGACAAACAACTTGATGCATCCATCAAAAACAAACTGAAGGCGCTCAAAGTAAAATTCAGCGAGAACCCTTACATCAAAGAGTTCTAATCACACAACACACACAGAACAAGAAACTACTAACGACTTAACGATTAACGATATCATGGCAGAGATCAGACCCGAAGAAGTATCAGCGATTTTACGCGAACAACTTTCTCAGTCCCGTACGGATGCTCAACTCGAAGAAGTTGGAACCGTGCTTACCGTAGGTGACGGTGTGGCTCGTATTTATGGACTTACACAGGCGCAGGCAGGTGAGCTGATCCAGTTCGAGAACGGACTCAAGGCACTTGTACTGAACCTGGAAGAAGATAACGTGGGCGCCGTATTACTCGGTGACTCAAAAGGTATTCGCGAAGGCGATACCGTAAAACGTACAGGACAAATCGCTTCCGTAAAAGTGGGCGATGGCATGCTCGGTCGCGTAGTGGACACACTGGGTAACCCGGTGGATGGCAAAGGTCCGCTGTCTGGCGATCTGTACGAGATGCCCCTGGAGCGCAAGGCTCCCGGTGTAATTTTCCGCCAGCCGGTAAACGAACCGCTGCAAACCGGTATCAAAGCGATCGATGCCATGATTCCGATTGGCCGTGGACAACGCGAGCTCATCATCGGTGACCGCCAGACGGGTAAAACAGCTGTAGCACTCGACGCGATTGTAAACCAAAAAGAATTTTACGATAAAGGACAGCCTGTATATTGTATCTACGTAGCCATCGGACAGAAAGCCTCTACCGTTGCTACAGTAGCAGCAGCGCTTGAAAAAGCAGGTGCACTTGCTTATACCGTAATCGTGTCGGCATCAGCTTCCGATCCCGCTCCCATGCAATTCTTCGCGCCATTTACAGGTGCTGCCATCGGTGAGTTCTTCCGCGATACCGGTCGCCCGGCATTGGTTGTTTATGACGACTTGTCTAAACAGGCCGTTGCATACCGCGAAGTGTCCCTCTTGTTGAGAAGACCTCCGGGACGCGAAGCATATCCGGGTGACGTATTCTATCTGCACTCCCGCTTGCTGGAAAGAGCCGCGAAGGTTATCAACAACGATACCATCGCGAAAAACATGAACGACCTGCCTGCTTCTATCAAGCACCTGGTAAAAGGTGGCGGTTCATTAACAGCCCTTCCGATCATTGAGACACAGGCAGGTGACGTATCTGCTTATATCCCTACCAACGTAATCTCGATTACGGATGGACAGATCTTCCTGGAGACAAACTTGTTCAACGCCGGTATCCGTCCGGCCATCAACGTGGGTATTTCCGTATCGCGTGTGGGTGGTTCTGCCCAGATCAAATCCATGAAGAAAGTTGCCGGTACACTGAAGCTTGACCAGGCTCAATTCCGCGAGCTGGAAGCTTTTGCAAAATTCGGTTCCGACCTGGATGCTGCCACTAAACTGACTATTGAACGCGGTCGCAGAAACACAGAGATCCTGAAACAGGATCAGTATGCTCCCGTACCGGTTGAAGAGCAGGTAGCGATCATCACTGCTTCTACACGCGGTTTCATGGACAAAGTTCCGGTAAACAAAGTGAAGCAGTTTGAAAAGGACTTCATCGAGTTGCTCCGTGCCAACTACCGCAGCGTATTGGACAATCTGCGCGCCGGCAAGTTCGAAGATGCCGATGTGGACACGCTGAAGAAAGTAGCCATCGATCTGTCGTCCAGGTATAATTAAGATCATTGAAAATTAACAGTGCCGGTGCGCTGCAAAACAGCACACCGGCATACTGATAAATTAGTATAGAATATGCCGAGTTTAAAGGAAGTTAAGAGCAGAATAACCTCTGTAATGTCCACGCAGCAGATCACCAAAGCCATGAAGATGGTGGCGGCGGCGAAGTTGCGCAGATCACAGGAACGCATCACACAGATACGTCCGTTTGCAGAGAAGTTATCATCTATTCTTAAAAACCTTTCTGCCGCCCAGGACTCCGATGGCGACAACTGGTATAGTGATGTGCGCGAAGAAAGAAAAATATTGATCATCGCCATCAGCTCTGACCGTGGACTTTGCGGATCGTTCAACACCAACATCTTTAAAGGTGTATTGCGTTTGATCGAAGAGAAATACAGCAGGCAGTTTGCAAAAGGAGATGTGACCATCCTCCCGATCGGCAGAAAGGCAACCGAGTTTTTTACCAAGCGCAAAACACCGGCCATTACAGATTACGCCACGCTTTACAGTGGTCTTACATTCGATGCAGTGTCCCGCGCGATGGATCACGTAATCGAATCGTTCAAGAAAGGCGAATTCGATAAAGTTGAAGTTGTATACAACGAATTCAAGAACGTAGCGACCCAGATTCTGCGCGCCGAACAATTACTGCCTGTAGTAGCGCCTGAGACAACTGCTGCCACAAAAGGCAATACCATCGATTATATCTATCAGCCTTCGCAGGAGGAGATCATCACCGGTCTTATTCCAAAATCATTGAAAGTGCAATTGTTCAAAGCACTCCTCGACTCAAACGCAGCCGAAAACGGTGCCCGTATGACCGCCATGGACAAGGCAACAGACAATGCGGGTGAATTGCTCAAACAACTTCGCCTGACATACAACCGCACACGCCAGGCCGCCATTACAAAAGAGATCCTTGAGATCGTAGGCGGTGCCGAAGCATTGAAATCTGCATAGGAACTAAAAATATTCCAGTTCAAAAGGTCTTCTGAAACTCAGAAGACCTTTTTGGTTTTAAGCAGGTAAAAACTCTGTATAACTCCTGCATTCCTCTGAGTCCTCTGTGAAATGGATTTTACATTAACTTTGATCAACCCGATGAGGCTCTTTGAACGATATTACCGCTTACTAAATATCCTCAGCATCGATGTGGCCATTGGCGCCGTATGCTCAGCGCTTTTCTTTGCAAAAATTCTGCACGTAAAAATTCTTCCATACGGACTCATATCATTAGGACTCACCGTCTGGATTATCTACACAACGGATCATCTACTGGATGCATATCGTATAAAAAAACAGGCGGCGACAGAGCGTCACCAGTTTCATCAGCGACATTTCAAAAACATGTTCATTGTCCTGATCGTAGCCGTTGCACTGGATGCGATTATAATTTTGTTTGTCCGAAAACCGGTTTTCATGGC
>JAESFU010000777.1_pt1 | contig 11475 bp, 6 predicted proteins | sample 9269461 | NCBI WGS metagenome assembly JAESFU01 (sample SAMN14502556, study PRJNA617107) | algae metagenome | isolation source: Stenomitos rutilans HA7619-LM2 and co-occurring heterotrophs from cave walls | place: USA: Waikapalae cave, Hawaii | collected 2009-07-28
CACTGTAGCGAACTCGGTCGCCGGCGTCATAGAGATACGTATTTTGCCAGCGGTTCTTTATGCGGTACGTCGTTGCTGTCCCGCCGCTGGTGGTGAAGGACACATAGTTTAAATTCAGATCGTCTGAATCGAAGGCAATACGCAGCACTTTCTGTCCCGCCGTCAGCGCGGGAGTGGTCACGCTTACTGTCTGCCAGTTCTGCCAGCCACCTGTATTGGGTACGGCGATGGCACCGGAGATATTCACACCATCCAGCTCTACGTGAAAGGTGCGCCCGGCCAGGTTGGTAGACACCCGTGCCTGCAACGTATACGTTCCCGCTGTTACGTTCACGGTATACTCGAGCCACTCAGTGCTCTTAAGCCAGCCTATGTTAAAGCCTCCTTCCGAACAGGCTTCAATGTCCACACCGTCTGTCGTACGGTACTGTCCTCCCGCGTTGGCTGCATCCAGATCGTGGTAAGCAATACCTTCACCGCCGGTATCAAAGTCCTCGGCCTGGATAACACCCGGAATAGGACGTGCTGTGCCACCGAACGGTGCCTGTGTAACAGCACCCGGATTCACCAGCAGGCTCAACTGTTTCGTGCCCGTGCCGGATCCGTTGGTAGCCGACAATGTTACGGTAAATGTTCCCGAGGCTGCAGGCGTACCGCTGATAACACCTGAAGTAGCGTTCACTGAAAGTCCCGACGGCAAGCCGGTGGCACCGTAGCTTGTGGGGCTGTTGGTTGCTGTGATTGTAGCAGCATACGCTGTGCCCACCGTCCCATTGGCGAGCGCTGTATTGGACACCACCGGAACGGTGTTCGCATTTACCTGCAATGTTAGCTGCTTCGTGCCTGTACCGGCGCTATTGGTTGCCGAGAGCGTTACGGTAAAGCTGCCGGTGGCTGTTGGCGTGCCCGTGATCGCGCCGGTGGTTGTGTTCACGGCAAGTCCCGCAGGCAGGCCGGTAGCGCCGAAGCTTGTCGGGCTGTTGGTCGCCGTGATGCTGGCGGAGTATACTGTATTGACGGTCGCTGTCGGCAGGGACACGTTGCTGACTACGGGTGCCTGGGCACTACTGTTGCCGCACGAAGTTGTCAGGACAACGCTTCCAAATACGGAAGGACTAGAGAACGCATTTCCGTTGGTCGCGAAGGCTGAAACCTGTCCATCCCGTGCTCCGCCATTGTCATCGTCGTCTACAGCAATCTCCAGCCCGATGCGGTTACCGGAAGCGGGCGTTACGCCGATGGTAGACCATGGAATGGACACTTCAATGTTGTAGCCGCCTGTAACATTCTGAATGGCGTATGCGATACCTGTCGTACGATTTACGGAGTTCTGTCCTACTTTTATGGAGGAAGGATCGTTATAGCGAAACCCGAGTTGAAAATCGTTCACGCCATCATACGTGGAGCCTTTGCTGTTGTCGCCATCGATAAAAATTTCAACCACATCGTCTTCCCACCACGAAGCGCCGCTGTCGTTGAATCTGTTATTGTCCTTTACCTCGACCAGTACATACAGATTGGTATTGGTATAGAGGGCGCGCCACTGGCTTCCGGTAAAGTCGGCCGGGCGCGATCCGAAGGTAACGTTGTTGATCGATCCGGCGGGGACATTGTTCCAGGCAGCATCGATGCCCTGATCAATTGCCGGTGCCGATGTGGTAAAGCCCACAACGGGTGCGGTACATGGCGCGCTGTCGTTATCGGCAATGGTAATGGTGGCCGAGGTGCTTCCGCCCAGCGTAAAGCCGATACCGGGTTGTAACGTGAGGGTGAGTGTCTCATTGCCTTCAAAGATAGCATCGTCCACCGGGGTGATGGTGATGTTAACGGCGGGACTTGCCGGTGTTAATGTAACCGAACCGCTCAGGGCCGGCGTGTAGTCCGACGCCGAGGCTGTTCCGGACACTGTATAATTCACCGTAATGTTGCTGGCGGTGGACGATGTACCGATCCTGAATACGCCTGCGTTGCCACCTTCCCCTGCCGACGCATCGGTGGCGGTGATGGTCACAGCGGGTGTCACAGTAATCACGGATGTATCGGTGAAGGGCTGTCCGTTTGCCTGTTTGAAATCGGTGGTGATCGTCATGGTGGCTGTCCCGACGCCCGTGGCTGTAACTTTACCGGTAGCGTCCACCGTGGCGACGGCGGCGTTGCTGGTGGAATAAGTCACAACGCGGTTGGTGGCGTTGGCGGGTTCCACGGTGCCGGTCAGTTGGAGCGTGGCGCCCTCGGCAAGCGATGCCGTAGCCGGCGTCAGGTTTACGCCGGTAACAGGTTGTGTCCCGATGGTATTGATGGCAAACGTTGCGCTTGATTCATTGTTAATGGCTGCTGTCGGCGCATTGCGGATGATGAGATTCTGCGTGGTCATGCTGCCGCTCACATTGGGTAACACCAGCAGGCCATGTCCTGCATAGTCATCATACGTTCCGGAGGTATAGTTGTTAACATTGTTGTCCCGGCCGGCACCATCCACCGTTACGTTGATGAGCTCGAGGTTGGTGATGCGGAAACTCGGGTTTACGGTGTAAATCATGATCGCATCTTTCTGCGAGTTCAGAATGTCCACATTACGCAGGCGCAGGTTCTGCAGGTTATAGAGGCGCGTAAAGATGTCCACCGCGCCGTAGCGGTTATACCACAGGTTGGCGTTGGTGCCGCTGTTGGTTACGGTTGTCTCATAGATTTCCATCCACAGCGTTGTGCTGAACTCGGGTCCCGGAAAATCTGAATTGACCCGGATGCCTGTCTCCACGCAATCCTTGATCAGCAAATGGTGTCCTTTATGTCCACCACCACCAAAGAAGCCAATGCCGGCCGCGCGCCAGGTATTTTCGGCGGTACAATACCGGAACTCATTGTTGATACACGCTGTCCCATCAAACGAAGACCAGGTGGCCATGGCATCGTCGCCATTGTTACGGAAGCTGGTGTGCTCGCAGATGGAGTTGCTGGTGCCTTTGGAGAAATTCACGCCGTCGGCATAGTTGTTCCGGAAACGACAGCCGCTGATGAGCATACCATCCGTGATGGCCGAACCCTGCCAGTTGGCAATCCATGCTCCTACTTCAAAGTGCTCGGCCCACACGCGTTCTACAGAGGAGCTTGTCCCATAGCCACCGGTGATACCTTTATAGCCCGACGTGCGCGAGGTGTTTTCAGTATTCATGTAAAAGTCCTTGAGATGGATACCGCTGCCGCTGGCTTCGATGCCGCCGCTATTGGGACCGGGATTTGTAAAGTACAATTCGGTATGCCAGATACCGGCACCCTGTATGGTCATGTTGCTGACGCCCTGCAGTGTCCACTTGCCGCCCTGCGAGCCTAACAGGAAACGGCCGGCCGGAATGTAAAGGCTCTTGCCTTGCGTGCGCGCGTCGTTCATACAGTTTACAAAAGCCTGCATATCGTCGTTTGCATCGTTGGCCACAGCGCCGTATGCTGTTACGGACAATGAATTGGCCGGCGCGCCGATGGCTTGCGGAATGGGTTCCATCTCGATAAAATCCACGAGATAGGTGATGGCGTCGCCGTTGGTTTTCTGCAAGCGCACTTCGGTGCCAACACTTGCGGATGCCGGAAGTTTTACGCGCACCTCGTCGAAGCGCATGCGCGCTGTCCAGCCGGAAGACGGTGAATTCACCGGGTCTTTGGTACCATCACCCGGATTGGGACTGAAGTATTGCCACGACCATTTGGAGGACAGGCTGATGTTCTGCACAAAATTTCCGCCGACGTATAAAGCCAGGCTCCCGCTCTGTCCGCCGCCGCCAGGTGCATCGGGCATGCTGAAGCGCAGCACAAGTCCCTGCCCCGCTTGCGAAAGATTCCAGCGGACAAATGAATTTTGTGCGCTGAGGCTGGCGCACACCTGGTCGGTTGCCTCGGACTCGGTTTTTTTCTGATCGAACGTTTGGGACAATAGCGTTGCGCCACCACCCAATGCTGCGGCGTTGGCTTCGTAGCGTGTGTACGGCATTTGATGCGCACCGCGGGGCAGGCCATCGCTTTGTGCAAAGATCCGGGTGACATTACATATCATCAGCAGGATCAGTGTCAGCATCAACATACCCGACTTGTAGCCGTGTGTAGTATTTGATTTCATAAAATGATTTTGACTGGTTGATTAGAGGTTCGAAAAAACAGGCCAATAAGAGCCTGCAGAAATTCCGTTGATGATTGGAAATCATGCCGGGAAGCCTGGGGACATTTCATGTGTAATAGGACAAGCGTACGGTTGTGTGAAGCCGGAGTGATTACGTCGGGCCAGGGCTGGCCGGCAGCAGATGTTTTGTCATAAGTGGATTCGGGTTGTTTAAAATGATTGGTCAATTAGATGTCTAAACTCCAATTGCAAACGTTGTAAATACAATTTCAATCGTTTGTTGTGTAAATATTGGCAGATGCTTCCGGTCCGGAAATTATGGTGGTGAAAATGTAAATAAAAGTAGGGTTAACGAGCCGGCTGCACGCTGGGAATCAAATCTTTAGACAACGGTTAAGCCCGAAAAAATATAACCGGATTGTGAATGATCCATGATCTCATTCAAACAATGTCCTTCCTGATAAGTGAAATGTGTTGCTGCTGATATTAAAAAACGTCACGGCAAAAATCGCAATGCCTGTAGGGTGTTGCTATGATTTCTCTTTGGCTTTCTTCTTCTCTTCCTTCACTTCATCTTTCACACGCTTGCCCATGGTGCCTCGAAAGCGCTGCCAGAAACCTTCGCGCTGCATAATGGACTGAAAGTTGGCGATATGAAATTGCGTTGTATCAATCACCGGCAACTTCTGGTTCTCAATGTCCAGTTTGCCGAATACCACCGGCACCAGTTTTACATCGGGACAAAACCGCCTGATAAAACTTTTCAACAGTCCGGATTGATAAGGGTCGGTCGCCAGGGCAATCTTTGTGAAGCCCATCTCTTTTGCCATCTTCCACGAGTAGTAGATATTCTCTGTGCTGTGCTCGGCTTTTGTTTCTGCAAAAGTATGTTGCGGCGGAATGCCCAACGAGTCGGCAATGGTTTTCATCGCCAGGCCTTCTACAAAGGGTGTGTATACAGATGAACCGGAGAATATGATGTTTCTGGTATAGCCGCTATCGTACAAATGCTTGGCCCAGAAAATACGCATGGCCATCACGCGGGTTGTCCTTTCTTTTTCGTAAGGAACGCCTGGTACGATCACCACATCGAAAGGCTTTTCTTTTTTTGCCTTCTCATAATTCTTACGCGCCTGGCGGGTATAGGAGCAATGCGTCAGCACCAGCGCAGTAAATAAAAAGAGGTGAAAGAATAAAAAGATCCTGAGAAACTTGAACAGAATTTTACGCATAGGAAAGCCACATTCCGGCGACTAAAGATATAAAATTTAACCTGTACAGATTAACTGGCGTGTACTGCTTTATTCAATCATGCGATTTCGCTATGTCGTATAATTCATGTTTCACGCCCCGGATATTTTCTGCATATTGATCGTGCAATGACTTTCCCATCCTATCCAAAAATATATCTGTATAAGCGCGTCGTGCAGGCCAAGCTTTTTATTGATCGGCATTATGCCGAGCGGATCGACCTGGACAACATTGCAGACGAAGCCAATTTTTCCAAATTCCATTTTATCCGCTTGTTCAAAGCTGCTTATGGAAAAACGCCTCACCATTATCTCACACAAGTCAGAATCAATAAAGCCATGTTGCTGCTGGGCGATAACAGGCCCGTAACAGAAGTCTGTTTTTCGGTGGGGTTCGATAGCGTTACTTCTTTTGCCGCGCTCTTTAAAAAGCTGGCCGGTGTTTCTCCTTCTGCCTTTCAGCAACAGCAGCAAAAACGAAAACTGGAAATCACGCATAATCCGTTGCAGTTTATCCCCAACTGTTTCGCCGAAACATACGGGTGGACTAAAAAATAGCAATATTCAAGAGGTAGTCTTACTACAGGTTCCACATCTTTGACTCGTCGAAACAAACCAATTATACGATGATTACAAAGGTCTCTCACATGTGCATCTATGTTCTGAATCAGGACAGTGCCTATGATTTTTATGTAAACAAGCTCGGCTTCAAGGTGCACACCGATGCGCCCATGGGCAAGGATTCGCGCTGGCTCACCGTGTGTCCACCCGAGCAACCCGAGCTTGAGATTACGCTCTTCCCCGTACAGGAAGGGAGTATGTTCACAAAAGAAACGGCGAAAGTTTTTGCAGAACTGATCCGGAACGGCACGTTTGGACCTGCTGTGTTCACCAGCAACAATCTGCTGGCAACGTACGAAGAACTGAAAGCTAAAGGTGTTGAATTTAAAAAGCCGCCGACAAAAGAGTTTTATGGTCTGGAGGCACTTTTCAAAGATGATTCCGGCAACTGGTTCTCATTGTCCCAAATCAATCCAGAATAGAAAAAAAGGTTGATATTTTTTAGCTGTCCTGCATCCGGAGAAATGTTCCGGCTAGCAGGACGCGCTCAACACTTGCGGAAGCCGAACGGTGAACGTGCTGCCCATGCCTTCTTCGGATTCAACGGTAATGTGGCCGTTCAGCTTCTGCAGGCTTTCGCTTACAATGTACAGGCCCAGACCTGTGCCCTCACCGGCGGTGGTGGCGCGGTAGAACATATCGAAGATTTTCTCCCGGTGTTCCAGTCCAATACCGCGGCCGTTGTCCTTCACAGAGAAACTGAAATGTCCCTGTTCGTTGCCGGCCCAAATGTGGATTACAGGGTTCTCCTTGGATGGATCAAAATATTTGATGGCGTTGGAGATGAGGTTGTTCAGAATAACTTTAAGCCGTGTCTCATCGGTAACCACTTTTATTTCGGGGGCGATCGACAGGGTGATGGCGATACGATCGCGATCGGACAAAAACAACAGATTATTCAGGACGGAGCTTACGCATTCATGAAAGGACAATTCCCGCACTTCCAGCGCCATGCGCGCGTTGCGCGAGTAATCGGTGATCTCCCGGATAAAACCATCCATCACGTGTACGCGTCCGCGCATCATAGACAAACATTGCAAAGTCTCCTGCGGCGTTTCAGCCTTTTCGGCAATACCGATCAGTCCCAGCAGCGACGACAGCGGCGCACGCATATCATGCGATGCGCTATACACAAAACGATCGAGCTCTTCATTTACCTTGGTGGCTTCCTCGTTGCTCTTTATCAATTTCGTTTCCACCATCGAATTTTCCTGCAGCAGCACCACGATCACATAGGAATCGAACAGCAGGCTCATGACCAGGTTGATCAGAAAGATTGTCCTCTCAACTTCGGGCGTTATGTTCCGCGGTGTCGGCACGGGCGACGCCGGATACAAATATGCGGCGATGGCCAGCGCCATGGTTATAGCGATCAACAAAATGATAAGCATGTATCGTCTGTAACCGACCAGTATAATGGACAAGGTATTGGTAATAAAGAAGTAGAAAAACATACCGTCCTGCGGGCGACCAACGGCTGCGAATACATATACAAATGAATTTGCCAGCACAAACAGGACAAAGGTTGAGGCCATGTGTTTCCCCTGGCGGTTGAGATAAAAAGAAAATGCCGCTGCCAGGATTAACGCCACATGCCACGGCACGTACTGAAACTCGCCGCGCGACATTACAATACCAGCATACAGTAACCCCAGAAAGATGCCCAGTAAAAGCAAATTGTCCCCGCAGTAAAATCATTTTTGAACTTGAAACTTCTACAGGTATCGGCTGATTACCAACAATGAGTTTGCGTATAACACTCAGAGGGCCGCTTTTAAATGAGTCAGGCATATTAGTATTCGCGAATGTGTTACACCGAAAGCACTGAATCTGTATCTTCTGACTTTCCGTTACAGATCAAGTGTCTTTCCGTGACACTTAGCTGATTTTAATGAATGTGTATTAAGTCTTGCTCAAACTTGGTGTGTCGCTATACAATTTACAGATTCTATCGGTTTCAACACCTATTTGATCGCATAAAAAACCCGCATTTTACCCGATGATTGATATGCGTCCATGGAACCGCTAAGGGGACAAGAATATCACGAAACGTGACATGTTTTAAAATCATTCGTCCAACATACAAAACCGGAATATTTCAACAGGACAGCAGGACTTTTGACAGATCTGCCTGTCGATAAAGTTTTAAAGTTTGCTCGCGGAAAGTCGCCAGGTATCATCGTATACAAGAGCGCCTTCATCTACCAGGTCGCGCACGGTATCTGCAAACACGGTTGCATCTGTTGGCGCTATCTGCGTTTCCAGTTCTTCAATGGACATGGGACCCTGACCAAGCACATTCAATATCTCCATGCGCATTTCTTCAAACACGAGGTTATGATCCTGTTTGCGCTGCGCTATGCACACATCGCATTGTCCACATGTCCTGGTTGTATCCTCGCCAAAATATTCCTGGATAAGCTGCATGCGGCACCGGTGTGTGGACGTGGCAAAGTATATAATAGATTTCACCTTCTGTAACGCAAGCTCCTTCCGCTCTTCCAGGCGCCTGATGTTAAGCGGAAGCTGTGCTGCATCCTGTCTTGCCATCACAAAGGTAAGCTGAGGTTTATCTTTTAATGGCTGATAGGACACGATCTTCAGCTCGTCCAGGTGTTTCAGCACGGCCACAATTTCACGCACGGATACTTTCAGTGCATTGGCCAGATAGGATTCTGAAATTTTTATAAAACCTGAAAACAATTCGCCGCCATACAAGCGCAACAACATTTTTATCATGGGATCGAACCGCGCGTTGGCGATCTGAAATTCGTACAACCGTCCTTTGTCCACTGCAAAGAAAAGCTGTGAAGGATTGTAGAAGCTTTCATTGAACAGGACAAGTCCCTCTTCCTCCAGTTTTTTCAGGGCCACGTATACCTCCTGCTGGTGCAGCTTGAAGCGTTCCGAGAATTCAAGCAAATCAAAATCATAGCTTTCGCCGGCGCCACTGCCCGCGGCAAGCTGATAGTAATTGGCCAGCGCCTGGTATATTTTCTTCAGCACATCGGGTGACGGATGAGACTGCTCGGTCTTGATCTGCAGATTGACAAGGTCGGCATCCTGAAATAAAATAGTGGCGAACGAATGTGTCCCATCGCGACCGGCACGGCCGGCTTCCTGGTAATAGGCTTCGAGGTTTTCCGGTACGTCGAGGTGGACAACCAGTCGCACATCGGGTTTATCGATCCCCATACCGAAGGCATTGGTCGCCACCATCACGCGATCGTGGTTGTTGATCCAGTTATCCTGTCGTTTGGCGCGTTCGTCAAAGCTCAATCCTGCATGGTAGTAGGAAGCGCTGATGCCACGCTTCAGCAACCATGCTGCAATCTCTTGCGTGGCCTTGCGGGAGCGTACATAAATGATGGCGCTGCCCTTTACTTTTTGCAGCACTTCCAATAACTTCTTATCTCGTGCTTCGGTCTTGCGCATCACAAAGGACAGGTTGTCCCGCGCGAATGATTTCCGGAATACGCCTGCCTGTTTTCGAAAAGCCAGCTTGTCCATAATGTCTTCGCTCACAACATGGGTGGCGGTAGCCGTCAAGGCAATAACAGGCACCTCCGGTTTCAATTCCCGCAGTGCGGTAATTTTCAGGTATGGCGGGCGGAAGTCATATCCCCACTGCGAGATGCAATGGGCTTCGTCTACGGCAATCAATCCCACCTTCATGCGCTTTACGCGTTCGATGAATATTTCGGTCTGCAATCGCTCGGGTGACACATACAGAAACTTTACCTGTCCATGTACACAGTTGTCCAGCAGCATATCGATCTGCGAGCGTGACATGCCGGAGTGGATGGCCACGGCCAGGATCTCCCGCTGCCGGAGTTGCTCTACCTGATCTTTCATGAGGGCGATGAGCGGTGTGATCACGATGCATACTCCTTCCAGGATCAACGCCGGCACCTGGAAGCAAATGGACTTTCCTCCACCCGTTGGCAAGAGTGCCAGCGTATCGTGTCCTGCCAATACCGAGGCGATAATATCTTCCTGCCCGGCACGAAATGCCCGGTGCCCCCAGTATTGTTGCAATATCGAAATGGGTGTCTCCACGGAAAGCGAAGATACTCTATTAAACGAAAACTGGTAATGGTGCTTTCGACGGACGTGCCGCGACGTGTGTTCTCCTTCAAGAAAGAGATGACACTTCTTTGATTGATCAGGATCGATTGAATACAATAAAAAATCCGGCTTCCGAATTCAATCATACTGATTGATTACAGAAGCCGGATTTGCTAAATGTCCGGGCTATCAGACTTTCGATGCAGTCTGCATCAGCTTCATACCCGACTCGCCCATGTGCTTAACAAGGATAGCCTTGTAGGGTGCAGAGTTCAGATAGCCGCCGTTGTCCTTGAGAAATTCATCCAATATCGGGGCCCAGTCAGAGTTTAGTGGCATGATAAATCCGAATTGCTCGGCCGCCTTGTCGGCGATCGGGTGACGTTTGATATTCTTCTTCAATTGGACAGCCTCCAGGTAAAAGGCCAGATCGAGGTATGCATATCCCTTCGGATCGGCAATCACTTTCTCCAGTGTTTCCTGGCTTGTCGTTGTGTAGGACAATTTCATATCCGGAAAGAATTTATCCTTCAGGTCGAGCATGCGCTTTTCATTCAGTGTGCCTTTTGCCGTATAGGCATTGAGGTTTGCAAAAGTCTTCGGCATGTCTTCGAACTTCGCCAGCGTAGGCACAGATGTTTGCGTGATGAGGATCGCAAAGTTTGTAATAAACGGATCGCTGAATTTAACTTCTTTCTTACGCTCTTCCGTGATCGTTACGTTGCCAAGTCCGAACACTCCGCCTTTGGATGCTTTCACCTTGTTGTACATGTCGCGGAAGTTGGTGCCGTTGCCCACAAAGTTTGTCTCCAGCTCAATCTTCCTTTTGGTCTTTAACCACGCAACAAAGTCGTGCATCACATCGACACAGATGCCTGTGAGCTTGCCTGATTTGTCCTGATAAACGAAGCTTGGAGTTTCTACGTAGGCCAGAGAAATAGTGCCTTTACCTTTTTTGCTGGTGTCCTTCCAGGTATCGCCGGTATAAGACGATTGTGCCCATAGCGACAGCGATGCTGCGCCAAGCACGACAGTAAATAAGAATTTCATTTTTGTTTTTGGGCTTAATGAGTCTGGCTAGTTAACGCATTAAGCTGACAAAACCATGAGGTTGTAATATTTATGTGAACATTTATTATTACCACGTGATCTTTTCCTTGTTCAGAAAAGCATTTACACCGCGAATGCAATCGTTATGCGCGCGTGCTTTCGCATTCATGTTGGACGCAAACGTTAACGCTTCAGGCAGTGGCAGCGACTGCACTGTGGCAATCATCTGCTTGGTCATCTCCATGGAGTTGGCCGAGTTTGTCACAATCAATCGCTGCGCGAATGCATCTACCGTTTCCGCCAACGCCTCGGCAGGTACAACGGTATTGATGAGTCCTATCTGCTGTGCCTCGGTGGCCGATATCATATCGCCGCCGA
>JAESFU010000778.1_pt1 | contig 11468 bp, 4 predicted proteins | sample 9269461 | NCBI WGS metagenome assembly JAESFU01 (sample SAMN14502556, study PRJNA617107) | algae metagenome | isolation source: Stenomitos rutilans HA7619-LM2 and co-occurring heterotrophs from cave walls | place: USA: Waikapalae cave, Hawaii | collected 2009-07-28
TGGTGAGCAAGTACTTCTCGACCCCGCGCGAAGTCTTCAGCCGTGCAGCAAGCCCGTACGCCAAGGGCTCTTCGATCCTCCACATGCTCCGCAAGAAGGTCGGCGACGTCGCGTTTTTCAAGGCAACCGCGATGTATGTCGACAAGTTCCGCCTGAAGGAAACCGAGACCTTCGAATTCCAGGCGATGATGGAAGAAGTCTCGGGCGAAGCGCTCGATCAGTTCTTCACGCAGTGGTGCACGCGCCCCGGCCACCCTGTTCTCAAGGGCGCCATGGCCTGGGATTCCGCTGCATCCAAGCTCACCGTCGCGATCCAGCAGACGCAGAAGATCGATGGCCCCAACCCTGCATACGAGTTTGACCTTCCCGTCGTGATCCGTACGCGCGGCGGCGAAACAAAGACTGCTTCGCTCGCGGTTCGCGGCCGCGAAGCCACGATCGACATCTCGCTCGATGCAGAGCCTGCATGGGTCGAGGTCGCCCCGCAGATGGAAGTCCTCGCCGAGATGGCGTTCGACGCACCTGCTGCATGGCTCCGCAAGCAGGCACGCGAGGGTTCTTCCCTCGCTGCACGCAGGCAGGCGATCCGTGATCTGGCGGACCAGAAGCAAGAAGGCACTGCACGCCTGTGCGAAGTCGTGATCTTTGATTCAAAGGAGCACGAACTCGTCAAGGTCGAAGCAGTCGCTGCTCTCAAGAAGCTCATGGACTTCCCGACGCTCGAGACCTGCATCCTCGGTCGACTCTCAGATTGGTCCGTCCGCGAGGCAGCTGCTTCTGCACTCGCAGACGTCGCCTCCAAGCTCAAGGATGACACCGCAGAACGCCGCAAGGAGCGTGCAGCACAGCACCTCGTCAAGCTCTACGGCGCGGACCCGAGTTCCAAGGTCCGTGCTGCGTGCATCCGCGGCCTTGGCACGCTCGATGCACACGATCAGCAGCCGATGATCCTCGCTGCAGCTCGCGTCGAATCTCCTGCAGACCGTGTTCGCCAGGCCGCGATCCGCTCGCTGGCGGATCTCGATACCCCCGAGGGTCTTGCAGTTGCGCTCGAGTTTGCAGGCGTCAGCGCCAACGACCGCACCCGTGCACCCGCGTTTGAGGCACTCGTCAAGCTCAAGAAGCACGACCCCGACGCTGCGTTCGAACTGATCTCCGCTGCAGTTCGCGAAGCACCCGACCGCACCCGCCGTGCAGCAGGGCGTGCACTGGTCGATCTCGGCGAGCAGCGCTGCCTTGATCTCGTCCAGGAACTTCACGACGCTTCGATCGACAACTTCGAGCGCGAAATGCTCGCTGCATGGATCAAGGAGCTGAACGAGAAGCTGGTGCCCAAGGAAACGCCTGCGGAAGAAGCCGCTCCAGCATCCCCGTAAGTTTGCGTGCGCCCCGACTCGCATCGCTTGTATGTTCGTTGTGGCTCACGCTGTCGCGCCAAACGCCGATCGTGCGAGTCATCGTCTTTCAACCCGCAACGCGGCGACAAGAATAAAGCTCGGGGCGTCAGCCCCGAGTACCCGTCCGCCCCAAGCTCATGACGTCAACTGCCACGCAGCCGCAGAGCGGCGAAAGCCCCTGCCCTGCACTCGCGACAACCGCACCGTTGACTACGCACGTGCGTGCGAACCCGCTCGCAACACCAATCACCCAACGTGCGCCAGCACCTCATCAAAGCTCATCGCCTGCTTGATCTCGCGCTTCTGTGCCCACTTCACCTTGCACACGCCCTCAGGTGAGTGCCCGATCACCACCGTCCCGCGCCCCGCGACGTTCAGGTCGGGCCAGTAGATCCCGTACGCCTTGCACACGCTCCGGTGCATGTCCGCCAAGAGCGTCTGCTTGAGCCCGATGCTGTCCGCCCACGCCTTGAGCGTCGCGAAGCTGTCGCACGAGATGCCGACGACCTGCGCGCCGGTCTTCTTCCACTTGTCGATCTCGTTGTTCACGCACTGCATTTCCGTCGAGCAGACGCCCGTGAACGCCATCGGGAAAAAGCACAGGACGACATCGCCCGTCTTGACCTGATCCGAGAGCTTCCAGTCGTTGCGATCCTGATCCTTGAGCACAAAGTCCGGTGCTGCGTCGCCCGCTGAAAAGGGATTCTCGCGCGGTGAGAGCGATGCGTTGGGATTCGCGGAAGTGCTCATGGATCAATCGTCCTTCATGCAGGGAAATCAGGGCCCAGTTGCAGGCTCAGGGTACGCCCCGGTCGATCCCACGGTGGGGGAAATTTCAGGGTCCGCCCGAAACCCTCGTGTATTCCTCGTGTGAAACGTGTGGATCCAAAAAGAAAGTAAGAACCTCACCAACTTGGGCCGCTCTCGTGCCGGACGCCCCGGTATGCTATTTCTGCGCGGGCCTGTCGTGTCCGCTGCGTTTGCGGAGCGATCTGTGACCCCATCCAGCCAATCTCAATCCGCAACTCCCGGCACGCACGCCGCAGCCACGCCGCCCGCCTCCGCGCAGGGCGAGCTTGCAGCGCGGTACGCGCAGGTCTGTGAACGCGTGGCACGTGCAGCTGCAGTGTCGGGCCGCAAGGCCTCGGACATCATCGTCTGTGCAGTGACCAAGCACGCGGACCCCGACCAGATCCGTGCCATGGTCGATCTTGGCCACCGCGATTTCGGCGAGAATCGCGTCCAGACGCTCATGCAGCACGCGGCGATGGTGGAGGAGTACGTCGCTCGCCTCCGCGTTGTGCCCAGTGCAGCGAGGTCCGATCTTGCAGGCGGCAGGCTCTTGAGCGCGGTTCGCTCGGGCTCGGTCTCCTCGACGAATAAGCCAGCGATGCCCAGTCTCTCGGGCCCCATCCGCTGGCACCTCATCGGGCACCTCCAGCGCAACAAGGCGCGCAAGGCGCTCGAGTTCGTCCGCCTCGTCCACTCGGTCGATTCGCTCAGGCTTGCAGAAGAGCTTCAGTCGATCGCCAACCGGCGTGAAGAACCCGTGGATGTTCTCCTCCAGGTGAACTGCTCCAACGAGGAATCCAAGTTTGGCTGCCCGGTCCCTGCTGCGATCCCGCTTGCAGAGCAGCTCGACACGATGGCCAACGTCCGCATTCGCGGGCTGATGACCATGGCACCGCTTACTGCAGACAACGATCGCATCCGCATGTGCTTCCGCCGCTGTCGGGAGATCTTCGACGAAGTCCGCCGCGAAGGCATTGGCGCGGGTCACTTCAATATCATCTCGATGGGCATGTCCAACGACTACGAGATCGCCATCGAGGAAGGCGCCAACGTCGTCCGCATCGGCTCTGCCATCTTCGGTGAACCCCGCGTTCCCGAAGCAGTGGAGGAGCCCGCCCCCGAAGTAGACGAGGACGAGCAGGAAACGCAGTAAGGCAAAGAAGGCATCAAGGCATCAAGGCAATCAAAGCATCAAGTAAGTGTGCCTTGCCCAACGCAGTCTCTGCGTTGGCTGCAAAAACGAAAGGGGCTTCGGCACACGCCGAAGCCCCTCTTTATTTCCTCACCAGTGCCGAGTGCCCAGTCCCCAGTGCCTGCTCACTCTGCCTCTTGCCTCGATCTCTCCATGCCTTCCTCTCAGCACCCACGCTCAAACGCGTGGACGAAGGCGTCAAAGTCATCGGTGTCAACGAAGCCCGACTGATCAAAGTCCGCTGCAGAGATACCTGCCTCGAAGTTGTGGACGAAGTAGTCAAAGTCGTCCGTATCCACGAAGCCCGAGCCATCCATGTCCGCTGCACACACGCCGACGCGGATCGTCGAGACGGTGGGCTCGGTCGAGTCGTCATACGTGTAGACGCAGATCGTCATCAGGCCGCCGCTCTGCGGGTTGATCGAGAGCGAGACGTTGCCGCTCGCATCTGCGTAGCGAGTCTCCTGCACTTCGCCTTCCTTGAAGGCACAGACCACTGCACCAGGCACCGGATCGCCGTGGCCGTTCTTGATCGTCAGGTCGAGTGAGGTCGCCTCGGCGATGACGTGATCGGGGAGCGAGTCGGGCTTGGCGTGAGCAGGCTTGCGGCCCCAGATCTTCATCTCCGGATCGCCAATGAGCGTGTACGTCCAGAGGTTCTTGGCGGGGTCCGACATGTCGGGGCTGTACTGCTGGATGTAGCCCAGGATCTGCGACCAGTGCATGTGTGCGGAGATCGAGCCGTTCTTCCCGAACGTCCGGAGGTACTGCCAGAACATCTCCGTGAAACCGTGGTTCATGTCGCGGCGGCTGCCGATGAGCGCGCCGTACGCAGCGACTGCACCGTTGCCCGGACGCTGGAACCAGTCCTCGATGATGCAGTCCGAGGCACCCAGCGCGCCGTTCGCACACGCACTGCTGATGACGATGGGGCACCAGGAGGGATGCTCGGGGAAGTTGTCAGTGAGGAGGTGCCAGTCATTGAAATTAGCGCCCAGGCTCGACCATTCAAAGAACGTGTTGGGCGAACCGTGGCCACGGTAGTAGACAATGTGCTGGCCTTCGTTGAGTGCATCCATCAGCGACGAGTTGTGCCCGTTCACCGGATCGGTGCCGTAGAGCTTCGTGAAGTTCATCGGCTCGTTTGCAGGGAACTGGATGCTGATCGATGCGTCGAGGACCGTCGCGAAGTTGGCTGCAACTTCACCGTGAGCGACTGCAGCGGTCTTGCTGTAATACTCAGCCTGGCCCGGGGGCGCGTCTTCGTACGCCTTGATGCGATTGATGATGTCGGGAAGCTCGCCTGCGTTGAACGTGATGCGGCCAAGCCCCATGTCCGCGAAGAAGTCGTCGTCCTCGTAGCAGGCGTAGTAGAGATCGCTCGGGTACCCGTAATCGGGGTCGACTGCAGTGGGAAGACGCGTCACGTCGCCCACGAGCACCACGTACTTGAGCGTCTCGTCGGAATGATCGTCGTACCACGACTTGATGTACGCACGGATTTCGGTCGCCTGCATGTTGCCATCGCCGTTGGTGTCGATGTCGTCCTGCGTCGCGACACGCGTCGTGTACCCACGGATCTGCTTCTGCTGCACGAGCGGGCGAAGGTCGTCGATCACGTCGTCGCGGGTGATGAACAGGAACGCGCCCTTGTAATCGATATGCTCGGTGATCCACGGAGCGACCGGCGTGTCAAAGTTCACCGTGCACACCTGCGTCTGGCGTGCAAGGAGGATGTGTTCACGCGTCTGGGGAAGCGGGTCGCCCGGGTGATCGATCACCACCTGGAACTTCGACACTGCTTCCATCGACTTCTTTGCTGCGATGTACTTAAAGGGCTTGACACTCATGCCCTGGAGACGCATCCCCGACATCTTCCCCGGAGGCGTGATGGCAGAACCGTTCTCCGCGGGGTACGGAAGCGACGATGCGTACGCGTCGGGGTCGTAGGCGAAGGGAGGCTGATTTGCAGGATCAATCGTCTCTTCTTCCATGATGTCCGGCTGCGCGGGGATGATGCGAAGATCGCCGATCGTCGTGCTCGCCAGGGGCGTGATCGTTCCGATCGTGCAGCCGGGTGCATCGCTGGGGATGCCCACGAGCATGTTGATCACGGGGACTGCTGCAGCCTCGCGGATTTTCTGCACCGCGGGGAGGAGGAGTGCGCTGGTCGGATCCTTCGGGATCGTGAGCCGCTGGAACGTGCCGAACCCGGGCTGATCAACGTCCTCGACGAAGAAGCCGGGGATGGTGATCGTCAGGATCGTCTGGTCTTCGGTCGATGCAGGGCTGAGCTCGACGCTTGGCGGCGTGCCGGGGCGAGACGTCGAATCCAGGGCAACCCAGCGCGGGGGCGCGGGCTGTGCTGCTGCGAAGCTGGCACACAGGGCAAGGCCTGCAAGAGCAGCAAGAGCACCGGGACGACCCATACAACATTCAGACGAGACAGCTGAAGTAACGCGATTCATGGCTTTCAGACCTCCGAGAGTGGTTTGTGCGGGCGGCGTTTGTCGCCTCTTTTGGTGGTCGCCCGGTTCGTTCCAGGCGTCCCGCACTCTCGAAAGTCCCGTCCATGAAAGCGTGTGACAGACTCTTTGAGGAAAATCGCCTACTTGGGTTGCTGACCAGATTGTGGTCCCGATTGAGGCGCCGACTGAGGAGCAGGCTGCTGCCCACCCCCGGATTTGCCCCGAAACGCCTCTTCCCGCTGTGCATCGCCCATCGCGCCATACACCTGCGAAAGCCTTAGATCGATCCGCCTCACCACTGCGTTGTTCTCACCGCCGGTGAAATCAACAAACCCTGCACGTGCTTCAAGCAGCGATCGCTCCGCATCCTCGTATCTGCCGTTCTCAAAGTACAGCATGCCCAGGATCTCATGCGAGCGCGGAACCTGGATCGCCTCTGCTTCCGGCTGCGCAAGATACGCCTTGAAGATCGGTTCAAAGAACGCAAGCGCCTCTGCATGCTTCTTCAGCACGCCCATCACCGATGCAAGATCGCGAGCAGCCATTAAGACCTGCGGATGACCCGGAGGAAGCTTGCGTGCAAACCCTTCATACGCCTCTCGCAGCAGTGGTTCCGCCTCAACGTGCTTCTGCACACCCGCAAGATGCACTGCATACAGCACCAGCGTGTTCAACCGCAGAACATGATCGTTTCCGAACACCTGGCCCTGCTCATCAATCGACTCTTTCAAGAGCCGCAGCGATTCATCCTGCTTGCCCAGGAAGAAGATGTTCCTCGCAAGCTCAACCTTCGCTTTCATCACGTTCGCGATGTCAGGCTCGGCACCACGAGACTTGGCCTCGATCAGTGAACGCAGATGAACCTCGGCCTCGCCAAAGAGATGTTCCTGCGTCAGGTGCATCCCAAGCGTCAATCTGCAGGCAAGCGTCAGTGAGTCATCCGCCCCCAGTGCTCGGGTCATATCCGCAAGCAACGCACGCATTTCCTCGGTGCCGCCTGCAAACTGCCCTTCTGCGAACCTCGTCATAAGAAGCGCATGCCGTGTCCACAATGTGTCGCGGTTGTCCTTTCCAAGCTCGCGTTCCTGGATCGCCATCGCCAGTTCAAGCTGCTCACGTGCTTCGGAAATCCTTCCCAGCATCCGGTACGTCATCCCCATCGTCGCGCGAACCTTCGCCTCGATTCGGGGCTGCGACCTGAAACGTGCAGAGATCTCCTCTGCAGAGAACTCCACTGCATCCAGCACCGTCACGTTCGGCCCAAGCAGATTCGGATCTGCAGCAGCAAGCACGTTCTGGAGGAACGTGTTCACGCTCTCGCTCTCTGCACGTGCACGCTCGGTCTCAACGAGTTGCTTGCGCGTCGCCTCTTCCGCAGAGATCGCCCGCGAAAGCGCACGATTGATCGAAACCACGTACCGCCACGACCCAATGACGCCCACCAGGAGCGAAACACCAAGTACTGCAGCGACTGCAGGGTTGCGCTTCACCCACAAAACCGTCTTGCGTCCCGGCCCCGTGCTGACTGCAGACACCGGCAGATGCCCGATCCACGCAGCAAGATCATCCGCCATGTGTTGCGCGGATGGATAACGGTCCTGCGGCAAAAACGCCATCGCCTTGTCGCAGATCGCGGATAGCTCTCGCGGCAGGTCCGGTGCGGCGGTCAGCAGGGGCTCAAGCTCGCGTCTGCGGATTTGCTCCACCACGTCCCACCGTGCATCCGCGTGGTATTTCCCGCTGCCATCAAGCGGCAGCTTGCCCGTCAGCAAAAACCGAAGTGTTGCGCCAAGTGCGTACACATCTGACGCAGGCTGTGCAGGTTTACCCTCCGCCTGCTCGGGCGACATGAACGCAGGTGTTCCCGTGATCCGTCCCCCGCGCGTCCGCATCGAAACAGTCGTCGTCGCCGCACCATCCCCTTGGTCGATCCCCATCGGCGCGGCGATCGAAAGTCCAAAGTCTGTCACCATCGGCCTGCCCGAATCCGTGACGAGGATGTTTGAAGGCTTGATGTCGCGGTGCACGATTCCGCGTGCATGTGCAGCAGAAACGCCCCTGCACACCGCCCGCATCAGCTTCGCGGCCCAGCGCGGGTTCATCGGTTCAGGCGTCTTCTTCTCGCCTTGCAGCACGGCAGCGAGCGTCTTGCCGACGCGCACCCTCTTGCGATCTTCCGGCACCGGATCAGGATCGCCCACAAGCTGGCAATCAATGAAACATGTGCCCCCGCCAGCACCGCCGGGGAGCTTCCCTGCTGCGTGCACTTTCACGATGTTCTCGTGATCAAGCGCTGCAGCTGCCTGCGCTTCTGCAAGCACGCGGTCGAGCCCATCATCGCTCGCTGCAGGGAGGTTCAGCACCTTAAGCGCGACATACCGCTCAAGCGTCGTATCCCACGCGTTCCACACCTCGCCAAACGAACCTGCACCCAGCCATTCAATCAGTCGATACGTGCCAAGCACATCGCCCGGCTTTCGTTCTTGGTCCTCAATGTCGCTCTCTGCCTCCAGTCCCGCGACATTCATGAGCGCAACAAGCTCGACAATCCCCTCGATCTCCTCTCGAAGCTCCGGAAACCGCTTCTTGAGGTCTTGCGAAACCGCCTCACTTGATTCAGACCGCCGCTGCGAAGCCTCCAGCATCAGGATCGCCCGGACATTCTCCTCATCGCTCGCAAGCTCCGGCACTGTCTGCCTGTAATGCTCCAGCGTCGCGATCAGCCCGCGATCCCAGCGCTCCTCTGCATCCGCAACGATCACTTCCGCGATGTCCGCACGCTCGGGCTCGGTCAACCCTCCAAGAAACGCGACAAGGTCCACCGGCTTCTCTGCCGACTGCGCCCACGCACGCCTGATCCTGTCTGCGGGCGACCCATGCCCGGAACTCATGCTCATACACACACCGCCCGCGTCTTGGCGTTTCGCCGCAAGAACATCGCTCTATACCTGGTCACGGGAGAACCCCGGACCTGCACCTGCACCTGCCCCTGCCCCCGCACCCATGGCCCCACCCCACGTGAAGTGCCAGATCAACCTTCGTGTGACATCCGGGCACCGACATCGTACGGAAAATGGCCGTTGCTGCCTCGCTCCGTTCGGCAACTTACCCGATGCTCCCGCTCCCCAGCCTCTTTCGCAGTGCAAACAGCAGCGTCTCGGGCTCGACGATGTACGTCTCTGGCGGCCTGAAATACACCTCGTGCAGCGTGTCGCCAGACTTGGGCGGCAGCACCGTCACGCGCCCCGGCAGGTTCTGCTCCTTCGATGCACTGCTCGCCGGACCGGTCGAACGCACAAAGACCTTCCGCCCTGGCTTCTTCGCGGGCTCTGCAGCTGCTCGCTGCGCAAGTTCCGCCGCCTCCCTCGCCACCGTCAGCCTCGATTCGACTTCCTTGGGCATCGTCGTCCGGAAAATCACGTCCTTGTCCTTCACCATCACGCTCTTGCACCCAAGGTTCGCTGCAGCAATGCGCAGCTCCGCCATTTCCAGCATCCGGTGTACCGGCGTCGGCGGATCGCCGTACGCCTCGGTCAGATCGACGCGTACCTTCGCCAGTTCATCGTTCGTCGCTGCAGTCGCAGCTCTGCGATACGCCTCAAGCCGCCGCAAATCCGACGGGATATACGGTTTGGGGATCACTCCTGCCACGCCGATCTCGACCGTCACTGCACTCGGCGGGTCCGGCCGCTTGTCGTTCTTGAGGTCATGCACTGCAGTTTCGAGCAGTCTGCAGTACATCTCATACCCGACCGCGGCGATGTGCCCCGACTGCTCCGCACCCAGGATGTTCCCCGCGCCGCGGATCTCAAGATCCCGCATCGCGATCTTGAAGCCTGCACCGAGCATCGAGAACTGCTCGATCGCTTTCAACCGCTTCTGCGCGACTTCCTTCACCGTCCGGTCTTCGGGCAAAAGCAGATAGCAGTACGCACGGTGCTTGCTTCTTCCCACGCGCCCGCGAAGCTGGTGCAGCTCTGCAAGCCCGAAGCGGTCTGCATCGTTGATGATCATCGTGTTGGCGGTTGGTACGTCGAGCCCGCTCTCGATGATGGTCGTCGAGACGAGAATGTCCGCCTGCCTCCTGAAGAACTTCAGCATCACCTCTTCAAGCTCGTGCCCGGGCATCTGCCCATGCCCGAAGACCACCCGCGTCCCCTCGGGCGAAAGCTGCCGGACCGTATCCGCCACGCTCTGAATGTCGTGCACGCGGTTGTGCACGAAATACACCTGCCCATCGCGTGCAAGCTCTCGTGCAATCGCCTGCGCAATCCGCCGCTGATTGAACGGGATCACTTCCGTCACGATCGCACGCCGATCCATCGGCGGCGTCGTCAGGCTTGAAATATCGCGGATTCCAAGCATGGCCATGTGGAGCGTTCGCGGGATGGGCGTCGCGGAGAGCGTCAGGATGTCGACTGTGAGTCTCAGCCGCAGGAGCCGTTCCTTGTGCTCCACGCCAAACCGCTGCTCTTCGTCGATCACCACCATCCCAAGATCCGCAAAGTGCACGTCGTTCGAAAGCAACCGGTGCGTGCCGATGATCACGTCCACGTGCCCGCGCCGAACTGCATCCAGCGTCGCACGCTGCTCTTTATCAGTCTTGAACCTGCTCAGCGAATCCACGCGGAAGGGATACCCTGCAAATCGCGAGCGAAACGTCCGCTCGTGCTGTTCTGCCAGCACCGTCGTCGGCACCAGCACCGCCACCTGCTTGCCAAATTCGCACGCCTTGAACGCAGCGCGGATTGCAACTTCCGTCTTGCCAAACCCCACGTCTCCGCACACCAGCCGGTCCATCGGCTTGTGCATCGACATGTCCCGCTTGATCGCACTGAGGCACGTAAGCTGGTCTTCCGTCTCTTCGTATGGAAACTCATCCTCAAACTGCTTCTGCCACGTCGTGTCCTGCGGATACTGAATCCCGGGCATGTGCTCGCGTGCAGCACGCACCCGCAGAAGCTCCCCTGCAAGGTCCTTCACGCTCTCAAGTGCACGTTCCTTCTGGTGCTTCCACTTCTGCCCGCCCAGCGTAGAGAGTGGGGGATTCCCGCTGAACCCGCCCACATACTTCTGAACAAGATCGATCCTGCTCACCGGCACATGGAGCTTCGTCCTGCTCGCAAATTCCAGCGTCAGGTACTCTTCGGGCTCGCGCGGCCGCACATACGCGGCGCCCTGAAACTCGGTCGGAACGCTCTGCGGTGTCAGCATCACCAGCCCGCTGAACTTCGCAATCCCGTGCTCTGCATGGACCACGTAATCCCCAGGCTGAAAATCCAGGAACGTGTCCATCGCCCGCGCGGACTTCAGCTTCCCCGACCGCCGCCGCGTCGTGAAACGGTTTACAAGCTCGTGATACGGCACGATCGCAAAGTTGCTCCCACCCCCCGAGCTCCCACCCTTCCCGATAGCATCCGTCGAATCCCAGATGAACCCGCGGTGCAGATAGCACACCATCGAATCGATCTTCGATTCACTCCCTGCTGCGTGCTGCGCAAGCAGTTCTTTCAGCCGCTGCTGCTCCGCCTCTGCATGGCAGCACACCACGACCTTGCGATCTCCCTCGCAAAGCCCCACAAGCTCACCGACCGCCTCTGGAGTGTCCTTGCTGAATGT
>JAESFU010000779.1_pt1 | contig 11461 bp, 6 predicted proteins | sample 9269461 | NCBI WGS metagenome assembly JAESFU01 (sample SAMN14502556, study PRJNA617107) | algae metagenome | isolation source: Stenomitos rutilans HA7619-LM2 and co-occurring heterotrophs from cave walls | place: USA: Waikapalae cave, Hawaii | collected 2009-07-28
CCGCTCGCCGTGGCATTCTGACCAAGCGCCGTGCTGTTCGATCCAGAAGCGTCCGAGTTTTGTCCAAGTGCGGTGCTATTGGACCCCGAAGCAGATGACGACTGACCAATCGCAGTGCTGTTCGAACCCGAGGCGTTCGAACTCTGGCCAACGGCAGTGCTGTTCGAACCCGAGGCGTTCGAACTCTGGCCAACGGCCGTGCTGTTGCTGCCGCTCGCCGTGGCATTCTGACCAAGCGCCGTGCTGTTCGACCCAGAAGCGTTTGAGTTTTGCCCAAGAGCGGTGCTGTTTGAACCCGACGCACTCGATGATTGACCAACAGCGGTACTGTTCGAGCCCGACGCGTTCGAACTCTGGCCAACGGCCGTGCTGTTGCTGCCGCTCGCAGTGGCATTCTGACCAAGCGCCGTGCTGTTCGATCCAGAAGCGTCAGAGTTCTCTCCAAGAGCGGTGCTGTTGCTGCCAGTCGCGTTAGCAAAGGCACCAGTGGCTGTGCTGTTGTCGCCAGTGGCATTGGCCGACACACCGGTCGCCGTCGAGTCAGCGCCTGACGCCAACGAATCATTACCGGTCGCCGTGCTGTTCTGGCCGCTCGCCTCCGAGTCAGCGCCCGTTGCCGTGCTAAAGTCGCCGGTTGCGTTTGCGCGTACACCGGATGCGGTTGACTCAATGCCAGTGGCATTGGCCGACACACCGGTCGCGGTCGAGTCAAGGCCTGACGCTAACGAATCATTACCAGTCGCCGTGCTGTTCTGGCCGCTCGCCTCCGAGTCAGCACCCGTTGCCGTGCTAAAGTCGCCGGTTGCGTTTGCGCGTACACCGGATGCGGTTGACTCTATGCCAGTGGCATTGGCCGACACACCGGTCGCCGTCGAGTCAACGCCTGACGCTAACGAATCATTACCAGTCGCCGTGCTGTTCTGGCCGCTCGCCACTGAGTCAGCGCCCGTTGCCGTGCTAAAGTCGCCGGAAGCATTCGCTCCCTCGCCAGTCGCTGTCGATTCTTCGCCGCTTGCGCTCGCGTTCTGGCCAAGAGCTGTAGAGAAGTCGCCAGAAGCGTTTGCGTTCTGGCCATTGGCCGTTGAATTCTGGCCGGAGGCCGAGGAGTTTTCGCCTGTTGCAGTTGATCTCGTTCCACTCGCATTGGCGTCCTGACCGGTTGCCGTGCTCGCCAGACCGGTGGCGCTGGAGTTCTCACCGACCGCAGTCGAAGAATTTCCGCTCGCCAGCGAGCTCTGGCCAAGAGCCGTCGAGAGATTGCCCGACGCGTTGGAGTTTTCGCCAACCGCAGTCGCACTGAAGCCAGTCGCGCTTGCATCTTCACCAAGCGCTGTGGTGTTCTGATTGGAAGCAAACGCGCCATTGCCGACAGCCGTTGCTTGCGCACCCGATGCAATGGAATCTTCGCCAACCGCCGTGGTGTTGTTGTTGATGGCCGAAGCGTCGTTACCGATAGCAGTAGACGATAAACCACTCGCGATGGCGCTCGCGCCGACCGCTGTCGCATTTCCACCTGTAGCCTGGGCATTGGTGCCGCAAGCGAGATTGCTTGCTCCCGGAGCGTTGGCGCCATCGCCAAGCGGGAAACCTGCCAACGAGCAGACGCGGGCCTGCGCGTCCGAGATCGAGAGCGTGCTTGCCGCAACGCAGGTCAAGGCGACGAGACTCGCCGACCCCAAGATCCCCTTCAGGCTCTTCATCCGCCGCGATGCAGACGAGCCAGTCCCCAGTTTCGTAGCCATGTACTTCTCCCGCTCAAAAAGGTGCGCGCTCAGGTCGTGGTTAACCCGCGACTCCTACGTTGAGAGTACTGACGCTGACTCAGGGAAACAAGGCAATGATGGCTAGTCACGCCACAATGGGACCACACGTTGCAAAAAAACAACAACTTTGTGCCGGATTTCAACGAGCAGACTCAAAATTGACACGCAATATCAAGGGCTTGAAAGGAATGTCCGCCACGTCTTACGTTAACGTGAGCAAGGTCAATTTTTCCTTACGTCAGCTGACCGACCAAGCCTCGGGATCGCCGAGAATCGGCCGCCAGGGATCGATATGATGACCGTAATTGCGCCACCGCTCGATCGACCGGGAGTGCAGCTTTTCGCGAACTTGCTGGGCGCTGGCGGTGCGTACGCGGCGCTCCGTCTTATCGAATGCAAGACACCGTTCGTCGAAGGGCAACTCGCAGTAGTTGAGGATCTTCCGCACCTCCTCCTCGGGTTGTGCGATCAGTTTTTCGTAGCTCTGCTGATACACGCGCCCCGGAAGGACCTGCTCCCAATAATCCGCCATACCTTTGAAAATATTATAGAATTTGGCGACATCCTCCATGTCGTAGCAGTATTCATGGAAGGAGGTGAAAAGGCTTCCATAGGCCGAGACGCAGGAATCATACGGATTCCGGCGCAGGCAGATGATCTTGGCGTTGGGAAGGGCAAGGTGGATGAGCCCGACATACAGCCAGTTTCCGACGAGCTTGTCCGAGATCCGTGGCGATTCCGACCCATAGCGGTCTCGCAGCTTCTGGATGTAGAGCTCGCCGATGCGCGTAAATTCCGATTGTGTGTAAGCCTGAATAGTCTGGGCAGCCTCCGGCAGAAACGTGTTCTCGTCGGCGCCGAGCACCATCGGATGGCTCGCCAGAATCTGCTCCATGAGCGTGGTCCCGGAGCGGATCATGCCCACCACGAAAATCGGCGTCTTGTCGGTAACCTTTGATTTCGGCGTGCTGGCCAGGAACTCGGCATTGTAGCGGGCACGCATCCGCTCCGCGATCGATTCCTCGTTCTTGATGTTGCAGCGAGCCGATGCCTTCTTGATCTTGTTCCCGACATGCCAAAAGCCGAAGGCATCGTCATAGAGCTTGTTTTCGTCGGAGACCCGACCCAGGCCGAAGGCAACGAACATGCGCTCGTTGTCGGGCAGTTTAGTATCAGCATAAAGCCGCCGCATCGCGGCAACCGCCGGATCGTCGAGCTTGAGCTTGGTCGTGACCGCGAGCTGAAAATAGGGATCACCCCTTTCGGGGTCGATGGCGATCGCCCGCCTCAGGGCTTCGACCGCGGGGCCCCGCTTGCCGAGATGATTGAGGACCGTGCCGAGGTTGAGCCAGGCAATATACAAGTCCGGATCGGTTTCGACCGCCCTTCGATAGAAGTCGGCCGCCTCATCGAGCTTGTCGATGTCACGCAGGTAGTTGCCGAGATTATTGAGTGCGCTCGCCGACTTGGGATCGACCTCGATCGCGCGTCTCGTCAGGGCAATCGCCTCATTGACGTTCTTGTAGCGCATGAGGTTGCCAAGATTGATAAGCGCGTCGCGGTAGTCGGGCTTGATCTCTATCGCCTTTCTGTAGCTTGTCTCGGCTTCCAACGCCCGATTGCTCTCAGCCAGAAGTCGCGCGAGCCCGCGCCACGCGATGGCATAGCGGGGCTTCAGCGCGACGGATTTCCGGTATTCCGCCTCGGCCTCATCCTTGAAACCGAGATTGTACAGGCAATTGCCGAGGGTATTGCGGGTTTCCGCAATCTTGTCGTTGAGTTCGACGGAGAACTTCAAATAGGGATAAGCGGCACCTGAACTGCCGCGTCCCATTACCAAAAGCCCGTAATTGTGCAGAGCATTGGTGTGCCGCGGGTCGAGGTTCAGCACCTCCTCGTAGAGCGCCATGGCGTCATCGCCCCTACCCTCGTTCTGAGCCTTGAGAGCGGCATTGAACTTGATCTCGGCATTGCGGGTCGAGTCACGCGACACTTTGCAGCCTCACTTCTGTTCCCCGAACTTCACCTTCCACGCGCCCAGATGCTTTTCGTAATTGCGCCAGCGCCCGATCGAGCGCGAATTCAACTTCTCGCGGACCTGCTGGGAACTGGCCGTTCTGACCCGGCGCTCCGACGTGTGGAAGTCGAGGCATTTTTGATCGAAGGGCAGTCCGCAGAAATCAAGCACTTTGCGGATCGCGGGCTCGGGCTGATCGACCAGGTCCTCGTAGCGCTGATGATAGACTTTGCCTGGAAGCACCTCGTCCCAATGCTTCATGAGTCTCGCATAAAGCTGATAGAACTGCCCCAGTTCCTCGAGATCATAGGCATAGTGGTGCAGTTGCGAGAAAAGCGTCGTGTAGATCGACAGGCAAGTATCATAGGGATCGCGCTGCATATGGATGATTTTCGCATTGGGCAGGATCAGGTGGATCAGGCCAATGAACAGGAAATTTCCCGGCAGCTTGTCGGTGATGAGGCGCGGGCCACCGCCGAAGCGCTTGCGCAGGCGCCCCATATACGCCTGCCCCATGGTGGTGAGGTCGCTCGCCGTCGCTGAGTTGAGCCACTCGGGATAGCGTTGCCCGGTCTTTGACTTGAACTCGAAGGCGATTTCCGGAATCCATTGCAATTCATCCGCGCCCGCGACCTGCGGATGGCTTGCAAGAATCTGCTCCATCAACGTCGTGCCGGAACGCATCATGCCGATGATGAAGACCGGCGTTTCGTCGCTCACGCTGGAGTGTGGGGCCTTGGCGAGTGCGGCCTTGCCGTAAGTGGTACGGATGCGCTCGATGAGCCTGTCTTCGCCGGCGATATTAAACTCGACGCTGGCGCGCTTGAGACGATTGCCCTCCTCAAAATGCTTGAACGCCTCGTCGAACTGTCCGTTCTGGTCGAGCACGCGGCCCAGCGCAAAGGCGAAATGCATCTTGTCGCGAGCCGCAATCCCCGGCTGGTCGATGTAGTAGCGCATGGATTCGACAACCGGCGCGTCGAGCGGCACTTTCGTTGTCGAGGCAAGCTGCATATAGGGCTCGCCGAAGCGCGGCGCGATTTCAATGGCACGGCGCAGCGCCGTCACCGAATCCGCCTTTCGTCCCAAATGATTGAGAACCGTGCCGAGATTGAGCCAGGCCAAGCCATATTGCGGATTGATCTCGGTTGCGCGCCGATAATTGGCTTCGGCTTTGGTCAGATCGTCGAGGTCGCGATGGATGTTGCCCAGATTGTTGTAGGCGAGTTCGTAGTTGGGCGAGATTTTGATGAGGCGCTCAAGAACATTCAGAGCCGCGTCTTTGCGATTTTGCGAGCGCAGGGTGTTGCTGAGATTGAGATAGGCGTCCGCATAGTCGGACTTGGCCGCGACCGCCTTCCGAAATGCCGTCTCGGCTCCAGCGAAGTCCTGTTTCTCATTGAGCACATTGCCAAGGTTGAACCAGGCGGTCGCATATCCCGGTTTGATCTCGACGGACTTGCGAAACGATTTCTCGGCTTCCGCGCGCTTGCCCAATGCGCGCCACGCATTGCCGAGGGTATTGTGCGCTTCGGCCAGGTTGGGCTTCAGACTGATCGCGTATTGCAGATAGGCGACAGCTTGGCCCAACTGGCCGCGCTCGAGCTTGATGAGACCAAGATTATGCTGCGCGTCCGCATGGGCCGGGTCGGCGTTCAGCACGACCTGATAGCCCGCTTCGGCCTCGTCAAACTTGCGGCTGTTATGCAGCTTGAGCGCGGTGTCGAACTCGGCCTTCACGATGCTTTGAGTGTTTCGCACGTCCCTACTCTCGTTCTGGCGCTGTCACTTCAGTTGCCGGCCAGGCCGGCCTTCACGGGCTTGAGGTGCCGCTCATACGGCTTCCACCTGCCGATCGAGCTAGCGTTTAGCCGCTCACGCACCTGGCTCGCGCTCGCAGTGTTCACGCTACGCTCGGTCGCGTGGAATTCGAGGCAGGCGGGGTTGAAGTCCAAACCGCAGAAATCCAGGACCTTGCGGATTTCCTGTTCCGGGTCCGCCACGAGCTTTTCGTAGGACTGGACATGAATCTTGTCGCCAAACAAACCGATCCAATGCTCCATGACCTGCTCGGAGAAGCGAGCGTACTGGCCGATTTCCTTGAGATCGTAGGCGTATGGGTGCCCAGTGGTGAAAAGAATGCTGAAGATGGATAATGCCACGTCCAACGGATCCCGTTTCATGTAGATGATGCGGGCCTTGGGCAGCAAACGGTCGACCAAGCCAAGATAAATGAAGTTCTGCGGCATCTTGTCGGTAATGTGCTTGGCGTCCTTGCCGAATTTTTCGCGCACGCGCCTGATGTAGGTTCTTCCCATCTCGTTGGCGTCGTCTCGCGTCATGCCTTCGATGCAGTTCGGATAGGGCTTTTCCGACCGCGCGCGAAGACCGTCCACGATGTCTTGGACGTAGCGAAGTTCTCCGCCTCCGGCCACCTCGGGATGGCTGGCGAGTATCTGCTCCATCAAAGTCGTTCCGGAGCGCATCATCCCGACGATGAAGATCGGGGTCGAGTCTGCGATGTCGGATGAGGGCGAGGCCGCCCTGTTCGCCGGCGTGAAGTGATCGCGGATCCGCTTCAACAGCTGGCTTTCCCACTTGCTCTCGTATCGATAGCTTCCACGGTGCAGACGGTTCGCAATCTGAAAGTAGTCGAATGCGCGATCCCAGTCTCGGGCCGAGTCGTATATGCGACCCAAGGCAAAGGCGAAGTGCTTCTTGTCCTCGTCCGAAGTGTAGATGTTCTCATAACGCGCGTGAATCAACGCCACCAACCCGTCATCAGGTTGGACGCGCTCCACCTGCACGAGATGCCGGTATGCATCGGCATGGCTTGGATTGAGTTCGATTGCCTTACGAAAGCTCTTGGCCGCTTCTGCCGTGCGGCCCGTGTCGCGTAGGACATTGCCGAGATTGAAGTGAGCGATGGCCAGACTCGCGTCGGCCGCGATGGCGGCCCGATAACTGTCCTCGGCATCCTGGAGGAGATCGAGGTCCCGCTTGATGTTTCCGATGTTGTTGTGGGCCATCGCGTATTTCGGGTTGAATTCAAGAAGCCTCCCCAAAACCTGTAAGGCGTCATCGCGCCTGTCCAAGTTGCGCAGCGCGTTCGCCAAATTGTTGTGAGCCTCGACGTAACCGGGCTGTAACTCGATGGCCCTGTTGTACGCTCGCTCCGCTTCCGCGTGGCGATCCGTGGATGCGAGTACGTTGGCAAGATTGAACTGGAAAACTGACGTTCCCGGATCCAGCTCGACCGCCTTGCGAAAGCTTGCTTCCGCCTCCTCCTTCCGCTCCATTCGCAGAAGGGCGTTGCCCAAAGTATTGTGCGCTTCGGCAAGATCGGGCTTGAGCTGTGCGGCATGCCAGAGGAGCGGAAACGCCGGCCCCGGCCCTACGGTCGATAGCAGTATGAGGCCGAGATTATGGTAGGCCATCGCATTGTCGGGATCGGCGGTGATAATCTCATCATAGAGCTTTATCGCATCGCGGTGCTTGCCGCTCATTTGCTTGGCCAGCGCCAGTTGAAATTTATCCTGCTGCACCACCACCTGCCAAAAAATCTCGTTTCAGGCCTATCTTTAAAGTTGAGGCGCCTTCATCGGACCTTCTGGTTGCCGCGTCAAGCTTGGCCTTCCGGCGTGTCTAAATGCACGGCCGCAGCCGGTAACCTTCGCGTAAATTTGCTCTGCCAGGGGGATTGCGGGTTCCGGCCTTCTTTACAGGGGATCGTCCGGCGTGCAAGACAGCGTGCCGCTTAGGAATGGGAGCAGAAAATTTGCTGCAGACGACCGAGTTAAGGAATTTTAGCCCGCTGATTGCCACCCCGTGCTATGGCGGCATGCTCTGCCGCAATTATGCATTGAGCCTTCTTGCCCTGCAGAAGACTTTCTTCGGGCACGGCCTGCCTCTCGACTTTCATCTGCGGCAGGGCGATAGCCTCGTCACGCGCGCCCGCAATGATTGCGTCGCTTACTTCTTGTCCAATCCTCAGTTCACGCACTTATTCTTCATCGACGGCGACATCGGCTTCACGCCGGAAGCCGCGCTGCGCATCCTGCGCGCCGACCGCGACATCGCCGCGGGCGTTTATCCTCTCAAGCGCAAGAATTGGCCGGCAAAGGGAACGCCGGCAGGCACGACGCAGGCGCAATTCGAAGCGATGTATACCAGATACGCGGCAAATACCGGCAAGGCCGGCGAGGATGTCGATCTCCTGATCGACAGCGACGGATTTATGAAAGTACGCGAAGCGCCCACCGGCTTCATGTGCATTAAACGCGGCGTCTTCGACCGCCTCATCGCAGCATATCCCGAGCTTCAGTACACACCCGACTGGCCCAAAGGCACCTATCCGGAGGGCGGCGTTCACTACCGGTTTTTCGACACGATGGTCGACCCGCAATCGCGGCGCTACCTCTCGGAGGACTATGCATTCTGCCGGCTATGGGAAGCGATCGGCGGCGAGGTGTTCGTTGATGCCAAGTCCAATCTCTCGCATCAGGGTGAAACTCTCTACACGGGCGATTTCGCGCAGAGCCTGCAGACCGCTTTGAACATCGCCATTGGCGCGCCAACCGGAATGAGAATGCGGCTGCGCGGCGTTGAGAATCTGAAGAAGTGAATTCGTCCTGCGCGAAGGATTGCGGCCGGAGTCGTCAATGAAACCCGAAATTGCCGAGGCAATAGCCAGCAACAAACCTATCCTGAACTTTCACCACATCCAGAACTACGGCGACTTCCTGAATGTCATGTTCTTCCGGAAACTGTTCGGCCGGGACATCTGCTTCGTAGATTGCAAAGCGATCGCCGAGATTCCTCCAGATGTCCGGGTGTTCATGGGCATCGGCACCTTGATCGGATACATCCTCCCCGACAATTTCTTTAGGGGTCGCCGGATTACGTTTCTCGGAACCGGCGCCGTTGCGCGCGTGCGAAGCAACGAGTTTTTCCGCGCCTGCGACGGTTTCACCCGCGGCCTGTTGACGGAGACGGTGACCGGAGTAAAGGCCGGCGGCGATCCTTTTCTGCTGCTCGACCGCGTCCTCGACTTTCGCAGGAAGACTCCGCAAGATTCGACGGCCGCCTTCGTCAACAAGTATAACCGCGTCTTCCACCTCAAACTGCCAAAGCCGGTCCTGCACAAGTCGACGGTCCAGGATTTGGAGGGGATTACGAAGGTCTACGAGATTCTCGCGCAGTCAAGATATGTCGTGACCGATCGGCTTCACATCGCGGTTACGGCGGAATCCATGCACGTTCCATGGGTCTTGTGGAATCACAGGCAAGGGGATCTTGCGGATCACTCGGAAAAATTTCTCGATTGGGCGCACTACGTCAAGAAGGCCGACTTCGTCGTGACCGAAGAGCGGGATCTGGGCAAGGTCGTTCAGAATACCGACTTCGAGTATTCAGAGAGTCAGAAAGACCTCTTGTTCGAGAATTTGCAGAACGTGACACAAACGCTCAGGTGAACCCTGCCCGCTCATGCCAGGCGGCACGCCTTGTCGAGTGCGCTTTGAAAATCGAAGTCCGCGCTCGCGTCCGATCCGCCGAGACTTGAGGCAATCGCAAGGGCGAAGAGAAGAGTTTGCCGCTTTGCCGGCGTGAGAACACTGGATGCGGCGGGTGCGGATGGGATCGCCGCAACATCATCCTCGATCCAGATAAGCGGCAGGTTGGATGCGAGCGAAGGGAACGAGGCCGCCATGGCATGCTGCCTGCTGACGATCACGGCCTTGCTCGAGACCGAGAAAAGCAGCTTGATCGCCTCCATGTCACGTTCGTCTGGTGGTGCCTCGCGCGGCAGAATCACGCCGATCTCGCACTTGTCCAGTGGCATTCCGCTTCTCGAGATTGCATCCGCGCTTGTTTGAAACAGCGCTACCGAACATTGCGGGTCTCTCAGGATGACATTCGCCCTGTTGGCGTCGTCGGACAGGGTCCTCCCGATGACCCTTCCGCCAACGCTCAACCGACCCTCACTGCAAACCCCGACATGTGATCCGTCATCCTGCAACAGGTGTGCGGCGAGTTCGGTGGCAGCCGCGCCATTCTCTCCGACGATCACCGCAGTCGGAATTCGCCCGTTCGATCCGTCCGGAAAATGGTGATCGAGCAGAATTGGATAGGCGGGCAGACCGCACATTTGCGCGCCGGCGAGCGTCGGAAGCGAATTCACTTCCACGATTGCGCCGCCGGTTTCACGGTAGGATTTCGAAATGTCGGTGGTGATGTAGTCGATGCCGGCGATATCCAGGCCGAGCAGCATCGCGGCGCTGCGTGCGATGGCGATATTGTCAGGGTGAGTGGCGACGGTCACGTCCTTGAGCGAGTGATCGTCCCTGCTCCGCCACCACCGCCTGAGGATGATGCGCTTTCCCTTCGGCAGGACGTCGTCAAGCGCGACTCCCGCCCCGCGCAGATGTTCGCGGACTTCATCGTCAATGGTGATTTTGCCGATGATGGCGCCGGTCGTGCGAACCGTATCGGCCTCGAGCAGGCTTCGGACCGTGGAAGCGCCGTCGCCGCTGATGCTGGCCGGAAGTATCTGCAGGACGCCCACCAGTCTATCGCCGATGAAGGTGATGCGATGATCGAAGCCCGCGATCTGCTTTTCGACCTGCACCGGCCCGAACTTGACTATATCCGCAAAGGCGCCTTTGAGCTTGGCATCGTCTTCGATGTTGACATGGACCGCGACGCCGTTGTCCTGATTGTTCGGTTTGGCGACCACGGGATAGCCGAGCCTTCTGGCGATCGCGATCGCTTCGGCCTCGCTTCCCGCCAGGCCGTGTGGCGGAACGGGGATGCCCTGCTCGCCCAGCAATTGCGCCGTGACCGATTTTTGCGTCGCAAGCTCGCAGCCGAGCTGCAGTGACTTGCTGTTGATGCCCTTCAGGAATCGCGCCTGTTTGCAGCCCTGGCCAAGCTGCAATATTTCGCGATAGGCCGCCACCGAAAGCTCGCGATCGAGCACCCTGATCAGCGGGATGTCGCGCTTGCGGGCTTCCCTCAGGAGCAATTGCGTGCCGAAGCGCAAGGCCGCATCGGCAAGTCCTTTGAACCTCAGGAAACTGGCGTAAAACTCCTCCTTCGCCGAAGCGTCGTCGTTGACCGCGCGGCTCCAGAACTCGACCCCTGCCCGCGCCGCTAACAAGCCCAGTTTTGCATGGTGACATTCGAAGCCAACTTCGATGACGCCCGCACTCGACCGCGGCGCCGACACCGCGGTTCCGCTTCCGGGATAGATCTGTTCCTGGAGATAGGCCGCGGTATGGGCGATGCCCGCGCCGATTCTTTCTTCCAAGCCGCGGGGCGCTTCGGAGGGCTTCGGGAAGCTCGGACTGACCGTACCCAGGAAACCCAGGATACGGTCAATGGCCTCCTGCTTCAGGGCGCCTTCCGGGCAGGTCAGTACGAGGAAAATCGCCGGCGCCGGCAGCAACAGATTGGGAGTCTCGAATACGAGTTCCTTGACGATTTTCAGGTGGTCTGTTGCCATCGGGCTTGCACGCGCCGGTCACATGCAGCACCGGTCTTAGCCCTTCATCTGCGAAGCGTAATAGTCATATGCTTCGCTGAATCCCTGCAGGTCGACCTCTTGCTTTACGTCGCCGCTATTTGCGGCCTTGTAGGTGACGGTGAACTTCTTGGCTCCTTTCAATGCCTGGAGCCAGTT
>JAESFU010000780.1_pt1 | contig 11438 bp, 9 predicted proteins | sample 9269461 | NCBI WGS metagenome assembly JAESFU01 (sample SAMN14502556, study PRJNA617107) | algae metagenome | isolation source: Stenomitos rutilans HA7619-LM2 and co-occurring heterotrophs from cave walls | place: USA: Waikapalae cave, Hawaii | collected 2009-07-28
CCGCCTTCGGCAACAACAATGTCGATACCTGCGCGCGCGTCTGCCATTCGCCGACCGGCTATGGCCTGAAGCAGACCTTCGGCACCTCCGCCGGCACGCAGGACTTCAAGAGCGTCGAGGAGAGCGACGTCATACTCATCATTGGCGCCAATCCGACCGACGGTCACCCGGTCTTTGCGTCCCGCATGAAGAAGCGCCTGCGCGAAGGCGCAAGACTCATCGTCGTCGATCCGCGCCGCACCGACATCGTGCGCTCGCCGCATGTCGAGGCCGATTATCATCTTCCGCTGCTGCCCGGCACCAATGTCGCCGTCGTCAACGCGCTTTCGCATGTGATCGTCACTGAAGACCTCGTCGACCACAAATTCGTGGCCGAACGTTGCGATCCCGTCGAGTTTGCGCGCTGGGCGAGCTTCATCGCCGAGCCGCGCAATTCACCGGAAGCCTTGGAAGAGATCACCGGCGTTCCTGCCGCCGACGTGCGCGCCGCCGCGCGTCTGTTTGCGACCGGCGGCAACGGCGCCATCTATTACGGCTTGGGCGTCACCGAGCACAGCCAGGGTTCGACCATGGTCATGGGCATGGCCAATCTCGCCATGGCGACCGGCAATATTGGCCGCCGCGGCGTCGGCGTGAATCCGTTGCGCGGCCAGAACAACGTCCAGGGTTCCTGCGACATGGGTTCCTTCCCGCATGAATTCTCGGGCTATCGCCATGTCTCGGACACTACCGTGCGCCATCTCTTCGAGAGCGTGTGGAAGACGAGCCTTGAATCCGAACCGGGCTTGCGCATCCCCAACATGTTCAACGCGGCAATCGAAGGCACCTTCAAGGGCATCTTCGTCCAGGGTGAAGATCTGGTGCAGTCCGATCCCAATACGCATCACGTGACGGCCGCCTTCGAGCAGATGGAATGCGTCATCGTGCAGGATCTCTTCCTCAACGAGACGGCGGCCTATGCGCATGTCTTCCTGCCCGGCACCTCCTTCCTCGAAAAGGACGGCACCTTCACCAATGCCGAGCGCCGCATCAATCGCGTGCGCCCGGTCATGTCGCCGAAGCAGGGCATGCAGGAATGGGAAGTCGTTGCCCGCGTCGCCACCGCCATGGGCTACCCGATGAGTTATCCTTCGGGCGCCGCTATCATGGACGAGATCGCCCAGGTGACGCCGACCTTCACCGGCGTCTCCTTCGAGAAGCTCGACAAGCTCGGCTCGGTGCAGTGGCCGTGCAACGACAAGGCGCCGGAAGGCACGCCGATCATGCATGTCGACGGTTTCGTGCGCGGCAAAGGCCGCTTCATGGTCACCGAATTCGTACCGACGCCGGAGCGCACCAACCGCTCCTTCCCGCTCATCCTCACGACCGGGCGAATCCTCAGCCAGTACAATGTCGGCGCGCAGACGCGACGCACCGGCAATGTGGCGTGGCATCCCGAGGACGTGCTCGAAATCCACCCGCACGACGCCGAAGTGCGCGGCATCGCCGAAGGCACCATGGTGTCGCTCTCGAGCCGCAAGGGCGCGACGACCTTGCGCGCGGTGATCTCCGATCGCATGCCGCAGGGTGTCGTCTACACGACCTTCCACCATCCGGTGACCGGCGCCAATGTGATCACCACCGAGCATTCCGACTGGGCGACCAATTGCCCGGAATACAAGGTGACGGCCGTGCAGGTGTCGCTCTCCAACCAGCCTTCGAAATGGCAGAAGGACTGGGAAGAGCGCGAGAACGAGAACAAGCGCGTCGCCGTCAAGCCGTTGATCGCGGCCGAGTGACACGATGAGCGTCCACGATCGTCCGCCGGAGCCTGACGAGGCATCGCTTGCCGCGTCGCGTCCGGCGACAGGACAGATCACGCGCTCGGACGGATCGATGGCGGAGATTCTCTGGCAGGTGCCCGAGGAAGTGCCCGTCGCGCTGATGTTCAATTCCGAAAGCTTCGCGGTGATGATGGCGACGCCCGCCGATCTCGAAGATTTCGGCGTCGGCTTCTCGCTGGCGGAGCGGGTCGTCGGCGAAGCCGGTGATATCGCCGGCGTCATTGCAATGCCGGTCGACAATGGTTTTGCCGTCGATATCGCGCTACGCGACGGTGTCGTGCCGCGCGCCACCCGCCGCGCCATCGAAGGCCGCAGCGGCTGTGGACTGTGCGGCGTCGAAGACATCGCCGAAGTCGTGCGCCCGGTGCGGCAGGTGGAGCGTTCCTTCACATTGACCGAGCCCGCCGTACGCCGCGCCTTCGAGGCATTGCCTGCGCATCAGCCGATGAACCGGCTCAATCATTCCGTTCATGCCGCGGCCTGGTGCGATCGCTCCGGCCAGGTTCTCTTCGCGCGCGAAGATGTCGGCCGTCACAACGCGCTCGACAAGCTTATTGGCGCGCTCATCCGGCAGAAGATTGATCCGGGCTCAGGCTTCGTCGCCATGTCGAGCCGCTGCAGCTTCGAACTCGTGCAGAAGGCCGCCGCTGCCGGAATCCCCTATCTGGCGACGATCTCGGCGCCGACCGCGCTTGCCCTCAAACTTGCCGGCGATGCCAATATCGGACTGGCGGTCGCCTCGCGCGAAGGCATCGTGTTTTTCGGGTGAATGATGACTGAGAAGATGACGGACGAACTGCGCGACATCGTGCGCATGGCGAACCAGATCGCGACCTTCTTCGCGTCTTACCCGCATGATGAGGCGGTGCACGGCGTTACCGATCACATCACGCATTTCTGGGATCCGCGCATGCGCGCGCATCTGCGTGAGTTGATCAAGTCCGGCGGCCACGGACTGTCGCCCTTGGCGATGGAAGCCGGCAAGGCGATGGATTCGGCGCCGGCGCACTAAGCCTTTCGTCGCCCTTCAATCCGCCGAAACCGGGACGGACTTCGCGGCGGAAGCGGCCGCGGCCCGACGCGTGTCTTCGAGCCCCCAGACCGGCAGTTCGAGTGGCAGGACCCAAGGATCGGGTGCGAACAGGTTGTAAGGTACCGAAGCCAGATCCACGGAAGGATCGATATAGATTTGCATCGGCCGGCCATTCAGGGACTTGCGTATGTCGGCATAAACGGCGACTTCGCCGTGACCGGCATCCTTCCATCGGGCGGCGAGATAATTGGCGAACTGATGGATCATGTCCGGCCGGGTCAGCATGATCGATGCCTGTCTCGGTGTCAGATAATCCTTGGGATCGACGAGCCACTGCTTGCCGTCAACTTTGCTGGTGATACGGAAGGAACCTTCCGCCTTCCGGTCGAATATCCGCATGCGCCACGAGAAGCGATGCCCGTCGCCGGCCCAACGGACGTCCGATGAGAAGGCAAGGCTTCTCAGCGGCAACGCCACCTGGATGACAGCCCATACCACGATGGCTGCGAAGGCATAGCGCGGAAGGACCGATGGCGCGGGCGGCGCGCTAGGGGCCACCAGCTCCGGTAATCGCGTCCAGCGGCGAAAATGCGAAAGGAGCTGTCCCGGCCAATCAGGGTCGAAGAAAATCAGCGTGGCGGCGATCGTCAGCCACGGGAAAATGCCGATGTTGAAAAAGATCGCGTTGAGTACGTGGAAGATACAGTAGAGGATCACCACCGCAAGCCGCGTGCGGCGCCACAACAGCAATGGCGCGCCGACTACATGCAGCGCGACCGTGCCCCAGGCGGCCGCCAGGATGACGGCGTCATAGTCGAACAGCCCTCCAAACGGAACGTAGTCGGCGCGACGCCGCAGCCACATCCCGAGCGGTTCGCCTGCAAGCCAATCGGGCGTGAGTTTCACCAGCCCCGCGAACAGAAGCATGACCTCCATTTGGAGGCGGAGAATGAAGATCGCTGCGTATGGCACGTCGGCCCCGCGCAGCGGCCGCCGGAGCGAATCCACCGACCAGACCCGGTGCGCGGGAAGTACGCAGAGCAGGATCGCAAACAGAATGACGAGATAAAAGTGATTGAGATATTCCGCTTCGTCGAGCAGGAAGAAGTAACTGAACAGTATGGTCAGCACGATGATGGCGATGCGGTAGAACAAGCCGATCATCACCAGAAGGGCCGATAAAGCCAGCACGAGCCATGCGATATGAATCCATGGCTCCGGCAATGGGACCACCCAGCCAAAGCCCGGATAGGAGAAATGAAATTCCGGGACGACCCAATAGCGCGCGATTCGGTCATGCCAGATGAAACGCCCGGAATCCAACAGGATCAGCGCGCCGAACAGGATGCGGAAGACCGCCAAGGACTGCCCCGAAACGCGCTGCCCCAAGTATTCCCGCAATCTCGGTGCAATACTGCCTGCCATCATGTTAACCTGCATCACCCACTCGGTAACATGGGCCAAGGCGGCATGGAAATATATTACGATGGACATTGCCCGTTCTGTACGTCCTATGTCCGGCTGCTAAACCTCCGCAGCCAAGTGGGCACGGTCGCACTGATCGACGCCCGCTCAAACGATCCGCGCCTCGAAAACATTCGCGCTGCCGGTTTGAATTTGGACAACGGCATGGCTGTGCGGCACGGAGGAAAGATCTACCACGGCGCGGACGCCGTATGGATTTTGTCCACCTTGTCTGAGCGCGGTGGAATCTGGCGCTCCTGCCTGAACTGGCTGTTGCGCGATCCGCGACGCGCAAGAGCCGCTTATCCCTTTATGGTGGCCGGGCGGAATTTCACGCTTCGGATTCTGGGAAAGCAGCGCCTGAGCTGAGGCTTCTCGCCATTTGCAGTTCAGTCGTGGCCTTCGTCGGGAATGGCGAGAAGGTGGCCGCAGGCCTTGCAGTGAACCGCATCGGGATCGTGCCGCTGCAACGCACATTTGGGACACGGATAATAGACTTTGAAAGGGCGGAACAGCGCCTGCGCCAACTTGATGAACAAGGTGATGCCGATGATCATCGCGGCGATCGAGGTGAGCTTCCCCCATGGTCCGGGTAATACGATATCGCCGAAGCCCGTCGTGGTGATCGCCGCGACGGTGAAATAGAGCGCATCGATATAGCCCTCTAGGCCGCCCTGCGACTGGAAGAAGAAGGTGTAGACGAAGCCCGTGAGCAAGAACAGGAAGGTGAGGATGTTGACGATCGATTCCCCGGTCTCGCGCCAATTCTCATAGCCGACGCGCTTGAGCGGCCGCCACAGCTGGCCGCTTTGCGAGACCGTCCACAGGCGCAGGATGCGCAGGAACCCGAAATTGCCGAGCGTATCCGGGAACAGCAATGTCGCCAGGATGAACAGATCGACCCAGGTCGTGACCTGCAGGAAATGGCGCGGGATATTGGTCGATGCGAGAGCGCGCGCGACGATGTCGAGACCCAACAGCGCGGCAATGGAGTAGTCGACCCACAGAAAGGTCGACGTCTCGCGAATGACCGGTGTCAGGATGAAAAACACGATAATGGCAAGGTCGGTTGCCAATACCATGAGCTGGAACCGCTCCGCGCCCGGCGAGCGGCCGTGGAAGAGCAGCCGGAGTTGATTTCGCAGCCTGTCCAGCGAGAGCGTCATTGCGCCGGCGTATTCGGGCTTTCAGCTTCGCGCAACCGCTGGGCCAGCGACTGCAGCAGTTTCCAGCCGATCGTGCCGTTTCTTTCTACCAGCGGCCTGAACTCCCAGAAGGTCAGTCCGTAACAGACGAGATCCGTCGCGGCCGTGACCGTCGCCGAGCGCGGGCCGCCGTCGATCAGCGCGATCTCGCCAAAGTAATTGCCGGGGCCGAGTGTGGCGAGTTCCACACCCTTGCGCGTGACCTTGGCTTCGCCCGAATCGATGAGGAAGAAAGCGGCCGCGCCCGAGCCTTCCATAATGACGGTTTCGCCCTTGGCAAAGCGGCGCTCTTTCAGGAGCTTGGCGATCTGCTCGCCCTGACGGCGATCCATGCCGGCGAAAAGATCGACGCGCTGGACAGCCGCGACCGGATCATGCCGTGGCGGTGGCGGCGGAGTTGTATCCTTCGACTTGCCGGTCGTGACCGCGCGGCACTGAAGCAGATAGAGCGTTCCATCCTGGATCGCCCATTCGATGTCGCGGCGCGGGCCATAGACCTTCTCGCATTTGAGCGCGAGGTCGGAGAGGTCGGAAAGGTGCTGCTCTTCGAGGCAAAGCGCGCCGACCCGTTCAGGTGCGACCTGTTGTTCGAATGTGCCGCCATTGGGAAGCGAGCAGATCGATATGCGCTTGCGCCCGGGCTTCCGCTCCAAGACCTGGCCGGAGCGATCGAGCCGGAAGTGATCGGGCACGACAAGGCCCGCAACGACAGCCTCGCCCAAGCCCCAGCTCGCCTCGATGAGTCGCTCATCGGCGCCGGTAACCGGGTGTTCGGTGAACATGACGCCTGCCACCTGCGGATTGAGCAGCGATTGCACCACGACACCGACGCTCGGCCGGGTGAAGAGGCCGACCTTCTGGCGATAGGTGATGGCGGAATCGGAATTGGCCGACCACCAGACTTCGCGCACCGCGCCCGCGACATCGGCGGCGGAATGGACATTCAGGAGTGTGAGATGTTGCCCGGCGAAGCTTGCCGATGCGCCGTCCTCATCGACCGCGGATGATCTGACAGCAAAGGGCGGCCGCAAGCCTGCAATCGCCTTGTCCAGCTTCTCGATCGCTTTCTCATCGCCCGAGGCGACGGCCTCGACGAGATCGCCGGAGAGCGCCACGCCGGGCGGTACCGGCAAGCCCTGGCGTGCTGCATCGCCGAGGCCTACCGCTTTTGAACCATAGAGCGAAGTCTCGCGCGCCTTGATGAAGGGGACGACGCTTTTCACCCGATCACCGTGACCTCGCCGGCATCGCCATCGACGCGCACGCGCATGCCATTGGCGATTTTCTCGGTCGCCTCGCGCGTGCCGACCACACCGGGAATGCCGTATTCGCGCGCCACGATCGCCGCATGCGAGAGGAGACCGCCATTGTCGGTGACGATGCCGCCAAGCAAAGGCAGAAGGATGTTGAAGGCTTCCGTGGTGGACTCGGTGATAAGCACGTCACCCTTGGCAATGTGTCCGAATTCCGACGGACCCGAAACGCGCCGCGCCGGCCCTTCATAAATGCCCTTGCTCGCCGCGAGGCCATAGAGCACCGCTTCTTCATTCGCAGCCTGCGAGCTTCCGAACAGATGCCCGAGCGAAGTCAGCATGGCGCGCATGAGTCGCCCGACATTCGGCGGTAGCTTTGATAGATCGGGCGGTGGCGGTGCCGCATCGCCGAGATGCGCTGGTGCCTCCTTGGCGGTGTGGGCCGCGCGATAGGCAGCGCGGTTCGCAAGTTCATCCGCCGAGGGACCACCAGTGCCCGTGACCAATGCGCACATTTCGTCGAAACTGGCATCGAGCATGTGCTGCGGCGTGGCGATGCGGCCCTTGGCAACAGCTCGGCGCCCGGCGCCAAGAGCGGCACGCCGCATGATCCCGGAGGCCCAGATATCGCTATAGACACCGCGTTCGTCGCGCAGGCGATAATTGTTCCGCGCCTCGCCCAGTAGCTCGTCAAACTCCTTCTGTTGCGCGGCAGAAACCTTGGCGCGGACACCCGCAATTTTCGCTTCGGTGTCGGCAGCCGCCCTCTCTTCCGGCGCCACCGCGGCGTGGATGGCTCGGAGCAAGGCATCAGGCATCTCCAGCGCCGTCGGCTCGGCAATATCGAACCCGTCGATGAGGCGATTGCCGACGAGATCGAGATAGGCGGAGAGCGCCGCGCCCGCCTCGCCGCCAAGCCCGCGCAATTTCGCCAGCACCTGCGCCGGATCGCCATCCGTTTCGAGCAATTTCCGCGCCGCCGGATCGCCGGCGAAGGCCTTCTTGAGCCGCGCCATTTCCTGCGATCCGCCGCCCGACACGTCCGAGGCGCCGCGCATGAGATCGAGAAGGTCGGCATGCGGCAGGCCGGTCCATTCGCCCACATGAACGAGAAAGTCGCCAACCGGAAGCACGGCGCCGGCCGTGAACCGCATATGCTGCGCGATCATCGCCGCATGATGGTCGCGGCAGCGCTTGAGATAGACAAGAAGATCCGCATCGGAGAGCGAGTCTGGATCGACCGCCTGCAATTCGCGATGCTTGGCGATCGCCGCTGGCTTCTGGGTCTCGTCCCAGTCGCGCAACTGCTCGCGCCAGAGCTTTTTGGACATCACCTCTTCGGCGCGCGCGAAGCGCTGGGGGATCTCGGCTTCCGGCGCCGGCACAATGCGGCGATAGCCGAAGCCGTTCACATAGGCCATGTCCAGCCCGTCGATCAGCATCCCGTAATAGCGCGCGAAGTCATTGGTGCCGGTCTTGAAGGCGGGCGGATGCGTCTCCTGGTAGTAGCGCGTCATCGGCCGCGGCATATGTACGGGGTCCTGCTCCCAGGCACCCGGACCGGGCGATGCAAAAGCGGGAATGGATGGCGTGCCGGGCGTGTTCACGATGATTCCTCCCCGATGGCCCGCAATCTCGGCGTGGAGCGGGGCGTTTATTCAAGCCTAGCATTGTCCATTTGGGGCGTGAAGCGACGGCGGGCGGTGTGCAGAATGGGGTTGAAGCAGGGCCGGAAGCTGGCTATCTAGCGGCCCGGATCAGCCGGACCGGCCTTGCGGAGAGGTGGCAGAGTGGTCGATCGCGCCGCACTCGAAATGCGGAGTACGGGGAACCGTACCGGGGGTTCGAATCCCTCCCTCTCCGCCATATCATTGCAAATAATACAATATATACAATGTATTAGACGATTACGCCCGTTGTCATCCCACAATTTGCACCACATTCGATTTTTGTCGCTAGAATGGTCATTTTTATGCCATCTGAACCACGGTTCGCGACCCAGCGCGTTTAGAATGCAGCGACTTTCTCAACCGCCGAAAACCGCATCAAGAACTCTGGTTCGGTAAGCGACCCTCGAAGCGTCAGGCTGGTTGCCATGAAGTTTTAACTAGACGCTTTCGCTTATGATTTTCATCCGAAAGCCATTCGAGGGGATGCGCCCGAGTGAAATGAGCTTGGACGTTCGCCGACGCGCAGGTGACTCTTATGGAACCGGAAGTCCGTCGAACGGTGATATTGCTGGTGCAACTTTGGTTGGCGACATAGTGAGAGACTGTATGCTTTCGACTGCTGGTGGGGAGGGCGTAACATCAACACGGGCGGCTGTACTGCTTCCCTGGGTGCGATCAGTCGGGATCGGTTTGGGCGTGATTGAGCCATCCCGGGAAGCGACGCGCCAGACCGTATTGCCGGCATCGTCCGCAATCAGGAGTGCCCCGGTTCCGTCAATGGCGAGTCCAACTGGCCTGCCATGAGCCTGCTCACCTTCCAGAAAACCGGTCACGACGTCCTGGGCTTTTCCAGAAGGCTTGCCGTCTGTGAAGGGCACGTAGATCACCTTGTAGCCATTGAACGTATTGCGGTTCCAGCTGCCACGATTGCCAACAAACGCACCATTCCGATAGACTTCTGGCAATGCCGAGTCATTGGTGAACGCCAAGCCAAGTGCCGCGACATGGCTAGAAAGAGCGTAGTCGGGCTTTATGGCAGTCTGAACCAAGTCAGGGCGCGGCGGGTTCACGCGCTCGTCCACATGCTGACCGTAGTAACTCCACGGCCATCCGTAAAATCCGCCCTCGCGAACCGATGTGAGATAGTCGGGCACAAGATTCGGTCCAAGCTCATCGCGCTCGTTGACGACTGTCCACAACTCCCCCGTCTGCGGGTGGAAGTTGAGGCCGTTGGGATTACGTAGGCCTGAGGCAAAGACCTTCGCGGCACCCGTAATCCGGTCAACCTGCCATATGGCAGCACGCCCCTTCTCTGCTTCGAGCCCGCGCTCACCGGCATTGGAGTTGGAACCAACCGAAGCAAACAGAAAGCGTCCATCGGGACTGAGCGCCAGATCTTTCGTCCAGTGATGATTGATCGGACCACCGGGGAGCGGTGTCAGAATCTTCGGCGCAGCAGTAATGCTCGTCTGACCGAGCTCGTAAGGGTAAGACAGAATTGCGTCGGCCGCCGCGACGTAGAGTGTGTTGTCATGCCACGCCACGCCAAAAGGTGAGGTGAGGTCAGTCAGAAGATCGCTGCGGTCATCGACGACGCCATCGCGATTCGTATCACGCAGCAACGTAATCAGATTGGTTTCGCGCTGAGGGCCACCGCCGCCTGCGGCCAGTCCCATGATGAATTCGCGGATGATATCCTTTGGACGATTGAGCGGTTTGCCCGGGGGCTCCTTGGATTGCACAACCAATATGTCGCCATTGGGCAGTGTGTGGACCGTCCGCGGGTTTGCGAGATCTTTCGCAAAGGCTGTAATAACGAGTCCTTCCGGGACGGTCGGCGTTTCACCTTCTTTCCATCCGATGACCTTTGCAACCTTGAGATCAGGCAGAAGGCTCTGAGACGGCGCCGATAGGGTCGGATCAGGTCCAATTTGCTGGGTGACGTCAAAATTGTCTTCACCGCAGGCACCGAGAACCAGAAGTGTGCCCACCAAAAGGGACGTACGACACACCGTGGAGTTATGCATAGCGTGTCACCGCAAGCCACGCCGTAACAATCATCAGAAGAACCGTCGCTGCCGACAGCATTAAGCCGTAAGGAACGACGGCCGTCCATCCATCGGCCGTGTGAACGAAATTATTGATCGCTGCCAGGATGAGAAAAAGCACAGCCACGAAGGCTGCGGGCCAGGGTGGTCGAATTCTGCGCACCAGACAATCGACAGCACGCGCCAGAATGGCAATGATTCCGATGATCAGGCCGGCAAATAACAACCATTCTGAAAAATGCAGCCACAGCAGATTCGATGTCTGCCAATAGGCTATGTCGGTCAATAGAGCGAGACTGAAACAGGCGATTGGAAACGAATTAAGTGCACTGTGCAGAGGGTGCGCACCAACCGCGACCACCGGTGCAGGATAAATATTGGCCATGATTGCCGGGTGCCTTTCTAGCAGGACAGTTTGACTTTACGAGCAAGGGACGCCTTGGTTCCGCGGGGGTCCTTATTCAGACAAACAAGATCGCGTGATCGGATTTCCTGCTGGAAACGACGGGCCACGCATAACCCGGTTTAAACGGGTGGTCGCTAGGCTTTTGGACTTATCAGGGGCTTCATCGGTGCTCTAGCAGCCTTAGCCTCTAAAACCCGCGCCACGAGTACAAGTCCACCGGTCAGATAAACAATGGCGCCGATGAGAAGCATGATCACGCCACCCAGGTGCTGGTCCTGCTCTGCCTCCAGCACAAGACCAAGACACGTGACCTGCCCTGCCCCATAAAGCGAACGAGGACTCAAGGCCAGAAGCGCCCCCAGAAGCGTCATATGGATCGATGTCAGAAGCAGTGCGCCCGCCCCGGCTGCCGCATGCTTCCGTTCGTTGGGCGCTCCAAAAGCGGTCCACCACAGAAACACGCCAACCGCTAGGAAAATTGCTTGCTCTAACACCGTCATCCCTACCGAAGCTTCCGACGCCGCGCGCAGCATCGG
>JAESFU010000781.1_pt1 | contig 11403 bp, 10 predicted proteins | sample 9269461 | NCBI WGS metagenome assembly JAESFU01 (sample SAMN14502556, study PRJNA617107) | algae metagenome | isolation source: Stenomitos rutilans HA7619-LM2 and co-occurring heterotrophs from cave walls | place: USA: Waikapalae cave, Hawaii | collected 2009-07-28
GACGCGATATAGAGCGGAAACGGCGAGAAATGCACCGTCGTGCGGGTATTGCCGCCGGGAAGATTGGCGCGCGCTTGGGCATTGAGCGCAGCACTCTTGGGATTGGCGGCGATGTATCTGTGCTCTGCTTCTGAAAGCGCGGATGACAGATTTTGATTGGACCGCGAAATCGCGGCGGCGGTGCTGGTCATGATATTGCCCGGTGTCGGAAAGAGAGCGGACGACCGCAAGGGTCGCCCGCATGTGACGTGGTTGAGGTTGTTACTTGGCGGCCCAAGTATTGAACCGCTCGGTCGCCGCCGCTTGGTTCTCGACCCAGAACGCATCGCTATAGACGGCGGCATTGGCCGCCTTGTCGGGCGATGTCGGCAAGGCCGCCTTGATCTCCGGCGCCATCAAGTCGTAAGCCGCGATCGTCGGCACGCCATAGCTCAGATGCTTGACGAGTTCCGCCTGGGTCTCGGGCTTCGAGTAGAAGGCGAGGAGCTTTGCGGCAGGACCGGGGTTCGGTCCCTTGGCGATCTGCACCCAGTAGTCGGTGCCGACCCAGAAGCCAGAATCCCAGCCAATCACCAGGTTGCGGTTGTTCTCCTTCGCGGCACCACTGACGCGCGCATTGAAGTTGACGGTCATCGCGACGTCGCCGGCGAGGAGCCGCTGCATGCCGTCGGCGGCACTTTCGGCCCACAGAATGTTCGGCTTCAATTCATCGAGCTTCTTGAAGGCGCGATCGAAGCCGCCCGGTTCTTTCAGCACGGTATAGATGTCTTCCTTCTTGACGCCGTCGGCCATGAGCGCGACTTCGATCATGATGCGCGCATCTTTATACGCGCCGCGCTTGCCCGGCCACTTTTCGACATTCCAGTAATCGGCCCAGCTCTTGGGACCGTCCTTGATCTTGTCGCCATCATAGGCGAGCACCGTCGCCCAGATATCAGAGGCGATGCCGCAGTCATGCGCGGCATAGTCGATCTGCTTGTCGCGTCCGCCCAATGCCGTCCAGTCGAGCTTGACGAAGGCGCCTTCATCGCAGCCCTGGATCACTTGCGGGCTTTCGAAGGCGGCGAGATCCCAGGTGATTTTACCGGCTTCGATCTGGCTCGTCAGTTTTGCGTATTCGCCGCCGAATTCCTCTTCGACGACCTTGATGCCCGTCTCCTTCATGAAGGGTTCGAACAGGGCTTTGCGATAGGCATCCTGCCATACGCCACCCCATCCCACGACGATGACCTGCTCCTCGGCCTTCGCTGCCTGGACGCCCACGAGCGCCAGTCCGGCGGCCAGCAATAACGGCTTCAAAATTCCAGATGACTTCATGTTTCACTCCCTCGCGCGAGCTTTCGCGATTGCTTGATGCAATCGTCGGCATTGACAGCCCATAAGCTCCTGTTAGCTTGTGATCACAAGCTCTGTGATGCTATTCGCAAGACCGGCATCATGTCAAATGAACAGATGGGAGAACGCCATGGTCGAGGCAAAAAAATCCAATGGAGCAAGCCAGCGCCGCAAAGTGATCATCACCTGTGCGGTGACCGGATCGGTGCACACGCCGACGATGACGCCTTACCTGCCGATCACGCCCGACGAGATCGCCCGCGACTCGATTGCCGCGGCCGAAGCCGGCGCTTCGATCATCCATCTTCATGCCCGCGACCCCAAGAACGGCAAGCCGACACCCGATCCCGAGATGTTCATGCAATTCCTGCCGCGCATCAAGCAGAACTGCGATGCCGTCATCAACATCACGACCGGCGGCTCGCTCGGCATGAGCATCGACGATCGCCTCGCCGCGCCATTGAAGGCCGAGCCCGAACTCTGCTCGCTCAACATGGGGTCGATGAATTTCGGCATCTTCCATGCCGGCGCCAAGATCACCGACTGGAAGTATGATTGGGAGAAGCCCTACATCGAGCGGACGCGCGAGAGCATCGTCTCCAACACCTTCGCGCAGATCGAACAGTTCATCGAAAAGCTCGGCAAGGGCTGCGGCACGCGCTTCGAATGCGAATGCTATGACGTCGGTCATCTTTATACTTTGGCACATTATCTTGACCGAAAGATGTTGGAGCCGCCGCTCTTCGTGCAGACGATCTTCGGCATCCTCGGCGGCATCGGCCCGCACCCCGAGGACCTCATGCATATGCGCCGCACCGCCGATCGATTGTTCGGCAATGACTATCAATGGTCGATCCTGGCGGCCGGTCGTCACCAGATGACGCTTGCAACGATTGGCGCCAGCATGGGCGGCAATGTCCGTGTCGGTCTTGAAGACAGCATTTATCTGGGGCCTGGCACGCTCGCGAAAAGCAATGCCGAACAGGTCTTGAAGATCAAGCGCATCCTCTCCGAATTGTCGCTCGACATCGCAACACCCGCCGAAGCGCGCGCTATGCTAAAGCTCAAGGGTGGCGATCGGGTCGCTTTCTGAGACGATGAGCACACAAACGAGACGAGAAGGCCGCTGCGTCTGGCTGCGCGAGGCGATCGCGCCGGACGAAAAAGACGCGCCGCGATTGGAAGGCGCTCAGCGCGCCGACATCTGCATTGTCGGCGGCGGCTATGCCGGCATGTGGACGGCACTCGAGATCAAGACGCGCAACCCGGCGCTCGATGTGGCGATCGTCGAGGCCGATATTTGCGGCGGCGGCGCCTCGGGTCGCAATTCCGGCATGGTGCTTTCGCAATGGGCGAAGTTTGCCGCGCTGAAAGCCTTTTGCGGCGAAGACGGAGCACTTCGCATCGGCCAGGCCTTCGGCAAATCCGCCGACAACATCGAAGTTTTCTGCAAGCAGAACGGGATCGATGCCGAGTTCCGCCGCGACGGTTGGATCTGGGGCGCGACCTGCGCCAAGCATGTCGGCTCCTGGAAGGGCATCATCGACACGCTTGCCAAGAGCGGCGTTCATCCCTTTCGAGAAATAACCAAGAAAGAGATTTCGGAGTTCTGCGGCACCACTTCATTTCTCGCCGGCATCTACGATCCGACAGCGGCCACATTGCATCCGGGCAAGCTCGTGCGCGGTCTGCGCCGCGTTGTCTTGAGCAAGGGCGTGCGCGTCTTCGAGAATTCATCCATGACCCGGCTCGAGCGTGGGCGACCCGCGACAGTTCATACGGCCCATGGCACTGTCACCGCGCCGATTGCGGTGCTGACCATGAATGCGTGGTCGGCCTCGATCCCCGAACTTGCATCGGGAATTCTCGTCATCGCCAGCGACGACGCCGTGACGGCACCGATCCCGGATCTGCTTGAGAAGCTCGGCTACAAGGCGAAGCCCTTGATGGGCGACAGCCAGACTTTCGTGACCGGCTTCCGCACCACCGGCGATCATCGCTTCCAGCCGGGCATCACCGGCGGGATCATCGGCTTTGGCGGCCTCGGCGGCCGGCGCTTCGAAGGCCGCTCGATCCGCGAGGACGCCATCCGCGACTGCACGCGCCGCGGCTTCCCGGCCTTGGCGGATATTCCATACACGGATAGCTGGTGCGGGCCGATCGACCGCACGCGGAGCGGCCTGCCGCTTTTCGGTGCCCTGCCCCGCTCTCCCAATATTTTCTATGGCTATGGATTTTCCGGCAACGGCGTCGCGACGACGCCGGTGACGGCGCGCATTCTCGCCTCGCTCGCGCTCGGCACCAGGGATGAATGGTCGAATTGTGGGCTCGTGCGCGCGCCTGAGAAATGGTTGCCGCCGGAACCGATCCGCTATATCGGCGCCCACATGGTACGTGCCGCGATCAAGCGCAAGGATCGCCTCGAACACGAAGGCAAGGTGCCGGGTCCAATCGTCCGCGCCTTGGCGGCCATGGCGCCAGGCGGCATCACCACCTCGCATGTCAAAGCGAAATCATGAGCGCAAAGGAGGAAGTCCATGCCCGAGGCCAAACTGTTCAAGCGCGCCGAACTCCCCTTCAAGGATTGCCGCACGCCCTCGGGCGTCACCCAGACGGCGCGCACCATCACCGGCGCGATCAGCCGGCACATGGGCGCCGGCATGGAGATCGGCGAAGATGTCTGCATTCATTGGACGACGCTCTATGACGAAGTGCTGTTCATTCACTCGGGCACGATGATCGTGCGCACCGATGCCGGCGAATTCGATTGCAAGCCGGGCGACATCGTTTGGCTGCCGGAAGGCGTGACGCTCGACTACGATATGACGGGACGGCGCTGCGAATATTTCTATGCGCTCTATCCCTTCGACTGGGCCAAGCGCAACAACATGGAAGAGCCCTAGCGCATCGGCGCCTCGCTCGGCAGCACGCCTACTATCGCATAGCAGCTGTCCCGCCGGCACAGGGGTTCTGGCGCTCGCCCCCGTTTGCTTTTCGATCGAAATTGAATATAGTCGCATTGCCGGTTTGTTTAGCCGGGGTTGGGGTCTGCTGCGTATTTGGCGGTAGGTGAGTGAGGAGTAAGTCAATGAGTCAGGTCGAGGCTGATAGTGCCTTGCGCGAGAAGATCAGGCATTTGGCGATTGAACAAATGTCGGAGGGAGTTCTCTCGATCGTCATGACCCGGGTTGCGAATGGCAGCATCGAGGTCAACATCGTTCGGAACTGGGGTGAATTCGGAACTCCCGCTTCCGGATTGATCGACAAATCCAGCAAAGAATTCGTCACCGAACATTGAGGCGCGATCGCCTGCCATTGCGGCCTGCAGCCGCAAGGCGCGCGATCATCGGTTTGGAAAACTGCGGAGCCATTCCGCGCGCTTTCGCAAATTTTTGTGTGCCCGCCTATCGGCGCACCGCGCAACGCGCCTGCTTTATCAACATGAATGAGAACCATCGCAGTTTTGCCCCAATGATGGGCTGATCTTTACATTCTTATCAAGCGACGGCGAATTCGATTCGATCACCGGCACGATTGCGGGAAGGTGGTGGTATGATATTTTCGCTGCGCATCGCGCTTTGCGTTTTGATGTTGCTGCCTGTGGCGATGATGGCATCGCCGGCGCGAGCGGACTCCAGGCAATATTGCATCGCCTACGCGCGCGATCTCGCCGATCGCAAAGTCCTTCTCTCGCCATCGGCGGAGGCTGTAGTCAATCCGGCAAGCGACACGGTCACCGCGACCGCTTCGATATCCACGCCCTCCGATGAGGAACGCAAGCTCGAGGCTCGCTGGCGGGGCTCCTATAAGAGCGCTCTTCAGGCCTGCCTCGATCAATATTCCGACGGCGCGGCGAAGCCGGTGGCACTTGCACCGAAGCTGGTCGTTCCGGCGAAACCTCCGGCCGCAGACAGCAAGACTGAAAAACAGGCGAGCGCCTCCCCAACGGGGCCAAAGCGGGGCTCGGAGGAATGGAAGAAAAAGTGCCTGGCGGCGCACCCTTCCTTCAATGCGGAAACCGGCACCTATCGCACCTATTCGGGCGCGCAACGCGAATGTCGGCTAAATTGACGTAAAGCAAAGGTTTTTTAGTACTTGGCGGTCACGGTGAAGTCACACAGAGCGGCTAGGTTGAATGATAGGGTCTTGTTCCAGGAGCGGCACAAGCTTTTGGAATTTTGATCCTATGTCGCATATTTGATCCGGGCGTCCGGACAAATCATTTGGACGATTGGATCGAATGCGATATTATGATTTTGGCGGGTGACCTTGATCTAAAGCTGCGGGGGTTGCAGGATTTTAGATCAAGGCGTGGGACGACAAAGCTGTCGTATATGAGGGGTCACTCAATGATAAGAAATTACGCCAAATCAAGTTTGGCTACCGTAGCACTGATTGGACTCTTTGCAGTCTCTCAGGTTGCGACGGCAGCAGAACTTGTGAAACTCGAGGGCAAAGTCTCCGTCAATAGCGGCGATGGTTTTCAGCCCGGCAAACAAGGCATGGTGCTCAAGGCGGGCGACCAGATCCTGGTTGGCAAGGACAGCGCGGCTTCGCTGGTCTATGCCGATCCGGGTTGTGTGTTTGACGTTCCGGAGGCCACTGTTGTTACCGTCAGCGACGTTGGGCCGTGTATTCCTGGTCAGACGACCGTGCTTGGCGAATCGGCACTCGCTACGCCGGTGGCCACTGAAGGCGATGGTTCTGATCTTACGCCCTTCTACGTGATGGGCGGTATCGCCGTTATCGGAACTGCCGCCTTCATAATTTCCGAGGGCAATAACCACGACGGCAGTGGAGCCGGCATCGGCGATGGTGATGGCGACGGAGTAGGCGGCGAGCAACCGAGCCCGGATTGAGTTAGGCGTCCATAAGCAACGGAATACGGAGGGTGGTAGTCGATCTCTCGCGTTTTGAGAACACTAACACCCTCCAAAAGCGTGCTTGGGTATTTGCCCTAAGCCTATTCGTCATTGTCGTGGTCGCAATAGGCGGCACATCCGATCCGGAGGCGCTGCCAGCCTTCATACTGCGCTTCTCCAGTATAACAATGATCATTGCCGGCCTCATTCGGCTCGGCTTCATCGCTCCCAGTCGCGCAGCTGCCGAGGGCTTTGGTATCCTGTTGCTCATCGTGGGATTGGTGCTGCTTCAGCTGTTTCCCCTACCCCCATTCATTTGGACATCCTTGCCGGGCCGAGAATTCGTGGTTCATGGTCTCCGCGCGTCGGGAACCGAGCTTGGTTGGATGCCCCTTAGTCTCAGCCCGCCCCAGACCCGCCTCGCCTTGCTGGCATTGCTGCCCCCGATTGCCGCGTTCCTGGCCGGTCTCACGCTAAGAACTTCTGAGCGCTGGATGATCGTTGCTGTTATTCTGGGTTGTATCCTGGCAAGCCTTCTCCTTGGATTCGCGCAGAAATTTCAGGGGCCGACCAGCAGTCTCTATTTTTACGAGGAAACGAACCTCGGCTCGGCCGTCGGCACCTTCGCCAATCGCAATTTCTTTGCCGCATTGCTTTATTGCGCGATACCACTGACCTGGGCATTGGCATTGCGAGCCATACGCGAGCGCTGGGCAAACCAGTATGTGATTGGGGCGTTCGCCTCCGTCGTACTTCTCTCCGTTATCCTGGGACTCGCTACGGCGGGATCCAGAGCCGGAATCTTACTGTCGATGGTTGCTCTACTTGCCTCGGCAACACTCGGATTCGGGGGCCAAAGTTCCACTCAACACCGCTCGCAGTCCCGCTGGGCGATCATCGCGGCCTTCGTTGCCTTGGTATTGATCGGCCAGTTTGGGATGGTCGCCATTCTGCGTCTGGCCGAACTCGATCCCGTCAGCGATTACCGGACGCTGATGTCGGGAATGACATTTCGTGCCGCTTGGAGTTATTTCCCCTTTGGCAGCGGTTTCGGAACATTTGTGCCCATCTATGCCATGCACGAATTGCCAGACACGATCATGCGGACCTACGTTAATCACGCCCATAATGATTGGGCGGAGCTTTGGCTCGAAGGCGGACTACCGGCTGCTTTGATCCTGTCGGCATTCCTCGCCTGGTACGGGGTCAATCTCTTCCGGCTGTGGCGGCCGCGCGAGAATCTCGAGGGCGTGATGCTCGCCCGCGCCGGCGCGATCCTGTGCGGGCTTCTCATGCTGCACTCACTCGTGGACTATCCCTTGCGCGAACCGGCGCTGGCGGTCGTCTTTGGCCTTGCCTGCGCCTTCATCGCGTCGGTTCCGGCGGGCCGCTCCGATGCGCGTCGATACGCGCGCGCCCATCGGCACCAATCCGGCCGGGATTCCTCGCCTCCCGAGGTGAGGATGGGCAAATGATCGCACGGCAAGCATCGCCCCAATCTCCCCATAGTCATATTCTATGTTTGACTTTGCCTAGCTGGGAAGGGCGAGACCAGCTCGCAATCAAAGCCAATACTGGACTGGATTTGTGATCGATCTTCACAGTCATATTTTGCCCGGCGTTGATGATGGGGCTCAGGACCTTGAGACCGCGCTGCAAATGGCCCGCATGGCCGTCGATGACGGTGTTGCGGTCATGGCCTGCACGCCGCATATCATGCCCGGCCTTTACGACAACGAGTCCGCCGACATTCGGCTAAGAGTAGCCGAGCTCAACGACAGATTGCAGGACGAGGATATCGATCTTGCGCTGGTCACCGGTAGCGACGCGCATATTCGCCCGGATTTTCTGACCTGTCTGAGGGATGGACGGATATTGACGCTCCATGGCAGTCGTTACGTTCTCTTCGAACCGCCGCATAATATTCTTCCGACGCGTTTGGACGATCTGTTCTTCAGCATCATTGCGGGTGGTTTCGTCCCCATTCTGACCCATCCGGAGCGGCTCGAATGGCTTGAGCCGAATTATGGGATGATTGCGCGGTACGTGAAGCAGGGCGTATGGATGCAGGTGACCGCCGGCTCGCTGACCGGCGATTTCGGCCGCCGCGCCCAGTATTGGGCCCAGAAACTGCTCGCCGACGGATTGGTTCATATTTTAGCATCCGACGCGCATGGCACGTCGCGCCGTCCTCCCGGACTATCGCAGGCCTTTCGCCTTGCCACCGAAGAGGTTGGGTTGGACGAAGCAAACCAACTTGTTGTACTAAGGGCTGAGAAAATCTTGGAGAATGCTCCGGCAGAATCAATCGCCCCGATCCAGATCAGGCCTCCGAAAAAGGTTGAGACGGCGCCTTTTTGGCGTCGTCTGTTCCAAGGAACCGCATTATGAGCGCCACCCTTGCAAATGCCCTCAGCCTGTTGCGCCTGTGCATGGCAGCCGTCGTGCTGCTCCTGGTCGCCGCCTGCGGCGGTGGCGCACCAAGTCTCGAAGGTCCGTCTGAAAGTGGTTTTTCGCAGAAAGGCGGATCGACCGTTCAGGTCTCGAACACCGCCGCTGCCTCCAAGATGGAACAGATATTTGCCGCCAGCGATGTTCCAACCGGCGATCAGACAAGCGAGGATTATAGGATTGCTCCCCTCGATGTTCTTGAGATTTCCGTCTTCGGCGTTCCAGATCTGACCCGGACCGCGCAGGTCAGCTCTTCCGGCATGATCACGATGCCGCTCATCAAAACGATAAAGGCGGGCGGGCGAACTTCCTCCGAGGTGGAGCGCGAGATCGCCAAGAAACTCCAGGCGAGCTACTTACAATCGCCGCAGGTCTCGGTCTTCATCAAGGAGTACAATAGCCAGCGCATCACGGTGGACGGGGCGGTCAAGAAGCCGGGAATCTATCCAATTACCGGCAAGGTTTCGCTGCTCCAGGCGATTGCGCTTGCCGAGGGACTTGATCTCGTTGCCGATCCAAGCGGCATCATGGTGTTCCGGACCGCGGGCAACAAGCGCATGGGCGCGAGGTTCGACATCACCCGCATCCGCAGCGGCAAGCAAAACGATCCGATGTTGCAGGCGGGCGACATTGTGATGGTCGATGAGTCAAGCGCCCGGACCACGCTACGCGACATCAAGGAGGTTCTGCCTATCTCCGGTCTCTTCACCATGCTTCTGCTCTAAGACCGGGATGGCATGAACCACATCAGCAACATACCGAATGCGGGAGAGAGGGGCAGCAGCCAGCGCGCCATAGTTCCGGGCGACCCCGCCAATGTTCCCGATCCTTACCGGCGGGACAGTCATCTCTACCCTTACTACCCGGCCGATATCGAGCTTGAGCGCGCGCCGCGCTTCGATTTCCTCAAGTATGTTCGGATCGCCATCAAATATCGCTGGCTGATCGCCGGTACCACACTGGCAGCCCTCGTGCTCGCCGCGATCATCACCTTCCTGAAGACACCGATCTATCAGACGACGGCAAGCATTCAGATCGAGCGCGAGGCCATGAATGTCGTCGAGGTCGGCGACCTGCAACCCAACGAGATGCGTACCGGCCAGGACTTCTACCAGACACAGTATGAGTTGCTTGGCAGTCTCTCGCTGGCCTCGCGCGTCGTATCGACGCTCGGTCTGATGGACGATCCCACCTTCAACCAGCAGGCGGCACCTTCCCTGATCGGCATGGTTCGGCAATCCGTCGGCAGCATCTTTTCCAGCGCCACATCGGAAAGCGACGGGAAAGAAAACAGCGAGTCTCCCGATGCGCTCGATGCGCGCGCACAAGGATCAGCGGGCAAGCTGCGTGAAATGCTTAGCATCTCGCCAGTTCGCGGTTCGCGAATCGTCAATATCACGATCAGCCACCCGAATCCGCCACTCGCCCAGCGTCTGGCGAACGGCTACGCTGAAGTTTATATCGCCGACAATCTCGACCGGCGCTACGAAGCTTCATCCTATGCGCGCAAATTCCTCGAAGACCGGTTGCAGCAATTGCGGGTACGCCTTGAAGAATCCGAGCGCCAGCTCGTCAAATATGCCGAGCAAAAGGGCATCATCAACCTCGATGACAAGAAGAGCCTGGCCGGCACTGATCTCGAAGCCATAAACACGCGCCTGCGGGAAGCGCGCAACGAGCGTATCAAGCTCGAGCTTCTCTGGAAACAAGCGCAAACGACCGACGGCTTCGGACTTCAGCAAATTCTCGAGAGCGTAGCGATCCAGGAAAACAGGAAGCTTCGCACCGAACTGGCGGCGCAATACCAAGAAAAGCTTGCGCTGTTCAAGCCGGCCTACCCGGCCATGCTACAATTGAGGAACCAGATTCAGGAACTGGACAAGCAGGTCCAGCTTGAGATCAGGGCAATCAAGGATTCAATTCAATCGAATTACGAGGCCGCCAAGAAGCAGGAAGAGCTCCTTGTTGCGCAACTCGATCAGACCAAGACCGAAGTGGTCGATCAGCGCAACCGCAGCATCGACTACACAATTCTCCAGCGCGAGGTCGACACCAACCGCACCCTCTATGACGGATTGCTGCAGCGCTACAAGGAAATTGGCATTGCCGGAGGCGTGGGCACCAACAACATCTCCATTGTCGATAGGGCGTCATTGCCGGGGTCGCCAAGTTCGCCGAAGCTCTTTCACAATCTTGCTCTGGCCCTTGTGTTGGGGCTGATGATCGGAGCAGCCGGCGCGGTGGGTCTTGACTATCTCGACGACTCCTTCAAGTCGCCGGAAGACATCGAAACAGAAACCGGCCTTTCGGTGATTGGCATTGTTCCCCGACCCAAGCCCGGCATGACGGTGGAAGAAGAGCTCGCCGATCCTCGTTCGGGCATGGCCGAAGCCTACAGGTCATTGCGCACGGGCCTGCAATTCTCGACCTCGGAAGGATTGCCGAAATCGCTGCTGGTCACCAGCAGCAAACCCGCCGAGGGAAAGAGCACCACGACCGTCTCAATTGCGCGCTCCTTGGCCAGCATCCACCTCAAGGTGTTGCTGATCGATTCGGACTTGCGCAACTCGTCCCTGCACAAGATCTTGAACCTTACCAACGAGGTGGGCTTGAGCAACTATCTGACAGGCGCAAGTTCGCCCGAGGATGTCGTGCAGTTAACCCAATATGAAGGCGTCGCCTTCATCTCTTCGGGCCCGTTGCCGCCCAATCCAGCGGAATTGCTTTCCGGTTCAAAATTCTTGTCGCTGCTGAC
>JAESFU010000782.1_pt1 | contig 11401 bp, 12 predicted proteins | sample 9269461 | NCBI WGS metagenome assembly JAESFU01 (sample SAMN14502556, study PRJNA617107) | algae metagenome | isolation source: Stenomitos rutilans HA7619-LM2 and co-occurring heterotrophs from cave walls | place: USA: Waikapalae cave, Hawaii | collected 2009-07-28
TTCGGATTGCAAATCGGGTTGTATTTGTAGCGTTTTTTTTCTTTAAAAAATAAAAATCCTCAAAAATCGAATGATTTTGAGGATTTTTATTTTGGTCTTGCATGCAATGATGCGGAGAGGGCGGGATTCGAACCCGCGATACCCTTTCGAGTATACACACTTTCCAGGCGTGCTCCTTCAACCACTCGGACACCTCTCCTGATGAAGGGGCACAAAGAAATCAAGAATTTATTCAGTATGCAAATTATGCTGTTAATTCTCCTGCCAGTGAGAGACCAATCATGTCGCGTGCGCGTGTCGAGCCATACTCGCCGATCAGCAGCATCAGCTTGGTTACGGCTGCTTCCGTTGTCATGTCGGCACCGGCCACTACGCCGATTTGTTGCAGCTTCCGGCTGGTTTCGTAGCGGCCCTGCAATACGCGCCCTCCCGGGCATTGGGATACGTTTACAATGATTACGCCACGTTCAATCGCTTTTTTAAGCTCTTCGATCAGCCACGACAAGGTCGGCGCGTTGCCCGAGCCATAGGTTTCCAGCACCACAGCGCGAAGTCCTTCGGTATTCAAAATGGCTTGCACTACCTGCTGGCTGATGCCGGGAAATAATTTCAGAATGGAAATGTTACTTTCCACTTTGGAGCGAAGGGTGAGCGTAGCCGAGCCGTTGCGCGGGGCGATGGCCGAAAAATTATAATCGATTTTTACACCGGCTTTTGCCAGCGGCGGATAGTTACCCGAGTCGAAGGCATCGAATTGCAGGCTCTCCATTTTTTTTGAGCGATTGCCGCGCAGCAATTCGTAATCAAAATAAATACATACCTCCGGAATGAGCGGTATATCGTCGCGTCGTGCCGACACGATGTCCAATGCGGTGATCAGATTTTCGCGGGCATCGGAGCGCGGCTCGCTGATGGGAAGCTGGGCTCCCGTGAACACCACCGGCTTGTTTAGTCCCTCCAGCATAAAGCTGAGGGCCGACGCGGTATAGGCCATTGTATCAGTACCATGCAATACTACAAAGCCATCGTTCAGATCGTACTGATCGTAGATGATCTGCGCAATTACCTGCCAGTGCGAAGGATGGATGTTGGATGAATCGATCGGTGTTTCAAACGAGATCACGGTAATTTCCAGCAACAAATTCTTAAGCGACGGCAGATGTTCCAGTATGGAAGCGAAATCGAACGGAATAAGTACGCCGTCTTTGTCGTAGGTCATCCCGAATGTACCGCCGGTGTAGATGATGAGAATGCGTGATCGCGGCTTGCCGGGCAGCGCGGTATTGATGCTTATGCGTTTTAATTCCATGCGTGGTGGTTGTCGTGGGGGCGTTTCAAGCCTGCAAGTTAAAAAGCTTTATGGCGTTTGCCGTAGTAACCTGTTGTATTTCTGCCAGTGATCTTTTTGTCATGTCCACCAGCTTTTCGGCTACCAGCGGCACATAGGCGGGCTCGTTGCGTTTGCCGCGATGCGGCACGGGCGCGAGATAGGGACTATCGGTTTCCAGCACAAGGTGTTCGAGTCCAATAGAAGGCAGCACCTTGTCGAGGCCGCCATTTTTAAAGGTGACCACGCCACCAATTCCAAGCTTGAAACCCAGTTTAACAATGCGCTCGGCTTGTACGAGGTTGCCGCTGAAGCAATGAAAAATACCAGTCAGTGAACCATCCGTCAAAGACTCCACCAGGGCGATGGTTTCATCGATGCTTTCGCGACAATGAATAACAATGGGCAGTTTATATTTTTTGGCCCAGTTCACCTGAATCGTGAACGCTTCGCGCTGCTGCTCCCAGAATGTTTTGTCCCAATAGAGGTCGGTGCCAATCTCACCGATGGCGATAAACTTCCGTTTGGACAACCATGTCTCTACCAAATACAACTCGCGCTCGAAGTCCTTTTTTACATAGCACGGGTGCAGTCCCATCATCGCGAAGCAGCTTCCCTCCGATCGGCTCTCCAGCTCCAGCATGCCGTCGATGGAGGTGTGATCGATGTTGGGCATCAGTATTTTGTTTACCCCCTGTTCGCGGCTGCGCGCCAGCATATCGGTGCGGTCTGCCGAAAATTCGTCGGAATAAATATGCGCGTGTGTGTCGATGAAGTACGTCATGGCCGGTGTAAGAAGACTGGCTATAAGCCGGGCCAAAAATAAGGAAGTGAACTGATTGGCGATACCGTTACAAACAACAAAAAAAGTCGCGATCTCCCAACGGGGAGATGCGCGACTCAAAATCATGCAACGTCTGTATTACCTACGATTTCTTGCTGGTGGCAATCACCACGACACCGGCAGCAGCCAGTATCAAACCGGTAATCGGAGACCAGTAGATGGGTGTCTTTTCCTCTTTATTGATTTCGATAGGTCCGACATCCACCACTTTCTTTTTGGTAACGAGATTAAAACCGGTAAAAACGGTCATTACTAAACCGATTACTAAAAGGATAATTCCTGCTGTTTTCATATCATGAATATTTTAGATGACATGCAACAGCATGCCCGATCCGGGATATAAAATACGCATGCCTGTGATGCACAAGCAAATCCGGTGGCCCAAGGTCGAAAAAGCGTGAAGATTATTCCCCAATCAAGCAGGAAGGGCTTTCAGCAAATAATAATCGAACACTTCGGTAAGATCCCCGCATGGCGCGGATAAGCATTCAGGGGTTTACATCATTGGACAGCTTCGGAGTCTTAATCAATCTGAATATGATATACATCGTTGGTGTTGCGCGCAATGTCCCGCACAAGGAAGCCGCCGGGCTGGGCAATCTGTTCTTCCAGATCGAAGCGTGTGCATGATTTGGGCAATGCAGAAAAGACCAGTAAGAAATGATAGTTTGTATTGTCCGGGATCATTGTCCACTGCGGCGCGAAGGAAATGTTTTCGATGTGCACAAGCGAGGACTTTGACGCCGAGGAACGATCGACGAGAAACGTTGTACGCCAGATGCGGATAAGCATGTCCTGCGTGGTATTCTGGTAGTGGCAATGCACATACACAAACGAGTCCTCCAGAAACTCGGGTGCTATAGACAACAGCACCTCGGTGTCTACCGCGGGCTTGGGTTTAACGGGCGGAGGAACAATAACTTTCGCCATATGGGCTCCAATACTTTCGGGCAAAGGTACAGGAAATCCATTTTCCATGCGACGGCAGGCTGACGCAGACTCAAAACATTTATTTCAGAATGCTCCAGAATGTATAAATTGGGGCACAATAATTAACCCTATGGCGAAATTAGTTATCAACAGTTTTAAGGAATTTGAACAACATATCGGCCAGGAGCTTGGCAAGTCGGAATACCTGAAAATCACACAGGAGCAAATCAATAAATTTGCAGACGCTACCTTGGACCACCAGTGGATCCACACTGACCCCGAGCGGGCCGCCGTAGAAAGTCCTTTTAAGAAAACCATCGCCCACGGCTATCTCGGTCTTTCCGTTATACCCTACCTGTGGGAGCAGGTAGCCGAGATCAACAACGTGAAGATGCTGATCAACTACGGCATCGAAAAACTTAAATTCAACCAGGCCATTCTGGTAGACCAGGAGGTTCGCCTCAAGGTAACACTGGAATCGCTGGCCGATTTACGCGGCATCACCAAAGCCCAACTGGTGGCCGAGCTGGAGATCAAGGACAATCCAAAGCCAGCCTTCGTCGCAACCATCGTATTCCTGTATCACTTCAAATAATCAACCTCGTTGGAACAACTGTACATCACCTATGTGCTGATCGGCATTACTGTGCTGGTCAGTTTCTCCGGCTATAACAACCCGACGCTCATCCGCCAGCTGATCATGAATCCATATCAGATCAGCCGTCAGCATCAATACTATCGCTTTATTACGTCCGGCTTTATTCACCAGGACCACATGCACTTGCTGTTTAATATGATCTCGCTGTTCTTTTTCGGAGTGGCTGTGGAACAGGTCTTTGCGTCAGTATTCGATTCACTCGGCACAATGTACTTTCTCATTCTCTACCTGGTGGGTATTGTCGTATCGGACATCCCTACGTATTTCAAACACCGAAACCATCCACAGTATAATGCGCTCGGTGCTTCCGGCGGGACATCGGCCGTCATCTTCGCCTTCATTATATTTCTGCCCCTGCAAGACATCTGCCTGTATTACGTGTTCTGTTTCCCCGGTTTTATTCTCGGGACAGCATACCTGATCTTCTCCTGGTACCAGGGGAGAAAAGCAAACGACAATATCAATCACGACGCCCACTTGTATGGCGCACTCTTCGGACTTGTATTCTGCGCAGTACTCTACCCACCGTGTATTCCCAATTTCTTTGTGCAAATAAGTGAGTGGCCCTTTCTGCAAAGATTGTTGGGCTAGTCGTTATCCGTTAATCGTTATCCGTTATCCGTTAATCGTTAATCGTTGATAGCTCATCGTGAATCGATTTTATCCGCTGATGTGTTTTTCCGGAACGTGCTCTCAAAAGCTTGCTGAGTTTTGCGCGAAGAATAGAATGCTTCGACTGCATGTGTGGTCGCGCAGGTAAATCCTGATCGCCGGTGATCAGGAAGAGACAATTGATTTCTACTGCGGCCTGTGAAATGTGAGTGAGCGGACATCTTGCAACCCGCAGCACGTATACATCTTGCCCCATGTCTCTGCTATGTAAAATGGGACACAACCTGCGAAAGGTTATAGTCGCTTCGCTTGAAATGCTGTAATGAAACTTACCGAGTTTTGCGCGAAGAATTGAGCGCTTCGATCACGTGTTCATCCCGCAGCGCGCACACATCCCGATCAGGATTATTTGGACACAACAAAACGTTTCAATTGAGTGGACTAAATCAATAAACAGTTGAAAACAGCAATTGCCATTCAACAACTACTATTAACAGCTAACGACTAACAATTAACGATTAACGGTTAACGGTTAACAGATAACGGTTAACAAAAAATCACCCTTCCTTTAACTTATCCGGCACGACAACATCCTTGTTAACCTTAGAAATAAAATTCATCTCCCGTTTGATGGACCGGTACGCGATGCGCGTTTCCAGTACAAATACAATAGTGCTGTATAACAGCATGGTGATGCCGAGCATACCCAGCACAACGGGCACCCACGTATGCCTGCTGCGGGTGAGCTCTACTACACCAATGGACATGCTTGTGGACACAAAGACAGCCAGCGCCATGCAAATGGCGTTCACTGCCTGTTGCAACATCCGCGCCCGGGTGGCCGCAGCCGTAAGCTGCCACGCCAGCAATTCTTTTTTTTCATGCGACAGCGTTGACATGCGGGCTACGTCTTCCAGCATGTCAGCAATGCCGCGCGCACGATCGATGGCGCGATTCAACCGCTGTGATGTTGTCGTGAGTAAAGATCCCGACGCCAGAATTAGCACAGCCGGGGTGATCATGGCCGATAGCAGTGTAAGTACCGTTGAGATTTCGCGCATAGGAAATACCCTTATACAATAAAAAAATAATCAGGAAGTTAATGTAAAATATTATTCCCCGGATAATCGAAGACTTTAACTTGTACTTGACGATTCACCGGAAATTGGGTAGCTTAAATAAAAGTTGTCACCATGGATATACTACGAAAAAACAACGTGAAAATTCTGGGCAATCCGGATGCACCGCAGACAATGGTCTTTGGACATGGGTTTGGTACTGATCAGTCTGCGTGGCGCCAGGTGCTGCAAGCTTTCAGCGGCGATTATAGAATCATTTTGTATGATAATGTCGGCGCAGGCAATTCCGATCCCGATGCATTCAGCGCAGCCCGTTATTCACGCCTTACCAGTTACGCAGACGACATCATTGACTTCTGCGATGAACTGAAAATCCGCGATGCCATCTATGTAGGACATTCGGTAAGCGGCATGGTCGGCATGCTGGCATCTAAAAAAGCACCTGACTTTTTCTCCAAGCATATCTTCATGAATGCCTCTCCGCGTTACCTCAACGACACGCAATACGTCGGTGGCTTCAGTCGCGAGGATCTGGACACGCTATTCTCCGCAATGGCCAACAACTACCAGGCATGGGCAAGCGGATTTGCCGGCGCAGCCATGGGGAATCCGGAAAAACCACACCTCACCGATCAGTTTGCGCAAACGCTCTCCGCCATACGACCGGACATCGCGCTGGCGGTAGCCAAAGCAATATTCGAATCGGACAATCGCAGAGAGCTCAACGATTTTGTAAAGAAGTCCCTCATCATTCAAGCCAATAACGACATCGCTGTGCCCATGGAAGTAGGACGCTACCTGTCCCGGAATATTTCCAACAGCAAACTCAGCGTCATTAATGCCACAGGACACTTCCCGCACATGAGCGCGCCCGACGAAGTAATCAAAGCGATCAAAGCCTTTATCTAAATGCCCGCGCCAACGCACGACAATACATTTAACTGGAAAGAACGGTCGCTTGCATTTTTAATTGAGACTGGCACGGTCGATTATTTCGTTAACACGGAAGCTTATCGTAATAACGCTGTTCTTCGTTTTAAAGCGTGCGCAGGTTGCGACCATGTCCACCTCGTGAAGAAAGCCGATGGCGTGGCCGACAGCATATTGCTCAGCTCGCAAACGGAGCTGACTGGTCTCTTTACGGAGACATCCTTTCTGAACGGTGTCCCCATCGAAGAGCTGTTCGTTTTTCATGAACATGTATCATTGCCGACCCGTTCGCATTTTCTGACCGGTACACATTCCGTACTGTATATTCCGCTTGTAGAGGCCAACTATGAAGGCTCTGTCATTCTTACGTGGGACAATCCCTTTACTTTGTCCGAAGATTACATCAAGTTCCTGAAAGTCTGCATCAACCGGTTAAAGGAAGTAGTACGCCTCAATTTCGCCTTTCACACATTTGATGAACTGCGCGTCAAGTTTATGGCTGTATTTAACACGGTGTCCAATTCACTGGTGTTCCTGGACAATGACGGCAAGGACGCGTGGCTGAACCCGCAGGCAATCCAGCTTCTCGACCTGACGGAGAGCGCCGAAATAACGCCAGCCAACATCTCTGCTAACATGCGCAAGCTGCGGGAACGCGCACAAAACGCAAATGAAATCATTATACAGGCAGCCGAATTCTTCAGGTTTCCGGACAAAGCTTTCTCGAACTGGATCTGGAAATATGAAAAACAGATTCTGAAAGTATCCAGCGCGCCGGTTGTCTCTGAACACATCAAAGGACGGTTGTGGGTGTTCGAAGATATCTCCGAAGTATTCTTTACAAACGAAAAACTGCAATGGCTCAACCAGGAGCTCAACAGCGCCAACGAAGAGATCAGAAATTCTTTTGAAAACCTCTCCGATAAAAATAAGCTGATCGAAAATCAGAATGATGAAATCCGGAAACAGAACGAGCGCCTCGAAATCATCAACCGCGAAAAGGACAACCTCATCGGTATCGTATCCCACGACCTGCGCACGCCTCTCCAACAGGTAAAGGGACTAACGGATATTCTCCTGCAGGATGGCGACAAGCTCGACAGCGAACAACGCTTCATCATTGATCGCATGATGATTTCAGTAGAACGAGGATTGAACCTGATCAAAGATTTGCTGGACGTTACCCGACTCGAGCAACATCAGGACAATGGCGTGATCGCTCCGCTGGACGTGGCCGAATTCCTTCGCGAAGACCTCACGTCTTTTCAGCAGGCTGCCTCCAAAAAAAATATCTCCATCCATTTTTCATCGCATACCAAACACACCGTCATCCTGGCGGATCGCGATCTCTTCAGGAGAATTGTGGACAACCTGGTGTCCAATGCTATCAAGTTCTCGCCGCACCATCGCTCGGTGTATGTTACCCTGCACGAGCGCGAACAGGTATTGCAGCTCGGCATCCGTGACGAGGGACAAGGTATGACTGAAATGGACAAGAAGAAACTCTTTCAGAAATTCAGCAAACTCTCGGCGCGCCCTACCGGCGACGAAAGCTCTACGGGCCTGGGGCTCTACATCGTAAAAACACTGGTGGAAGAATTAAACGGTCGCATTACGTGCGAAAGTGAATGGCAGAAAGGCACAACCTTTACCCTTGAGTTTCCACTTAAAAAATAATCCGGCCGGGAAGCATGCATCTGTCCCGGACGGATATCGTATTACTCCTGCTCCGTCTTATACCGCAGCCTCTTCTTTTGTCCAGCTCTTGTATTTTCTCCGGAGCGTACTGGCGTCGGCATAGCCGAGCAATGTGGCTACCTGTTCTTTCTTCATATTGCTGCCGATCATTTCCGTGCTCAACTCGCGTCTCAATTGATTGCAGATATCGCGGTAGCTGCTTTTTTCTTCGGCAAGCTTTCGTTGCAGTGTGCGTACGGTCAGCGACAGACGCGAGGCGACAATCTCTACTGCCGGAGCTTGTCCCTTGAAATCAAACAACAACATTTTATGAATCCTTTCCGTAAGCGATTGTCCTTCTGAAAAAGATTGTTGCTTGCTGGAAAGAATTCCATCAAACAATGCAAACAGTGACTTGTCGTAACTGATGATCGGACATTGCAGATCGCTGCGCTTCAGGACAATGCAATTGCGCCCGGCTCCAAAAGTAATATGCGCTCCCAGAATGCGTTCGTACTCGGCAAGGTCGCGCTGTTCATGCTTCAGCTCGATGCGTACCGGATGAATGGGACGTGTAGAAATTGTATTGAAGCGCTTGATGAAAGACGACACCGAAACATCCACAGCCTGGCGTGCGCTCTCCGGATAACCGCTCTCGTAGGCAGGCAGCGGCTCATAGATAATATAGCCATATTCATCCGTGAGTTCAAGCGAGTACTTGAAAATGGAGGACAACGTATTTGTATACTTCACGCTTAATTGGAGGGACTCTTCTACCGTGCGACAGCTTTGCGCCAGAAAACCCAGCATGCCGAACGCGCTGAAGTTCATGTCCTGTCCCATGTGAAGTCCCAATTGAGCGTCGCCTGTCATGGCAACGGCGTTCTCCCAGAATTTGCTGGCGGCTTCCCACTCCATGTGGTTCTCCGCATCGATCAGTAGTTGAGGTTTGATGCCCATGCTATCACACAAGGCTTGCAGGTTGGCACCATGCGACACGGCACCATAGATCAGGTCCCGCATAATAGAGATTTGAACAGAATACATTGGCGTTAGAGGGGTTAAGTATTGTCGCCCATTACACGAATAAAAAGGGCCTCAGGTTTCGTACCGAAAGCTCTGCATGCAGCGAAGGTTATTGTTTCCATGTAACTAAAAAGGAGATCAGCCTTTCACAGTCTGCGAAGGATGCATTTCAACCCTCTATAGGTGCATTATATGCCACATTGATCCAGCCGGTCTATACTCAAAGAGATTGAAAAAAAATCAAAAAAAAACAACGTATTGGTAAGTTGCGCCACCGGCATCGGGCATGAAGCCCAGCCACGGCACACGGAAGACCATGACCCAAAAGCTTCTGCCAGCGTATCTGTTCGATTGGACAATCAGTCTGCCCATGAAACCTCCCGACTAGATCCGGTTACATGTCCGCAGAACCTGACAGCGTTTCAACGACAAGAAATATTTTGTTGTGACGGTTTAAATATGATCTTCGTACCGTTAGGACTATCACCATGCGCAACATCTCTTCGAACACGATTGTAACCGGTCTGATTTTCTCCATGCTCTGGGCATCGGCTTCCGTTGCTGGTAAATTCGGCATTCGGTCCGTCGAGCCACTTGTATTTTTTACAATTCGATTTTTATTGGCTGGTGGAATTCTGCTCGCTTTTACCCACGGTATTCAGCGAAGCCGTTTGCCCACAGGCAAAGAATGGATGCAGGTCAGCATCTTCGGTCTATTCAACACAACGCTATACCTGGGACTTTTCATCATCGCGCTTCAAAGTGTAACGCCCGGCATCACTACACTCGCCATTGCTTTGAATCCCCTTATCATCAGTGTCCTGTCGGCTCTCTGGATGAAACGCCGTGTTTCATCGCAGGAAATAACCGGCATTGCATTGGGTATTGCCGGCGTGGCAGTGGCGGTATATCCGTTACTCCAGCAGGCGCATGCTACACCCTTTGGACTTGTCCTGATTGCATTGAGTATGTTAACGTATTCAACCGGGTCAGTCTATTATGCATCCGTACCGTGGCAGCTTACCCGAACGACAATCAATGCGTGGCAGGTGTTTATCGGAGGGTTGTTCATCGCACCGTTTGCGTGGCTCTTTCATCAGCGTGTCAGTACTTTTGATGTCACCTTCTGGTGGTCGCTTGCATGGCTCATCTTGCCGGTGTCCATCCTGGCCGTGCAGCTCTGGCTGCGAATTCTTAAAGCCGATGCCGTTCGTGCTTCCCTATGGTTATACCTGTGTCCTATTTTTGGTTTTATATACTCGTATCTTCTGCTCGATGAACCGCTCACCTGGTTTACCCTGGGCGGGACAGCGCTCGTGATGCTGGCCTTGTACATCGGCCAAAAGAAACCCGAACCCGATCAAAAATAACGTTCGAATAAAATGCCGTAGGTAACCAGTAAATTCTCACGACGCGTTGTACTCAGTTTATTGTACACAGCAGATGTTGTGAGGCTCACTCCTCTGGTAAGGCGAATGGACATCGTGGTGTTCGATTTTATAATATAGTCATGGCGATCGTCAAGCGCATGTTGTACGAAATGAGACCCCTCGAGTGTAACAATCTTTCTGATAATGAAACGGAATTTAAGCCGCAACGAATTTCGTACAACCTCATAGGTCTGTGTCCCTACCTCAGGCAAATTGTACAATCCGCTTTTCTCATATAACAATCCATCGCTTACAATGACCAGTACGCCTTGCCGATCAACTATATTATATCCAACTCCTGCGCCGGACTGCACGCGATGATTGATCTTGAGCGAATAACTCTTTTCGTAGCTGGCCAGTCCCCAATAGTAAAAGTGTGGAATCGTTTTGTACCAGCTGAAGTCAAGTCCCGAGTACACATCGTTGTTGGACAGGGTACTCAACTGCTTTCCATAAATCCAGGTGTTCGTCGTATTCAACGAATACTCTTTTTTGCTGACGCTGAAGCGGAGACTGTTATTTAAAATATAGGAAGTCCCTTCATTTACTTTATTGATCGTACCCGTAGAAGCATAGTTCAGATAGTAATGAACCGTATCGCTGAATTGCGCATAACTTGTCGTGGCACATATCCAGATCAAAAGCATGATCAGAAATCCCCGAATAGAAAAACTCAACATGCTGTCTTCATTCAACTTTTAAAATTATCCATGTCGCATTCACTGGTTCTTCCGGATAAAGGAAGTGTAGGTTATTGTTTTACCACGCTCGTCGAGTCCGTATTTCGTGGTGAGACTATCGGTGGTGATGTAAAGCATATACAGGCGGGTGTTCTTGTTCAGAAAGACGCCGCTCTCCTGCCAGCCGGTAAATCGCGCATCATGATTT
>JAESFU010000783.1_pt1 | contig 11302 bp, 11 predicted proteins | sample 9269461 | NCBI WGS metagenome assembly JAESFU01 (sample SAMN14502556, study PRJNA617107) | algae metagenome | isolation source: Stenomitos rutilans HA7619-LM2 and co-occurring heterotrophs from cave walls | place: USA: Waikapalae cave, Hawaii | collected 2009-07-28
CCAGCATCGCGATGAGGATGCCGATCGTAGCCATCATGAAGAAGGCGCTGAACCCGGAAAGGTCACGCTTCGTGACATAGCCCGCAAGGCTCGTCGCCCCGAAGGTCACCGCGGTGATGCCGAAGGCCTGAATGAGGATCGAGGTATCGACGCTGAGATAGTGCTGGATCAGCGGCGCGATGCCGAGACCCCAAAGCGCGACATAGCCCCAATAGGCGGCATGCGCCATGGCGGTGTTGCCGGAGAAGATCATCCGGGGGGCAAAGAAGCCCATGGCGAGAATGCCAAGGAAGAATACCCAGAACATCGAGCCGACGGCAGCCGTGGCCGCCGGGCTGGACGCGACGGCAAGCGCGATGATCGCCGTAACGGCAACGCCGAGCGCCATGTAGTTGTAGACGCCCAGCATGTAGGACCGGAGACCCTGGTCGATTTCGGCACGTGTGCCGACCTGACCGGGGGCTTGGGTCTGGTAACGATAGTCAGCCATTCTTGCTCCCTCCAGAGACTATAGAACTCGTGCCGAGTGATATGAGAACCAAATCGTAAATTTCAAGCTACGTACAAGGGATTATCTCATGGCGCGGACGTCGCGTCCATGGTGCAGCGCGGCGCTTACAACGCCGCCCCAAGCGCGTAGGCCTCTTCGACGGCATAAGGCCCGCCACCGCGCGAGGGGCGCGACGAAAACAGCACGAAACGATCGACTTCGAAAAGCCTGGATTTGTACAGGCTGTGCGAAGCCAAATACCGGTGAACGCTCGACAAATCGGGATCGCGTAGCCGCGCCAGAGTGACATGCGGCGTGAATTTGCGCGGTTCGGCATCAAGCCCGAGCGCCTGGCAAATACGCTCGTGAATGGCCTGCAAACGGCGCAATTCCGGGCTTTCCTCGACACCGGCGATGATGCTGTGCGGCTTGTTCCCGCCAAAGGTGTCGATGGTCTTGAGCCGCAACTGGAACGGGCGCGCCTCGACGCCTTCCAGTTCATAGGCGATCTCTCGCGCCAAGCCCTCTTCGATGTCGCCGATGAAACGTAGCGTAATGTGGTAGTTTTCGCGATCGAGCCAGCGGGCTCCGATCACGCCGCCCCGCATCAGATCGAGGTCGAGGGCGACATCAGGGGGAATTTCCACCCCGGTAAACAAGCGCGGCATGGCTGGCCTCCTTGAAGAAGGTCGTCGGGTCGCGACAGCGAATAAGCTAAGCCGATTCGTCTGAATGAAAAGGTCTATTTCGCCGCAACCCTGGCGAGTAGTTGCTCGACGGATGGTGTGATTCTGCTCACGATTTCGGTGACACCCGCCGGATTGGGATGGAGCCCGTCGGCCTGGTTGAGGTCGGGCCGCGTCGCCACCCCATCGAGGAAGAACGGGTAGTATATGGCCCCAAAGCTCTTGGCGAGTTCGGGGAAAATCGGATCATAAGCGGCGGCATAGTCAGGCCCGAGATTGCGTGGCGCCAGCATGCCGGCGAGAAGAACCGGCAGCTTGCGCTGCTTCAGCCCTTCGAGAATGGCGGTGAGAGCGGTCCGCGTCTCGGCCGGCGCCATGCCCCGCAATGCGTCATTGGCGCCCAATTCCACGATCACCGCGTCGATATCCTCGGTAAGCACCCAATCCAGGCGATCGCGACCGGCGGCCGTCGTGTCACCGGAGACCCCGGCATTGATGACCCGCACATCGTGCCCGCGCGCTTTCAAAGCCTCTTCGAGCTTCACCGGAAAGGCGCTTTGCGGATCGACGCCCAATCCCGCCGTCAGGCTGTCGCCGAAGGCCAGTATCGTGACTGTTTCTTGAGCAATTGCCGGCAGTGGGGAAAGGAGCAGGGCCAGGGCAAGCAGCGTGCGGCGGATCATTCTGCCCAATTAGGAAGCAAATGCGCAGATCGCAAGGTCGCGCGCTGGACAAGCAGGCTTCCCCGCCCCATCTACCCTCCCCATGTCCTTACCCTTGATCTCGCTTGAGAATGTCCGCCTCACGCTGCCGAGCCGTGCGGGTGCCGTTGAAATCCTCCGCGGCGCCGATTTGAGCGTCAAAGCCGGCGATGCCGTCGGCATTGTCGGACCTTCGGGTTCGGGGAAGACCACGCTTCTGATGGTGATTGCCGGTCTCGAACGGGTCAGCGACGGCAAGATTTCGGTCGCCGGCACGCATCTCAACGGTCAGAGCGAGGATGCGCTCACCGCCTTCAGACGCGACACGATCGGCATCGTGTTCCAGTCCTTCCACCTCATCCCAACCATGACGGCGCTCGAAAACGTCGCCGTGCCGCTCGAATTTAAGGGCCGCCATGATTCGATGGAAGAAGCCCGGCGCCAATTGGAGCGCGTCGGCCTCGGCCACCGCCTGGACCATTACCCCGGCCAGTTGTCGGGCGGCGAACAGCAGCGCGTGGCCATCGCCCGTGCCATGGCGTCGGGTGCGCGCATCCTCCTCGCCGACGAACCGACCGGCAATCTCGACCAGGAAACCGGCCGGCAGATCATGGACCTTCTCTTCTCCCTCAAGACCGAAGACGGCGTCACTTTGCTGCTCGTCACCCATGACCGCGCCCTGGCCGATCGCTGCGATCGCATCGCCGAAGTCCGCGATGGCCGCATCGTCGCGGGCAACGCATGAACCTGCCGCTCTTCTTCCGCTTCGCCTGGCGCGACCTGCGCTCCGGCTTGCAAGGCTTCTGGATCTTTCTCACCTGTCTCGCACTCGGCACCGCGGCAATCGCCATGATTGGCAGCCTTTCGGCGGCGATCGAACGCGGCATTGAAGAGCAAGGCCAGCCGCTGCTTGGCGGCGATGTCGAGTTCTCGCTCGTCCATCGCCAGGCATCGCCTGAAGAACTGACTTTCATCGACAGCAAGGGTGTAGTCAGCCGCATCGCCACCTTGCGCGCCATGGCGGTTGCGGGCGATGCAACGACTCTCGTCGAAGCCAAGGCGGTCGATGACCTCTATCCGCTTTTTGGCACGCTCGAGATTACGGGCGGCGGCGATCTCAAGTCGGCGCTGGCGAAGCAGGACGGTTTCTACGGTGCCGTTGTCGATGAATTGTTACTCGGACGTCTCGGCATCAAATCCGGTGACAAGATCAAGATCGGCACCAGCGAAGTCGTATTGCGCGGCTTGATCGCCAATGAACCGGATCGCATTTCCGACGGTATCGTGCTGGGACCGCGCATCATTCTGAGCGACGCCGCCTTGCAGGAAACGGGATTGATCCAGCCGGGCAGTCTCATCACCTGGCGCTATCGCGTGAAGCTTCCCGATAACGCCTCGCTCGAGGATGTGCGCGCTGTCGTGGAAACGGCCGAGAAGGACTTCCCCGATGCCGGCTGGCGCTTGCGCACCCGCGACCGCGCCGCCGCAGGTGCGGAGAATTTCGTCGAGCGTCTCGGTTACTTCATGACTCTCGTCGGCCTGACCGCCTTGATCGTCGGCGGCGCCGGCATCGCGAACGCGGTCTCGGCCTTCGTCAACCGGCGCACATCGACCATTGCCACGCTCAAATGCCTTGGTGCGCCATCGCGCGCGGTCTTCGGGATCTATCTCACTGAGATACTGATGGTCGCCGTATTGGCCATCGCCATCGGCATCGTGGCCGGCGCACTGGTTCCACCTTTGGCGCAATCTTTCCTGCGCGATATTTTGCCCCTTCCGATATCCAATCGCATCGAGCCCCTGCCGCTCCTGACCGCCGCGGCTTACGGCTTCCTCGTGACGATCGCCTTTGCCGTCTGGCCGCTGGCGCGCACCAGGCGCGTTCCCGCCTCTGCCTTGTTCCGCCATCGCATCGCCCATGTCACAGGCTGGCCTGCACTCGCCGACCTCGTGGCAATTGCCGTGGCCCTCGCATTGATAGCCCTTCTCGTCTTCTTCAATTTCGACGATCGTCGCGTGACGCTCAGCTACCTCGCAGGCCTTGCCGGAAGCTTCGTCATTCTGCTCGGCCTCGCCTATGCCATCGTCCGTATCGCGGAGATCATGCCCAAGCCGAAATCGGCCATCCTGCGTTATGCCATCTCCAATCTCTATCGGCCCGGTGCCGCCGCCCAATCGGTGATTCTGGCACTCGGCCTCGGACTGACATTGTTTGTTACTTTGGCTCTGACCGATCGCACCATTGGTCTGGAGCTTCAGGCGGGCCTTCCCGAACGCGCGCCGGCCTTTTTCTTTCTCGATGTGCGCAATGATGAATTGCCAGCCTTTGTCGACAAGGTGAAGGCGGAACCGGGCGTCACCAATATCGAGACAGCGCCAATGCTGCGCGGCCGTATCGCCAAGCTGAATGAGATTCAGGCGAGCGATATCAAGGCTTCGCCCGATGCCGCCTGGGCGTTGCGCGGCGATCGCGGCCTCACTTACGCCGATACCTTGCCGGAAGGCTCGAAGCTTATCGAAGGCGAATGGTGGCCGAAGGATTATGATGGACCGCCATTGGTCTCTTTCGTCGGCGAAGTCGCGGAAGGCTTGGGGCTGAAGATTGGCGATACGGTCACCGTCAATGAATTGGGCCGCGACATCACCGCAAAGATTGCCAATTTCAGAAGCGTCAATTGGCGAACCCTCGGCATCAACTTCCTGATGGTGTTCACGCCCTCGACTCTCAAAGGCGCACCGCATCACTTCCTTGTCACTGTCGAAATGGAGGGTGGCGACGAGGCAAAGCTTTTGAACCAGGTTGCGCGCGCCTTTCCAAGCGTGACGGCGGTGCGCGTCAAGGATGCGATCGATACGGTGAGCGATCTTCTGGGGAAAATGCTGGCGGCGATCCGGGGCGCCAATGCGCTGACCCTCATGACAGGCATACTGGTCCTGGCCGGCGCCCTGGCGGCGGGCCTTTCCGGGCGCATCTATGATGCCGTCGTACTCAAGACCTATGGCGCAACCCGCCGGCAATTGATTCAGGCTTTCGTCGCCGAATACGCCGTCTTGGGGATTGCGGCTGCAATCTTCGGGATCGCGGTCGGTTCGATCGCCGCCTGGTTCCTGGCTTACTGGATTCTCGAAATGCCCTGGCAGTTTTCGCCTGCAACCGCGATTCTGACTGCTCTCGCAGCGATGGCGATTACCATCATAGCGGGCCTCGCCGCGACCTGGCGGGCGTTGACGGCCAAGCCTGCGCCGCTGTTGAGAAACGAGTAGCGTTGCAGGGCAGCCTGGGATAGTTGACACCCTCATGCTGAGGCGGTCGCGAAGCGGTCCTCGAAGCATGGGCAGCTAGCTTGGCGCAAGCCGCCCTTCGAGGCGCCTCCGGCTTCGCCGGCGACGCACCTCAGGGCGAGGGTTTGGTCGATGGTCGTTCTCAACCGCATCTACACGCGCACCGGCGACAAGGGCGATACCGCCCTGGGCTCGGGCGAGCGCGTCGCCAAGAACGATCTGCGCATCGAAGCCTACGGCACCGTGGATGAGACCAACGCGACGGTCGGCATCGCCAGGCTTCATACCGCCACGCCCGATCTTGCCAAGCTCGATGCCATGCTCGCCCGCATCCAGAATGACCTCTTCGATCTCGGTGCCGATCTTTGCGTTCCCGATACCGGGAAGGATTTGGGTTACGAGCCCTTGCGCATCGTTCCCGCACAGACCGTCAGGCTCGAGAGCGAGATCGACGAACTCAATGCCGCGCTCGAACCTTTGCGTTCTTTCGTATTGCCCGGCGGCCATCCGGCAGCGGCCCATCTTCATCTCAGCCGCACCGTCTCGCGCCGCGCCGAGCGTCTGATGGTAGGTCTGAGCCGCGAACCCGGCCAGGTCGTATCCGAGCCGGCACTCACCTTCATCAATCGTCTCTCCGATTTCTTTTTCGTCGCCAGTCGCTGGGTCAATGTGAAAGGAAAAGGCGACGTGCTTTGGGTCAAGGGCGCCAATCGCTGATGTTCGTGCCCTTGCATGACGACACGCCGTTGCGCGTCATCCGATTTCAATACATGACCGCGGCGCTTATCATCGCCAATGTCGTGTTGTTCCTCACCACCGATGCCTTCGAGAGCGAGGCAACCTTTGCGCTGATTGCGGCTGGCTATGGTCTCGTGCCCGCGGAACTGACCAGCGGGGTCATGCTACCGGGCTATCATCCGGTGCCCGAGCCCGTGACCCTCATCACCTACATGTTTCTTCATGCAGGCTGGTTGCACCTCATCTCGAATATGCTGTTCCTTTGGGTCTTCGCCGACAATGTCGAGGATGCATTCGGACCTTGGGGCTTCCTGGTCTTCTATCTGATCTGTGGAATTGCCGGCGCGCTGGTCCACACCCTGCTGCACACGTCTTCGCACGCGCCGTTGATCGGCGCCTCGGCCGCCGTTTCGGGCGTGCTCGGCTCCTATGTCGTGCTGTTTCCCAAGGCGCGTGTGTGGATCCTGCTCCTCATGCGAATACCCTTGCGCATTTCCGCCCTCTGGGTTCTCCTGGGTTGGTTCGCCTTCCAGATCATCAGTCTTTTGATTGCCGGCGAAGATGACGCCGATGTCGCTTGGTGGGCGCATATTGGCGGGTTTCTCGTGGGCGCGGCACTGACCTATGCCTTACGTTCCCGCCTCCTCATCCCCACGGCCCGCTAGAATAAACGTCGCTTGCAGCATAGCCATGCCGGTCTTGGAATTGACTCAGGCCATGGCGGTCACTAGGTTCCGGCCACTTTTTGTGCACCGCCGCGAAGGCTTGGCGGTCCTTGGGAGCTTCCTTCATGAAAGTACTGGTCGCCGTTAAGCGGGTGGTCGATTACAACGTCAAGATCAGGGTCAAGGCAGACGGCTCGGGCGTCGAACTGGCCAATGTCAAAATGTCGATGAACCCCTTCGACGAAATCGGCGTCGAAGAAGCGGTGCGCCTCAAAGAGGCCGGCAAGGCGACTGAAATCATCGCCGTCTCGGTCGGCCCGCAGCAGGCCCAGGAAACCATCCGTACAGCACTCGCCATGGGCGCCGACCGCGGCATCCTGGTGAAGAGCGACACTTATGTTGAACCGCTCGGCGTCGCCAAGATCCTCAAAGGCGTGATCGCCGCCGAACAGCCGCAACTCGTCATCCTCGGCAAGCAGGCGATCGACGATGACTGCAACCAGACCGGCCAGATGCTCGCGGCTCTCCTGGGCTGGGCGCAGGCGACCTTTGCCTCCAAGCTCGAGATTGCCGGCGACAGCGCGACGGTGACCCGCGAGATTGACGGCGGCCTCCAGACGATCAAGGTGAAACTGCCCTTGATCATGACCACCGACCTGCGTCTCAACCAGCCGCGCTATGCCTCGCTTCCCAACATCATGAAGGCGAAGAAGAAACCGCTCGAAGAGAAGACTCCCGCCGATTACGGCGTCGATGTCGCGCCGCGCCTAAAAGTCGTCACCACCGTCGAGCCGCCCAAGCGCCAGGCCGGCGTCAAGGTGAAGTCAGTCGCCGAACTCGTCGAGAAACTGAAGAACGAAGCGGGAGTGATCTGAGATGGCTGTCCTCCTCATTGCCGAACATGACAATGCGCATCTGAAGGATGCGACCCACAAAGCCTTGACCGCCGCTGCCAAGCTCGGCGCGGATGTCCATGTGCTGGTCGCCGGCAACAAGGCCGACGCCGCCGCCGCTCAAGCCGCCAAGCTCGACGGCGTAAAGAAGGTCCTTCATTGCGAGGCACCCTATCTCGACCGCCCGCTCGCCGAACCGATGGCGGCCTTGATTGTCGCGCAGGCTGGCCCCTACGAGCACATCGTTGCGCCGGCCACCACCAACGGCAAGAATTACATGCCGCGCGTCGCCGCACTGCTTGACGTGATGCAGATTTCCGACATTTCCGATGTCGTCTCATCCGACACCTTCGTGCGCCTGGTCTATGCCGGCAATGCCGTGCAGACGGTTCAATCCGGCGAGGCCAAGAAAGTCATCACCGTGCGCACCGCGGGCTTTCAGGGTGCGGGCGAAGGCGGTTCGGCGCCGATCGAGAAGATATCTCCGCCCGCCGATCCCGGCCTCTCCGTCTATGAGGGCGAGAATCTCTCGGTTTCGGATCGCCCGGAACTGACCTCCGCCAAGATCATCGTCTCGGGTGGCCGCGGCATGCAGAATGGCGAGAACTTCAAACTTCTCGACAGCGTCGCGCGCAAACTCGGCGCTGCCGTCGGTGCCTCGCGTGCCGCCGTCGACGCGGGCTACGTGCCGAACGACTACCAGGTCGGCCAGACCGGCAAGGTCGTCGCCCCCGATCTTTACATCGCGGTCGGCATTTCCGGCGCCATCCAGCACTTGGCCGGTATGAAGGACTCGAAAGTCATCGTCGCCATCAACAAGGACGAGGAAGCGCCGATCTTCCAGGTCGCCGATTACGGCCTTGTCGCCGACCTCTTCCAGGCCGTTCCGGAGCTCGAAGCCGAACTCGCCAAGCTTGGTAAATAATCCTGCCATCGCTCAACCGGCGCGGGAAAACCCGCGCCGGACGCGGCCTGCCTAATCTTTTCGCACATGCGAAATGCACTTGCTCAAGGGTTGGGCGCGATATAGGCTCCCTCGCCTTTATCAAGCAGGTACTAGACGAAATGCGAATCTCGAAAGTCGGCGTCATTGGCGCCGGTCAGATGGGCAACGGTATCGCCCATGTATGCGCCCTTGGCGGCTATGACGTCGCGCTCAACGATGTTTCTCCCGAGCGCATCGAAGCCGGCCTCGCCACCATCAATGGCAATCTGGCGCGCCGCGTGAAGTCCGGCAAACTCTCCGAAGCCGAGCGCGACGCCGCGTTGGCCCGCATTCGCACTGCACGCTCCTTTGAAGAACTTTCGGATTGCGATCTCGTCATCGAATCCGCCGTCGAGGACGAAACCGTCAAGCGCAAGATCTATGCGGCCGTTTGTCCGCATTTGGCCGAACATGCGATCCTCGGCACGAATACCTCATCGATTTCGATTACGCGCCTCGCCGCCACAACCGATCGTCCGGAAAAATTCATGGGCATTCATTTCATGAATCCCGTGCCGGTCATGGAATTGGTGGAACTCATTCGCGGCATCGCCACCGACGACAAGACCTTTACGACGGTGAAGGAGTTCACCACCCATCTCGGCAAGACCATGGCGGTGTCGGAGGACTTCCCCGCCTTCATCGTCAATCGCATCCTGCTGCCGATGATCAACGAGGCGGTCTACACGCTCTATGAGGGCGTCGGCACCGTCGAGGCGATCGACACCGCGATGAAACTCGGCGCCCGCCATCCGATGGGGCCATTGGAACTCGCCGACTTCATCGGCCTCGATACCTGTCTTTCGATCATGCAGGTTCTCTACGAGGGACTGGCGGATTCGAAGTATCGCCCGTGTCCGCTTCTCGTGAAGTATGTCGAGGCGGGCTGGCTCGGCCGCAAGACCAATCGCGGCTTCTACGATTATCGCGGCGAGAAGCCGGTCCCGACCCGCTAGACCCAAAACATTACTGCGGACGCGGCCAAGAGACCGCCCATGACGATGTTGAAGATCCGGCGCCGGCTAGGGTCGACAAGCACGCGACGGATCAATGATCCAAAACCGAGCCACGGAATGCACACGATGAATGCGGTCGCGGCAAAGGTCGCACCGAGCAGCAGCGAATCCCAGACCACGCTCTGGTGTGCCACGCCAAGGCTCGCGGCCGCCGCACCGATGCCAGCCATCCAAGCCTTGGGATTGATCCACTGAAATCCCGCTGCCGCCCAGAAGCCGACGGCACGATTATCGCTCGCTTGCGGCAAGCCGTTTGAGCTTCCGATCTTCCAGGCGAGATAGAGGAGAAACAGCGTGCCCGCCGCCTTCATCACTGGCACCGCCATCGGAAAAGCGATCAAGACGCTGCCAAGCCCGAGTGCCGAAACGAAGATCAACGCGCCCATCCCGGCCGCAACGCCAAACAGGCATGGCAGACCGCGCAACCAGCCGACACTGGCGCCGACCGCCGTTAGCATGACATTGCTGGGGCCGGGCGTTCCAGCCGCGACCGCTGCGAAAATGACAAAGGCGATGATCTGATCGCGGCTCATCTCTGTTGACGCTATCCTTATCAGAACGCAGATTCGCCCGTCTTGAAGGTTATTGCGAGGTCTATGGACGATGAGCATCGCGGTTTTTGGCAGCATCAATTGCGATGTCGTCGCCTATCTGGAGCACCTGCCCAAACCCGGCGAGACCTTGCATGGCTCGGGTTACAAGATCGGCCTGGGCGGCAAGGGCGCCAATCAGGCGGTCGCCACGCGCCGGCTCGGCAGTGCCGTGAGCTTCATCGCCCGCACCGGCGGCGACATGTTCGGCGAAGCCTGCCTCAGGGAAATCGCCGGTTACGATGTCGCAACCGACCTCATCAAGCGCGATGATGGCGGTGCCACAGGCATTGCCATCATCAATGTTGCATCCAATGGCGAGAACACCATCTCACTGATCGGCGACGCCAATATGCGCATGGATGACGGCGATATCGCCCGCGCTGGTGAAGCGCTCGACACGGCGCGCGTGCTGTTGCTCCAGCTCGAAGTACCATTTGCCGCGTCGCTCGCGGCGGCGCGCCGCGTGCGTGCGCATGGCGGTATCGTCATCCTCGACCCCGCTCCGGCGCCGGACAAGCTCTTCACCGCATCGGAACTGGAGCATGTCGATCTCTTGACACCTAACGAAACCGAAACCGCACGCCTGGTCGGCTGGCAGCCCGCGACACCGGAAGAAGGCTTGAAGGCAGCGCGAGAATTGCGCGGCAAAGGCGTGCGCGGCGCGATTGTAAAGCTAGGCGGCAAGGGCGTTGCCGTGAGCGCGCCAGACTTCGAAGGTTTGATACCGGCCTTTCGCGTGACGCCGATCGATACGGTGGCGGCCGGCGACTGTTTCAACGGCGGCCTCGCCCATGCTTTGGCAACAGGCCGCACGCTTGCCGATGCGGTGCGCTATGCCTCTGCCTGTGGCGCCCTGTCAACGACGAAGCGCGGCGCCGCCGCTGCAGCACCGACGGCTGCGGAGGTCGAGGCGTTCCTTCGAGAGCAGTAATGCCTCAGAGCCCGAGGCTCGGCAACTTCAATCCGTTTTCCTTGGCACATTCTATGGCGATGTCATAACCCGCGTCGGCATGCCTCATGACGCCGCTCGCCGGATCGTTCCACAACACCCGCTCCAGGCGCCGCGCCGCATCGTCGCTGCCATCGCAGACGATCACCATGCCGGCATGCTGCGAATAGCCGATGCCGACACCGCCGCCATGATGCAGCGACACCCAGGTCGCGCCCGATGCCGTATTGAGCAATGCATTCAGCAATGGCCAGTCGGACACTGCATCAGAACCGTCCTTCATCGCTTCGGTCTCGCGATTGGG
>JAESFU010000784.1_pt1 | contig 11278 bp, 9 predicted proteins | sample 9269461 | NCBI WGS metagenome assembly JAESFU01 (sample SAMN14502556, study PRJNA617107) | algae metagenome | isolation source: Stenomitos rutilans HA7619-LM2 and co-occurring heterotrophs from cave walls | place: USA: Waikapalae cave, Hawaii | collected 2009-07-28
CTTCTCCTTGCGCATCAGATCGAAGATCGCCTGCGGGAAGGCAAAAGACTTTTCGAGCACCAATGTGGCGCCGAGCTTCACCGCCATCAGCATTTGATAGAGGCCGTAATCGAAGGCGAGCGGCAGGACATTGAGGATGATGTCGTCGCCGCGGTTCTCGACATAGGTGGTGATCGATGTTGCCGCCGCTTCGATATTGCGGTGGGTCATCATCACGCCCTTGGGGCGGCCGGTCGAACCCGAAGTATAAATCAGCATGGCAAGATCGACATCGATGCCGTGATGGTCGGGCAATGGCCCCGTGCCGGCAAGGCAATCGACGAAGGACTTGGCTTCTGGAAGGGCGGCACTCGGCTTGCCGGCAATCACGGTTAAGGCGACGCTTGGTGCATCCGCAATCGCTTCGGCAGCAATGCCTGCAAGCTTGGTCTGGGTCAGAACTGCGCGGGCCCGGCAATTGCGCAAGACATAGGCTAGCTTGTCGGCTTTGGTCGAAGGATTGATCGGGCTGAAGACCGCGCCGGCTTTGAGGATCGCGAAGATCGAGACCACTGCTTCCCAGCCGTTCTCCATGAACACGATGACGCGATCGCCGCGCGCCACGCCTTGTTCGACGAGCGCAGCCGCGAGCCGGTCCGACGCCATGTCGAGATCGGCATAGCTCATCCGCTTCGTGGCGGTGACGAGCGCCAGCTTGCCGGCATTGCGATTGGCGCTGGCGCGCAGAAACCCTTCGACCCTCATTGTTCCCTATCTCCTTAGGCCGCGACGCTGGTGAGCTTTGCCGAGGCCTTGCTCTTGGATGTCACGAATGCGCAGATGCTGGCGATCGAATCGAGATTGGCCGGAACGATTTCGGCATCGGCGATCTGCAATCCGAAATGCTGCTCGAGATAGGCGACGAGTTCGAGGATGCCGGTCGAATCGATCAGATCCGCTTCCAGCAGCGATTCCGTCATCTCCGGCATCCGGCCTTCGTCGCCGAACAGGAAGTTTTCCAGGATGAAGTCCCGAACGTCTTTTTCAACCGACTGCGACATGGTTACTCCTCACTAAAACGTCTGTCTTATGCGGCATGCGATGCACGGATCGTGCCGCCCGCGGCGAAGCTGTGGCACCAGATCTGGCTCGACAGCACGCCGATGAAGGCGGCATTGTCGCGGAAGCCCGAAATTCCCTGGCGCCGGCACTTGTCATAGAGCTTGGAAACGGCCTGCGGATTGAACAGGCCGCAATCGGCGACCGCATTGGGCGCCAGCGCCGCCGCGACATAAGCGGGCGCCGCGTCGCCATTGAAGGACTGGCTGTCCGGCGCGCGATAAGGCTGCTTGGTCCGCTTGGCGATCGAGGCGGGCAAGAGGTCCTTGGTCGCCTGGCGCAGGATGTATTTCTCGGTGAGGCCCTTGAGCTTGAGGCCGGTCGGAATCCGCGAGGCGAACTCGACCAGGCGGTGATCGAGGAAGGGAAAGCGTCCTTCGACGCCATGCGCCATCGCCATGCGGTCGCCCTGGCTCGACAGTATATAGCCCGGCAGCAGGAAGGCGGTTTCGAGATATTGCGCCTGGTGCAAGGGATGCCAGCGCGGGAATTCCGGTGGCAGGTTCGCGGCAAGATCGGCCGCGGCATCATAGCCTTTAAGCTCGGCGCGCAATTCGGCGGAATAGAACATCTTGGCCGCCGATGTGCCGCGCAGACGCGGCCCGTGGCTGAACAAGGGATCGTCGATCCGGTCGAGACCGGCGCCGAAGAAGGCGGCAAGGTAGTCCGGGCTCTGCTGCTTCAAGCCGGGCAGATAGGGATAGAGCTTGCGGAAGAGATGCGGCCGGATGCGCGAACCGGGACTACGTGCGCAGAAGCGCCGGACCGCCGCTTCCTTGAAAATGTCGTAACCGGCAAAGACCTCGTCCGCGCCTTCGCCGGTCAAGACCACCTTGAAGCCTTCCTTGCGCACGAGATCGGAGAGGAGGTAGAGCGGCGCCGGTGCGGTGCGCAGGATGGGCCGTTCGGTGGCCCGCACCACATCCGGGAATATCCGCGCAATATCGCCATCGCGGCAGGCGATGGCCGAATGCTGCGTGCCGAGCGCCCGCACCATTTCCTGCTGCTCAGCGCTTTCGTCATGTTCGGCGGAATCGAAGGTCACCGAGAAGGTGCGCAAGCGATCCTTCACCTGCTGCTGCGCCATCGCGGAAACGATCGAGGAATCGAGCCCGCCCGAAAGATAGGCGCCGACGGGAACATCGGCCCGCAACCGGATGCGCGTTGCATCTTCGAGTAGCGTGCGCAATTCATCGCCAACCTGGGCCGCGCTGCGAAGGCTGAGGCGTTCGTCGCGATCGGGAAAGCTCAAGCGCCAATAGGGCTCGATCTCGCTGCCGCGCGTGTCGATGATCATGCGATGCGCCGGCGGCAATTCGCTGATGTTCTTGAACGACGTGCGCGGCGCGATCGGTGCCCAGAGCGTGAAGATCTGGTCGAGCGCGATCGGGTCCATTTCCGCACCGATGCCCGGAACGGCAAGCAGCGCCTTGATTTCCGAGGCGAAGAACACGACGCCCTTGTGCACGGTGTGAAACAAGGGACGCACGCCCATGCGATCGCGCGCCAGCATCATCTTCTGGCGCTTCTCATCCCAGATCGCGAAGGCGAAATCGCCATTGAGACGGTCGACGCAGTCGATCCCCATCTCGTCATAGAGCTGGAGAATGACTTCGGTGTCGGAACCGGTGCGGAAGCGCCGGCCCTTGGCGATCAGTTCATTGCGCAATTCGACGTAATTGAAGACTTCGCCGTTGAAGCTGATCCATACGGTGCCGTCCGAATTGGCCATTGGCTGCTGGCCGTCGGAAAGCCCGACGATCGAGAGCCGCGTATGCGCAAGCCCGGCGCCCTTGCCGACATGGACATCATTCTCGTCCGGCCCGCGATGACCGATCTGCGCGTTCATTCCGCGCAGGATGGTCCTGGCATCACCGACCTTGCGAATATCGCCGAAGTAACCCGCAATCCCGCACATGGTCTAAGCCCCTTGAACGTCGTTTGCGAAATCGTCACCGACCAGCCGCGTCCAGCTGTCGCCGGCGAGGCCGTTGAAGAAGGCACGACCCGAAAGAAACGGTTCGATCAGGCTCTCGTCGCGCGCATGCACCAGGCTCGAGGCGCGATGCACGTGGAAGCAATTGCGCGTGAGGAGCGCATCGAGCAGGTAAGGCTGGCTGCGTCCGCGCACCGCGACTGCGCCCATTGCTTCGGCATGCAGGAAGAGGCGGTCGAGTACCGTTCCAGCCTGGCCGGGCAGAGCCACGACCTGCAGCACATGGGCGATGCGTCCGCGCTGCACATGATAGAGGAAGGCGCCGATCGGCGTGCCGCCGCGCACCGTCACGGCCCGCGCGACGAAGCTGCCATAGCGCGACTTGCGCGCCGCATTCTCGAGCATGCGGCGCAGCGCTGCCGTGTTCCAGGATGGATGCAAGGGAGTCTTCGCCACGATCCGCTGGATGAGTTCGGCAAGTTCCTTGATGCCGATCTCGCGATCCTGGGCGCTTGGATTTTCAGGCGCGCGGAGCACGCCGGGTGCAACGCGTCGCGCCAATGCATCGAACGGCATCGCGACTGGACGCATGGTATTCAAGGCGGGAAGAGAGCGGGCCGCGACGTCGAGCGCAAATCCCGCAGGCCGCAAGACGCGTACCCATTCGAGGCTGTAGGCGGGCAGAACCGTGCCCCGCAATTTGCGCCACATGCCTTCCGAAACCGGATTAGCGGTTTCACTCAGGGAAAGATCCTGCGGGCCGCAAAGAAAGCTGCGCATGAGACGCGCGCCGGCGAAAGGATCGTCATCACGTTCATCCACCATCAACGAGCCGCAGACCGCGCCACGCAATTTGCGCCCTTCGAACTGGAGCGGCAGGGGCAGCGCGCCGATGAAGCCGTTCACCGTGCCGTCGCCCCTTACATGCACTTTCGAGGTGATTTCCGGATCCCGGTCTGGCGCCTCCAGAAACAAATCGCTGAGATACGCGGTCAATGTTTCCGGTGCCGCGCCGTCCTGCTTCTCGAATATCCGCGTAAACAGGCGAGCGACCTGCTCCATATCGGAAGCCTCGGCGGTCCGCACATGGCCGCCGGCGCTTTTGGGCGCGTCGCGCTCCGCCGCAGCGAGCAGTTTTGCCGCCTTGGCTCCGCTGTCTGCTTCGATCGGCGCGAGCAAGTTCATAATTGGAATCGTCATTTCCACGTCCGCATTTGGTGGTTGGCCTCAACCGACCAGGCTCGATGCAACTCGTGCGCCACATTTTGGCCGCCTGTGCCGCGACGCCTTGGCAAGGTTTTGTTAACCATGCGCGGTGTCTCAAGCCTTGGCATGGCACTTATTTCGCATTCTTCGCGCCACACTCTTTCGACTTGGAGCGCTGTGACGTGACGTGGCGACGTTTCATACCGGCCTCGGCCCTGGTTCTCGCCATTCGTCTCGGCGGTGCGGGCGTCGGCTTCCTGATTCAACTGATCCTGGCGCGCCTCCTCGCGCCGGAAGCCCTCGGCACGTTCTTCTCGGCAACAAGCCTCGCCGCCGTACTCGCGCTACTTGCCGCCTGGGGCTATCCCAATCTCGCGCCGCGCTTTATTTCGCGCTATCGCGAACGCAAGCACCCAAGGCTGGTAGCGGGTTTTCTGCGCCATGCGGCCCGCGACATTGCGGTGACAAGCCTGCTTGCCGGTCTGGCGGTCATCGCCATTGCCTATTTCTGGCGGGATGCGGCGGATTACCGCCTCTCCTTCATGATGGCCGGTCTTGCCGTGCCGATGCTGGCGCTCTTGACGCTTAATGCCGCGACCGCCGGGGCCATCCGGGCCTTTGCGCTCTCCTACGTGCCGGAGTCGCTGATGCGGCCCTTGCTGTTCTTGGGTGTCTTGGGACTTCTCGTCGTGCTTAAGGAACCCTTGACGGTCGAGATCGCCATCGCTGTCTTTTTTGGCGTGACCCTGGTCGTCGCCTTGGGCCAGTTTCTCATTTTGCGACACATCGTGGATATGGGTCCTGGGCGCCGTCCGCCCCGCCTTGCCAAGATCTGGCGCGCCGAGGCCCTGCCCTTGGTCATTGTCGCCCTCTTCACTACGCTTTTCGCCGATCTCGACATCCTGATGATCACGCCTTTTCTCCACGGCGCCGATGTCGCGGCTTTCGGCATTGCCTTGAAGCTCGCCCTCCTCGTCGGCTTCGGCGTCCAGGTGGCGCACACGATTGCCGCGCCCGATCTGGCCGATGCGCATGCGCGGCGCACGCTCGATCAGGCGGGCAGCGCGCTACGCCGCGCCACTATTTTCCCTGTCGTCTTGACCGGCCTTGCGACGCTCGCCTGCGTCGCCGGCGGCCAGTATGCGCTGGCGCTGTTCCACCCCGACTTCGTCAATGGCAAATGGGCGCTCACCATTTTGGTCTTCTGCCAGTTCCTGCGGGCGCTCGCCGGTCCAAGCGTCCAGCTTCTCACCATCATCGGCGCGCAGCGGCTCAATGCCCTGCTCTGCTGCGTGGCGCTTGCCATGCTCGCCGCCGGCAATTCGATGCTGGCGCCCGTCTATGGCGTTACCGGAGCGGCGATCGCCGTCGGCCTGTCATGGGCGCTGTGGCTGGCGCTGACCGGTTTCATGCTCTATCGCCGCGCGAACTTGCGCAGCGATTTGGCCTTTGTCGGCTTGAGAAGCCGCGGGCCGCTCCTTGCCCCGGCGGAGTGAGGTCAGGGCTTGTAGATGCCGGTGCCGAAGACATAGTCCTTGTGCGCCACGACCCAGCTCGACTTGGCGACATCCTTGCCGGTGATCGGATCACGCCACACATAGTCGACCCACACGCCCTCGGGCGTTGCCTTCTCGAGAAATTCGACGCCGAACATCTTGCCGTTCACATCCACGAGCGTATCGGCCTCGGTGCCGACGAGCTTTTCATCGAAACCGTGTGCGACGATCTTCTCCTTGTCGAAAACGAAGACATAGAGATCGCGATCGACATAGGTTTTATTGGGGGCGGTGATGGTCGCGAAGGCAGCGGTGGCGTCCTTGTCGAAGGCGTCGATCGCCTTGGCGACCATGGCTTTGGCCTCATCAGCGGTGCCGCGCGAATCTTGCGCGACCGCCAATCCAGTCACCAGCAGGAGCAGGGCACAGACATATCCCGCAAGTCGCAGCATGAACGCCTCCCATGGGCGGCGCTTATGGATTTTGACGATTGCACGCCGCGTCAGCCATCATAGGGTCGGCTTTCGCCATTTGTCACGGTCCCGGGGATTGCGCTAGCAATAGCGGCCCGGGGACATGTTGGAAGTGTTGAGATGGCCAGTCCTGCGCTCGTCGGCGATATCGGCGGCACCAATTCGCGTTTCGCGCTCGTCGATGAAGGCGTCGAGATCCGCGACATCGAGAAATACAAAAATGATGATTTTCCCTCGCTCGAGGCGGCGGCACGCGAATATCTCGATCGCAAAGGCCACCCCAAGGTGCGGGCACTCTCCTTCGCCATTGCCGGACCCGTCACCGAAGAGCCGATCGCGCTCACCAATCGCGACTGGAGCTTCACGCGCGCCAGCCTGAAGGAGGCGACCGGGGCCGGACGCGCCATCATCCTTAATGATTTCGAGGCGCTCGCGCTGTCGCTGCCGCATCTGAAGCCCGAGGACCTTGTGCAGATTGGCGGTCGGGCGCCGGACAAGCCGGAGGTGAAGATCGTCCTTGGTCCCGGCACCGGCCTCGGCATGGCGACATTGGCGCCCTTGCCGAAAGGTGGCTGGATGGCACTGGCTGGCGAGTTGGGCCATGGCACCTTGCCGATCGTCACGCGGGAAGAATTCGATCTCCTCGAAGCGATGACTTTGCCAGGGGTTCTCTTTGAATCGGAAGACGCGATCACCGGCCCCGGCATTCTGCGCATGTACAACGCCATTTGCGAATTGACCGACGAACGCCCCTCGCAGGCGACGCCGGAAGCGGTCATCGCGGCGGCCCGTGATGATGCCGACAAGGCAGCGGCCCGCGCGCTCAATCAGTTCATCATTTGGCTGGCGCGCCTCGCCGGCGATGCCGCGATGATGATGCAGGCCAAGGGTGGCGTATATCTGGCTGGCGGCATCGCGCCGACCATCATCGACGAACTCAAAAAGGGTCCGTTCCGGACCATTTTCCAGGAGAAAGGGCGCCTTGCCCATGTCATGCGGCCGATCCCGATTTATGTCATCACCGACCGCTTTCCGGCCTTCAAGGGCTGTGCGGCAGCATTGGCGCGACCGGAATGATGGGCGTACCTCATAAATTGACAAGATTGCCGCACTGAGCTTGACTGACCCGAAATGGGAAAGATCACGATCCATGATGTCGCGCGCACCGCGGGCGTAAGCGCTGCCACGGTCGATCGCGTCCTCAATCGCCGCGCCGGGGTCAAGCCTGCGACGATCGATCGTGTGCAGACGGCGATCCGCCAGCTCAATTATCAGCCGGACCGCCTCGCCGCGCGTCTGGCGCGCGCCCGCGAATATCGCTTCTGCTTCATCCTTCCCTCCGGCAACAACAGTTTCATGGTCGCCCTGGGCGAGGAAGTGCGCTCCGCCGCCGAGCGCATGGCGTCAGAACGCGTCTCGATCGATCTTTTGTTGACCGATGTCTTCGACGGCGAGGTGCTCGCCGCCACGCTCGAATCGATCGGCGACACCCATGACGGCGTCGCCGTGGTGGCGCTCGATCATGCCGAAGTGCGCGAAGCGATCAACGCGCTCGAGCAGCGCGGCGTCACCGTCGTGACGCTCGTCTCCGACGTGCCGGGCTCGAAACGCCAGCATTATGCCGGCATCGACAATTCTTCCGCCGGGCGCACGGCTGCGAGCCTCATGGGCAAGTTCATCGGCTCGCGTCACGGCGAGGTGGGATTGATCGCCGGCTCATTGGCATTGCGCGATCACATCGAGCGGCAACTCGGTTTCGAGCAGATCATGACGCATGAATTCCAGCATCTCGAAATTCTCCCGGTTCGCGAAGCCCGCGATGATTGGCAGCGCGTCGAGGAGATCACCACGCAATTATTGCGCGAACACCCGAACCTTATTGGTCTCTACAATGTCGGCGCCGGCACGCGCGGCATCGTTGCCGCGCTCGAGAAAGCCAGTCGCGACCGCGAAGTCGTCTTCATTGCCCATGAACTGACCGACGATGCGCGAAAGGGCCTCATCAAGGGCACGATCGATGCGGTGATCGCCCAGGATGCCGGTCATGAGGTGAGGAGCGCCATTCGCGTGTTGATGGCCAAGGCCGACAACACGCCATTGGTTGCCGGCCAGGAGCGCATCCGTATTGAAATCTTCGTCCGCGACAATCTCCCGTGAGTGGCGCGCGATGAATGCCGACGATAAGAATCCGGCAGCTGCAAAATGGAATGATGGGAGGCTTGGCTAATTATGTATCTCGGGCTCGATATCGGAACATCCTCCGTCAAGGCGGTCTTGATCGACGCCAAGCAGAAGATCATCGCGACCAAGACGGCGACATTGAGCGTATCGCGGCCTCATCCCGGCTGGTCTGAACAGGATCCCGAACATTGGTGGAAGGCGGCAACCAAGGCGGTGCTCGCGATCAAGCGCGAGAAGCCGAAGGAGATCGCCGCAGTCGAAGGCATCGGCTTGTCCGGTCAGCAGCATGGCGCGACTTTGCTCGACAAATCCGGCAAGGTGCTGCGCCCGGCGATCCTGTGGAACGACGCGCGCTCCTTTGCCGAATGCAAGGAGATCGAAGAGCGCGAAGCGCGCAGCCGCGATATTTCCGGCAATGTCGCGATGGCGGGCTTCACCGCGCCGAAGCTCGTCTGGGTGAAGAAGCACGAGCCGCGCGTCTTCGGCAAGGTTGCAAAAGTACTCTTGCCCAAGGATTACGTCCGCTTCCGCATGACCGGCGACTATGCTTCGGACATGTCGGATTCATCCGGCACCTTGTGGCTCGACATTGCCGGCCGCAAATGGTCGCAAGCGCTTCTCGATGCGACAGATATGCGCCTCGACCAGATGCCGATGCTCTATGAAGGCACCGAGGCGACTGGACGGCTGACGCCCGAAATCGCCAAGGCCTGGGGCATGCCGAAGCGCCCCGTCGTGGCGGGAGGCGGCGGCGACAATCCGGCATCGGCCTGCGGCATCGGCGCGGTGACGCCGGGTGCCGCCTTCGTCTCGATCGGCACTTCCGGTGTGTTCTTCGTCTCCAACGAAAAATTCCGCCCCAATACGGAGCGCGCCATCCACGCCATGTGCCATGCGGTGCCGAATGCCTGGCACCAGATGGGCGTGATACTGTCTGCCGCCGGAAGCCTTGAATGGCTGGCGGGTCTCCTCAAGACTCCGGCGCCGAAACTCACAGCAGCCCTCGGCGACAAGGTCTCCGGCCCCTCGCCGGTGCTCTACCTGCCTTACCTCTCCGGAGAGCGCACGCCCATCGCCGATGCCCGCGCCCGCGGCCTCTTCATGCGATTGGGCCATGAGACGGATGCGAAGATACTGACCCATGCCGTGCTCGACGGCGTCGCCTTCGCTTTCCGCGACTCGCTCGAAGCTTTGCGCGCCGCTGGCAGCGAAGTGAACCGCGTCACCGCCGTCGGCGGTGGCACGCGCTCCGCTCTATGGCTCAAGATCATCGCCACCGTCTTGGGTCTGCCTGTCGATGTGCCGGCCGATGGCGATTTCGGCGGCGGCTTTGGCGCGGCGCGGCTTGGCCTGATCGCGGCGACCAAGGCCGACTTCAAGCAGGTTCTGAAACCACCCAAGACGGCAAAGACCGTTACCCCCGATAAGAAATCCGCCGCCGCCTATGAGGATGCCTATGCGGCCTATGCGCAAATCTATCCAGCGACCCGGGAGCTCAACCGCCAATGACCAGTTTCTATTCGCTCAAAAACCCGATCAAGTATGAAGGGCCTGAAAGCCACAACCCCTTGGCCTTCCGCTGGTACGACGCCAAGCGCAAGGTGTTGGGCAAGACCATGGAAGAGCAGTTGCGCTTTGCCGTCTGCTATTGGCACACGCTCTGCTGGCCAGGCCCCGATCCCTTCGGCGGCGAAACTTTTATGCGACCCTGGCATCGGCCCGGCGATGAGATGGCGCATGCGCGCGTGAAGGCCGATGTCATGTTCGAAACCTTGCGTCTTCTGGGCGTGAAGTTCTTCACCTTCCATGATCTCGATATTGCACCTGAAGGAAAATCTCTCGCCGAGTTCAACAAGAACGTCTCGACGATCGCCGACATCCTCGAAAAGAAGATGCAGGACTCCGGCGTGAAATTGCTCTGGGGCACGGCAAACATGTTTTCCAACCGCCGCTTCATGGCGGGGGCCGCGACCAATCCCGACCCCGATGTCTTCGCTTATTGCGCCGCGCAGGTGAAGCACTGCCTCGACGTGACGAAGCGCCTGGGCGGCGAGAATTACGTCATGTGGGGTGGCCGCGAAGGCTATGAGACATTGCTCAACACCGACATCGGGCGTGAGTTGAAGCAGGCCGGCCGCTTCCTCGCGATGGTCGTCGACTACAAGCACAAGATCGGCTTCAAGGGTCCGATCCTGATCGAGCCCAAGCCGCAGGAACCGACCAAGCATCAATATGACTACGATGTGGCGACGATCTATGGATTGCTCAAGACTTACGGGCTCGAAAACGACGTGAAGCTCAATATCGAGCAGAATCACGCGATCCTCGCCGGCCACACTTTCGAGCATGAGATCGCATTGGCCGCGGCACTCGGCATTTTCGGCTCGCTCGACATCAACCGTGGCGACTATCAATCGGGCTGGGATACCGATCAGTTCGCCATGAACATCCCGGAAATGGCCCTCGCCTTCTACGAGGTCCTCAAAGCCGGTGGCTTCACGACGGGCGGCCTCAATTTCGATGCCAAGATCAGGCGCCAGTCGCTCGATCCGGAAGATCTGTTGCATGCCCATGTCGGTTCGATGGATGCTTGCGCGCGCGGGCTTCTCATCGCCGCCAAGATGATCGAAGATGGCGCTCTCGCCGGTCAGGTCAAATCGCGCTATGCCAAATGGGACGAGCCCAAGAACAAGGCGATGCTCGAGGGCAAGGAAACATTGGACTCGATTGCCGCGCGTGTGCTGAAGGAAGGTCTCGACCCGCAGCCCAAATCCGGCAGGCAGGAATATCTGGAGAATCTGCTGAACAGTTACATTTGATCTTTCCCCTCCCCCTTGTGGGGAGGGTCAGGGTGGGGGTCTGGAAACGCGGACGACACCCCACCCCTA
>JAESFU010000785.1_pt1 | contig 11266 bp, 5 predicted proteins | sample 9269461 | NCBI WGS metagenome assembly JAESFU01 (sample SAMN14502556, study PRJNA617107) | algae metagenome | isolation source: Stenomitos rutilans HA7619-LM2 and co-occurring heterotrophs from cave walls | place: USA: Waikapalae cave, Hawaii | collected 2009-07-28
ATTCTGTCATCTACCAACACCACTACACTGGTGATGATCAATAACCGCCCGGTGTACAATTATCTGCAAGGAGGAACATTCTGGGAGTCGCTGCCGATCGATCTGATGGATGTCGAAAAGATCGAAGTGATACGCGGTCCTTCATCAACGCTATACGGCCCCAATGCTGTATCCGGTGTTATCAACATCATTACAACGCGAACCTCGAAAGATGGACTTCAGGTTTCGGGCAGAGTGCAGTCCGGAACGCAGAAAACATCAATTGCGAATGCAGCCGTTGCCTATAAATTTTCAAAACAATGGAGCGCCGGCGTGTCCGGCAATTTCCAGACCAGGGGCAGAGATGTTCGATACATGAACTACATTACGGACACCTGGGTGAGCTCCGTAAACGATTTGTCGTTTGCGAATGCACAGGAACGTTATCCGCATCCGGACAAGTCGATGATCAAATATGGCGCGAACTCGTATATTCAATACACGCCAAAAGAGGACATTGAAATCAATCTGGCGGGAGGTTTACAGGATGCCGAGGTGCAGAACATCTTGTTCGATAATTCGGCGGCCAACCTGAGCACCGCGAGCACTCGTTCACAGTATGTTGATCTGCATGCCAACGCTTACGGTTTCACAACACAGTTTTCATACACGACGGCCGCGCAGGCTCCCGTAGTGGGCATGCCCGGATCGAAGTATGATTATCATGTAGCCGATGCATCGGTTGAGTATGCGCTGACGGTGAAGTCTCTTTCCATTAAGCCAAGCTTTACCTATCGAAGTGCGGTCTACGACGATCGTGCCTATTGGGAAACGGAGAAAGGAGAAGGGACGATTAACGGTCGCCGGATGATGGAGACACTCGGCGGCGGCATTCGTCTTGAATATAAATTGCTGGAGGACAAGCTTCGTCTGACCGGTGGCGTGCGTGCCGATAAATTTACATATCCGAAAGGATGGTTCACATCCTACCAGGCGGCGGCGGGATATAAGGTTAGCGAGAACACGCTGCTGAGATTTGTGTATTCAAAAGCATTCCGCTCGCCCTTCATTTTCGATACTTACCTGGATTACACAACGGTGAACCCAACGGGAAATGCTGATACCTATGCGCAATACGAGACGATGGGTAATAAAGACCTTTCGCTGCTGAGCTCGGCCATGACAGAACTTGGTTTCAGGACACGCATCGCTACCAATTTTTCACTTGATGTCGAACTGTATTCCACACGCACGGATAATTATACATCGCTTATTCAGGGAGAGACTACATTGACGCCACAGAACTATCCGATTGTGGCAAGCACCGTGCTGACAATGGAGAACCTGCCGCTTTGGGTGAGACAGAACGGTGCAACGATATCGCTGCATGCAGTGTTGGGTAAATTTCAACTGAAACCGTTCGTGACCTTCCAGAAGACGACGCTTCACGATTACTCGCCGTACTATAACAATACCGCGGCGGTACCCTCCATGTTGAATAACAATAACCCGGCCGCTAACAATGTAAACAGTGGAATAGGACAGGAGACCGATCACAAGTTTACGCCCAAGGCCTATGGCGGTGCTTACCTGAACTATGCACCACACAGCAAGTTTATGGTAAACGTTACCACTTACTGGTTCTCGAAACAGACATTCTTTATGCGGGACAATATTGTTTACCAGGACGGTGTGCATGGTGTGGAGAATATCGAAGGCAAAGTTTTGCTGAACGCCAAGGTTACATACAAGCCTGTGGAGTCGCTATCTGTTTTTGTGAATGGACGTAATTTACTGGTGCAAAAATCTGTGGAGTATTACGATGCCGATGTGACGCCGGTCATGTTATTGGGCGGCGTAAATTTTCAATTCTGATATTTTCAAAAACGAAATGCCATCCCCGAATGAGGGGTGGCATTTTTTTTAGTCGTTGTTCTCATACTGCTGCCTGAAACAAAAGGAAGTTCCGTTCGGATAAAACTCTATCTTCCCCATGCCGTTACAACGACAGCCCGGTAATGCAAGAAGAAATGGAAGCTACATCTGCTCAGGAATTTAAAATTGTTAATACAACCCGCGGGGATCTCCCTTCGATAGCGCATTTATTTGATCAGGCAATGAGTTTGCAGGGAAAGAACGGTTACATAGTATGGAACGGTATCGATCAGAGTGCATTGCATCAGGATATTGATCGTGGTTTGCAATACAAGATTATACAGGGATCTGATATTCTTTGTTTGTTCAGTGTGCAGTACAGCGATCCGTTTATCTGGCGGGACAGAGATCAAAACGATGCGATCTACCTGCACAGGGTTGTGGTGAACCCGGAGTTTAAAGGTAAAAGGCAATTTGAAAAAGTTGTGCGATGGGCCACGCAGTTTGCAAAGGACAACGCGTTGAAGTATGTCCGCATGGACACGTGGGCAGACAACCGGAAGATCATCGACTATTATCTGACCTTTGGTTTTCGTTTCGTCGAAAATTATCATACCGGTGATGAACCAGCGCTGCCGGTGCAGAACAGAAACCTGGATGTCGCCTTGTTGGAACTGGCGGTGTAGCGGCCAGCCGCAGTATATATGTGGAATTTATGCCGTGTCCATCCGCCACTGACGATGGAATGTGTGCGGTTACCCGGGAAAAACACATCGGGCCGATTTATTTTTCAGGTTTGATCATTCTCAAAAAACATGTTTTGAATGTGGGTTTCCAACGTTAGCGCGGGTTTGCGTGCCTAAGCGTTGCAGCGTAGTGCAGGGCATCCGGGAATGGGATATACTTGCTTTGAACAATAAATGTATAGTTTTGGACAAACCACTCTTCCAATATAAACGCAAACAGGCAAGGTGAAAGAGTATGCTGAAGAGGAACTGATCAGGCATCTGCGGGAGGGACGCGATGAAGCTTTCAAGGTAATATTTGACCGCTACTACCGCCCGCTCACATTGTTTGCACTGAAGTATACAGGCGACCTCGAAGAAGCGAAAGAGGTTGTCCAGGACTTCTTTGTCCGGTTCTGGTCGCGGCGCGAAGAGGTTACGATCCGGTTTTCACTGAAAACATATTTATATGCGGGTGTGCGGAATGCATGCCTCAATGTGCTGGCTTCTTCCCGGGCGGCGCAGCGCAGACTGCGCGATTATACCGTGCCGGAATTGTCCCACGACAATGCGCTGGAGCTGATGCTGGTGGCTGAACAGGAAGACCTGCTGATGCAGGCGATCGACCGCCTTCCCGAGAAATGCAGGCAGATTTTTTACCTGAGCCGCATGGACAAACTTTCCAATCAGGCCATCGCCGATCAGTTGCAGCTCTCGTTGAAAACGGTAGAAGGTCAAATTACGATTGCCTTAAAACGTTTACGGGAAATTCTGATCTCCATGCTCTGGCTGCTCATTTCCTGGGTTTAAAAAGATTTTAAAAAATTTTCAGGAAGCCTTTAAGGGTTGCTGCAAAATTTTCTGTCTTGGCGACGATTAACCGTATTACCAAGCCCGGAAACTCTATGCAGCAATTCTACTTTAGTCTCTACGCATATTTTTCATTCCTCAAAGATTCCAAGCACGTATTATTTGCCACACGGTATGTACGCCGTGTCCTTCCCATCATATTGCTATGGACAGCGCATGTTACCCATGCACAGCAAACTTTTTTCGAGGACTTCAACAACCGGGATGATGCAGGCTCTTTGCCGGAGGGATGGACCGTCTGGCAGAATGGTGGCGGAGGGGGTGATCCGTCTCCCTCGTGGAGCATCTTCCGCGAGGTATGGGCGGTAAATCAATATGTGATGAGCATTGAAGAGCCAGGGCGCGATGGTATGAAAGATGAGGACTGGATGATCATGCCTAAAATTACGCCCGTCGCGGGGGACTATCTGATGTTCAATGCGCGCCGGGATTACATGCAGAAGGGCGACATGTTTTATTTACTGGTGTCCAAAACCAGCGCGCAGGCACCTGCCGCGTTCAAGGACACACTGGCTGTATTCACGGAAGATGAAATGCCACAGAATATTGGCAATGTGAACAAGCTGCGCGTAAGCCTGTCCAAATATGTCAATGTACCGATTTACATCGCCTTCGTGCATGTGGCGGACGTCGGTTCGGAGGACATATCCAGTTTTTGGGTTATCGACGATGTGGAGGTTCGCGCACGGCAGAAGACCTTTGTGAAAGATGCGATCTTTCACCAGATGACTACGCCGCCACAACCACCGGTCGTACAAGGCGATCTGGTAGTTTTTGCCGGTACAGTGCAGCTCCAGGTAACGGGCGATTTCGGAAAAGCAAACCTCACATCGATGAGCTTTTCACTGGATGGGACAACAGATCCGTCCATGATCAAGGAAGTCATGGTATATTATACCCCATTCGAGGGCGTTACCGACCAGGACATTCTGGATGAAGTACTGCCGCGATTTGGGACAATTAAAAATCCAGGCAGAACCTTTACCATAACAGGCAACCAGGAACTGGAGATTGGCCCCGAGCCATATATGTATATCCGGTACATCCTGGATGAGACACGTGCGCTGACATTTCCGTATCCGCAGATTGATGTGAGCTGCGAAAAGTTTGTAGTGGATGGAGTAGAGCGGGCGCCTTCTGTCCAATCGTTTTTCGGAACCATTGACGTTGTGCCGCCCGTCGTGTTCAACGATAATTTTGCAGATGCGGTTGAACTGTCACCGGTTCCGGCACGCTACGGCTCCTCTACACGCCCGGCTACCTACGAACCCGAGCACGATGATATTGTCTATTGCCATAACTTCGGCGACAAACGCGTGCACTCCGTATGGTACTATTTCGTTGCGCCTGCACACGGTTTTATTACAGCCGATCTTACCCACTCGCATTTCAATACCATCGTTGCTTTTCTTGACGAGGACAAGCATCAGCTTGCCTGCAGCGACGATCTGAGCGAGACGCAGACCCAATCTGTCATTGCCAATTTTCCGGTGAGGGCAGGCCAGAAAATCTATGTACGCGTGAGCGATCTGGGAAGTCCCGAGAATAACGACAATCAGTATCGGTATTCCGGTGTAGTTATCATGGACTTTTCCTTCTCCACGCCGATGGGTGCTGACGATGACCGCCACCTGCTTCAACTTTCCGATCCGTATCCGAATCCATCATCCGGTATCCTGTCGTTTGAGCTTGCTACCGTGAAGCCCGGGCCGGTACAGGTTTACCTGCGGGACATTGCCGGCCGGTTGCTGTACCAGGAGAACCATTCTTTCAGCGCCGGTAAACGCGTCGTGACGCTCGATGCAGGCAATCTTTCTGAAGGATTGTATCTGCTGCAGGTGGAGGGACACGGCGAAAGTAATGTCCGCAAGGTGATGATATCGCAAGGTGAATAAATTTTAATACTGATCTGAAAAACAGTTACCCTGTAATTTTTATTTATGCAAGAGCACAATGAACATGAGCGCAACTGGCACCTGGCCGCCAAAGTATTGAGCGGCAGTGCGCTGGATGCAGAAGAACAAATTGCGTGGGACCTGTTGAAGGCCGACGCACAGTTTCAACGCGAGTACACGCAGGTACAGCAGTACTGGCAGCAGCTGGAGGGATTGCCTGTTGGACAGATCGATACAGAGAAAGACTGGCAATCCGTTTGGGACAGAATTCAGCACCAGGTTCCTCCTGTGCGACAACGCAGGCTGACGCCATGGTTGCGGTATGCTGCAGTCATTACGTTATGCATGGGTGTCTCTTTTTTGATCGGCTGGAAATTTAACGATAGCTTGTCCTATTCAGAGAAGAACAGCACACTGACCGTGATCGAGGCACCGCCGGGTTCCAAAACCAGGATCACATTGCCGGACAGCTCGGTGGTATGGCTGAATGCCAAAAGTAAATTGTCTTTCAATGAAAATTTCGGCGCGGACAACCGCATGCTCACGCTGGAGGGGGAAGCATTCTTCGAAGTGGTGAAGATGCCGGTACCGTTCCGGGTGAATACGCCTGTATATGATGTAACTGTATTGGGCACAGCCTTCAATGTCAAGTCATACCCGGATGATGATCGCGTAACCACCACGCTGGTGCATGGCTCGGTGCGCATTGAAAGCTACGGCACAAAAGAAGTTATGATGCTTAAGCCGGATGAAAAAGTGACGGCAGTTCGTGCCGGTAATGCAGGGCAGTATCGCTTTAGCGTAGAACGGGACATCGATGCCGAACTGGAAACCGCCTGGAAGGATGGCTGGCTATCGGTACAGGGTGAGTCGCTGCGCGAGCTTGCAAAAAAGATCGAGCGACTGTATGATATAAAAGTAAGCTTCGAAGAAAAGGCACTGGAAAATTATCGGTATACAGGACGTTTGAGACAACTTAGCCTGGAGCAGGTGCTGAAGGCATTGTCCCTCACATCGCCTGTCACTTTTACCATCGACGAAAAACATGTAACGCTGCGCGAGGACAAATCGGCCAAATCGAAATTCCGTTCACTGCAGACGCCCTGAAAATTATCAATCACTAACCTCAACATCATGAATCAATTTTACCAACATAATACCTGACCCCATAGCATAAAAAAAAGAGGACCAAAAGATGCCGTCACATCTTCTGATCCAAAAGGGCTGGAAAACAGTCTGCCTCACCCGAGGGTGAAGGCCTACCTTCTTTTTGTCAACCAAACCCATCTTAATGCTATGAAAAAAATAAGATACGACCAAGACTGTGTCCGGTTAGTATTGAAAAAAATAACGGTGGTTATGAAAATCTGGCTTTTCCTCATGATTCCGATCGGCGTTGCTGTGGCCGGCAATGCACATTCCCAGAATCTGACGCTTGAACTGAACAACGTCACATTGCGGGAGGCGTTCAAGGCTATTGAAAAAGAGAGTGAGTATTCATTCTTTTTCAACGATTCGTTTGCAGACCTGAACAAGAAAGTATCGGTATCCGCACGAAACGAATCGTTGCCCAGTATCCTGTCGAAGCTCCTGGCGCAAACCGACCTGACCTACAAATTGCTGGATGAAAACCTGATCGTGATCGCGCCGCGGAATGTACCGCCCGTGATTGTACATGGCCGCGTAACGGCTTCCACGGATAAGCAGCCGCTACCGGGTGTTAACGTTACCGTAAAAGGAACCAGCAAAGGGACAATTACAAATTCCGAAGGAGACTATGTACTCGAAGTCGAGAGCGGCTCAACGCTGGTCTTTTCTTTCATCGGGTACAAGCCTGTGGAGGTGCTGATCCAGTCGCAGACGACAGTCGACGTGCCGATGACCGAAGATATCACCACGCTGAATGAAGTTGCTGTTGTGTCAACCGGATACCAGGTGGTGGACAAGCGGCTGTTCACCGGGTCGGTTGTGAGCCTGGAAGCAAAAGACATCAAAACGGAAGGGACAATTGATGTAAGCCGGATGTTGCAGGGACGCGCGGCCGGCGTGTCTGTCCAGAATGTTTCTGGCACATTCGGGGCCGCTCCAAAAATCCGCATTCGCGGTGCGACCTCCATCACCGGCGACAACAAACCGCTCTGGGTCATTGATGGCGTGGTGCTGGAAGATGTTGTGAACGTATCGGCTGAACAACTTACGACTGGTGATCCCAGTACCCTGATCGGATCTTCCGTTGCCGGATTGAATGCCGATGATATTGACAAGATCACCATTCTGAAAGACGCATCGGCAACGGCGCTTTACGGTGCCCGTGCAAAAGACGGGGTGATTGTTATCACAACCAAGAAAGGCAGGGTAGGAAAACCACTGATTACGTATACGGGAAATTTCTCCTCGTACCTCACACCAAGCTACGATAGTTACAACATTCTCAATTCGGCAGACCAGATGTCGGTGTACGCGGAGATGGAACGCAAGGGACTACTCAACCATGCGGATGTGTCCAATCTGCCCAACGGGGGCGTGTATTCCAAAATGTATGATCTGATCAACGGCCCGTATGACGGCAGCGGGACAGATGGTGGATTTCAGCTCCCGAATACTGACGCGGCGCGCAGGGGCTTTCTAAAGCGTTATGCGCAGGCCAATACAGACTGGTTTGATGTCCTGTTCAATAACTCATTTGTACAGGAACATTCGCTGGGTGTTTCTTCGGGAACAGAATCTTCCCAATTGTATTTTTCCACCAGTTATTACAATGACAACGGATGGTCCGTGGCGGACAACGTGAAGCGGTACACCGCGAATGCCCGCGGAAATTTCCGGGTGTCGGACAGGATGACCTTCGGTATTATCGCCACCGGCTCTGTGCGTGATCAGCGTGCGCCCGGTACGGTGTCCCGGCAACCCAACGTTGTGGCTGGTGGCTACGACCGCGATTTCGATATCAACCCGTTCAGTTATGCCACAAACACAAGCCGTGTGCTGACAGCGTTTGATGAAAATGGACAACGCGAGTATTTTACGCGCAACTACGCGCCCTTTAATATTCTGAATGAAGTAGATAAAAATTATATCGACCTGGATCAGCTTGACTTCAAGTTACAGGGTGAACTCAACTACCAGGTTCTGAAAGATCTCAAGTATGATTTTGTAGGATCGGCCCGCTCTGTGAATACAGTAACGGAACATAAAGTGGAAGAGGGCTCCAACATGGCGGAGGCGTATCGCGCAGACGGTTCCCAGATCATTCGCCTGAACAACAAGTTTTTATACTATAATCCGGATTACCCGAACGTTGATCCGGTAGTAGTGCTGCCGCAAGGCGGATTCTATAACCGCACGGATGACAAGATGATCAGCTACTACCTGAAGAATCAGCTGACCTGGAATCATACGTTTGGTATACACAACGCCAACCTGGTAGTGGGGCAGGAGCTGCGCCAGGTGGACAGGAGGACATCGTTCAGCAACGGCTACGGCTATCAGTACAGCCGCGGTGGCGTGCCCTATACCGACTACCTGCTGCTGAAGCAATTGCTGGAAGCGAACTTCAACTACTTCGGTATGGGTAATGCGTATGAGCGGTATGCCAGCTTCTATAGCGGAGCCACATACGTTTATAACAGCAAATATGTATTGAACGCTACGGTGCGCATGGACGGGTCCAATCGCCTCGGTGAATCCACGACGGCACGGTGGCTCCCCACGTGGAATGTGAGCGCCGCCTGGAATGTGGACACCGAGAAGTTTATGGAAGGCATTCATGCGATCGACTTCCTCACGCTGAAGGCAGGTTACGGTCTCACCGCGAATACCGGAAACGCCAACAATGCTTCTGTGATTTTTCGCAGCGGGACAACGCGCCGGCCTTACCTCACCGATACGGAATCGCTCATTGGCATTGAAAGCCTGGAAAACTCCGACCTCACGTGGGAGAAGCAGTATGAACTGAATGCCGGATTCAATGCCGGACTGCTGAACACGTTTATCATCACGGGGGACATTTACAAGCGAAACCAGTTTGACCTGATCAGTATCATCAAAACGTCCGGAATCGGGGGCGAACCGTATAAGGCCATCAACTATGCCGATATGAAATCGCATGGTATCGATCTGACGCTGGGCGCCACGCTGTTCAACCGGCGTATGTGGAGCTGGAGTGCAAACTATGTGTTCAGCTACAACAAGACTGAAATAACAAACCTGCGAAACGAGCCGCGGATCTTTAACCTCGTGTTCCCCGACGGTGGGGCGCTGAACGGGTATCCGGTACGCGGATTGTTTTCAATCGACTTCCAGGGACTCGATCCTGAATCAGGAATGCCGACGTTTATTGATCATGAAGGAAAATTGACTTCGAACGTTTTCCTGCAAAGTCCCAACGTGCAATATCTGAAATACGAAGGTGCGGTGGATCCGACGATCACCGGAGGATTGTCCAATATTTTCAAGTACAAGGATTTTACGCTGAATATATTCCTGACGTATCAGGCGGGTAACAAGATACGGCTTAATCCTGCGTTCAAGACTTCGTACTCGGATCTGGATGCGATGCCCCGTGAATTTCTGGACCGCTGGGTGTTGCCGGGCGATGAGCGCTTCACGAGTATTCCTTCGATCCTGGATAGGACATCGTTGTACAATCTGACCGCCGGCTATCCGTACAACAGCTACAACTATTCCACGGCACGCATCGCTGACGGCGGGTTCGTGCGGCTGAGAACCGTCTCGCTGACGTATGCACTGCCATCAAGGCTGATTGCCACAACAGGACTTAAAGGTGCATCGCTTACCCTGACCGGGACAAACCTGCTGTTGTTATATGCAGACAAAAAACTATACGGACAGGACCCGGAGTTCTATTCGTCCGGTGGCGTGGCCATGCCGGTGGCCAAGCAGCTTACGGCAACAGTGAAAATAAACCTCTGATCCATTTCCGAAACAGCGTATGAAAAAATATAAAACGATACTGTTGGTGCTGGTAACAGGTCTGCTCATCACAGGCTGCGAGGATTTTCTGGCGAAAACGCCCGATAATCGCACCAGGCTTGATTCGAAAGAAAAGATTTCTGAAGTCCTTGTGACGGCCTACCCGGACGGAAACTACATACCGTTCTGCGAGGCCATGTCCGACAACGTAGAGGACAATCCGAGCACGGCGCAGGATGTTATCAACACGGATTCCTATTTCTGGCGTGCCGTAACAGCGACGGCTCAGGACTCACCGGAGAATTACTGGAACTCCTGCTATGCCGCCATCGCGGCAGCCAACCATGCCTTGCGTGCCATCGAAGAAGCCGGCAGTCCGCAGGAATACAATCCGGAGAAAGGCGAGGGACTTCTGGCGCGGGCCTATGCGCACTTCATGCTGGTGAATCTTTTTGCACAAACATACGATGCCTCTACAGCTCCGTATTTTCCAGGAATTCCGTATGTCACCGAACCGGAAACAGAATCGCTCAAGGGGTATAGTCGCGGCACCGTGCAAGGTGTGTATGATAGGATCGAACAGGACATCGCGACCGGGCTTCCGCTGATCAACGATGAAGACTATGTTACAGATGATGCCGATGCAAATGGTGTCCCGCACTATCACTTTACCCGGGCGGCGGCACATGCCTTTGCGTCACGATTCTACCTGTTCAAGCGTGACTACAGTAAGGTGATCGAACATGCCGGAAAAGTTTTCAGCAACGGAGACTTCGCGTCCAATCTGCGCCCCTGGAATACAGTCTATAGAAATTATTCTGCTGAAGAGGTTGCCATGACGTATACAAAATCCAGCGAGAAGGCCAACCTGCTGCTGAGCGGAACATTGTCCAATTGGTATTCTTCGTACCGCACCATGCGTTATTCTACAGGCATCGACAGGCTTCGCGAAATTTTGTATCCCAATCCCATGTACGGTGATTATTCGTT
>JAESFU010000786.1_pt1 | contig 11260 bp, 10 predicted proteins | sample 9269461 | NCBI WGS metagenome assembly JAESFU01 (sample SAMN14502556, study PRJNA617107) | algae metagenome | isolation source: Stenomitos rutilans HA7619-LM2 and co-occurring heterotrophs from cave walls | place: USA: Waikapalae cave, Hawaii | collected 2009-07-28
GGTATTCCGTGCTGTATATTTCCTGTATTTAACAGCAGATCAGTATTTGATCCGTGCAGAGTGGCGCGCTCCTAGGCCCACCCCCGCCAGCGATAGACAAAAAGCCCGATCCACTCTTTGAGTGCCTGAGTGGTTTGATCGAGGCTTCCGGCCTCGGGCACAAGGGGAAAGGCGGCAGGACATGTTCCCCGCGTCGATCGGTCGGCGCCGGCGCGATCGCCAAGCCGGCCTTTCGAAAGGTGGCGAGCGCCCGCGGCATGTGCATCGCCGATGTCACGAGCAGCCCCGAGCGAAATCCCTCTCCTTGCCAAATCAGGGCACTTTCTCTGGCGTTCTCGAATGTGTTGGTGCTCGCTCCTTCAACAAGGATGGCGTTTTGAGGAACACCTAAGCTCTCGAGGAGTTCGGCCAAGGCCTGTGCTTCCGGCATCCGCCCGTCCGAATAGATGTTGCCGCCTGAGATCAGGAGCTTCGGCGCGAGTCCCGCTTGGTAGAGTCGCAAGGCGTGAACTGCGCGATCAGCCGCATCACCAAGGTCTGGATAAGGATCGCCGGGTCCAGGCGGGCTCAACACGCCGCCAAGCAGGATGATGACATCGGCGGGCTTGTGACTTTCCACAGAACGGGCGGGATACTCGGTCTCCAATGTCCGGATAGCCCACTGCGCCACGAGTGGTGTCGATGCCGCCCACAGCAGGAGAGCAAGGACGAACAGGGACAAGGCGCCGCTGCGACGGGCACCGCAAGCGATGGCGACACCCGCGATAAGAAGTGCGGCTAGAACAAAGCCCAAAGGGTAGGCAAAACTCGCCAGGATCTTGTCGGACATGCGCCTGTGGTCTGATTGGCTGAGAAGAGAATGAAGGGGCGCCGCCGCTTTGCCAAGATGAGAGCCGAAGGCCGAATCTATTTCAGGAGCTTGGTCAACACGTCGGCGGCCGCACTGATATCGGCTTCGAGCGCTGCCGCAACGCCGTCGCCGTCATGCGTGACGAGGGCATCGAGGATTTGCCGATGCCGCACATTCGACGTCGTGTAATTGTCCGACGCATGCAGCAAATGGAAATAGGGGCTGACCTGCAGCCACAAGGCTTCGATGATGCCGAGCATCGTCTGCGATGCGGCGGCACCATAGATGACGAAGTGGAAATCGTGATTGCCGCGCAAGAAGCCGCGGCGGTCGCCGGTGTTGATCGCCTTATCCATCGCCTTGCACAAGGCCTTGAGTTCGGCGATCTGCGCCGGCGCGATCGCATCGGCAGCCCAGCGCGCCGTCGTCGTCTCGATCGCCAGGCGCACGCGCGTCAAATCCTTGAGCCGGCGGGAATCGAGATTGGGAATGCCGACCGAACGGCCTGCCACCACGGTCAGCGCGCGTTCCGCGGTGAGTCGCGTGAGAGCTTCGCGCACCGGCATGGCGCTCACATCGAAGGCCTCGGCTAGCCCCTGGATCGTCACCAACTCGCCGGGTGCGAGATTTCCGTCGAGGATCAGATCCTTGATCCGGCGATAGACCTCATCCGGCAACGTCGCGCGCGGAACCGGGAGCGACACCAATTTTGCCGTCCTGCGCCGTGCCGGCGGTGAGCCATCTCGGTCCATGGTCATGTGTTCACGCTTGCAAGCTCAAAGCTTATAGATATATGATCAAAAATCATAACCAAAAATTTTCTGCCGATCGGTTGTGTCCCCCGGTTGGCGACTGCGGTGTAAGCCGCCGGTTCCCTCAAGCGGTCACATGGGAGGTAAGCATGTCGTTCTTGTCAAAGTGTTTGCGTTATACGGCTGCGGCGGGCATCGCCTGCGGCCTGGCTCTAGGCGCCTCAGGCGCCAATGCCGCCGAGAAATTCAAGATCTTCCTGAGCATGAGCTATATCGGCAATGACTGGCAGGCCGAGGCCGCCAACATGGTCAAGGCCATGGCTGCGCACAAGTCGATGGCCGACAAGGTCGATCTCCAGGTCCAGGTCGCCGGTCCCAATGCCCAGCGCCAGATCCAGCAGATCAATGCGATGGTTCAGGCCGGCGCGCAGGCGATCGTCGTTTTCCCGATTTCGCCGACCGCCCTCAACGCCGCGGTCAAGAATGCCTGCGACAAGGGTGTCCTCGTCTTCGCCTATGACGGCGATATCAGCGAGCCTTGCGCCTACAATATCTCGATCGACCAGAGCGAAGCCGGCCGCGTCACCGCCGAATGGCTGGTGAAGCGCCTCAACGGCAAGGGCGATATCATCGTCATCACCGGCGTTCCGGGCGTCTCGGTCGACACATTACGTACGGCCGCGGCGAAAGAGGTCTTCGCCAAATATCCCGACATCAAGATCGTCGCCGAAGCGGTCGGCATGTGGAGCCAAGCGGTCGCCCGTACCGAGCTTTCCAAGATCCTCGCAACCCGCAGCTGGGATCAGATCAGCGGATTGTGGATGCAGGCGGGTTGCTACACCGCCAATTCGATGCAGATCGAATCCGGAAAAACCATCGAGCAACTCCTGCCCTGCGCCGGTGAAGGTTCGAATGGCGGCCGCATCCAAATGTTGCCGGTCGGTACCGAAGTCGAAGGGGCAAACGGCACCTACACGCCAATGGGCGCACCGCGCATTTCCTATGCCTCGCCCCCCTATTCCGGCGCACTTGCTCTCAAGCTCGCGGTCGCCAAGCTTGAAGGCAAGGACGTGCCGAAGCGCGTGACATTGCCTTTGCCGCTCGTCACCAACGAGACGATCAAGTACTGCAAGGAAGGCACCTGGCAGGAGATGAAGGATGGCTGCAATGCCTTCCCGCCGGCGCTTGTGCCAAACCCGGGCTGGTTCGCCTCGATCTTTTCTGAGGAAACCCCTGAAGTTGGCCTCGGCGCTGCGCTCGTCGGCCAGCCGGAAATGTAAGATTTAAAACTATCCTCCCTGACGGGGGGCGGCCGGATTTGCCGCCCTCCGTTTTTACTTCACTTTGAACCGGCGGCCCTGCTGCGTCATGAACGCCACGACCCACGCAATTGCACTTCATGACATTCGCAAGGCGTTTGGCGCGACGGTCGCGGTCGACGGCGCAAGCTTTGCCATCGATCCAGGTTCCGTTCACGCGCTGCTCGGCGAAAACGGCGCCGGCAAATCGACCGTCGTAAAGCTTCTCTCCGGCCTCATGCTTCCGGATTCGGGCCGGATCACCATCAGCGGCGCGGATGCAAGGCTCGACTCGCCGCGCGCCGCGCATCTCCACGGCATCCAGACCGCATACCAGGAAATGACCTTGGTGCGCGACTTGACCGTGCTCGAGAACGTTCTCCTGAACTACGCGCCGGTCAATGCAGCAGGTGTGGTCGAACGGCGCAAGGCCGAAGCCAGGGTTGCCGCCCACTTCTCAGCGCTCGGGCTCGACGATATCGATCTGCGCGATGAAGTCCGCGATCTTGAACTCGCCGTCAAACAGAAGATCGAGATCGCCCGCGCTCTCTATCGCGAACCGAAGATACTTCTTCTTGATGAGCCGACGTCGAGCCTTTCCGGACGCGACGTCGACTGGCTTGGCGAGATCATCGCCCGCGAGCGCGACAAAGGCGTCACCATCGTCTTCATCTCGCATCGCCTGCACGAAGTCCGCGCATTCTGCGATCACATGACGGTATTGAGAAACGGCCGCCATATCGCAACGGCCAAGGTTTCCGATGTGCCGGATGCCGAGGTCATCAAAATGATCGTTGGCCGCTCCATCGGTCAGGCCTTTCCGCCGAAGCCCGCCGAGAAGCGCGCTCGTGGCAAAGTCGTCCTGGGCGCGAGGGATGTCTCGGCTGGCCGCGCCAGGAATGTCAGCTTCGATCTCCATGAAGGCGAGATCCTCGGTATCGCCGGCCTCCAGGGCATGGGCCAGCTCAGCCTTTTCCTCTCCTGCTTCGGCATGGCCGAGATCGAGAAGGGCCATATCGAAGTGGACGGCGAGCCTGTGGTGATGACGACGCCAGCCGATGCCATCAGCGCCGCGATCGGCATCTCCATGATGCCCGAGGACCGCAAGACCGAAGCCCTCTTCCTCAAGCTCAGCGGCAAGCACAATGCCTCGATCCCGGTCATCTCGCGTTTCTCGAAAATGGGCTTGATCAACGGAAACAGGGAAACCGAAGCGGTCAGCGAAGTATTCCGCCGTGTCGAGGTCGACGAGCGCGCGCTGTGGACGCGCGCCGGCGCCTTCTCAGGCGGCAATCAGCAGAAGATCGCTCTTGCCAAATGGCTTCTCGCTGAAAGCCGGACACTGCTTCTTTATGATCCCACACGCGGCATCGACGTCGGCACCAAGCACGAGATCTATCAATTGATGCGCTCCTTCGCAGAAGCGGGCGGCGCGGTCTTGTTCTACTCGACCGAAATTCCGGAACTCGTCCACCTCGCCGATCGCGTTCTGGTGCTCTACCAGGGTTCCGTCGTCGATGAGGTCGAGGGCGATCGTCTCGATGAGGAAACGATCGTTCAGGCAACCCTTGGCGGGCACGCGCCGGCTTCCGCTGGACAAGCTGCATGAGCCAAGTTGCGACCAGTGCCAAGACAGGCTTTGCCGGATTGCGCTTCACCCGCATGCGTGGACTGCTCATCGCGATAGCCGTCTTCATCACGCTTCTCGTCGTCAACGATCTCATGAGCCCTGGGCCCATGAGCTATTTCGAGGTGAGTTTCCTATCCTCGGGCGGCGCCACCTTGGCGCTCGCCGCCGCCGGCCAGACTCTCGTCATCCTATCGGGCGGTTTCGATCTCTCGGCCGGCGCCGTCATCTCCTTGGTCAATGTCGTTCTCTCGACCTATATGCAGGACACGCCATCCAGCATTCTTGTCTGGTCGGTTGCCGGCGTCGGTATCGGCCTGCTGACCGGCGCCTTCAACGGCTTCTTCATCGCCTTCCTACGCCTGCAGCCGATCGTCGTGACCTTGTCGACGATGTTCATCGTGCAAGGCCTGACTCTACTCGTCATGGACAAGCCCGGCGGCCTGATCCCGGCAGGGCTTTCCGCAGCACTCGCCGGCGATGCAATACCCGGCATCCTTCCGATGCCGATCGTCATCCTGTGCATCGTCTTGGCTTTGTGGCTGTGGCTGAAGCACACCCGCTTCGGCATGGCGATCTATGCGATTGGCAGCGACATGGAGGCAGCGCGCGCGCAAGGCGTCCGCGTCGATTGGGTTCAATTCTTCGTCTATGTGCTCGCCGGCGGTGTTTACGGTTTTGCCGGCGTGTTCATCAGCGCGCAGACCGGCGCCGGCGATCCGCTCGTCGGCAATCCGATGCTGTTGCAGATGTTTGCCGCCGTCGTGGTCGGCGGCACGGCACTGGGCGGCGGTCGCGGCGGCCCGGCGGGATCCATCATCGGCGCCTATGTACTGATGATCGTCGTCAACATTCTCCTCGTCTTCAATGTCTCCGCCTATTACTCGACCATTGCCGAAGGCGTGATCCTGCTCCTCGCAGTATTATCCGGTGAAATCCGCCGCAATTCGCGCCTGGTCCGGCAGGCGCGCTCACTCATTACCCGCTTCAAGGCATGGCGCGCTGGTCGCTTGCCGCATCAGGGCGATCGCGGCATCAAGCAATTGCGCCTGCCCGCATCGAGGAAGGAAAAGGCAACGAAGCCGGCGCTCGCCATGCCGTCATTCCTTGTCCGCCACAGCGAGTCGCTGCGCTACGCCTTGCCGGCTTATGTCTGCTTCGTCCTCGTCGTCATCATGACGCAGCTCGTGATCGGCCAGGCATTGTTGAGCTGGAACTACTACAATTCGCTGATCGTGATTTCGTCTTTCCTGCTCATTCTCGCACTCGGTCAGGGCACGGTCATCCTCACCGGCGGCCTCGATCTCTCGGTACCTTGGACGATCGCGCTATCGGGCATCCTGTTCGCGGGCTTCCTCAGCGGCCAAGACGCGCCCTTGCTCTGGGCCTTTCCGCTCGTGTTGGCACTGGGCTGCCTCATTGGCGCCGTCAACGGATTCGGCATCACCATGCTCGGCATCTCGCCGATCGTGATGACGCTTGCCATGAACGGCATCCTCCAGGGCGCGGCGTTGCTTTACTCGCAAGGAACGCCCGCCGGCTTCTCCTCGCCATTATTGCGCTGGATGATGACCGACAAGACCGGCTGGTTTACGCCAATCGTGCCGCTCGTCATCCTATTTGTGATTCTCGCCGCGATCTTGCTCACCCGCACCTCTTTCGGCCGCCGCGTCTATGGCATCGGCAATGGCGAGCGTGTCGCAGCGCTCTCAGGCATCTCGGTCGAGCGCACGATCATCTCGGTCTACATGCTTTCGGGATTCTGCGCCGCACTTGTCGGCTGCCTGCTCACCGGCTTTTCCGGGCAGGCCAGCCTCGGCATGGGCGATGAATATCTCCTGCCCTCGATCGCCGTCGTCGTCGTTGGCGGCACGCTCATCACCGGCGGCCGCGGCGATTATATCGGCATGGTCGGCGGGGTGTTGCTCCTCACCGCGCTCCAGACCCTTCTCGCCGGAACCACTTTGCCCTATGCCTCGCGCGCCATCATCTTCGGCCTTGTCGTCCTTGGCGCCGTGCTAGCCTTGCGTGAGAAACAATCATGAATCCAACGAAACCCGTCAAAGGCCAGCGCGTCATCGTCACCGCCGGTGCCTCCGGCATCGGCCGTGCCATTGCCGACACGCTCATCGCCAATGGCGCCGACGTCGCGATTTGCGATGTCTCGGACGAATTCCTCAACGACTTCCGGAAAGCGCACCCCAAGGCCTATGCGGTCAAGGCCGATGTGGCCGCCGATGATGATGTTGCAACGCTGTTCGACGGCGCCGGCAAAGCCCTGGGCGGCCTCGATGCTCTGATCAACAATGCCGGCATTGCCGGGCCGACCGGCCGCGTCGAGGAAATCACGCCAGCGCAATGGCGCCGCTGCATCGAAGTCTGCCTCACGGGCCAGTTTCTCTGCGCCCATCACGCCGTGCCGATGATCCGCAAGGCAGGCGGCGGCGCCATCGTCAACATGTCCTCCGCCGCCGGGCGCTTCGGCTATGCATTCCGTACGCCCTATTCCTCGGCGAAATGGGGCATCATCGGCTTCACCCAGAGTCTCGCCAAGGAAATCGGCCCTGACAATATCCGCGTCAACGCGATCCTGCCCGGCATCGTCGAAGGTCCGCGCATGACTGGTGTCATCCGCGACCGCGCCGCGCAGGTCGGTATCTCTTACGACGAGATGGAAAGCCGCTATCTCGAGAAAGTGTCGCTCCGCCGCATGGTGAGTCCGCAGGATGTGGCCGACATGGTGCTGTTCCTCTTGTCGCCCGCCGGCAAGAATATCTCCGGCCAGTCGCTCGGCGTCGACGGCAATGTTGAAGCTCTCTAGACAGGAAGTTGCATGAGTAAGGTTGCGGTTATCGGCACGGGGTTGGTTGGCAGGGCCTGGGCGATCACCTTCGCGCGCGGTGGTTACGATGTCGCGCTCTATGATCAGGACTCGACCGCCGCCGATCGTGCCATGGGTTTCATCGACTCCGTTCTCGACGATCTTAACGCCAATGATCTGTTGAACGGGCACACGCCGGTGGCGGTGCGCTTGCGCATTTCGAAGGCTGCGACGCTAGAATCGGCGCTTGCCGATGCCGTGCATGCGCAGGAGAACGCCCCGGAAGACCTCACCATCAAGCGAGCGCTCTACGCCAAGCTCGATGCCGCGGCTCCACCGCAGACAGTTCTTTCGAGTTCGACGTCGGCCTTGCTGCCGTCGCACATATTCGAAGGCCTGCCCGGCGCCAGGCGCTGCCTCGTGGTGCATCCGATCAACCCGCCCTATCTCATCCCGGCTGTCGAAGTCGTGCCGTCTCCCTGGACTGCTCCGGAGATCGTTACACGCACGACCGATTTTATGAAGAAGGCGGGCCAGGCGCCCATCGTGATGAAGCGCGAGATCGACGGCTTTGTCATGAACCGCATGCAGGGCGCGCTCCTCGAAGAGGCGTTCCGGATGGTCGCCGATGGTTATGCGAGCGTCGAAGACATCGATATCGGCCTTCGTGAAGGCCTCGCTTTGCGTTGGTCCTTCATGGGTCCGTTCGAAACCATCGATTTGAATGCGCCGGGCGGCGTCGCCGATTATGCGCGGCGCTATCAGCAGATCTATGAAAGACTGTTTCCCAGCATGCAGCGCCGCGTCGACTGGACCGGCAAGGTACTCGAAACCGTCGAGCGCGATCGCCGCGAAAAACTGGCCGAGAAAGATTTGGGCAATCGCTCCCGCTGGCGCGACCGCCGCTTGATGGCGTTGATCGCCCACAAGCGCAAAGCCGCCAAGGACATCGGATCGTAAGAGGGCATCATGGCCAAGACACGCAAAGTCATCATCACCTGCGCGGTGACGGGTTCCATCCACACCCCATCCATGTCGCCGCATTTGCCGATCACCGCCCAGGAGATCGCCGATGCCGCGATCGGCGCGGCGGAAGCCGGCGCCGCCATCGTCCATTTGCATGCCCGCGATCCCAAGGACGGCCGCCCCGATCAGACGCCGGAAGCCTTTGCGCCGTTTCTCAAAGTCATCAAGCAACGCTCCGATGTCGTCGTGAACATCACGACGGGCGGCGCCGCCACCATGACGATCGAGGATCGCGTGCGCCCCGCCGCCACGTTCAAGCCGGAAGTTGCCTCTCTCAACATGGGTTCGATGAATTTCGGTCTCTATCCGATGCTCGAGCGCTTCAAGGACTTCAAGCATGACTGGGAGCGGCCCTATCTTGAAGGCTCGCGCGAGCGCATCTTCAAGAACACCTTCAAGGATATCGAATATATCCTCACCACCTGTGCCGAGAACGGCACGCGTTTCGAAATCGAGTGCTACGACATCGGCCATCTTTATACGCTCGCTCATTTCGCCGATCGCGGCATCGTCAAGCCGCCCTTCTTCGTCCAGAGCGTCTTCGGCATTCTCGGCGGCATCGGCCCGCATCCCGAAGATGTCGCGCATATGAAGCGCACCGCCGACCGCCTCTTCGGTGATAAGTATCGCTGGTCGGTATTGGGCGCCGGCCGCAATCAATTGCCGATCGCCACACTCTCCGCTGCCATGGGCGGCAATGTCCGCGTCGGCCTGGAAGATTCGCTCTGGCTTGGCCCTGGCCAATTGGCCAAGACCAATGCCGACCAGGTCAAGAAAGCTCGCCAGATCATCGAAGGTCTCGGCCTCGAGGTCGCAGGCCCGAATGATGCGCGTGAAATTCTCGAACTCAAGGGCGGCAGCGCGGTGGCATTCTGATGTTGAGGATCGAAGTATTCAGCGATCGCAAGGAGGCGCTTGGCGAAGGCCCGCTCTGGGATGTGAAGGAGCAGCGGCTCTACTGGATCGACTCATATGGGCCGATAGTCCACCGCGCAGATGCTGAGGGCGGCGATCGCAAGAGCTGGACCATGCCAGAGCCCATCGGCTCGCTCGCCTTGCGCGAGAAGGGCGGTGCCGTCGTATCCTTGCGCTCGGGCTTCCACTTTCTCGATTTCGACTCGGGCGCAGTAACGCGCATCAACGAGACTCATCCGGACGAACTGCGTCCGCGCCTCAATGACGGCAAGGTCGACCGCCAGGGCCGCTTCGTTGCAGGCTCGATGGATTTCCACGAGACGCATCCCGTCGGCAAGCTCTTCCGGCTCGATCCCGATCTCTCGGTGCACACGCTCGATACCGGCATCGTCTGCTCGAATGGCCCGTGCTGGAGCCCCGACGGCAAGACCTTCTATTTCACCGACAGCTATACCCGCGCCATCTGGGCCTATGACTACGATACCGAAACCGGCAATGTCCGCTCGCGTCGCACCTTCGCGAGTTTCGATGCTGTCGGCGGCTTTCCCGATGGCGCCACCGTCGATGCGGAAGGCTATGTCTGGAGCGTCGCGGTCTATGCATCGCGCCTCGTACGTTTCGATCCCAATGGCGTTGTCGACCGCATCGTCGGCCTACCTGCCTTCTCGGTGACGAGCGTCATCTTCGGCGGTCCCAATCTCGATGTCGCCTACATCACCTCGATGGCGCGCCCCTATAATGGCGAGTATCACAAGGAACGCGAGGCCGGCATGACCTTCGCTGTCTATGGTCTCGGCGTCAAAGGCATCCCGGAACCCCGTTTCAAAGGTTAGTGCGGAGAGAAAACCATGCGGATCGAAGTCGTTGTCGATGTGAAGACGATCCTTGGCGAAGGCCCCTTGTGGGATGTCGGCCTTGAACGCCTTTTCTGGATCGACAGTTTTGGCGGGGTTGTCTACCGCGCCACCCATGACGGCCGCGAAGTCCGCGCCTGGGATGTTCCCGCCAAGATCGGCTCGATCGCCATCCGCAAGGACGGCAATGGCGCCATCTGCTCGCTCGCCAATGGTTTCCACGCGCTCGACTTCAAGACCGGCGAATGCACGCTCATTCACGATCCCGAGCCCGACAAGCCGAACAACCGCATCAATGACGGCAAAGTCGATCGCCGCGGCCGCTTCGTGGCGGGTTCGATGGACACGATGGAGGAAGGCCCGAACGGTGCGCTCTACCGGCTCGATCCTGATTTCAAAGTAACGAAGCTCGATTCCAACATCATCGTTTCGAATGGCCCATGCTGGAGCCCGGACGACAAGATTTTCTACTTCGCCGATAGCTGGTCGGGCGAGATCTGGGCTTACGACTATGACATCAACACCGGCTCGGTGAAGAACCGCCGCACCTTCGTCAAACTCGACACCTCGAAGGGCGGCGCGGCCGACGGTTCGACCGTCGATTCGGAAGGCTATCTCTGGAACGCCCAGGTCTATGACGGGAAGATCATCCGCTATACGCCGGAGGGCAAGGTCGACAAAGTCATCGACATGCCGGTGAGAAAAGGGACATCCGTCAATTTCGGCGGCCCCAATCTCGACATCCTCTACGTGACCTCGATGGCGAAGCCGCCCTTGCCGCGCTTCCCTGGCGATGGCGTCTTGCGCGGTAGTCTCTTTGCCATTCACGGCCTCGGAATCAAGGGCGTGCCCGAACCACGCTTCGGCGCCTGAAGCACGCTATTCTCGTCGGAGTTCGGCGCGAGTGGTCCGCCTCGTGTCCGCTGCGCCGAAGCCGCCACACCAACATTTCTGTCACCCCAGCGAAAGTTGGGGTCCCCTGAGTCATCTTCGCTAGCGGCACAGCGTCAGGGGATGCCAGCTTTCGCTGGCATGACGACAAATTATATTTGACATTGTTCCTTTCATGTTCTAAGGACGGGTATGACCTGGGAAGAGACCGTCGAAAGCAAACGAG
>JAESFU010000787.1_pt1 | contig 11260 bp, 10 predicted proteins | sample 9269461 | NCBI WGS metagenome assembly JAESFU01 (sample SAMN14502556, study PRJNA617107) | algae metagenome | isolation source: Stenomitos rutilans HA7619-LM2 and co-occurring heterotrophs from cave walls | place: USA: Waikapalae cave, Hawaii | collected 2009-07-28
GATTTTCCGGCAGCTTCTCGAAACCCACCCGCGCATAGTAAGGCGCATCGCCGACCAGAAGCATCAGCTTATGGCCGCGCTTATTCGCCCGCGCGATCCCTTCCCGCATCAATGCCAGTCCGATGCCGAGATTTTGCCGTGACGGATGGACCGCAAGCGGTCCGAGCAAGAGGGCGTCGGTGCCTGCGTCACCGATTTTCAATGGCCAGAAACTGATCGTCCCTGAGAGCCCCACCTCGACATCGCGCACAACCAATGACAGGCCGGGAATGGCGCTATTGCCCTCGCGCAACCGGTAAGACGATTTGGCACGCCGCGACAGGCCGAAGGATAGGTCGAGCAGTGTTTCGACCGCGTCGGCATCGGCATGCGTGGTTTCTTCAACGGTTAGGGATTGGGCATTCATGGGAGCAACCTGCGAAATCTGATGGGTCAACGAGTGACCGGGCGCGAATGCCAATGTTCAAAGACTGGAATGAGAAGCGGCCCGGACGGCTTAACTAGGGGCGCGGCAAAGCGCGCTCTTAAGCTCGTCGTCGCTGCGCGGTCGAAGCCGCGGATATCGCAGGGGTCTTGGTCATCGAGGCGCGGTCCATATCACAGGCAGGACTCGGGGTAAATGGCCGATCTACCAGTCGGCCGCGATAGGCGCCCCGTTAAGCATTTCGGCGATGCGCCGCTTGGTGCCCCCGGTCGTGCCGGGCGGCAGCTCAGCCGGCACAAAGAATTGCGCTGCTGCGATCTCGCGCGTCGGCTTGAACGGCTCTTGGCGATAATGCCTCACCAGGAAACAGGCGAGATGGTCGCCCGGAAATTGTTGGTGGTTGGCGAATATCCCATGCAGGAGCGGGGCGCCCTCGATGACGATGCCCGCCTCCTCATGGACTTCGCGCCTGACCGCGTCATAGGCCGTTTCCCCGCGCTCGACCCCGCCCCCGGGGAGTAACCAGCCCGGCGCGTAGCTGTGCTGGACCAGGAGCACCCTGCCCTCGCCATCGATCACCGCCGCCCGCACCCCGAGCGTTGACCCGCGCGTCAACCTGAACCACGGCTGCAGCGCAAAGCGCGAAATCACTCTGAAAAGGGCTGCTTTTGACATTGGAAGGCAAGGATGGCGGAAGCCGGCGTGGTTTGCTAGGTGTGCCGCGATGTTGGACAATACGCTGCCCGCCATGGGGCGATTCGGATTCGCCGGCCACGCGGCGACCTGATGCATGATCAAGGTACTTAAGCTCTTTTTCAGCGCCGAGGGCACGCGGCCTTACTTGGTCCTGGTCTGCCTCCTGCTTGCCGCCCTTTCCGAGGCCGTCGGCGTCGGCACCCTGCTCCCGGCACTTTCGACCCTCACCGGCGACCAGGCTTCATCCTCCCCGGTGACCCAAGCCGTCTACCGGTCCTTCGAATTTCTGGGCATCGCGCCCAACATCAGCAACTTTATTATCGTCATCGTCGTCGCCCTGGTGCTGAAAAGCATCCTTGGCTTCAGCGCCTTGGCCTATACCGGCTGGACGGTGTCGCGGCTCGCCACCAAGCTGCGGGTCGGCCTGTTCGATGCCCTGTTCCGCGCCCGTTGGAGCTATTATGCCGACAAGAAGCTCGGCGCGATCGCCAATGCGATCAGCAATGACGCGGCCCGCGCCGCCGATGCCTATTCCTCCGCGGCCGCCTTCGCCGCAAGCCTCGTCCAGAACCTCACTTACGCCCTCGTTGCCGTCTTCATCGACTGGAAGCTCGGGCTCATCGGCATCGGCATCAGCGTGTTCATCGCGCTCGTTCTGTCGCGCATCGTCAAGACGTCGGGTCGCGCCGGCAAGCGTCAACTGCGCCGGATCTCGGACTTGACCGTGCTCGTCACCGATGTGATCGGCAATGTAAAGCCGATCAAGACAATGAACCGCTTCAATTCGGTTCTGGAATCGACGAGCAACAAGATCAAATCCCTGCGCCGCGCGTTGCTCAAGAAGGAACTGGGCCGCGCCGGACTGACCCATGGCAGTGTCGCGCTCACTGCCATCATCATCGGCGGCGCGCTCTACGCCGCGGTCAATTACTGGAACTTCCCGCTTGCCGAACTCATGGTCATGGGCCTCGTCTTCTATCAGCTCGTGAACATCACCAACAAAACCCAGAAGTCCCTGCAAGGCGCCGTCGAGGTTGAAGGTGCCTATTGGCGCGTCCTCGACCTGATGAACGAGGCACGTGCGAATTCCGAACGCCACACCGGCACCGTCAAACCGACCATCAACCAAGGTTGCCACTTCGAGCACGTAAGCTTCGCCTATGGCGACTTGCCGGTGATCCATGATGTGAGCTTCGACATTCCGGCGCGCGAAATCACCGTCCTCCAAGGCATTTCGGGCAGCGGCAAGACGACGATCATCGATTTGCTGTGCGGCCTCCACAATCCGGTCTCCGGCAACATCACCATCGACGGCGTCAATCTGCGCGACATCGACATGAAGGCCTGGCGCAGCATGATCGGCTATGTGCCGCAGGAATTGAACCTACTTCACGGCAGCATCCGCGAGAACGTGACCCTCGGCGATGAAACCATCAGTGACGAGCGGATTCTCGATGCTTTGGCGCAAGCCGGCGCGACCGACTTCGTAGCCTCCCTGCCCGACGGCCTTGCCACCGATGTCGGGTCGATGGGCGGCAAATTGTCGGGCGGACAGCGCCAGCGCATTTCGATCGCACGCGCCCTCGTCATCGAGCCTTCCGTACTGGTTCTCGACGAAGTCACGAGCGCGCTCGATCCCGAGACCGAGGCGGAAATCTGTCGCAACATTTCGTCCCTGCGCGGCCGCTACACTATTGTGGCTATCACCCATCGCCCGGCCTGGAGCCAGATCGCCAACCGGCTCTACCTCGTCGCAAACGGCCGTGTGACCGGTCTTGATTTCGCCCGTCACCCCGAGGCGGCGCAATAGGAGAGCCGGTGGCATCCTTGGTCGAGATTCGTCCTGTCTCCGATCGCAAAGGAGTTCAGGACTTCCTTTCGGTGCCGTTCGCACTCTATGCCGACGATCCAAACTGGATCGCCCCACTGTTTTTCGAGCGCAACGAGCATCTCGACCGGAAGAAGAATCCCTACTTCCTCCATGCCGAGGCGCAGCTCTTCGTCGCCTATGATGGCAGCCGGCCGGTCGGGCGCATAACTGCGCAAATCGACAGACTGCACCTCGAACGCTTCAACGATGCGACCGGCCAGTTCGGCTTTCTGGAGTCGCGCGACCGGCCGGAAGAGTTTGCGGACATAATGTCGGCGGCTGAGTCTTGGCTTGTCCAACGCGGCATGAAGCATGTCCAAGGCCCTTTCAACTTCTCGATCAATGACGAGATGGGACTGTTGATCGCGGGCTTCGAGAAGCCTCCCGTGTTCATGATGGGCCACGCCCGATCTTACTACCAGGCCAGAATCGAGGCTTGTGGTTATCGCAAGGCGAAGGACGTCATCGCCTATGACTATGACGGGTTGCAGCCTTTGCGGCGCAGCCTCCAGGCCATGGTCGATAAGGTGAAGGCCTCTGGCGAATTGACGGTCAGGCCGATCAGCAAGAAACATCTCGATCGCGATCTTCCGATCATCATCAAGATTTTCAACGATGCCTGGTCGGAGAATTGGGGCTTCGTGCCCATGACGAATGAAGAAATCAGCGCCCTCGGCAAGAACCTCAAACTCCTTGTGGCGGAAGGCTACATCGCCATTGCGGAGTATCAGGGCGAGCCGGCGGCGATGGCGGTGACGCTTCCCGACATAAATGGCTGGATCAAGGACCTGAACGGCAGGCTCTTGCCCTTCGGCTGGGCGAAGCTGGCTTACAGGCTCTTCAGTTCGCCGCCCAAGGCAGTCCGCATGCCCTTGATGGGCGTTCTGCGCAAGTATCACGGGACCCCACAGGGCGCCGCGCTCGCCATGGCGGTGATCGACGCGGTGCGCTCCTATCATTTGGCGCGCGGCACGAAGCGGGCCGAACTGTCATGGATTCTGGAAGACAACGCCCCCATGCGCAGATTGATCGAGCAATTGGGCGCAACTCCCTACAAGACCTATCGCATCTACGAAAAGGATCTCGCCTGACATGAAGTGGCGGGCAATCGTGCTGGCTGCGGGGCGGGGCCCAAGCGATCCAATGGCCGCGGCTTACGGCGTCAGCCACAAATGCCTGGTCGAGATCGGCGGAATTCCGATGCTGCGTCGTGTCGTCGATACGCTCGCGGATCACCCGGCTATTGGCGAGATTTGGATAGCCATCGACGATCGCGATGTCGGCCAACAGGCGATGGGAGATGCTCTTTCCAAAGTTACTTTCGTTCCGACCGCCGAATCGGCGGCACGCACGGTTTCAATGCTGCTCGCACAATCGAGAGGCGAGTACCCGATCTTACTGACCACTGCCGATCATCCGCTTCTGACGGCGGCAATGATCGACAGTTTCATTGCTGGCTCGACTGCCGCTCCAGCCGATCTCACGGTTGGACTCGCGAGCGCAGAAACCATCCTTGCTGCCTATCCCGATGCGCGCCGCACCTTTCTGCGCTTCGGCGAAGACCGCGTCTCGGGCTGCAATCTCTTTGGCCTGCGCACCGAAAACGCCGTCAAGGCGATCGATTTCTGGCACTATCTCGAGCCGTTGCGCAAAAAGCCCTGGCGCCTCTTCGCAGCATTCGGGCCGGTGGCGCTATTGCGTTTCTTCTCCGGAAAATTGAACCTTGAGCGCGCTTTCGCGGTCGCATCGCGACGCATCGGCATCTTAGCGCGACCGATACTCCTGCCCTTTGCCGACGCTGCAGTGGATGTCGACAAGCCTGCCGACAAGGAACTCGCGGAGCAGATCCTGAAGAAGCGCGCAGCTCACCAGTGAGCGACAAGCTGCCGCGCATGCTGGAGATCGACGGGGAAATCGACTTCACACCATTCGAGCCCGTCGACGGCGAGCGTGCGCACCTCGGCATGCTTGGCGAGACGGCCCACCGCTGAGGGAAACCACTGCTTGAGCCCTGCCGGCTCGCGCATCGAAGCTTCCAATACTTCGACATAGGCCTGGGGGCCCGTATCCCGGAAACAATAGATGCCGATCGCTTCCGCATCGACCGTCTCGGTCGGCAGCGTTTTGCCGATTTCGGTCAAGCGCCCGCCGTCGGACATGACCTTCATGTCGTCGGCGTCATATCGTTCCTTGTGGTTGATCGCGACGGTGACTGCGGCGGCCGGGGCCGCAAGCATCCGCGCGGCAAGATCGGTCCGGAACAAGGTATCGCCATTGAGCTGCACGAAATCTCCCGTCATCTCGGCGCGTGCCATCCAGCAGCTCGCAAGATTGTCGGCGACCGCGTAGAACGGATTGAAGATCGTCCGGACCGAAACGCCACGCGCCTGGGCGATTGACGCCAAGGCGGTTTCCATCAGCCCGGCCGCATAACCCGTAACCACGAGATAATCCTTGACGCCGCAAGCAGCGAAAGCGTCGATCTGCCGTTCGATCAGCGATTTGCCGCCGATATCCAGGAGCGCCTTGGGAATGTCGCTCGTCAATGGCAGAAGACGCTTGCCCTGGCCGGCGCCCAGAATCACGACTTTCACGAGACTTGAACCTTCGAATGCCTACAGCGTATTAACGCGGTCCCATTGCACCCGCTTTGAGTGAAGTCAACGTCCGGTCCCCGCGCCCCTTAATGTTCACGCTCGCCCATATTTCCGACCTGCACCTCGGGCCTTTGCCCAAGGCGGAAGGCTGGAAATCCTATCTGGGCAAGCGTGCGATCGGCTATCTCTCCTGGCGCTTCCGGCGGCGTAAGATTCACGATGCCTCCGTCGTCGCGGCACTCGCAGAGGACATCAATAGCCACGCGCCCGATCACGTCGCCTTGACCGGTGATCTCGTCAATATTGCCCTGCCCGGCGAGTTCGACAACGCCGCGACCTGGTTGAAGGGCTTTGGAAACGCAGACTGGATAACCCTCGTACCGGGCAATCACGATGCCTATGTCGGCGTTGGTTGGGAGAAGGGCTTAGGTCTGTGGGCCGACTACATGACGGGCGAAATGCGCATGCCCGGCTCACGCCATTCGATACACAATGCGGCGATCTTCCCATTCGTCCGCCAACGGCGGAACATCGCCCTGATCGGAACCTCGACCGCCCTGCCCCAGTCTATGCGCCGCGCCGGCGGTTCGCTGGGCAGCGCACAGCTCGAAGCGCTGAGCCAGATCCTCGCCGAGTTACGGCAGAAGGGCTTCTACCGGATCCTCTTGATCCATCACCCGCCGCTGCCTGGACAGGCACACAGCCGCAAGGCGTTAAGCGACAGTGCGCATCTAAAACAGGTGCTCGAAAACGAAGGCGTCGAATTGGTCCTTCATGGGCACAATCACGTCCACATGCGTGCCGACCTCAAGACGCGCCACGGTACGGCTCATATTGTCGGCGTTTCATCCGGCTCGGCACTTGCCTACAAGGACAAGCCGCCGGCCGCCTGGCACCTTTACCGGATTCGTCGGCAGGACGGCCAATGGCTCACCGAGGCGACTGTCCGCGCCTGGAATCAGTCCAAGCAAGCCTTTGAAACTGAAGCAGAATTCGTGCTTACGAATTGATCCGAAGCTCCCTGGCAGCGCCACAATCTGTGCGGTAAATTGCCTTATGTCGAATGCCACCCTCGCCAAGTTTGGCGACCCCGAGACCCGGCTTGCGGAATATGTGCATTGGCGGGTACTGCTGCGCGCCGCGCAGCCTACTCTCGGTTCCTTGATTCTCGGCGCAAAGAGTGAGGCGCGCGCGTTTTCCGCCCTGCCGGGCGAGGCCTATGCGGAATTGGCCGAGGCCACGCGCGAGATCGAAACGGTTTTGAGCGACTTTGTGAAATATGAGCGGATCAACTATCTGATGCTGATGATGGTCGATCCGCATGTCCATTTCCATGTGATCCCGCGCTACCAGGGAACCCGCGAATTCGGGCTGCTGAGCGTCACCGACCAGGGATGGCCGGGGCCGCCTGATCTCGCGTCGGCGGTAGCGCTCGATGTTCCGCAGCGCGCCAGCCTTGCCGGAACGTTGCGGGCGCGCTGGGACCGCATCAGGGCGACTGCATGATCCGCATTGTCGACACCTATGTGCTGCGATCGGTTATAAAGCCCCTCGCGGGCGCCATGGCGATCGGTCTCCTGGTGCTGCTTGCCGAACGCATGGTGCGCCTGCTCGACACCATTCTGGGCAAGAAGAACTCCTTCGCCGTCGTCTTCGAATTGCTTGCCTATCTCGTGCCGCACTATCTCGGCCTTGCGGTACCGGTGGCGTTGTTCCTCGGGCTGCTGTTTGGCTTCAACAAGCTCTCGAAGGATAGCGAACTCGACGCCTTCATGGCTTCGGGCATCGGGGTCAGCCGTCTCACGCGTCCTGTCGTTTTGCTGTCATTGGCGCTCGCGCTCGCTTCGGTCTTCATCATCGGCTGGGCGCAGCCCCACACGCGTTATGCCTATCGCTCGGTTCTGTTCGATGTCCGCAATATCGACGTCTTCTATCTCGCCGAAGAAGGCGTGTTCATGCAGGCGGGTACGCGCACCTTCATCATCGACAAGCTCGAGCGCAGCACGAATGCCTTCGATCGCATTTTTCTCTTCGACTATCGTGGTCCCGCCGGCTCCGAGACGGTGACCGCGACCCATGGCAAACTGATCGAGGTTCCAGGCGAACGGCGCCCCGTGTTGCGGCTTGAAGACGGGCATCGCCTGCAACTCGATCGCTGGCCTTTCGGTGGCACCACGCCCGAGCCGCCAACCGCGGTGGTTTCGAATTTCGTCGAAGCCGAGACGCCCTTGGGCAAGGTGACCGACACGGTCTTCCGCCCGCGCGGCGATGACGAACGCGAATTGACGATCATCGAGCTCTGGCAGCAGCTCGACAATCCGCCGAAGCGTTCGACCAAGGAGCAGATGCGCGCCGAACTCCACAAACGGCTGGTCGACATGCTAACCCTGCTCGTACTGCCGTTTCTCGCCGTACCCTTCGCCGTCGGGCGCGGTCGCGGTCAGCGCGCCTATCGCTTCGGCCTGGCGCTCGTCATTCTGATTATCGCGCACGAGGTCATCGAGCAGGGCGCGGTGGCGACCCGGACCAGCGGCACTTCGCCATACCTCACCATGTGGCTGCCATTCGGGATCGTGACCGCCTTCGCCGCCTGGCGCTTCTGGCTCGCCGCCTATGTGCTGAGGGCCGACCGCCTCGACAACGCAATCGACCGCGTGTCGGTCGTCACCAACGCGGGCTGGGCATGGCTTCTCAGGCGCTTCGGCTTTGGAGCGCGCGCATGAAGACAGTCGGCCGCATGCTCACCTGGATGATCCTCATCCGGTTCATTTTCATCCTGTTCGGCGTCTCGATATTCGTCCTCACGCTCGATGCAGTCACTTATGCCAACGAAATCCTGCAGTTGCGCGGCAACGATCCTTCGGCGATCGGCTATTACATGTTGCTGCGGGCACCAGGCATCCTGTCGACCTTCCTGCCGATCAGCGTCCTCCTCGCGATCCTGCTCGCGCTGACCGAACTCAGCTACCGCAATGAGACGGTTGCCATGTGGGCAGCCGGCGTTTCGCCCTTGCGCATGATGGGGCTCCTGCTGCCATTGGCCCTCGCCATCGGTGGCCTGTATTTCCTCCTTAACGACCGTGCCGTACCCTATGTCGCACCCACCTTGCGCGACTGGGGCATCGGCGACTACGGCGAAAAGCGCCTGAAGATCGGCGAGCGCGACCCGATCTGGATGCGCGCCGGCTCCGACATTCTCCGTGCCGCCAGCGCCAACGCGCAAGCCACGCAGCTCGAAGACGTGATCGTGTTCCGCCGCGACGCCAACGGTCTTCTGCGCGAGCAGGTCTTCGCCAAGAATGCCATCCTCACCGACGGCCGCTGGCAGATGTCGGACGTCATCATCTATTACCGCGAAAACCTCAAACCGGTGAAACTGGCCTCGCTCGTCTATTCCGGGTCGATGAAGCCGGCCGCCGCCGGCGCGCGCTCCGGCGACCCCGAAGAAATGTCGATCGGCGATATCGACTATTTTATCGAGAATGCCGGTTTCGGCATCCGCCCGGTCTGGGTCTATCAAACCTGGTGGCACAAGCGGATCAGCCTCTTCGTCGCCGCACTCGTCATGATCGCCATTTGCGTGCCCCTCGCCGCCCGATTCCGCCGTGGCGGCGGCATTGGCGCCTTGTTCGCAGCCGGTGTCGGCCTCGGCTTCCTGTTCTTTGTCATCGACGGCATCTCGCTGACCATGGGGGAACTGGGCTTCGTCGCACCTTGGATGGCGGCTTGGGCGCCGCTTCTGGGCTTCGCGGCGATAGCGACCGCCTTGACCATGAGTACGGAACGCACCTGAGAAGTGATTGACGAGACGCCCTTCCGGGACCAGAAGAGCCCGATTCCTGAACCTTCCAGCAAACTTGCGATTCCCTGTTCCTTCTGATGCTTGCCCGCCCCGAAACATCCCCTGATTCCGCCGCCCTGCCGGTGGCGCTATGTATTTGCGGGACGACCGATTTGGCGCTGTGGGGCCATAATCTGGCAGAGCGCCTTAAGCGCCAGTTCGCGCAGGCCGGCATCAAGGATGTGATCGCAGAAGCAGACGTGGCAGGTCGCAACGGGCCGGTCATCGTCGTACGCGCCGATGCGGTGATCGACCCGCCATTGGTCGCCCTCCTTCGCGATCGCCCCGGCCTCATGCTGATGAGCGAAAACTTCGGCGCTTCGCAGCCGCTCGCCATTCATGCTGCTCCAGGCACTGGCGCCGCCGCGATTGCCAGTCTCAAGGGACAGATCGACGGAACTTTCACGGCCGGCACCCCCTCGTCCTTGAAGGCCGATTTCTGGAAGTCGCTGCGCAAGCGCGAGACGCCCTATGCCATCCGCGCCGATAAGCAGCAGCTCGACGACATCGCCTGGCGCATGTTCATGGGCACCTACAAGGGCGCGACCGATGTCGTGACCAAGCACCTCTGGCCGATCCCGGCTTTTTACACGACGCGGTTCCTCGCACCTCTCGGCGTGACGCCGAACATGGTCACGCTTGTTGCGACTGCCCTGGTCTTCGTCGTCTTCTGGCTCTTTCTTGAAGGCCACTATGGCTGGGGTCTCGCCGGAGCCTGGCTCATGACCTTCCTCGACACCGTCGACGGCAAGCTCGCCCGCACCACACTCACCTCCTCGAAATGGGGCGACATTCTCGACCATGGCATCGATCTCATCCATCCGCCCTTCTGGTACGCGGCTTGGGCACTGGGCCTTGCGACCATCGGCATTACCTGGAGCGATACGACCTTCTGGACAGTGATGATCGCCATCCTCGGTGGCTACATCCTGCAGCGCGTGATGGAAGGCATCGCCATCAAGTGCCTCGGTCTTGAGATCCATATTTGGCGCCCGATCGACACGCTGTTCCGCCAGATCACCGCGAGGCGCAATCCCAACCTCGTCATCCTCACCGCATCGGTCCTCGTTGGCCGTCCCGATCTCGGCCTGATCGCCGTCGCGGTATGGACCGTCCTTTGCCTCGTCCTCCACGGTGTTCAGCTTGCCCATGCCTTCGCGGTCAAGCGCCGCATTGGCCGGCTTGAATCGTGGATGACGCAGTCTCGACCTTGAGCGAATGACCTCCGGCCTCATCGTCAATCCCCGTTCGGGCCGCAGCAACAGCAAGGGGGTCGAACTCGCCCGGATGCTGGCCGGTGAACCCGGCGTTCAGGTCCATGTGCTGGAAAACTTTCGCCAGATCGACTCCGCACTGGCGGACTGCGCCGCTGCCGGCGTCACCGATCTCTTCATCTCTTCGGGCGACGGCACCATCCAGGAAATCCAGACTCAAGTTTCCGAACGCAAGCTGTTCAAGACCCTCCCGCGGTTGGCACTTCTCCCGCACGGCACCACCAACATGACGGCTGCCGATCTCGGCTTCCGCCGCAAGAGCCTGGCTCAGCAGGCAGCTTTCATCTTGAGCCCAGATACCGGCGAAACCCGCACGCGCCCGACCTTGCGCGTCGCCAATCCGCGCGATGGCAAACCGCGTCACGGCATGTTCCTCGGCACCGGCGCCGTCTGGAAGGCCACAAAATTCTGCCAGGACGCCGTCCACAAGACCGGCCTCAAGGGCGACTTCGCCACTTTCGCAACGCTTGCTGCGGCGATCGGCAAGTCACTCTTCAAGAAGGCCGACCCGAACGATCCCGAACGCATCGACCGGCCCTATGAGATGACGATCCACGG
>JAESFU010000788.1_pt1 | contig 11229 bp, 6 predicted proteins | sample 9269461 | NCBI WGS metagenome assembly JAESFU01 (sample SAMN14502556, study PRJNA617107) | algae metagenome | isolation source: Stenomitos rutilans HA7619-LM2 and co-occurring heterotrophs from cave walls | place: USA: Waikapalae cave, Hawaii | collected 2009-07-28
GAATCAACAACGCCTTCGAGTACCACTGGCGCCTGTGGTCGATCCCCGAGCTCATCGACGCGCTCGACGATGCAGGCTTCTCTGCAGTCAACGTCTACAACCGCCTCGGCGACGCGATGGACTCTGACGGCCGCATGTACGTCCAGCCCATCGACCTCGACGACCGCCTCGACGCCAACTGGGTCGTCTACGTCGCCGCCCGCAAGTAGTGCTTCTCATCTTGCCCGGCATGCCTGATCTTGGGGCGGGGCCTTTCCAGGCCCCGTCTGCTCTTCATCCTCTTCTCCGGGTGCCACTGCCACGCTGCTTTGAGCGTGGCAGCGCTTTGGGTGCCCCACTGCACTGATCTGAGCAGCGCAGACTACATCCTCTTCCATCTGCTCACTGTCCTACCTCTTTGCATTCCCCTTGATGCCTTGATGCCTGTCTTCTCTGTGCCCTCGGTGTCTCTGTGGTGAACGTCTTTGCCGGGTGCCCTGCTCCTGTCTGCTCTGAGACAGGGGCAGGCTACCGCCTCTTCTACTCCATCTCTTCGTCACTCCCCCACGTCCCACAACTCCATCCCCACCACCCGCGCACGTCCCAAAACCTACACCACACCCCTCTCCACGCCTCCAACTTCTCTCCACACCTCACCACGTCGATGAATCCTCCAGCCGTGCACGCAGAAGCACGCGGCCACGCGCGCCATGTTCCTCAGGCACACTGCTCAAGGACCCTGCCATGGATTTCGGCAGCCCCGCCTCGCTCATCTCCGGCCTCATCATCGGTTCACTCGGCATGGCCTTCCTCCTCTTCGGCAAGAAGCAAGGCCACGTCCCTGCACTCATCGCGGGCATCGTCCTCAGCGGCGAAACCTTCGTCATCCACTCCATCCTGCTGCAGTGGGTCGTCGCTCTCGGCTGCATCGCAGGCCTCTACGCGCTCTCCAAACGCGGCGGTTCCTGGTAACCCTCGCAGCACTCCAGTGCTCGCTTCCATAACGTGCACGCAGCAAGCCCCGGTGATACGCTGAGCACGGCGGGTGGGACCGCCCATCTCGTCTCTGCTTGTCATCTCCCGGAGCTCAATCCATGCAAATCCGCCGTGCACAGGCCCTCACCATGGCCGTCGGCACCACTGCCGCCGTGGTCATCGCCTCATTCACTGCTGCATCCCGCGATCTCTCCATCCAGCCTGCTTCCACTTCCGAATCCGCCAAGCAGCCCGTCCCACCCGGCTCACGTCAGGGCGGCCAACCTGCAAAGGAAGAACACAAGCAGGAAGCAAAGCCCGAGCAAAAGCAGGAAGAGCCCAAGAAGGAAGACGCTCCCAAGGAAGAGGCTAAGAACGAACCAAACAACGAGCCCAAGCCCCGTCTCCACGGAGGCACCTTCGGCGCACTCTCCGCCCGCTCCATCGGCCCTGCACTCATGAGCGGCCGCATTGGTGATCTTGCAGTTAACCCCGCCAACCCCTCAGAGTTCTACATCGCAGTCGCCTCCGGCGGCATCTGGAAGACCACCAACGGCGGCGTCACGCTCAGCCCCATCTTCGATGGCTACGGCTCCTACTCGATCGGCTGCATCACGCTCGACCCTTCCAACTCCAAGGTCCTCTGGGTCGGCACCGGCGAGAACAACAGCCAGCGCTCCGTCGGCTTTGGTGACGGCGTCTACGTCTCGCGCAACGGCGGGCAGAGCTTCGAGAACGTCGGGCTCAAGGCCTCCGAACACATCGGGATGATCCAAGTCGATCCTCGCAACTCAAACGTCGTGTACGCGGCTGCGATGGGCCCGCTCTGGAGCGAAGGCGGCGAGCGCGGCGTCTACAAGACCACCGACGCAGGCAAGACGTGGGAACGCATCCTCCACATCAGCGACCACACCGGCGTGAACGAAGTCCACATGGACCCGCGCGATCCCGACGTCCTCTACGCCACTGCATACCAGCGCCGCAGGCACGTCTGGACCCTCATCAACGGTGGCCCCGAGAGCGGCATCCACAAATCAACCGACGGCGGCAAGACCTGGCGCGCCATCAACAGCGGACTCCCCGGCGGAGATCGCGGCCGTATCGGCATGTGCATCTCTCCCGCCAATCCCGACGTTCTCTACGCCATCGTCGAAGCCACCGAAGGCTCGGGCGGCATCTACCGCTCGCGCGATCGCGGCGAAACCTGGGAGCGTCGCAACGGCTACATGACCTCAAGCCCGCAGTACTACAACGAACTTTTCGCAGACCCCAGGAACGCAGATCGCTTCTACACCATCGACACATTCCCGCACACGTCTGACGACGGCGGTGCGACGATGCGTCCGATGCAGCTCGATGCAGTGCACGTCGATTTCCATGCCCTGTGGATCAACCCCGCCAACACCGACCACATCATCGGCGGCTGCGATGGTGGCTTGTACGAGACCTTTGATCGCGGACAGAACTGGCGTCACTCGCCCAATCTCCCGATCGTCCAGTTCTACCGCGTCGCGACCGACAACGCGCTTCCCTTCTACAACGTCTACGGCGGCACGCAGGACAACAACACCTACGGCGGCCCGAGCAGAACGACCGATTCGGTCGGCATCCCTTCCGAAGCCTGGTTTGAAACCGTCGGCGGCGACGGCTTTGAACCTGCAATCGATCCCAAGGACCCCAACATCGTCTACAGCCAGTGGCAGCACGCAGGGCTGATCCGCTACAACCGCCAGACCGGCGAACAGCTCGACATCAAGCCGCGCGAGAAGCCGGGCGAAAAGCCCTTCGTCTGGAACTGGGACACGCCTCTCCTCATCAGCCCCCACAACAACCATCGCCTCTACATCGCCTCGCGCGTCCTTCATCGCTCCGACGATCGCGGCGGTTCATGGAAAGTCATCAGCCCCGACCTCACGCGCGGCATCGACCGCAACCAGCTCAAGGTCATGGGTGTCATCCAGAAGCCCGAAGCAGTCGCCAAGCACGCCTCGACATCGATCTACGGCAATTGCGTCTCGATGACCGAATCTTCCAAGGCAGAAGGTCTCATCTACGTCGGCACCGACGACGGCCTTATCCACGTCACCGAAGACGGCGGCACGAACTGGCGCAAGATTGAGAGCTTCCCCGACGTTCCAAGCACGACGTACGTCTCAGAGCTCGAAAGCTCCGTCCACAACGCAGACCGCATCTACGCTGCATTCGACAACCACAAGAACGGCGACTTCAAGCCCTACCTCCTCCGCTCTGATGATCGCGGCCGCACCTGGACAAGCATCGCGGGCGATCTTCCTGCCAAGGACATCTGCTACACGCTCGCAGAAGACCACGTGAACCCCGACCTCCTCTTTGTCGGCACCGAGTTTGGCTGCTACTACACGCTCAACGCAGGCAAGAACTGGTACAAGCTCTCGGGCCTTCCCACGATCCCCGTGCGCGATCTTGAAATCCAGCGCCGCGAGAACGACCTTGCCATCGCAACCTTCGGCCGCGGCTTCTACATCCTCGACAACTACACGCCGCTGCGCGACGCCTCCGAAGCCACACTCGAAAAGTCCGTGCACTTCTTCCCCATCAAGCCTGCTCTCTCCTACCTCGAACGCTCTCGCATGGGCGGCGGCCGCGGCTCGCAGGGCGCTACCTACTTCTCCGCGCCCAATCCCACCTCCGGCGCGGTCATCACCTACTGGATGAAAGACAAGATCAAGTCGCGCAAGGAGCTCCGCAGGGAAGCACAGGGCAAGGACGACTGGAAGTACCCGACCATCGAAGAGTTCCGTGCGGAGGACACCGAGATCGACCCGCAGATCGTCATGACGATCCGCGATTCTTCCGGCAACGTCATGCGCCGCACCGCCATCTCGCGCGAACCGGGCGTCCATCGCATCTCGTGGGATCTTCGCACGCACAGCACGTACCCTGCAGGCTCGGGCGGCGTTCCCGGCGGTGAAGGCGGCGGCGGACCACTTGTGCCGCCCGGTACCTACACCCTCCAGCTCTCATCGATCGTCGACGGCGTGACCACCGACATCTCCGAACGCCAGTCGTTCGAAGTCGTCGAGCTCAACGCCTCTTCCACTGCAGCCAAGGGCCAGGACCGCACCGAGAAATTCGAATTCGAGCGCAAGGTCGGCGAGCTCAACCGTGCACTCCAGGCCACCAACCGCGTCATCAGCGATGCACAAAACCGCATCTCTGAACTCCGCCGCGCCACTGCAGTCACCCCTGCAATGGATCAGGAAGTCCTCAAGGACCTCCACACGCTCCGCGCATCCTTCGCTGATCTGCAAACCCAGCTCAACGGCGACCGCACGCTCGGCCGCAGATACGAGCCCGAACCGATCACGACATCCGAGCGCGTCGGCATCATCCTCGGCGGCCTCGCATCATCGACCGAGCCGCCAACGCAGACCCAGCGCGAGCAGTACGGCTTCGCTGCAGACGAGTTCACAGGCATCCTCGCCAAGCTCAAGCCCCTCCTCGCCGACCTCGACCGCGTTCAAGCCAAGTTCGACCAGTCCGGCGCCCCCTACACCACCGGCCGCCTCCCCGACTGGAAGAAGTAACCACGCTCCTGCTTCACACGCGATTGACCTTCTTGGGGCGGGGCCTTTCCAGGCCCCGCCTTGTTTTTCTGTTTCTCTCTTCTGACTTGGCGCCCCTCACCGCTGCCGGGTGCCCTGCCCCACTGCTCTGAGCGAGGCAGGCTATCTGCTCTCCCTCTCCGTCTGTCCCCTGTTCACACTTCTGCTCTTCTCAGATCCGTCCCGTCCGTGCAATCGGTGGCCTGTCTTGATCCAAAGCCCAATTCTCTGCTCCCTCCGAGACCTCTGCGTTCAAAACTCTTCTCACCCTCTGTGTACCTCTGTCGCCTCCGTATCTCCGTGTTCTCTTCCGCCTCTCTCACTTCCCCTCCACACACACCACCTTCGACGCAACCCCTGCATCACACTCCTCTCTCGCCTTCCTCACATCTTCCACAAACCCCTCTTTCACCTTTTCAATCCCCTTCAAATCCTCCGACAAGGACGCCAGCATCACTTTCGCATCCTCCCGCTGACCCCGCGCCACCATGCACCTCGCCAGCGTCAACTTCGCATTCAGCGCTGCCTGCTGCGTCGCGACATTGATCTTCCCTGCAAGCTCGATCGCCTCTCTCGCATGCCCCGCTGCATTGCCGCAGTACCCTGCCTCATACTCCGCGGCCGCAAGGTTCGATGCGATCGTCACCACGTTCGGATGATCCTCTCCAAATGCCCCACGCACCGCCTCCAGGCACCGCTCGATGCACTCCACCGCCTCTGCATGTTTCCCCTGCTCGCGCCGCAGACGCCCCATCGCGTTCAGTGAACCCACCCGCTGCATCATCGCGGATTCACCTGCTTTCATCGACGAATCCACCGCCTCCGTCAGCACACGCTCTGCATCCTCGAACTGCTTCCCATCCAGGTACACCACGCCAAGATTGATCAGGCTCGTGATCAAACTCGGATGCGTCGCATCCAGGATCGTCCGCTTGGCTGCAATCGACCGCTCATACAACGCAGTCGCTTCCTTCGACCTGCCCAGCGTCTGGTACGCACCTGCAAGGTTGTTCATCGTCGCAAGCGTCCTGGGATGATCGTCCCCATCCACGCGAGACTGCACGCTCAGCACCCTCTCCAGGATCTCCACTGCACGCGGCGTCTCGTTGGCCATGTCCAGCGTCGTCGCAAGATTGTTCAGCGTCTTGAGCGTGTCCTCGTGCTCGGGCCCCAGCGTCCTCTCGTGAATCTCAAGGAGCTTCTCGAGCATCTCCTTGGCCTCTTGCCATCTTCCCTGCCTGTCATACGAATACGCAAGGTTCGACATCGCGTTCAGCGTGTCAGGATGCTCAGGCCCCAGCACGCGCTTGCGAAGTTCAATCACCGCCCGCTGCGCTTCATCCGCCTCCTTAAATCGCTGAAGCTGCGAGTACGCAGCAGCAAGGTTCGCCTGTGCATCCATCGCCAGGACGTTCGTCTCTGCAAGGTGCGACTTGCTCAACCCCGCTGCACGCTCAAACGCGGACACCGCCTGCTCAAGCTCACCCACCTGCATCGCCGCAAATCCCACTGCATTCAAAATAGCCACCTGCGATTCGGGCTCACTCGCCAGTTCCTTGTCCACGCGTGCCATCGCGCCGTTCAAGATCCGCCGCAAAAGCGTCGTATCCAGCCCGCGTGCCTCTGCAGGGTCGACCCCCGCCAGGATCCTCTGCGAAAACAGCGCCAGCGCATCTGCCCGGTCACGATCCTTCCGTGCACGCTCTGCAGACTCATGTTCCCGCCATGCAAACCACGACCCGCCCATCGCAAATGCCACGAGCGCAGCCAGCGTCACGCAGGCAGCGATCATCTCAAACCGGTGCCGCCGTGCAAACTTTGCAAGCCTGTACGACGCAGTCGGCGGACCTGCTTCCACCGGCTCATCACGCAGATACCGATGCAGATCCGCAGCGAGCGCCAAGGGCGCCCCATACCGCCGCTCGCGCTGCTTCTCGAGCGCCCGGTTCACGATCCAATCAAGATCGTCCTCAAGCTTCCCTGCAAGCTTCGATGGCTCGATCGCCCTCCCTGCAGCGACGATCCCCCGCTCTTCAGGCGTCATCGCTCGCACCCGCACTGATGGCCGCGGCGCATCCTCCTCGCGAATGATCCGCTCGATCTCCGCGATCCTCACGCGCGACAGCCGCTCAGGCTGAATCGGCGGCACGCCCGACAGCAGCTCATACAGAATCGCGCCAAGGCTATAGACATCCGCGCGTGCGTCGATGTCGATCGTCTCCGACGACGCCTGCTCGGGCGCCATGTAGAGCGGTGTCCCCACGATCTGCGATGGCAATGTCAGCTTCGAATCGCCTGCAGCTCCGATGTTCAGCACCTTGGCGATGCCAAAGTCGATCACCTTCGCAAACGGCTTCTCATCGACCCGCGTCACCAGGATGTTTGAAGGCTTCAGATCGCGGTGAATCACGCCCTTGGCGTGTGCGTGCTGCACTGCATGGCACACCTGTTCAAACAGCTCGATCCGCTCATCAATCCCCAGCCGCGCCGAATCGCAGAACTCCGTGATCTCCGCCCCGTCCACATACTCCATCACAAAGTACGGCAGACCCAGCTCCGTCGTACCTGCATCAAACACCCGCGCGATCCCCGGGTGATCCATCACCGCAAGTGCTTGCCGCTCTGCTTCAAACCGCGCGATCACGTCCCGCGAACCCATTCCGGGCCGGATCACCTTCAGCGCGACCGTCCTGCGCACCGGCGATTCCTGCCGCGCCTCATACACCGTGCCAAACCCGCCCTCGCCGAGCATGCGCACGATCGTGTACGGACCGATCTTGCTCCCAAGCTTCATCGGCGCTGCACCGATCGCCGCGATCACGCTCGAATCCAGCGTCGGCACCGACGATGGATCCCGCAATACCGCGGTTGCCCGCTCATGCGCCTCAAGCAGTTCCCGCACCCGCTTCTCGAGCACTTCATCGCCCTGGCATAAGTGCCCGATCAGTGCCGCGCGCTGCACCGGCTCTGCATCCAGAAGCTCAAGGAAAACCGACTTTGCACGAGGTTGATTCATCACTCCTCATTCCCCTGCTTCGCATCAATCAACTCAACAAGACGTGCACGAGCAAACGACCACTCTCTCAAAATCGTCCGCTCCGACACTTCAAGCAGACCTGCAATCTCCGCAAACGAAATCCCTGCGTAATACCGGAGCCTCACGACCTCCGCTGCACGCGGATCCTCTTCCTTCAATGCCTCCATCGCATCATCCAGCGCCAGAACCTCAAGCGGATCCGAATCCATCCCAAGTTCAATCGTCTCGACCCGCGTCGCGCCCTTCCCGCCCCCTCCAGCATGTCCAGCCCCGCCACCACGCTTTGCGGCTGCACGCCCCCGTGCATGGTCGATCAGGATCCTTCGCATCGCCTCTGCAGCTGCACGGAAAAAGTGCACGCGCCCGTTCCACCTGGGGTTGTCCCCGTCCGCAACTTTCAGGTACGCCTCGTGCACCAGTGCAGTCGCCCGCAACGTGTGCCCCGGCCGCTCCCTCTGCATGTTCGCCCGCGCCAGCGCGCGAAGCTCCTCATACACCAGTGGCAACATCTCCGACGCAGCCTGCGGACGGTCGGGCAATTCCTGAAGAAGCCGCGTGAACGTGGATCGTGGGTCTGTCATGGCTGAAATCAGAGACGCACGCGTAAGTCAGCGTGCGTCTCTCCCCTCTCATCTCTCTTCTTTTCTGTTGGCTTCTCTTTCAACCGTTCTTACACACGCATCAACCGATGCCCAGTATACAAGCCGCCCCACTGATTACACCCATGATCGCACCAACCGCTTTCAAGCCTTCCCCCGTCCCCGCCGCACATACAGCCCGGGGATGAACGCAGGAACCTCCCGTGCATATCTCGCATACGCAGGACCGATCGACGCATACAGGTCGCGTTCTTCGATCGCGGTCCCAAGCACGATGTACGCAGACGTCATCACCGCGAAGAACAGGTGCCCCACCGTCATCTCCGGCGTCGCCCAGAAGGCGATGAAAAAGCCTGTCATCAATGGGTGCCGCACGAGCCGGTAAAACCCCGCCTTCTTGAACACCACCGGCGTCCGCTTCCTCCCTAGAAAGCCCTGCATCGATTGCCGCAGCCCAAAGAGGTCGAAGTGGTCGATCATGAACGACGAGAGGAACACGATCGACCACCCCGCCAGCGACACGCCCACAAGACCCGCGTGCAAAATCTCAGACTCAACCGACCACACCACGATCGGCACCGGCCTCCACTGCCAGAAGACCAGCATCAACGACGCGCTCGCCAGCGCCACGAAAATACTCCGCTCCATCGGCTCTGGAACGATCTTCGTCCACCACTTTTTGAACACCGGCCGCGCCATCACCGTGTGCTGCACCACAAACACGCTCAAGAGCATCGCGTTGATGAACAGCGATAAACCCACCGGCCCCGTCGCGCCCGAATCAATCGTCTTGGGCACGACAAAGTTCCCCACAAACCCGATCGCATACAGGATCGTCCCGAAGAACATCGCGTACGCGATCGCCCCCATCGCCAGCATCGTCCACCGCATCAGAGGACCAACCCCTGCAACCGGCTTGAACATCGCGCGGATCGGACACTCCCCGCGCCCCTCGCGACCATCCAATGCTGCACGCGCCGCCCGCGCTGCATCCAGCGCGATCTCTCTTGTAAACGTCTTCGAATCCGCTGCTGCTGCTGCGCTTCGATGCACGCCGGAATCTTCCCTGCCGCGCTCCCGGCTCAGGATCATGGTTCGCGATTGCACGTTCGTCTCCTTGCATGGCGTGGCCCATGCCTGCTCCACGAGAAGCATCCATGCCCGCCTCACACAAAGAAGCGAATTCCACCCCCGCGCACTGACACCCCTGGATCGTGATTCATCGATCCATCCCGCAAATACCTGCAATTTCAATACTTACACTACCCGCACACCAGCCTGCACACCGCCCGAATCAACCCTGCCGCACCAAGCTATCAAGCGCCCCCGTGCTGTCGCCAAAGCTCTCGACCGGGCATCCCATCCGCCCCAGCATCGAGATGTACAGGTTGCACAACGGCGTCTCCTTCGGGAACTGGACAAGCTGCCCCGTCTCCATCGCGCCGCCAGCCCGACCCGCAAGCAGGATCGGGAGATCTTCGTGGTTGTGCCGGTTCCCGTCGCTGATCCCGCCGCCGAACATCACCATGCAGTTGTCAAGCAGCGTGCCTTCACCCTCGCGGATCGCCGCCATCTTCTCGATGAACTTGCTGAACCGCTCGACATAGAACCGGTCGATCTGCCGGATCTTGTCGATCATCTCCTGGTTATTCTGATGGTGTGACAGATGGTGATGCCCCTCGGTGATCCCGATCTCCGGCAGCGACCGGTTGCTCCCGTCGACACCCAGCATCAGCGTGCTGATCCGCGTCACATCCATCTGGAATGACAGCAGCAGCATGTCGTACATGAGATCAATGTGCTCGCGTGCCGACCGCGGAATCACCGCCGGCGGCTCCATGTCGGGCCGCTTGATCTCGCCCGTCTCTTCCCTCGCCCGCTGAACCCGAAGTTCGATCTCGCGCACCGACGTCTGAAACTGATCAAGCTTTCGCCGGTCCTGCGTCCCGAGCTTCTCTTCAAGCCGCTTTGCATCGCCCTGCACGAAATCAAGAATGCTCTTGCGCCGCGTCAAGCGTTCCTGCCGCGCGGCAGCCTGCGTCGCATCGCCAAACAGCCGCTCAAACGCGAGTGCAGGGTCCACCACCTTCGCCGTCGGCGCATCTTCCCCCCGCCACGAAATGTTCGACGTGTACGCGCACGAATACCCCGAATCGCAGTTCCCTGCAGACGGGCTCTCCTCGCACCCAAGCTCAAGTGATGGCAGCCGCGTCACGCCGCCCACGCTCTTGGCGGCGATCTGATCCACGCTCACACCGATCCGGATGTCATTGCCCGACGTCTTGCGCGCCTGGTGCCCCGTCAGAAACGACGCAGACGAACGTGCATGATCCCCCGGCCCGTCGCCGTTGGCCCTTGCGCGGTTCAACGTCAATCCCGTCACCACATTCACGTGCTTGCGAACGCCTTCCAGCGGCTGCAGCGTCGGCGAAAGCTCAAACGCAGCACCTGCTCCTGCCCCGCCTCCACCACTGCCCACCACCGGCGCCCACGCGTCGTAATTCACGCCGTTGGGCATGAACACGAACGCCATCCGCACCGGCGCCGCGCCTGCAGCAGAACTCGCAGCAGCGGCAGCACCACCCGCTGCCCCTCCAGCGCCCACACCACCGCCCATCACGCGCCCAGCTGCACGCGCGACACTCCCGCCCCCCGACATCGCCTCAAGCCACGGAAGCGCCATCGTCACGCCAAGGCCGCGAAGAACAGTCCTGCGAGAAAGCGGGTTACTCTTCATGGGTCTTTTCCCTTCCTCTGCACGTCCTGAACGATTCACTCAGCACAACCGCCTCGATCAGTGATCCAAACCGATTCTCATCCTTGCGAACCTGGTCGGCAATGCGCCGCACTGCAGGCCGGTCAAACGGCTCAAGCCCGCGCCCAAGCCCGTACATCAGCACCTTCCCCGTCAGCGTCTCGACAAACTCATCCGCTCGCGACACCAGCAGCTTCTTCAGGTCCTCAACACCGTTGATCGCAACGCCCCCCGGCAGCGTCCCGGTCGCGTCAATCGGCTTCCCGCCTTCCTTATCCCGCCATCTGCCCACTGCATTGA
>JAESFU010000789.1_pt1 | contig 11226 bp, 10 predicted proteins | sample 9269461 | NCBI WGS metagenome assembly JAESFU01 (sample SAMN14502556, study PRJNA617107) | algae metagenome | isolation source: Stenomitos rutilans HA7619-LM2 and co-occurring heterotrophs from cave walls | place: USA: Waikapalae cave, Hawaii | collected 2009-07-28
GAAGAACTGGCGCAAGATCGAAGTCGGTGAAGTAAAGGCGGTGGTGTAGTGGCGCAAGGGCCTCCTCCCTATTTGTCATCACCGGACTTGTTCCGGTGATCCACTCCTCCATCACTCCGTAGTCTGAAGGATCGGCACAATGGATTGCCGGGACAAGCCCGGCAATGACAACTTAATGGGGCGGAGTATAAAACTCCGTCAACTGATCAAGTTGTTCCGGAGGATCAAGTGCGAAGGCGCTTCTTCCGGCCGCAGTGCGAGGTCGCCGGTTGAAGGCTCAGCATGGTTCATGCCGAGGATCGCGCCTTGCGATGCCCCTGAAATCAGGTTGTTGGCAATGAGCGCCGATTGCGCGCCCGGAACAGCCGAGACCGCAATTCCGATCGGACAGTTGCGGATGATGTTGCCGCCGGCATTGATGTTCCTCAGATAATGGCCCCAGCCGATGGCAAGGCCGATTTCGGCGGAATTCTCGATGACATTGCCATTGACGACAGTGTCGGCTTCAACGCCAATACCTACGGCGCGGCCATTGGGATTGGGGCCACCGCCCTTCACGTCGCGCACGACATTGTTGGCGCAGACAGCGAGCCTGCCGCCTTCGTTGTAATTCGTGATCGAGATACCGGCGGATACGGTTTCGAGCATGTTGCCGGTCACGACCGCGCCGGAGAAGGCAAACTCGACGAAGATCGCGGTTTCGGTGATGCGCGCGCAGTTGTTGTTGACGATGGTGATGTTGTCGCCGGAATTGTCGCGCACCGCGCTGAAGGCGCAATCGGTGATGCGGTTATTAGCGACGGTGACGCCGCTGCCGCGAAAAATGTTGATGCCGTTGCCGTTCTGACCGTCGCCGCCGTCGGTCGCTGCGACGCGCTCGATACGATTGCCGATGATCAACGTTCCATCTTCGCGGCGATCCGAAGTCCAGACCTGGATGGCGTTGTTGCCGATATCGTGGAGATGATTGCCGGCGATCTCGAGGCCTTTGGAATCGAGCGCGAACAGGCCGGCCTTGACGAAGTCGCCGAAGCGGCTGTCGACGACGCGGCCCGAACATTCGAGCAAAGTTATCCCGCTCGCCTTCCCGGCGACAAAGCTACAGGAAGAAATCACCAGATCCTGGCAATCCGAAGCAACGAGGAGCGCACTGCGCGCGGTGCCGTCGCCATCGAGCTCGGCGCCGTCGAAGCCCAATCCCGTTACCGTGACGTGCGGCGCGTTCGAGAGTTCGAGGATCGAGCCCGGCTTCGCAGCGACCAGTGTTGTCGCCCCCGGCACGCCGCTCAAATGCAAGGGCTGATCGAGACGCAGGCCGCTGGCGAGATAGCGCCCGGCGGGCAGGAAAAGCGTGCCGCCCGCCTTGTCGATTGCAGCCTGTAACTGCTTCGACTGATCGCGCTCGCTGTTCGGGTCGAGGCCCAAGTCCTTGGCATTGGCGGTCGAGGCGAGCGCCAGCCCTGCGGCAAGCCCGGGGCCGGCGGCGAGAAGATATCGTCGGGAAAGGTCCATATTGGCACAGCCTCCGCGCCAAGGCTGCAATTTGCTTGCCCCCGCGCCACCGGGACGCGGCATCGTCACAAAATCGTAATGGGGTTGAAACAGTTCGGTCGTGGGTGTTGCCTAGGGTCTCGCCTCCACAGACAGTCAGACAGGAGAGGCCGATGTCGGAGAAGACATTATCGCGGGCGCAGCTTTACGAATTGAGCGAGGACAAGGGGCGGAACTCTTCCGACAACCCATCGATGGGCGAGATCATCGCTACCCGCTTTAACCGCCGCGATCTGTTAAAGGGCGCCTTGGCCGTCACGGCCATCAATACGACAATCGGCGGCCTTGCGCTTTCCGCATCGCCGCGCGCCATGGCGGCGGCGACTGCGAGCTTCGGCTTCAGTGAAATCGAAGCCGGGGTCGATGAGAAGCATCATGTGGCGCCCGGCTATACTTCGGAGATCCTGATCCGCTGGGGCGATGCGGTTCTTCCCGGTGCGCCGGATTTCGATCCGATGAATCAGGCGGCGGACGCACAGGCCAAGCAGTTCGGCTACAATAACGACTTCATCGCCTATATCCCGATCGACGGTTCCAACGAGCACGGGCTGCTGTGCGTCAATCACGAGTATACGAATGAGAGCCTGATGTTCCCCGGCCTTTCGGGCGAGCAGGACGGCAAGGAGATCAAGTTCAAGGAGATGACGAAGGCGCTGGCCGACATCGAGATGATGGCGCATGGCGGTGCTGTCATCGAACTCAAGCGCGAAAACGGCAAGTGGACCGTGGTGAAGGATTCGAAGTTCGCCCGCCGCATCACCGCCGATACGCCCATGGAACTTACCGGCCCTGCTGCAGGCGACGCGTTGCTCAAGACCAATGCCGATCCGAGCGGTGCCAAAGTCTTCGGCATGGTCAACAACTGCGCCGGCGGCATGACCCCGTGGGGCACCTGGCTTTCGGCGGAAGAGAACTTCAACGGCTATTTCTGGGGCAAGGCCGGCGACGATCATCCCAATGTGAAGAGCTTCAAGCGTTATGGCGTGCCCGGCAATTGGGTGAATTGGGGCGCCTATTACGACCGCTTCGATATCGCGAAGGAGCCGAACGAGGCCAATCGCTTCGGCTGGATGGTGGAGATCGATCCTTTCGATCCGAACTGGACGCCGAAGAAGCGCACCGCCATGGGCCGCTTCAAGCATGAGGGCGCGGGCACTATCGTCAACAAGGACGGGCGCGTCATTGCCTATATGGGCGATGACGAGCGCTTCGATTATCTCTACCGCTTCGTGACGGACGGAAAGTTCGATCCCAACAATCGCGCGGCGAATGCGAACCTGCTCGATGCAGGCACCTTGTCGGTCGCGCGCTACAACAGCGACGGGAGTCTCGAATGGTTGCCGCTCGTCCAAGGACAAGGGCCGCTGACACCCGAGAACGGCTTTGCCAACCAGGCGGCGGTGCTCGTCAATGCAAGGCTTGCCTCGGACGCGTTGGGCGCGACGAAGATGGATCGGCCGGAAGATGTCGAAGCGAATGTGAAGACCAACAAGGTCTATCTGATGCTGACCAACAACAACAAGCGCACGGCCGAGCAGATCGACGCCGCCAATCCGCGCGCCGACAACAAGTTCGGGCACGTGGTCGAGATGACTCCGCCCGACGGCGATCATGCAGCCGACAAGTTCGCCTGGGACATTCTGGTCAAGTGCGGCGATCCTGCCATCGCCGAAGTGGGCGCGAGCTTCTCATCGGCTACCACCAAGAACGGCTGGTTCGGCATGCCCGACAATTGCGCGATCGACGCCGATGGCCGCCTGTGGATCGCGACCGACGGCAACAACATGAAGGCGACGGGCCGCGCCGACGGCTTGTGGGCGATGGAAACCGATGGCGACATGCGTGGAACGTCGAAACTGTTCTTCCGCGTGCCGGTCGGCGCCGAATTGTGCGGCCCCGCCTTCACGCCGGATGGAAAGACATTGTTCCTCGCTATCCAGCACCCAGCGGAAGAAGATGCCGAGGGCAATCCCGGGTCGTTCGAGAATCCGCCGACCCGCTGGCCGGATTTCGCCGCCGGCATGCCGGCGCGGCCATCGGTCGTGGTGATCACGAAGGATGACGGCGGTTCGATCGGGGCTTGAAGTATCGAAGGGCGGGCTGCTTCGCGGCCCGCCTCACAATTTATCAGTCTACAGATTAAACCGGCGGACTTGCTAGACGCGATCTGACGAGGTCCTTGTCGAAGGACATCGTCTCCGAACATCCATGCGCGCGATTGACCAGTGAAATGAGGATATCGGGGATGTCCAGCTTGTTTCGCTTTGCAATATCCAGCGCCTCGCTGATCAGCTCTTCGCTTTCGATCAAGAGCTCTTCGGATTCCAAGAGATCGGAAACCGCAGTTTCCAGCGCTTCGCGACCAAATGCATAGCCACGTCGCAGCGTCCACAACATTTCGACGAGAACAATCAGGCTTACAAAGCCCGGTTCCTCACTGCTGCATCTCGACCGAATAAGCCGCGTTGCGAGCGGGCTTTGAACAGCGTCGTCCTGAAGCAAGTGGCGCAGGAGGATGTTACTGTCGAGACCGAGCATCGCGCTCCACTGCGGCGTCGCCGATCGCATCGTTGATCTCTTCGATCGTCAGGGCCTTCATGCCCGGGCGATGGAGCATGCCCGCGAGATCCATGATCGATTTGTTCTTGGCGCGCACCACAAGCTTTTCGCCGTCGAAATACCAAACGATCTTGTCGCCCGGCTTGAGGTTCAACCGCTTGCGAACCTCTTTGGGGACGGTCGTCTGGCCCTTGGAAGTGATTTTGCCGTGAAACATGGAAATCTCCTTACTTATTTACGATAGTAAGGAAGTGCTACGAAATCAAGGAATCGTTTTGGAGGAAATTCCTTGACATTGGGAACGCTGTGTTCTATATACGTTCCATGATGTCGATACGAAGCATTGCGATTGCGATAACCGCCCTACTCCGCAGCCTTCTGGGCATAGCCCAGGCGCTCATTGAGGCGATCGAGCAGGGTTCGGGCCGAATCGGGGATCGGGGTGCCGGGTGGAAAAACCGCCAGCACGCCCATCTCCTTCAAGGCCTCGACATCCTCGGGCGGCACGATCCCGCCCACCACGATGGCGATGTCGGGCCGGTCTCCGGCGGCGAGTGCAGCCTTCAAGGCCGGGATCAGTGTCATGTGGCCGGCCGTCAAGGACGAGATGCCGACGACATGGACGTCTGCCTCGATCGCCGCGGCGGCGACCTCCTCGGGGGTCGCGAAGAGCTGGCCTATGCGGACATCGAAGCCCATATCGGCAAAAGCGGACGCGATGACCTTCTGGCCGCGATCATGCCCGTCCTGGCCGATCTTGGCGACGAGAATGCGCGGCGGCCGGCCGTCGCTCTCGGCGAAGGCGCGGACCATGCCGCGCGCCGTCTCGAAAGCTTCGGCGCCGTGGACCGCTTCGGCGTAGACATCGGAAATGGCGCGAATCTCGGGCGTGTGCCGCTTCCAGGCGCGCTCCAGGGCGAGCGACATCTCGCCAACGGTGGCGCCGACACGCGCGGCATCGACGGCGGCCTCGAGAAGATTGCCCGTGCCGTCGCGGGCGATCGCGGTCAAATGGATGAGAGCGGATTCGCAGGCGCCCGCGTCGCGCTTCTCCTTCAGGCGGGCGAGCTTGTCGAGCTGGCGGGCGCGCACCGCGCTGTTGTCGACCTTCAGCAGATCGATCGCGGGCTCGCTTGCGACGCGGTGGATGTTGACGCCGATGATCTGTTGTTCGCCGGTGTCGATGCGGGCCTGGGTGCGTGCGGCGGCTTCCTCGATGCGCAATTTGGGAATGCCCGCGGCGATGGCATTGGCCATGCCGCCCATGGCCTCGATCTCGGCAATGTGGGTTTCAGCGCGCGCGGTCAAATCGGCGGTCAGGCGCTCGACGAAGTAACTGCCGCCCCAAGGGTCGATGACGCGATTGGTGCCGGCCTCGTGCTGGAGGAAGAGCTGCGTATTGCGGGCAATGCGAGCGGAGAAATCAGTCGGCAAGGCGAGCGCCTCGTCGAGCGAATTGGTGTGAAGAGACTGGGTGCCCCCTTGCGTTGCCGCCATGGCCTCGATGCAGGTGCGCGTGACGTTATTGAAGACGTCTTGGGCGGCGAGGCTCCAGCCCGAAGTCTGGCAGTGCGTCCGCAATATGAGCGAGCGCGCATCGCGCGGCGCGAATTGCTTCATGAGCTTCGCCCAGAGCGCACGGGCGGCGCGCATCTTGGCGACTTCCATGAAGAAGTTCATGCCGATCGCCCAGAAGAAGGACAGGCGCGGGGCAAAGCGGTCGATATCGAGTCCGGCCGCAAGACCGGCGCGCACATATTCGACGCCGTCGGCCAAAGTATAGGCGAGTTCGAGGTCGGCGGTCGCCCCCGCCTCCTGCATGTGATAGCCCGAGATCGAGATCGAATTGAATTTCGGCATCTTCTCGCTCGTGTAAGCGAAGATGTCGGAGACGATGCGCATCGATTCCTTCGGCGCATAGATGAAGGTGTTGCGCACCATGAATTCCTTGAGGATGTCGTTCTGGATGGTGCCGGAGAGCTTCTCGGGCGCGACGCCCTGCTCCTCGCCCGCCACGATATAGAGCGCCATGATGGGCAAGACGGCGCCATTCATGGTCATCGACACGCTCATCTTGTCGAGCGGGATGCCGTCGAAGAGGGTTCGCATGTCGAGAATCGAATCGATGGCAACGCCGGCCATGCCAACATCGCCGGCGACTCGCGGATGATCGGAGTCATAACCTCGGTGGGTCGGCAAATCGAAAGCGACCGACAGACCCATCTGGCCTTGCGCGAGATTACGGCGGTAAAAGGCGTTGGAATCCTCCGCGGTCGAGAAGCCAGCATATTGGCGGATGGTCCAGGGCTGCGTGACGTACATGGTGGCGTAAGGCCCGCGCGTGTAAGGCGGGAGGCCCGGATAACCCGCCGCCTCAGAAAGGCCCGAAGCATCGCCGGCGCGGTAGGCGGATTTGATTGCGATGCCTTCGGGCGCCGTCCACGCGCCGGCTTGGGGTAGCTCACCATCACTCGCGGCAAAGGAGATGCCGGTGAAATCCGGAATGCGACTCATCTGCGGGCCCCGGCATTCGTTTCGAAGGCCTCGGCACGGCGCATGGCAGGAACGGGTTCGATGAGGATCGCCGCCGCCATGCGCGGGCGCGGCGTCACCGGGATCGCCGATTCCGTTTCGGGCGCGGGCTCCTTGGGATTGGCGAAAGCGGTGACGCCCAGAATGGACTGCCTGCCATCGGCGATGCGTTCGGATGCCAATGTCCGCATTTCGGCAAGCCGCGCCTGTATCGCGCCACTGCGCAAGGCCTCGACAATCCCACCAGCCTTCTCGATCGCCTGAAACTCGGACCAGGCGCGCTCGCATAATTGCTTCGTCAGACTTTCCACATAGCCCGAACCCGCGGCGGGATCGGCCACCCGCCATAAATGCGATTCCGCGAGGAGAACGTTCTGGCCGTTGCGCGCGACGCGGCGGGCAAAAGCATTGGGGAGACCTTGCGCCTCGGAAAAGGGCAAGGCCGCAATCGAATCAGCACCACCGAGGCCCGCACCGAAGACAGCGGCCGTTATACGCAGAATATTGGTATGCGGATCCTTGGCCGTCAGCATGCGCCAAGAAGTTTCGCCGTGAAGCTTGAGCGAGGTATCAGGAAGGTCGCATGCCTCGAGGATGCGCGCCCACAGCAATCGCATGGCACGGAACTTGGCGAGCGTCAGGAACATATCTTCATCGGCGGCAAGCGTGATGCCTATTGCGTGCGCCAACGCATCATCGCCAAGAGTCTCGAGCGCGCGCAAATAGGCGAGCGACGTCGCAAGTATCAATCCGAGTTCCTGCGCCTCGGTGGCGCCCGCGTCATGCCAGATACGTCCGTCGGCGCGCATGAACGGGCCGGCAAAGTTCTGAAGGCGAAGTGCCGAGACGGTCGACAGAACGCGTCCTGCAACCTCCGGCCACGCCGCGGCGAGATCGCCGCGTGCCGCCATGGAGCCGATCGGATCCATGCCGAAGTCGAGATCAAGACGTTCCGGATCGACAGGCTGATTGGCGATGACAGCCCCTAGCGCCTTCGCCGCGCGACGGCCATGCGGGCCAGGCTCCATGCGCAAGGCGATGCAATCGAGCCGGATACCGGCCAAGGCGCGGGCAATCGTTGCCTCGTCGTGATCGTTGAGGCCAAAGCCATGGCCCGATGCGGCGCCGTGAAAAATCAAGGACAGGCCGGTCGCACCATGTTCGAGATCATCGAGCGCTTGCGCATTTGCGGCAGCGGCATCGGGAAAATCGATCCGCTGCGAGACGATCCACGGGGCGGTCTCCCTGCGCCAGGCGCGCGGCCCATTCATCGCACCGTATAGCGGCTCGATGACGATGCCGTCGGCGGTCGCAGAGATCAGGCTTTCGGCGAAGGGTGCGCCCTTCAGGACCGCGTCGACCCGCTTCAGCCAGTCATCATGGGTGACCTTGGGAAATCCGTCTGACAAGGATGAGTCGCTCATTCGAACCCAGGTTTCGTGCCGCGGGGGAGCTTCTACTGCGAAGCGCTGCGGGCGGCAAATCGGGGATGCTTCCGCAAGCGATGCGAATATGGGATTGATTGCGGCCATGTCGCCTGCACCCCATTTTCCAAAGCTTGGCGCCAGCGCCTGTGTCTGGCGTGAGGGCCGCGTCCTCATCGTCCAGCGTGGCAAGCCGCCTTTGGTCGGCGTCTGGAGCCTGCCGGGCGGCGCGGTCGAACCGGGCGAGACGGCGATGGCGGCAGCGTCGCGCGAGCTTGCCGAAGAGACCGGTGTCACCGCCAAGCTCGAAAAGCTTGTCGATCTCGTCGACATCATCCGCCACGGCCCGGACGGGAACCTGGCCTTCCACTATGCCGTGGCCTGTTACACGGGCCATTGGATATCCGGCGAACCGGCGCCGGCGAGCGATGCCCAGGCTGCGCGTTTTGCCGAAGTTTCCGAGCTCGATGGCCTCAGAATGACGGAGGGCACGCCGGCGATCATCAGGCGGGCACGAGAGCTACTCGGCTGTTAAGGTAAATCCAACCAATTCCGTTAACCCTTTCGCAAGGAATAGGTCGAGGCGGAGGGCGACTCGGCTAAGTTCAGGTTTCGAAACGCCGGTGGGACGGCGTGATGCCGTTGGACGGGCAGGAATGGAAAAATTCGTAGAAGCGCCGCCATCCCTTGAGGATGCGAACGAGGCCAAGCGCGCGGCTTTGCGCTACATCATCGATGCTTGGGAGGAAGCCGTGCATGACGGTCTCGATCCCGATTGCATCGCGACCGCGGCGATCTTCGCCGCCTTCTCCGACATGATCGCGTGCTATGGCGAGGAGCCGGTGGCCAAACTCGCCGAGCGGCTGCCGGAGCGGATCAGGGCCGGCGAGTTCACCGTCGCCCAGACGCGACAGTAGGCGCGCCAATCATTTGTCGTCATGCCAGCGAAAGCTGGCATCCATCTTTTCATGCATCGTGACAGGCGGGATGATGGACCCCAGCTTTCGCTGGGGTGACGGGTCTGTTCGGAGATTATCCCCAGAGCGGCATCAGTGCGTCGGCGAGGAAGACGAAACCGAGCGCGACGATGAGAATGCCGGCCCAGTGATTGATGCGGTCGAGCCAGATGCCGTTGATGCGGGTGCGGAGGAAGCCGACCATGCCTGAAATGAACCCCCACCAGGCGAGGCTTCCAAGCATGACGCCGAGGACCGTCATGCCGGCGCGGGCGGGCGCGGTGGTGAGTTCGAGTGCCGCTCCCATGGTGCCGAATATGGCGAGCATGCCCATCATGGTGGCGGGATTGGTGACGGTGAGAATGAACGTCTGGAAGATCTTGCGGCCGGCCGCCTGACCGGTGATAGGCCCCGCCGCCTGGACCAGCGCATCGGGATCGACATGGGCACGGCTTGTCCTGATGCCGACGACGATCAGGATGATGCCGCCAATGGTGCCAAGCGCCGTCGCATGGCCCATGACGAATTCCTCGATCTGGCGCACGCCGAACGCGGCGACGGAGGCAAAACAACCATCGCCCAAGACCGAGCCGAGGCCGGCAAAAAGCCCGCCGGCAAAGCCTCGCGACAATGCGGTGCGCAAGACGATCAGATTGATCGGGCCGATCGGCGCCGCAATCGCGATGCCAATGAAGAAGCCGATGAAAAGCGTGTCGAACGGCATCTCGTCAGAGGTCGACGACCACGCGGCCGCGAATCTTACCGGCAATGATCTCGTTGGCGATGCCCGGGACATCGGCGAGCTTCACGTGGCGCGAAAGCCCACGCAGTTTTGCAAGATCGAGGTCCGCGGCAAGGCGGCGCCAAGCTTCGATGCGACGAGCCTTGGGGCAAGTCACCGAATTGACACCGATGAGCTTCACGCCGCGCAGGATGAAGGGCGCGACCGATGTCGGGAGATCCATGCCTTGCGCCAGGCCGCAGGCGGCGACGGTGCCTTCGGGATTGGTTTGCGACAGGACATTGGCGAGCGTCGTCGAGCCGACCGAATCGACGCAAGCCGCCCAGCGCGCCTTGGCGAGCGGCTTGACGGGCGTGTTGAGTTCATTGCGATCAATGATCGAGGCCGCGCCAAGAGCTTTCAGATAATCGGCTTCCTCAAGCCGCCCGGTCGAGGCCACGACATTGAAACCAAGCTTGGCCAGGACGGCAATGGCGATCGAGCCGACACCGCCGGCAGCGCCGGTCACGAGTACTTCGCCGTCTTTCGGGGCCACGCCTTCATGCTCGAGCGCCATGACACAGAGCATCGCCGTGTAGCCGGCGGTGCCGATCGCCATGGCATCGGCCGTCGTCATTTTCTCAGGAATGCGCACCAGCCAATCGCCCGGCACACGGGCGAGCGCGGCATAGCCGCCATGATGGGTTTCGCCCACGCCCCAGCCATTGAGCACGACGCGATCGCCGGGCTTCCACTCAGGATTGGTCGAGGCGACGACCTTGCCGGCGAAATCGATGCCGGGGATGAGCGGGAATTTCCGGACTATCGGAATCTTTCCGGTGAGAGCAAGGCCGTCCTTGTAGTTCACCGTCGAATGCTCGACCGCGACCGTGACGTCGCCGTCCATCAGGTCGGCTTCGGTCAGATCGACAAAGCCAGTTTCCTGGCCCGAATCGGTCTTCTTCACCTGAATGGCGCGAAATTTGGTCATCGTCCCCTACCCTCTTCAATCATTGTGGCTGGATTGCTTCGCTGAAGGCAATGGGGCGGCCACGCGCGAGGCCGGTGATCGCGCCATCCCACATGACTTTTGCGCCGCGCAGGATCGTGCCTTGCGGAAAGCCGGTGACGTCCATGCCGTCATAAGGTGTCCAGCCGCAGCGGCTGGCGATCCAAGCATCGGTGATGCGCCAGCGGCGCTTCAGATCGACGATGGTAAAATCGGCATCGAAGCCTTCGGCAATGCGACCCTTGCGCGCGATGCCGAAAATGCGCGCCGGGCCATGGCTCGAGAGATCGACGAAACGTTCAAGCGTGAGGCGGCCCTTGTTGACGTGATCGAGCATGACGGGAACAAGCGTCTGCACGCCCGGCATGCCGGACGGTGAATCAGGATAGGGCTTGGCTTTTTCATCGAGCGTATGCGGCGCGTGGTCGGAACCGAGGATATCAACGAGGCCACTGGCGAGCGCCTTCCATAGCG
>JAESFU010000790.1_pt1 | contig 11217 bp, 10 predicted proteins | sample 9269461 | NCBI WGS metagenome assembly JAESFU01 (sample SAMN14502556, study PRJNA617107) | algae metagenome | isolation source: Stenomitos rutilans HA7619-LM2 and co-occurring heterotrophs from cave walls | place: USA: Waikapalae cave, Hawaii | collected 2009-07-28
CTATTACTTTTCCGCAGGTTGGGACAAGAACATCGAAAGCCTAGTTAGTAACAGTTATGATAGACTTACCTTAAACTTTAACAACACCTGGTCTGCGTTAAACGACAAGCTTAAATTCTCTGCGGCCATTTACTACGCAGAAACTGGTACCCATGCAAACAACGACGGCCCCGCGTCTATTCTGTATGACAAGGTTTATCCACTATTCCCCTACGCTAAGCTCAAAGATGAAAATGGCAGTAACCTTCCGATCATTACAAATTACAGGAGGGCGTTTCTCGATAACGCAAACCAGCAAGGATTACTGGATTGGACATACTCACCGCTTGATGAACTCTCGCGCCGAGACAATAATAGCAAGCTAATTGATTACCGTATCAATGGAAACGTCAGCTATCAACTCATCAAAGGTTTACAAGCAAACGTTTTGTATCAATATTGGAGAGGGCAAACATTACGCAGAAACTTTTACCACGCTGATTCCTATTATGCACGGGACTTGGTGAACCGTTTCTCCAGTATCGTAGATGGGCAGGTCACTCGAGCCATTCCGATCGGCGGAATTCTTGATCTGGCGAACGCTGTCACGACGAATCATTCATTCCGCTCCCAACTAAATTTTGATAGAACTTTTGGGGTCCATTCCATAGTCGCCCTTGTCGGCTACGAAGTTCGCGATCAACAAAGCACCGGTTCCAATTCTCGCGACTATGGTTATGATGACGCGACTGCCGTGGCGCAGCCTGTTAACTACAAAGACTACTACGAACAATTTGACGACCCGACCAAGTTCAATTTCATCCAGTATCGGAATGATCATTCAGGTTTAGTGGATAGGTTCATTTCGTATTATGCGAACGCTACCTACATGCTGAAAGAAAGGTATAGTGTCTCCGGTAGCGCACGCGTCGACAAATCAAACCTCTTTGGCGTGAAAGCTAATCAACGCGCTATTCCCCTATGGTCTGCAGGATTCGGATGGACACTGAGCGAAGAAACCTTCTATTCGCCCAAACTCGTCCCCTACCTCAAGCTGCGTGCAACGTTCGGCTACAATGGTAATGTCAATAAAGAAGTAACCGCCTTTACTACTGCGGCAAGCCTGGGGTACGATTTTGACAGCGGCCTGCCATCGTCCTACATACAGCGTCCCGGCAATCCTGATCTTCGATGGGAACGGGTAGGCATCATCAACGTCGGCCTTGATTTCGAAGCTAGGAATCGCCGTCTCCATGGAAGTGTTGATCTCTTCCAGAAAAATGGAAGAGACTTAATCGGGACACGACCTTTCTCGCCTGCCACCGGCGTTTCCAGCTTCACCGGCAACTTCGCTTCAACACGATCACGAGGAATTGATGTAGCCCTAAACAGTTTGAACGTAGATGGTCCCTTCCGCTGGAACACAACGTTATTATTAAGCACTATCAACGAAAAGGTCACCGACTACCAAACCGAATCTTCTGCAGGAGCTTTGGTCAGCAACGGCGTAGGAGGTTCCGGCAGCATCGCCCCTTTAAAAGGACATCCGCTCTATGCTGTTTACAGCTACCCATGGGCGGGACTCGAAGCAGAAACAGGAGATCCACAAATTTATTTTAAAGGCTTGCCCAGCACGAACTATCAAGAGATCACATCTACGGTAAACCCCAACATCGTAACCTACCATGGGTCGGCACGACCTACAGTCTTTGGTTCTATGCGAAATACATTCAGCTGGAAGAGCTTGTCACTCTCCTTTAACATCAGTTATCGCTTAGGATACTACTTCCGAAAATCGACCGTCAACTACGCTACGGTGTTACGCGGTATCTCGGACCATGGGGACTTTGCTAATCGCTGGCAAAAGCCAGGCGACGAGTTACATACCAACGTACCTTCGATGCCAGCAGCGATTGACTACAACCGTGACATCGTTTACCAATACTCTTCTGCCCTGGTTGCAAAAGGAGCTAACATCCGCCTGCAGGACATCACACTCAATTACATTTTGCCGAAAACCATTTTAAACAAGCTACCATTCTCCAGCATCGAGCTGTATTCGAACGTGAGCAATGTCGGCATTCTGTGGAAAGCAGCTTCAGGCAACATCGACCCCGATTACCTCACCATAAAGCCTCTGCGAACCATAGCCCTTGGCGCTCGACTTAATTTCTAAATCCTAACAACAACACCATATGAATTCAGTTCACAAATATATTTGCGTACTCGCAGTGCTTGTTGGACTATCCAACTGCAGTGATGACTACCTGGAAAAAAAGCCAGTCCAATCGCAAATCGTTCCCATGACACTTTCGGAGTATGAGGCTCTGCTGAATAATTCAGAACTCATGAACGTTGGCACCGGGCTCGGTGTGCTGGGGGTAGACGACTTTTTTATCCACGATGATGCGTATGAATCCATTTCAAATACGCTGGAAAAGTACAGTTATGTTTGGGCACCGGGTGACCTGTACCATGGTCAAAAAGAATGCCCTGATTGGACAACTCCCTATAAACAAATTTTCTACGCAAACAATGTCTTGGACGCCTTACCGAAAATCGAGGTAACTGCGGAAAACAAAAAACAATACGATCAACTAAAGGGACGCGCATTGTTTCATCGTGCGTGGTCACACTACCAACTTGCACAGTTGTTCTGTGCTCCCTATCAGGAAGAAAATTTATCCAAACCCGGCATACCGCTCAGGCTCGATGCCAATGTAACTACGCCAGTAGTACGTGCATCCCTTGAAGAAACATATGCTCAAATAATCCGCGACGTGGCCGAGGCCGAAACACTCCTGCCCGAGCAAGTATCCATTTCATCCATTCCTTCCAAAGCTGCAGTAAAGGCATTTCATGCTATGATCAGTTTATCTACAGGCAATTATCAAGATGCAGAATCTTTTGCTTCGGAAGCGCTCGCCATCCATAACACCCTGCTGGATTTTAATGTGCTCAACCCTGCCGCCAATCGGCCTGTGCCGCTTTTCAACGACGAAATAATTTTCAATTCAATTTCTTACGCTTTCGATTTTAGTTTTTCTCCACAAACCTATATCGACACCACGCTCTATGAAAGCTACCAAGACAATGACTTGCGGAAAGTAATTTTTTTCAGGCCACGGGGCGTTAACCGGTTTTCTTTCAAAGGAAACTTTTCCGGAAGCCTTTCATTATTCACCGGGATCGCAAACGACGAGGTTATCCTAATCCGTGCAGAGGCTCGTGCACGTACGGGAAATGTTCAAGGCGCGATCGAAGACCTTAACATGTTGCTGGAAACGAGGTGGAAGACAGGTTCATTTATTCCCTTCCATGCTTCCAATGCAGAGGAAGCGTTAGATCTTGTCCTTACCGAGAGAAGGAAAGAATTACTCTTCAGGCCTTCACGATGGACAGACATGCGGAGGCTTAACCAAGATCCCAAGTTCCAACGCAACATGAAGCGTAGACTGCTAGAGGTCGAGTATACGTTGCCACCGAATGATGAACGGTATATCTACCCAATCCCCCCTGATGAAATCTCGGTAAGTAACATCGGACAGAATCCACGGTAGCATGAAAAAGAAAAACATTCTTGTGGTTGACGACGATGTCATTTGCCATTTCATGTTTGAAAAAATGTTCGCTTCATTTGATTTGATTGGCGATGTCGAAAATGCCTACGATGGCCGTGAAGCATTAAGACTCATGATCGCGCGCTGCGAAGGACAGGCAAGACTCCCGGATGTCATATTCCTTGATATTGAAATGCCAAGCATGGACGGCTTACAGTTTTTGGACGAATTACACGCGTTGCAATGCCTCGGAGGTCGACAAAAAAATATCTTGATTGCTATTGTTACTTCTTCGCTCGATCCTGGACATCACGCGAAAGCAAAGTCAATGGGCATACAGCATTTTATCGCTAAGCCCCCAACGTTTGAGAAGGTTCAGCAACTCGTGATCGATGCGTCGATCACGAATTAACATACTGTTTAGTTCAGGTTAATTTGGAAATAGCAGCCCGGGCGGGGCTGCTATTCCTTTACCGGCTAAAGTGGTGTAAAGACACCGTGCACAATACTTGAAGGATCAGGCACACCATTGTTCACGAGCCGTGTGCAATCAGGCGTTGCCCCTACGCATTTGTAGTCACGACCTAGCACCTGGCCCGTAATGTCTACCCACGAACCGTTCTGGTACGCCTGCTTTGTTTGGACGACACTGGACTTTGGCGCTGTGTTAGCAACTGCAAGCGTCACGCCCATAAACAAGGCCAGCGCAGGAATTAAGCTCAATAACTTTTTCATTTTAGTCGCTGCTTTTTTAACCATTCAAAAAACAGTAAACCGTTACATTAATAAATCGGCCTACTCTATTCCAGGTTTTCGGCTTATCCTGTGTTCGTTGATCATTCGAACAACCTATAGGTATATCTTTGATGGCCTCAGTAATCTTCGATGTAGTTGCGCTCCAGCCCCAGCCAATAATGTCAATGAAACGTCGATCGCAAGATGTTCTCCCCAAGACAACCTACTGGATATACCGGCACATGAGCATGGGACATAGGGAAATAGCTCGAGGATAATCGCCGTTACATAAAAGTCAAAACAAAGGAGTAACGCGAAAGCCATAACAAAACCCGTAAGCCTAGTCGAACGCAACACGAGCAGTACAGCAATGATGATCGATAAGGTCGGTACAATTACAGCCAACATACCACTTAACCACAACGGCATAGGCTGGTTGCGCATTTGGTCCGCAAAATCTTCCCACCCCAACATCTTATGAAAAGCCGTGTATGCGAAGAACACCACCAGTATCGCCAAGATGAGATGATAAAATATCTGCCGCGTATTTCTTACCGCCATATATTAATTACAGTAGCAGCAAGCGCAACCCTACCTTACTCGTCGGAAATTTTATCCATCATATCATGCTCCTGCAGGACATCCAGGAACTCGCGTAGGATGCGATACCCAGACTTCTCTTTTCCCGGTAACTCATGCGCGGAAGTCTTCAGCAAATCATTAAATGTTCGATAGCCATTTACCCGGGCCATGGTCTTAAATTCCTTGCTCACATTCATCGAACGAATAGGTTGATACAGGATGGAATCGGCTTCTCGTTTTCTCATAATTTACCCAATTGAAGTTTGAACAAATTTTGATGACTCGCCAGCGCTACTACTGGCATTACAAAGTTACGTATCAAGCGCAGCGAAAATTATAAAATTTCTTCTCTCTGATTCTGAAAGCGTTAGCGAGTGTCCTAGGACACTTGTACGTGTTTGGCGACTTGTTCCAAGCGTGTTTTGCTTGCGTAAACAAAGCGACGCAAACTATGCCAACGGCTATCATCACAACGAAAGACCTTGAAAAATTCAAGCGAGAAATCTTGCGAGAAATCAGGCAATTGCTGACACAAAGACAGCCTAATCCTGAGCAGCGATGGATCAAATATTACCAGCTAAAAACCATTCTTCCGCTGTCTCAAGGTACCCTTTACGCCATGCGGCTTAACGGCACCTTGCCCTTCGCAAGAATTGGTGGCGTCATCCTGTATGATATCAAAGACATCTTAAAAATGATGCAAGACCTTAAAGAGAGAAGTGCAAAAACTCAAAGTGAAAAATCAGCTGCTCCAACAAAACGTCTCGACGCATGAACACAAAATCAGACACCTTAACAACGACGGAACGTCCCCAATCGCCCGCTGTTTCTGCGGGCAGCAAGATGTACAAATGCTGGCGCATTTCATCTTGCCCTACGCGCGCATCGCGCTCCGGGTGGAAGCCTCGGAACTCGGCTTTTTTTTCATTCACCTACATGTACCCTATGACACGTCGAAAAATTGACCCATCAGAAAAGCTCGACCATAAAATTACGATCCGGGTGTCCACGCCATTCCTAAATAAAATGAATGAATGGCTCCAGGTAAGTAACGCCAATTCACTGGCCGAACTAGCACGCATGATTGTCTACAAGGAAGAAATCATTTGGTATCACAAAAACGAAGCAAGCGATACGCTGGCGGTCGAAATGACTGCCATCCGGCAGGAACTACATCGCATTGGTCACAACATCAACCAGGTTACGCGCTACTTCAACGGGACAACCATTCCTGCTCAAAAGATTTTTGAAGCGCTCAAGATTTTGGATGAGTACCAAAAGGTCAAAATCGTTGTCGATCAATTAACCATTCTCATTAATCAAATCAACAATGGTCGCAAAAGTGATTAGCGGGAAAAACATACGCGGGGTCCTCAACTACAACGAACAAAAAGTTCTTGAAGGAAAAGCCGAATGCATCATGCAACATCTCTTCAAAGACGAGGTGACCAAGCTTTCGTTTTTTGACAAGCTGAATCGCTTCACGGATTTAAATAATCGAAACAAAAGAACCAAAACCAACACCCTCCATATCTCGCTGAATTTTGACGTGTCGGAAAAAATCACGGTGCAGCAGTTAAACGCCATCGCCTCTACCTATATGAATAGGATCGGCTTCAACGATCAACCATACCTGGTGTATGAACATAAAGACGCGGCGCACCAGCATGTGCATATCGTAACAACGATCATCAAGCACGATGGCAAACGAATTCCAATTCATTACCTGGGGAAGAACCAATCCGAAACGGCAAGGAAGCAAATAGAAAAAGAATTCAACCTGGTAGTTGCCGAAAAGCAAAATAAAAGCAACGAGGTAGCGCTTCAACCCATCGATGTCCAAAAATTGGTATACGGGAAGACCGCCACGAAAAAAGGAATATCGACGATAGTGACAGCCGTAGCACGAACCTACAAGTTCACTTCGCTCCCCGAATTCAACGCAGTGCTACGGCAATTCAACGTGGTCGCAGAACGTGGACATGAAAATTCCAACATGTATAAAAAAAACGGCTTGCTCTATTCTTTAATCGATGACAGGGGTGAACGAATTGGAATTCCAATCAAAGCAAGCGCACTGTTAGGCAAACCTATGATCAGCTACCTGGACAAACAGTACAAACTGAACGAGGTCCTGCGCCAGCCTTATAAAAAGAAATTACAGTCGACCATTGACCAAACGCTGAAAGAATTGTCCCACGCATCATTAGACAATTTCATAAAAGCTTTACATAAGAAAAACATAAATACGGTCCTGCGCATTAACGCTGAAGGCAGGATATACGGTATCACCTTTGTCGATAACAAAAGTAAAGTTGTCTTCAACGGTAGCACACTAGGCAAACCATATAGTGCAACCGCTTTAACGGGACGGTTGCATAAGAGCGAGGACATTGCACAACACGTTAGGCCCGCTTACCAACCCACGGGTCATGTGGAAGTTCCATCAAACTCGCAAGGCAACAGCCTGCTGCAGCAACTCCTGCAACCGGAAGAGGAATTTACCGGCAGCACATCTCTTCGCCTACGGAAAAAGAAAAGAAGAAGACGGCCACGCAATTAACTAATACCATATGTCCACGGGAGAAAACGAACAAGCACTTCGAAAGATCATCGATATGACAAGGCTGTTGAGCCTGGTGATTCTTTCCATGCACCTATACCATTACTGCCACCTCGCTCTTTTCAGGCTAGGATACACACACTCATTTATTGATCGCATCGTGACCAATGTTTCAGCGACTGGCTTATTTAATTCGCCTTGGAATTCCAAACTGTTTTGCCTGCTGTTTTTGTTTACTTCCCTCGTCGGGGCAAAAGGAAAAAAAGATGAAAAAATCAGCCTGCGATACTCCGTTGTCCTGATCATTACCGGCCTACTTACTTTCATGCTGTCAAACGTAGCCTGGCTCACGGGCCTTCACCATTTTACTACCAGTGTCCTATATACGTTGGTTATCATCGCCGGCTACTTAATGATTCTCACAGGCGGTACATGGCTGTCCCGGTTAATCAAGCTCCAACTTCGAAACGACATCTTCAATTCTTTAAATGAATCTTTCCCGCAGCAAGAAAGCAAAATCGAAAATGAATATTCCATAAACCTACCAGCCCAATACAAACTTAAAGGACAACTCAAGAAAAGCTGGATCAACTTTATAAACCCATTCCGGGCATTGCTTGTCATCGGCACGCCAGGCGCTGGAAAGTCTTACTTCGTCATCCGGCACGTCATCACGCAGATGATTCAAAAAGGATTTTGCATGTTCATTTACGATTTCAAGTTTGATGATCTTTCAATCATCGCCTACAACGCTCTTCTAAAATATTCTTCTCACTATAAAATTAAGCCGAAGTTCTACGTCATAGCCTTTGATCAAATTTATCACCGGTGCAACCCGCTTGACCCAACAACCATGGATGACATCACCGACGCCAGTGAATCGTCGCGGACCATCATGCTTGGTTTAAATAAAGACTGGATCAAAAAGCAAGGGGACTTTTTCGTGGAATCACCCATCAATTTTGTTACCGCGATCATCTGGTTCCTACGCAAACATAAAGATGGTATTTACTGTACGCTGCCGCATGTCATCGAACTTATGCAGCTTGAGTACCGCGTGCTTTTCCCGCTGCTGCGCACCGAGCCCGAAGTTGATGTACTGATCAATCCCTTCGAATCTGCTTACCGCCACGAAGCGTGGGAACAATTGGAAGGGCAAATTGCCTCCGCCAAGATCGGCATGGCGCGCCTCTCTTCACCCCAGTTATACTACGTCTTGTCAGGCAATGACTTTACGCTGGACATCAACAACCCCGACGAACCCAAAATTGTTTGCATGGGTAACAATCCGCAGAAGCAACAAATATTTGGAGCGGTACTATCCCTCTACATCTCGCGCCTAATTAAACTGGTAAACAAAAAAGGCAAACACAAGTGCAGCATCATCGGCGATGAATTCCCGACAGCGTATTGGGGATCCATCGATGTTCTCATCGCCACCGCCCGTGCAAACAAAGTGGCCGTCACGCTCGCCGTCCAAGATTACTCGCAATTGAAAAAAGATTATGGACGTGAGCAGGCAGAAGTCATTATGAACATCGTGGGCAATGTAATAAGTGGACAAGTCGTCGGTGACACGGCAAAGTCTCTCTCCGAACGGTTTGGAAAAATTGTACAAGAACGTGAAAGTGTATCCATCAACCGCGTGGACACTTCCGTCAGTCGATCTACCCAAATGGATTCTGCCATTCCCCCGTCTAAAATCGCGGCACTGTCCTCCGGGGAGTTCGTGGGCATGGTGGCCGATAACCCTGATCAAAAAATCGCGCTCAAACTATTCCACGCAGAGATTATCAACGATCACAAGGCGATAAAAAAAGAGGAAGACTCCTACCAACCCATTCCCCTTGTCAGGAAAGTTACAGCAAGCCAAATACAGGATAATTACCAAGGTATTAAAAACGACATCCAGCTGATCATCGAAGACCGTACGCCCGGCGCAGCTTAATAAAAAAACAAATTACGATGGACATCATTCAATTTACAGAAGGTTTGAACGCCACGCTAAAAGAACGCGTTAACCGTTCAACTCGCCAAGGCACCCCAGGCGAATTATTAACCTTCGTACAAGAACTCCTATACGAACTTCAACAGTTCACCTATAATTATAAATTTAAGTCCACGGAAGAAGAGATAAAGTTCTTCAAGGAAGCAAAGCCCACACTGTTGAGCCAGTTTTACTACTATCGGAAAGTCACTACCATCACGCTTTTTACCTCGTACAAAGATGAAGAGCAAAAAAAATTCTATTACCAGGGACAGTTGCAGAAGCTTGAAGAATTTGCCCGCAAGCATGCCGAATTCTATTTGTACTGCGTCACCGGTTTGACATACCTGGATAACAAGTATTTCGTTCGCCATCGAACGGCGACGCGAAAAATAATCGACCTACGATTTTCCACTGGATATGATGACACGTTCGCAAGACTCCTGGCCAACGAACTGCTGAAAGAATATCTGCAAGCATACTTCAAGAAATCAAGTAAAGGAATGCTTACCTGGAATGCATCCAAAACCGATATGGTGGAACTGATCTATGCGTTGCACGCGGCTAATGCCATAAACGGTGACAACATGGAGATAAAACAAATTGCCTCCCTGTTCGAAGATATCTTCCAAGTCGACCTGGGAAACTATTATGATGTGATGAAAAAAATAAGGACCAGGAAGCAAGGACAATCAAATTTCCTCGACCGGTTAAAGCTGGTTTTTTTGAAACGGCTTGACGATTTAGAAAAGTAATCATCATTACCACGCTTCACATGGAACCTTAGCAAAACGAGCAATATCGTATCAAAACAATTCTTTATACTGCCGCCAGCATAACAGTTTGTTACACTTTGTAGCCGCGCCTCGAATAATAATCCAGGGGTTGTCGTATTAAATGACTACCTTGATGGTTCTTGACTGCCAACCTTCCTTCTTAACAATCAATCGCGTTTTAAAACAAGCCTGGATAACTCTCTAGTGTACCAGGAGTGAGTTCATATTTATCACCAAATCATTTTACATGAGACAACTTAAGATTAGTAAACAGATCACAAACCGGGAAAGTCAATCATTAGACAAGTATTTACAAGAAATAGGCAAAGTAGATCTGATTACGGCTGAAGTTGAAGTCGCGTTAGCAAAAAGAATCAGGGAAGGTGACCAAGTGGCACTCGAGAAACTCACAAAGGCCAATCTCCGCTTTGTCGTATCGGTTGCAAAGCAGTACCAGAATAATGGACTTACCCTCGGCGATCTCATCAACGAAGGAAACCTCGGCCTGATCAAAGCCGCCAAAAGATTCGACGAAAAGAGAGGGTTTAAATTTATCTCCTACGCCGTGTGGTGGATCCGCCAGTCAATCATGCAAGCGTTGGCCGAACAATCAAGGATCGTTAGGCTGCCATTAACCCGTATCGGCTCACTGACAAAAGTTTCAAAAACATTTGCCGAACTCGAACAAAAATTCCAGCGTGAACCTTCGACCGAGGAAATTGCCGAGGTCATCGGGGTGACAGCCGAAGAGATTAACGACAGCTTGCGCATTGCAGGCCGACATGTATCGGTCGATGCTCCCTTCGCACAAGGCGAAGAAAATAATTTGCTCGATGTACTCTCCGATGCCAATGAATCGAATCCTGAATCCGGGATGATGGCACAATCACTCGTGCAAGAAGTCCAACGCTCCTTGGCAACGTTACCCATTCGAGAAGCAGAAGTGCTAAGTTTATATTTTGGCCTTAACCACAACGTATCACTCACGCTAGAAGAGATCGGAGAAAAATTTAACCTTACCCGTGAACGCGTGCG
>JAESFU010000791.1_pt1 | contig 11212 bp, 13 predicted proteins | sample 9269461 | NCBI WGS metagenome assembly JAESFU01 (sample SAMN14502556, study PRJNA617107) | algae metagenome | isolation source: Stenomitos rutilans HA7619-LM2 and co-occurring heterotrophs from cave walls | place: USA: Waikapalae cave, Hawaii | collected 2009-07-28
TTCGCCTTCCGCAAATCTCAAGCCCACGCCCATGGCATGCGGTACGACCAGGATGTCGGCAAACAGGATTGCCGCGTCGAGGTCATACCGCTCGATCGGCTGCACCGTTACCTGGCTTGCAAGCTTTGGCGCATAGCACAGGTCGAGAAACGATCCAGCTTGCGCACGGAGCTTGCGGTATTCGGGGAGGTAGCGCCCAGCCTGGCGCATGAACCAGATCGGACGCCGTTCAGGCATCCTGTTCTGAAGCACGTCCAGTAGTGCTTTCCGGCTCACGCCCTACTCCAAACCAAAGAGGATTCTTGAGATGAATAAGTTGTTTTACTGTTGGAATCGACAATCCCGGCGGATTGCCACTCCTATCCACAGGGCTGCCTTTATCGACGCTCCGCCGGTTTCGTTCAACTGCAAAGAGGAAGCGCAATTCACAAGCCTTTAGAAGCGTTTAGCCGGCAATGGCCGGAGGCTGCGAGCGATCCGTCCACAGCTTCTCAAATGCTGTCCGAAAGGCCCGGAATTCCCGGATCGCACTTCTTTGTCAAATGACTGTGGACGGCCAAGGGCTGACCGGTATAACTCGGCTCCGTTACGCCACCGGGGCCTTGTTTTCCCAGATCTGATCCACACAACTTATCAACAATTGTTCATATCTCGCCCGTGTCCCGCTTCTTCCACATGCATCTCGTATCCGACGCGACCGGCGAAACATTGAACACGGTGGCGCGCGCCGCGATGGCGCATTATGCCGATCACCAGCCGGTCGAGCATATTTATGCGCTTGTCCGCACGCCCAAGCAGATGTCGCGCGTCCTCGCCGAAATCGAGCGCCAGCCGGGCATCGTTCTCTTCACCATCATCGATGTGGAGTTGCGCCGCCAGCTCGAACAACGCTGCGCCGAACTGACGGTTCCTTGCGTTTCGATCCTCGACCCGATCATCGGCAGCCTCGCCGCCTATCTCAACGCTCAGTCGCGCCCTCAGATCGGCGGCCAGCATGTTCTCAATGCCGAATACTTCAAGCGCATCGATGCCTTGAACTACACGATGGCCCATGATGACGGCCAGCACCTCGACACGATTTCGGAAGCCGACGTCATCCTCACCGGCATCAGCCGCACCTCCAAGACTCCGACCAGCATCTATCTTGCCAATCGCGGCATCAAGGCCGCCAATGTGCCGATCGTGCCCGACGTGCTGGCTCCGATTGAATTGGAGCGGGTAAGCAAACCCTTGGTTGTCGGGCTCGTCGCGAGTGCCGATCGCATCGCACAGATCCGCCGCCACCGATTGTTGAGTCTCAACGAGGCGCCCGAAACGCCCTATGTCGATCCCGAAGCGATCGCCAGGGAACTCGTCATCGTTCGTAAACTGTGTGCGCGTCACAACTGGCCGGTGATCGACGTGACGCGGCGATCGATTGAGGAGACGGCGGCGGCGATCATCAACCTTCTGCATGAGCGGGCCGACGCGGCAGCCGAATCATGACGAAACCGTCGCTGATCCTTGCCTCGGCCAGTGCCATCCGCGCGCAATTGCTGGCGCGGGCGGGCCTGAGCTTTTCGATCCTGCGTCCGAATGTCGACGAGGCCGAACTCAAATTGCAATTTACAAAGGCAAAGCCTGCCGAATTGGCGGCCAATCTTGCGCAAGCCAAAGCCTTGGCAGTGTCACGCAGTCATCCTGAAGCACTGGTGATCGGTGCCGACCAGGTGCTCAATTTCGAGAATAAGCCCCACGACAAACCTTCATCCATTGCCGAGGCTCGCGCCCAGCTCTTGCGTTTCCGCGGCAAGACCCACGCGCTTGAAACCGCGGTCTGCTGCTGCAAAGCCGGCGCTTCCATATGGTCGCATGAGATGCATGCCGACCTCACCATCCGCGATTTCAGCGATGGTTTTCTCGATACCTATCTCGAGGGCTTGGGCGAGGACGTGAGGTCCTCGGTCGGCGGCTACAAGCTCGAGGAACGCGGCATCCAGCTCTTCTCCAGGATCGAAGGCGATTACTTCGGCATATTGGGCCTGCCCTTATTGCCGCTTCTCGCCTTCCTGCGTTCGCAAGGTTTCATCGCGTCATGAGTATCAAACGCGCCTGTGTCATCGGCTGGCCAGTCAGCCACTCCCGCTCGCCCTTGATCCATGGCTATTGGCTCGGCAAATACGGCATTCTCGGCAGCTATGATCGCCATGCCGTGCCGCCCGGCACGGTGAGGGACTTCCTCGAAAGTCTCGGCGATGAAGGCTATCTCGGCTGCAATGTAACTCTGCCGCACAAGGAAACGGTCTTCGATCTCGTCAATATTGCCGATGAACCGACGCGGCGTCTGGGCGTCGTCAACACGGTTTTCTCGCGCAATGGCGAATTGTGGGGCACCTCCACCGATGGCGAAGGCTTTCTCGCCAGCGTCGAAGCGGCGATCGAAGGCTGGACTGTCGCTGGCCGCAGCATCATGCTGCTCGGGGCAGGCGGTGCGGCGCGCGCGATCGCTGGAACTCTCGTGGCGCGGGGCGCTGCACAGGTTCAGGTCGCCAATCGCACGCTCGAGCGCGCCAAAGCACTGCGCAATGACTTTGGCAAGCGCATCACCCCGCTCGCCTGGAACGCCGCTCCGGCAGCGCTTGGCGAGATCGATCTTCTCGTCAATACGACCTCGCTCGGCATGACCGGACAGCCGCCCTTGCCCATCGATCTGGCGCGATTGCCGGGTGCTGCGATCGTCGCCGACATTGTCTATGTGCCGCTCGAAACCGCGTTCCTGCGTTCGGCGCGCGAACGCGGCAATCGCACCGTCGGTGGTCTCGGCATGCTGTTGCACCAGGCGGTGCGCGGTTTCGAATTGTGGTTCGGGACGAAGCCTGAAGTGACTCAGGATCTCTACGACTTCATCGCCGAGAATGTCGAGAAAGGCTATCGCGCGACATGAAGGTGATCGGTCTTACCGGTTCGATCGCCATGGGAAAAAGCGAAACCGCGCGCCTGTTCGCAGAAATGGGGGTACCGGTCTTCGATTCCGATGCGGCCGTCCATGCGCTCTATGCCAGGAACGGCGCTGCCGTCGCACCATTGCGCAAGGCTTTTCCTGAAGCCGTCATCGATGATGCAGTCGACCGCAAGGCCTTGTCCCGAATTCTCACCCGCGAGCCGGAACGTCTTGCCGAACTGGAATCGATCGTCCATCCCTTGGTGCGCCACGCCCAGGCGCAATTCCTCGGCCAACAGCGCGCAAGAAAGGCACCATTCGTGCTCCTCGACATTCCTTTGCTCTTTGAAACCAAGCGCGAAGCGGAGGTCGATATTGTAGTCGTCGTCTCGGCCCCCGATGACATTCAGCGGGCCCGTGCCTTGGCGCGCCCCGGCATGACGCCGGAAAAGCTTGAAACCATCCTCGCCCGCCAGATGCCCGATGCCGAGAAGCGAAAGCGCGCCGATTTCATTGTGGATAGTTCGAATGGGCTGGATCACGCGCGCCGCGAAGTGCGGCATATCTTGCAGAGTATTGCTGCAGGCTCCTGATTCATGCGCGAAATCATCCTCGACACCGAAACCACCGGGCTCGATCCGGCCCAGGGACATCGCATCGTCGAGATCGGCGCCATCGAACTCGTCAACCACATTCCAAGCGGCCGGCGCTATCACGTCTATATCGATCCCGACCGCGACATGCCGGCCGAAGCCGAAGCCGTCCATGGCTTGAGCACGGCCTTTCTCAAAGGCAAGCCGCTGTTTTCGACCATCGTCCATGAACTGCTCGACTTCATCGCCGATGCGCCCTTGGTCATGCACAATGCCAATTTCGACTTGGGCTTCCTCAATTGGGAACTCGCCGCGCTCAAGCAGGCGGCCCTGCCGCCCGAGCGCATCGTCGATACCTTGATGCTCGCCCGCAAGCGCCACCCGATGGGGCCCAACAGCCTCGATGCCTTGTGCAAGCGCTATGGCATCGACAATTCGAGGCGCGACAAGCATGGCGCACTGCTCGATGCCGAGCTTCTGGCGGAAGTCTATCTGGAGTTGACCGGCGGCCGGCAGGCGGCGCTGACACTGGCGACCGCCGCCTCGGCCGAACGCCGTGCGGTGATGCGGCGCGGCGTGACGCTCGTCAGGCAACGGCCCTTGCCGCCGCGCCTCACCGCAGGCGAGCGCGAGGCGCATGCGAGCCTCATTGCCGAGATCGGCAAGAATGCGATCTGGCTGCGCTGGGCAGACTAGAAAATCAGGCGGTCGCTGCCGGCTGCTGCGCCATGCGCTTCTGATACATGCCGGCGAAATCGATGGGATCGAGCATCAAGGGCGGGAAACCGCCCTGCCGTGTCGCATCCGCGAGAATTTGGCGCGCAAAGGGAAACAGGATGCGCGGGCATTCCACGAGAACCGCCGGGTGCAGCATGTTGGGCGGGAAATTCTCGAGCCGGAACAGGCCTGCATATTTCATCTCCGCTGCGAAGATGATTTTGCCTTGCGCCTGGGCCTTGGCTTCGAGCTGCAATTCCACTTCGAAATCGGTGGGCGCCAGATTGCGCGCGTTGACATTGACGCCAATGGCGATTTCGGGCGCAGTCGCCTGCGGTGCGAGCGACTGCGGCGCCGCCGGGTTCTCGAAGCTCAGATCCTTGAGGTATTGCGCAAGAATGCGCATCGAAGGCGGCACTTCGGGCTGGGTGCCGGGGACTGCTTCCGGAACCGCGACGTCCGGCGCCACGGCCTGCATTACTTCGAGTTCTTCGCCTTCCGGCTCGTTGGTCGAACCGCCATTCGCTGACTTTGCCACGCGCTATGCCTTCTTGCCTTGGATTGCATGTGAACGGACGCCGCGATCCCGCCTGCGCCCGCTCTGGCTGCGGCGGGATTACATGACTTGGCAGCCGACCGCAAGGCGATTGGCTAGGCCTGCCAGGGAGAATTTTTACCCGCCTGGGGCTCAGCCCCGACCTCGATGACTTCGCCTTCGATGACGGGTGCCGGCGGACGCCGCACCCCGTCGCGCCAGACGTAGGCCTCGCGCACCGTGACAAGGCTGCGGAACCGATTGAGGATGAGGTGACGCACCGGCGGGATCAGCAAGATGATCGCCGCAATGTCGCTCAAGAAGCCTGGCAGGATCAAAAGCAAGCCCGCGACATAGATGAGAGCACCCTCTGCCGCATTAACTTCCTGCAATGATCCGCCATTGAGTGCGCTACGCAATCCGTTCAATGTCCGGATACCCTGCCGCCGAATGATCGCGGCGCCCGCAAACATGGCCGCTATGACCGCCAGGATGACTGCCAACGCCCCAAACGCCTCGCCGGCCTGGATGAAAACCCAGATTTCAGCGGCGATTCCGCCAATCAGGATAAGGGGAAAGAAGCGCAAAGTGACGGTTGCTCCTCAAAGCAAGGTTTGGACGTGGCTCGGCTGCTCCTATATAAGGGTTGAAGGTGCCGGGTTTCAAATCCGGGACCCGGCCTTTCCAGTCAGAGATCGCCAAGAGACGCAATGAACGAGGCTTTTGATCCGCTCAACCTGCTGATACTCGCCATCGCGGTGGTGATCTTCTTCCGTTTGCGCTCGGTGCTCGGGCGGCGGACCGGCAATGAGCGTCCGCCTTTCGACCCGTTCGCCGCACGCCGGCGCAATAACGGCCAGAATGGCCCGAATGGCCCGAACGGCCAGCCGGGCCGTCCCGAGGAGGCGGCGGGCAATGTGATCACCTTGCCGCGCGACCGCTCCGGCGAAGGAAAGTCCCAGGACGCCGAACCGGCTGTGCCGGTCTGGAAGGATTATGCCGAGGAAGGTTCCGACCTCGCCAGCGGACTGGAGAGGATTGCCGCCGCCGACCGCGATTTCACCCCCGCAAGTTTCGTCGCCGGCGCCAAGGTCGCTTATGAAATGGTGGTGACCGCCTTCGCGCAGGGAGACAAACCGACACTCAAGAATCTCTTGTCGCGGGAAGTTTACGATGGCTTTGCCAGCGCCATCGACAATCGCGAGAGGGCGGGCGAGAAATTGGAATCGCGCTTTGTCGGCATCGACAAGGCGGATCTGGTATCGGCCGATCTCAGTGGCCGCAAGGCGCTGGTGACCGTCAAATTCGTGAGTCAGTTGATTTCATCGACCACCAGCCGGACCGGCGAGGTGGTCGACGGCGACCCCAAGCAGATTCGCGAGATCACTGATGTATGGACCTTCGAGCGCGATGTCGGCTCGCGCGACCCCAATTGGAAATTGGTGGCAACCGAATCGCCGGCTTGAGCTGGAACCGGCGCGATGCGGTTTGTTCTGCTGGCCTTGCTTCTCGTGACGCTGGCCTCTCCTGTCCTCGCCCGGGCAAATTTCGAGGCCGTCGGCTTCGAGGCGCTCGACGGCTGGCGCGACGACGATCACGAGGCGGCACTCGTAACCTTCAGACGCTCCTGCGATGAAATCATCCGTCATGGCCGCGGCTTTGCACGACCGATAAAATACGGCGGCGCGCGCGCCGACTGGCTGAGCGTATGCCGCAAGGCGACGAAGGCCGCGAATGCGCGGAAATTCTTCGAAGCCGAATTGACCCCCTTGCGGGTGAGCGACAGCGAACGCCCGGGCGGGTTGTTTACCGGCTATTTCGAGCCGGAAGCGCAGGGCAGCCGCACGCCGAGCAAGGACTTCACCGTTCCGATCTATGCCAAGCCCGCCGACCTCGTCGCCTTCGATACGAAAGACCAGAAAGCCTCAGGCGGCATGCGCTATGGCCGCTATGTCGACGGCAAGCCCAAGGCTTACTTCACCCGCCGCGAAATCGAGGAGGGCGCGCTCAAGGGTCGCGGCCTTGAAATCGTCTGGTTGAAATACTGGTCGGATGCTTTCTTCATCCAGGTGCAAGGCTCGGCGCGCATCAGATTTCCTGACGGCTCCAGCATGCGCCTGGCCTATTCCGCCAAGAGCGGCCTGCCCTACACCGCCATTGGCGGCGTTCTGGTCGAGCGCGGCGAGATCGCCAAGGAAGCGCTTTCGATGCAGGCGATCCTTGCCTGGATGCGCAAGGACCCCAAAGCTGCCCGCGAATTGATGTGGGAGAACAAGTCCTTCGTCTTCTTCCGCGAACTGGAATTGCCCGAGGCGGATTTGGGAGCGCCGGGCGCGCAGACAGTGCAGTTGACGCCGTTGCGCAGCCTCGCCGTCGATCGTTCGCTATGGGCCTTCGGCACGCCGGTGTGGGTCGATAGTTATGCGCCTGGCGAAACCGGCGGCAAGGGGCCGGCCTTCCGGCGCCTGATGATTGCCCAAGATACCGGCACGGCCATCAAGGGCGCGGTGCGCGGCGATGTCTATTGGGGCTGGGGCGCCGATGCCGCCCGCACCGCCGGACACATGAAGAGTCCGGGCAGCATGGTGGTGCTTCTGCCCAGGGCGCTGGCGCGCAAGCTTCTTGCCCAGCAATGAGCCGCAAACCCTATGAGGCTCCCGACCACGATTTGTGGATTGAAGTTGCGCGCACGTTGAAGCCATTGGGCAAGCGCGCCCGCAAGGAAGCCGACGGCCCGAAAACTGCCGTCAAAGCGAAGCCAAAGGCCTCTTCTTCAAGTGAACCGCGCGCCACTGTCGCGTTCGTCCGGCCGGAGAGGTCGGGGCCGCCGCAATTGTCGGCCTTCGACCGGCGTACCAGTCAGCGCTTGATGCGCGGCCAGGCGGAGATAGAGGCGCGGCTCGACCTGCACGGGACCGGCATCGAAATGGCGCGCCACCGCCTCTTCGGTTTTCTCACGCAATCGCGCAATGCCGGCCATCGCCTGGTGCTCGTCATCACCGGCAAGGGCGCATCGCCCTTTGCCCGCCACACATTGCATGGGGCGGAACATTTCCATGCACCCGAGCGCGAGGGCCGTTTGCGCCGCCACTTGACCGAGTGGCTGCATGAACCGGAATTCCGTGCGCTGGTTTCGGGCTTTCAACCGGCCCATCCCAAGCACGGCGGCGGCGGCGCCTTCTACGTGAAGCTCCGGCGCTTCAGGCCATGACACCCTTCGGCGAGCGCATGCGCAAACTGCGCGCCGAGCGCGGGCTGACCCTCAAGCAGATGGCCGAGGATATCGGCGTGTCGAGCGCCTATCTGTCCGCACTTGAGCATGGCCGGCGCGGCCGCCCCGGCTGGCATCTCGTGCAGCGCATCATTACCTATTTCAACATCATCTGGGATGAGGCCGAGGATGTCGCGCGCCTCGCCCGCATCTCGCATCCGCGCGTGGTGATTGATACTTCGGGGCTTGATCCGCGCGCCACCGAATTCGCCAATCGATTGTCGGACGAAATGGCCCGCCTCGACAGGAAAGCGCTCGATGAACTCTCAAGCGTCCTGGCGAAGGCGTCCCAGCGCCTCAAAGGATGAATTTCGATAGATCGGTGTTGCGCGCCAGATCGCCGATATGGCGCTCGACGAAAGCCGCATCGACGGTGATGGTCTCGCCGGCCTTGTCGGTGGCGGTGAAGCTCACCTCGTCCAGCACGCGCTCCATCACCGTTTGAAGCCGCCGTGCCCCGATGTTTTCAACCGACCCGTTGATTTCGGCCGCCACATCGGCAAGCGCCAAAATCCCGTCTTCGGTGAAATCGAGCGTCACGCCTTCGGTGAGGAGAAGAGCGGTATATTGCTTGATGAGACTCGCTTCGGGCTCGGTGAGGATGCGGCGGAAATCGTCCTTCGACAGGGCCTTGAGCTCGACCCGGATTGGCAGCCGGCCTTGCAACTCGGGTAGGAGATCGGAGGGCTTGGCGATGTGGAAGGCGCCCGATGCGATGAAAAGAATGTGGTCGGTCTTGACCGGCCCGTGCTTGGTTGAAACCGTGGTGCCTTCGATCAAGGGCAGGAGATCGCGCTGCACGCCTTCGCGGCTGACATCGGCGCCTTGGCGTTCCGAGCGCGCGCAGATCTTGTCGATCTCGTCGAGAAACACGATGCCGTTGTTCTCGACCGCATCGACCGCTTCCTGGACGATCTGGTCATTGTCCAGGAGCTTGTCGCTTTCTTCGGCGACGAGAATCTCATGGCTGGACTTCACCGACATGCGCCGGCTCTTGGTGCGCCCGCCGAAGGCCTTGCCGAACATCTCCGAAAGATTGATCACGCTTGCCGATGAGCCGGGCATGCCGGGAATGTCGAAGCTCGGCATGCCGCCGGTATCGGCGACCTGGATTTCGATTTCGCGATCGTCGAGTTCGCCGGCGCGCAATTTGCGCCGGAACGTCTCGCGCGTCGATTCGGAAGCATTCTGTCCGACCAGGGCATCGATGACGCGCGCTTCGGCATTAAGATGGGCCTGTGCCTCGACATCCTTGCGCCGCGTTGTGCGCACCATGCCGATGCCCGCTTCGACGAGATCGCGGATCATCTGCTCGACATCGCGCCCGACATAGCCGATTTCGGTGAACTTCGTTGCCTCGACCTTGATGAAGGGTGCGTTCGCCAGGCGCGCGAGGCGGCGTGCGATCTCGGTCTTGCCGACGCCGGTCGGCCCGATCATCAGGATGTTCTTGGGCATCACTTCTTCGCGTAACGGTCCCGTCAATTGCTTGCGCCGCCAGCGGTTGCGCAAGGCGATGGCAACCGCACGCTTGGCATCCTTCTGGCCGACGATGTGGCGGTCGAGTTCGGAAACGATCTCGCGAGGCGTAAAATCTGTCATGTTACTCTAGGACGATCTGATGACGGGGAAATGTGAAACGAGCGATGGCGGCAAAGGGCGCATCACGAAGGCGCGGGCACTTTGCCAGCCGACGCCGAGGAGGACGACGGCGGCGCCCATGACGACGAGTGTGGCCCACAATGCGTTGCCTTCGCCGGCAATCGCGCCAATGCTCGAAGTCAGGGTCGCGCCGAGATAGATGAGCGTCGAGACGAGAAAAGCGCGACGATCGACGATCAAAGCAACCAGCGCAAACACGGCGACGATGCCGAGCGTCGTCGCATTGGCGGCGAGGCCGGTAATACTGCCCTTGGTCACGAGACTGATCACCGGATGCACGATCAATGGCGCTGCCGCCAGCATCAGCCAGAAGGCGCAGTCGGACCGACGCGTGAGGCGTTCGCGGTCCGACATGTCGAAACGCAGCGCGACCGCGAACACGATGAGCCCAAGTATCAGGAGCGCGATCGTTACCGAGCCCTCATCGGGCAAGCCGATGAGTCGCTCGGTCGCCATGAGAACCAGGGGAATCGCGCTCGCCACGATCATCAGGAGCGAGAAGGGAAGCCTGAAGCGCACATAGAATGCGATCGCCGCCAGAAGCGTGATCGCACAACCGGTGAAACTCTCCGCCTGCATGAAGGACGGCAGCCAGGAGAAGCCATGTTCGCTCCCGCTTGCCGGCAGCGTCTCGGGGAAACGGCCGGCCAACAGCACGACCGACACCACGAACAGTATGGCAAGTACGATACTGGGCAAGACATAGCGCTTCACAGCGGTAAGATATTCGGCAAGGCCCCACACGATGATCGGGAAGGCCCAGGCCATCGCCGTCGCCATCTGCGTATCGCCCCGGCTTGCCGTCCATAGTCCAACGCCGAGCAGCACCACGCCGAGGGCGATGAAGAATTCGTTGAAACTGCGCATGAAGACAAAGCGCTCATCGCGCAGGGTCTGCGCTTGGCGCGCGTCATGGCGCTTGGCCGGGAGCGCGAGCAGCTGTTCTGCCTGCGCCGCGGTGATGATGCCTTGGCGCACCGCTTCGTCGAGGTCGTTGCGCGTCAGCATTCGAGGCTTTCGACGATCACGGAATCATTGGTGTAGACGCAGATCTCAGCAGCGATCGCCATGGCCTTGCGGGCGATCGTCTCGGCATCCATGTCGGTCTCGATGAGGGCGCGTGCCGCGGCGAGCGCGTAATTGCCGCCCGAGCCGATGCCGATCAGCCCATGTTCAGGCTCGAGCACGTCGCCGGTGCCGGTCAGGACCAGGCTTGCCTGCTTGTCGGCAACGATCATCATGGCTTCGAGCCTTCTCAGATAGCGATCCGTTCGCCAGTCCTTGGCCAATTCGACGCAAGCCCGCGTCAATTGCCCGGGAAAGCGTTCGAGCTTCGATTCGAGCCGCTCGAACAAGGTGAAGGCGTCCGCCGTCGCCCCGGCAAAACCGCCGATGACGTCACCCGATCCGATCCGGCGCACCTTCCTGGCATTGGACTTGATGATCGTCTGGCCGAGGCTCACCTGGCCATCCCCGGCGATCACCACTCGATGGCCCTTCCGAAGCGTCAGGAT
>JAESFU010000792.1_pt1 | contig 11204 bp, 7 predicted proteins | sample 9269461 | NCBI WGS metagenome assembly JAESFU01 (sample SAMN14502556, study PRJNA617107) | algae metagenome | isolation source: Stenomitos rutilans HA7619-LM2 and co-occurring heterotrophs from cave walls | place: USA: Waikapalae cave, Hawaii | collected 2009-07-28
GCAACTGGGAATCGATCAGCGTGTTGGCTCGATTGAGACAGGCAAGGAAGCAGACATCGTTATCTTTAAAAATCATCCGCTGTCCATTTATGGTGTCCCGACGTTTACCATTGTAGACGGAATCGTGCGTTTTGATCGTGAGAAAGATGCCGATGATGTGCGTTTGTATATTGATCCGAAACAGGAGATCGAGCTTACCTCCATCGCTGATCACAGCCACGACGGCGATCACGAGCATTGCATGGAAGGTGCGGAGAACTTTGAAACTTTATTCCAGGAAAAATAAAATGCACATCATCATGAGAAAGTTTATAAAACGAAATATGATATTGGCTGCCTGGATGAGTGTCAGCACATTCACCTGGGCACAAACGCAGAAGGCCACCTATGGCACCTTTGCGCTCACCAACGCCAACATTGAGACTGTCACCAAAGGAGTTATCCGCCAGGGAACAGTTGTTATCAGTCAGGGCAAGATTACGGCCGTCGGGACATCGGTAAGTGTTCCGGCTGGCGCCGAGGTAATTGATTGCAAGGGACAATGGATTTATCCGGGCATGATCGATAGCGATACGCAGCTGGGGCTTGTTGAAGTAGCCTCTGATCCGCGTACACGCGACTTTGAAGAAGTGGGGGACATCATTCCGCAAGTACGCGCCATCACAGCGGTGAATCCGAACTCTGCCCTGATTCCGGTAACACGCGTAAGCGGTGTAACTACGGTAATCGCGTCACCTGCAGGCGACCTGATCTCCGGGACAGCGGCCCTGATCGATCTCCACGGCTATACGCCCGACCAGATGTTTGCGGGCTTTGAAGGCGTGGTTATGAAATACCCCGACGCCACGCGCCGCGGTTTTTTTGATCGCCGTACCGATGAGGAGCTGAAAAAGGACTACGAGAAAAAACTCGCCAAGCTCAACGATGCGTGGGACAAGGCCATTCAATATCACAAGATCGACTCAGCCAGCAAATCAAAAAATAACACATACTATCCTGAGCTGCAGGCGTTATTGCCTGTGGTGCGCGGAGAACAAACGCTGATTGTAAAAGTTGATGCTGCAAAAAATATTCTGAACGTATTGAAATGGGTGCAGGACAGAAAGATTAAGAAAGTAGTGCTGGCCGGTGTGGCCGAAGGATGGCGTGTGGCCGGCGAGATTGCCAAGGCGAAGATTCCGGTAATTGCAGGTCCTGTGCTTGATGTCCCAGCGCGCGATTATGATCGTTATGACAAGGCATACGCCAATCCGGGTTTGTTGTTAAAAGCTGGTGTGAAGGTTGCGCTCTGTACACAAGAGGCGAGGGGTAATGTTCGCAATCTGCCGTTTCATGCGGGCTTTGCGGCGGCGTACGGCATGGGTCGCGAAGAGGCGTTGAAAGCTGTTACGATTGTCCCGGCCGAAATATTTGGCGTAGCCGACAAGATGGGCTCTATTGAAGAAGGCAAAAATGCCACACTCTTCATCAGCGATGGCGATCCGTTTGAGACAAAGACAACCATCAAACAGGTATTCATTGATGGCTGGAAGGTCGCCATGACCAGCCGCCAGATCGAGTTGTATGATGAGTTCCTGAAACGCGATCCGGGTGTAAGCAAGTTGAAGTAGACGAACTTTTATTCAAAGATTTGAAGAGCATCGGCTAACAGCCGGTGCTTTTTTGTTTTGGACCGTTGCCGTGTTAAGATATTTTTATAAGGCAGCGCGTAATACATGTCATTCCAATCTTAAAATACCCTTAAAATGATCTTCGCAACGGGCTTCCATTTTTGTGCCCCGTATCTTTTTCATACCTTGAGGACATGTCATCACAACAACGATTATCAGATTTAAAAGAGCAACGGGGAAGATGGGTTACGGTAACACGCACCGTGAAGGACACAATTTTTATTTCGCTCGGAATCCTGGCCGCCGCATTTGGACTGAAGGGATTTCTGCTACCCAATGATTTTCTCGATGGCGGTGTCATGGGTATTTCCCTGCTGACGAATGTATTGACGGACATCAACCTTGCCTATCTCGTGGTCATTATCAATATCCCGTTTATCATCATGGGTTACACGCAGGTGTCCAAACTATTTGCATTGAAGACCTTGCTGGCCATTACCGGGCTTGCGTTGTGCCTGGCATTTGTAACGTTTCCACTTGTTACGAACGATAAGTTGCTGATCGCCTTCTTCGGCGGTTTTTTCCTTGGGTGCGGTATCGGGTTGTCCATTCGCGGTGGCTGCGTCATTGATGGAACGGAGGTGCTTGCCATCTACATCAGCCGCAGTACAGCGCTTACAGTGGGGGATACTATCCTGATCTTTAACATCATCATATTTTCGGTAGCGGCCTTTATGCTGGGTATTGAGACAGCGCTCTATGCCATCCTGACGTACCTGATTGCATCCAAAACCGTAGACTTTATTGTCCATGGTATTGAGGAGTACACCAGTGTGATGATCGTATCGGAAAAGAGTATGGAAATCCGTAACGCCATCACCGATAAAATGGGACGTGGCGTAACGATCCTCAAGGGAAAGAGCGGCTACGGCAAAACAGGACACCGCGAGAAAGATCTCGATGTCATCTATTCGGTAATCACCCGGCTGGAGCTGCAAAAACTGAAAACAGAAATCGCCAAAATCGATCCGGATGCATTTGTAGTAGAGAACAGCGTGAACGATATCAAGGGCGGCATGATCAAGAAACGTCCGCTGCACGACTAACTTTAGTCTATCGTATTGATTCGTCCTGAATCAATACAAAAAAGTCCGGCGTTCAACGTGGTTGAGCCCGGACTTTTTTTATGAGATTATGATCTTGTTACGGATACATGAAATTGATTGTCCCGATGTCTCGTGGAGAGAGGGCGTTACGCTGTACAGCATAGGTCGATCCATCCAGTTTTACGATGGTGGGTAGGCCATTTTTGGAAAACGAGAACGGGCCGTACATCATGATGGACCCGAAATCAAGGCCTCCGGTAAAATCGAAACCGTCTGAACCCTGAGCTGCGTACGTGTCAAAGTTATGGGACAGCCCATCCTGGATGTTTTCAAAGTTGATGCGGAGGTAATTGCCACGATCAACACGGGACTGCTCGTGCCACAGGCCGAGTGCATGTCCTATTTCATGAATTGTGTTTCCGGTTGTGCAGCCGCTTGCCAGATTAATGGTTTGTCTTCTGCCCGTCATCCCCACCGAAGAAGAGCATCCGCTGCCCACAACAAAGTTAATGTAGTTGGGTTGCGTGGTGCGTTGTACAAAGCGAATCGCCGTATTGGACTCCCAGTGCTGAATGGCCTGCGTTACGCGCTGCTTGTTGGGAAGAGCCGCATCCACAGTGTAATACACAATACGGTTGGGCCAACGCGCCGCGAGGCGGGTGCGACCTGTGCCTTGTGTCTTCCCTTCCGGCGCGCTGGTTGCCGAAAGCTGTTCTTCTGTAAGCAGAATATCGCCTTCATAAACATTGTCCTCACCAAAATTCTGATAGACAATGTCCACGCCGTAGAGCTTTCCCTGTACGGCTGTCCCTGTCTGTCCAAAGAATGCTTCTTCAACTGCGATAGTGCTTTCAGGATACGAGATAACATCTTCTCCATCTTGTGTGGTGCAGGCTGCCATAGTTATGCAGGCGAGCGCGGTAAGTGTTATGCGTGTTTTCATACAAATTGTGTTTAGGTTAAACGAGTAAACAAAAATGCTGTAGCTACTCTGCTAATATGGAGCAAGAATATACATCGTGAATTTCTGCCCCGACTAAATTCCGGATAACGCAGTTGAAGATGTTGATTTCTTCGATATGTTTAGACATCGGTTTAAAATGCGCGAATTTGAAAATCACGGCCGTTATTTTTTTGGAATATTGTCCTGTCTATAGATGTTGTGACATACGGACAAGTAGCCCTGGTTTATCCGGTTTATCGAGAATGGGACAGTCATAAAAAAAGAATGGCCACCCAGCAGGGCAGCCATTCTTTTAGGATGATGCAATGCGTATTATCGGATTACAAACGGAATTTCAAGTTGTTGTTTTGAGCTGTTTACGCCGTACACATAGCCGCGTCCTTTGAATTTGGCGAAGAACTCACTCACTTCTTCCGGTTCGCGTACGCGGCGGTTGTTGAGTCCTACAATCGTAAAGTTTTCCGGAAGTCCGATCTGCTTCAGAACACTGTTGTCCTTGATGCGGAATATTTTCACGCCATAGCGCGTTGCTTCCATTTGTGCGCCGAGAGACGCGTCGTTTAATATTTTGCGTTTGATGATTTCGGTCGAGCCATTCTGGTTTACCAGCGTGAGTGTAACGGCGTTGCTTTTGTTATCGCGCAGATAGGTGAAAGTAATTTTATCGCCGGGATTATGGTAACTCAGTTCTTCTTCGAACTCGCTTTGCGTGTTCACCGTAATGTCGTTGATTTTGGTGATAATGTCACCCACCTTCAGTCCTGCTTGCGATGCTACACCGTCGCGGTCCACTTGCTCCAGCAACACGCCGTTGAAATTTTTTCCTGCCGTCGGGATGTCATATTTCTTGGCATGTTCATAGTCGTACTCCACCACGTTGCCACCAAAGAATGCTTTTTGGGACACGCCGTATTTTACGAGGTCGTTGAATACTTTTTTGGCGATGTCCACCGGAATAGCAAAGGCGTAGCCGGAGTAAGAGCCTGTGCGGGACAGAATAGCCGAGTTGATGCCTACCAGTTCACCGGTTTTGTTAACGAGCGCACCACCCGAGTTGCCGGGGTTGATGGCCGCGTCTGTTTGTATAAATGATTCCAGCGGAAATTTGTCCTCCAGAATTCCGATGCGCCGCCCCTTGGCACTTACAATTCCTGCGGTAACGGTAGAAGCGAGCGAGTACGGATTTCCAACAGCGACAACCCATTCGCCTACCTGCACATTTTTGGTGCTGCCCAATGTTATGGCGGGCAGATTATTTGCTTTGATCTTGATCACGGCCAGGTCTGTGGAAGGATCTGTACCGATAAGCTCTGCCGGATACACCTGCTTGTTGTAGTTCACTTCAATGCGCTCGGCCGATTCTACTACGTGATTGTTGGTGACAATGTATCCATCCGCTGTGAAGATTACGCCCGAACCGCTACTCACCTGCGTGTTGCTGCGGCCCCCGCCGCCACCTTCAAAAAACCAATCCCAGTAGGAGTAGGATACACCTTGCGAAATACTGTTGATGTACACAACACTCTGGGTAGCCTTCGCGGCAGCATCCACAAAATCAACTCCGGTAGCCACGGAAACAGAGTGGCGCACCACCGGCCCATGGTCCGCATCGAAACGAACCTGGTTGAATTGGACTGCCTGTTGATTGTCAGCCATTTCGGGTTTAACCACCAGGCGATAAAAGGTGTACGATCCACCAAAGCCCGCAACAAACGCGAGCACTATAATTTTAATTGAGTTCTTCATAGTAATACCAAAAGCATTAATCATTCCTGAAAGACGGAAGTCTGCCTGAAAAAGTTTAAGGCGACTGATTTTTTCAAAGATAGACATTGACCATCAATCCATCGAAACGTAGGCGAGACGCGAGGCCGGAGCGATTGATTGTGTTGTACTAATTACTAATTTGCGCGCATGGGAATTCGTTCAGTACTGGCCAAACCATTTGCGGCATACATCGCCGCGCAAACAAAAAAATGGTCGTTCCAGCCGGAGAAATATCAGCAAGAGGTTTTGCATTATCTGGTAGAAAAAGGGAAGTCAACTGCTTTTGGCAAAGATCATGGCTTTGGCACCATCCGCACCTACGAGGATTTTAAAAGACAGGTGCCCGTGCGCGATTATGAAGCACTGCGCCCCTACATGGACCGCGTAGTGAAGGGCGAATCGAACATTTTGTGGCCGGGCAAGCCTGAATATTTTGCCAAAACATCGGGCACCACTTCGGGCACAAAGTATATTCCCATCACATCCGAGTCAGTTCCCAATCACATCAACAGCGCGCGCAATGCCTTGCTGAGTTATGTTCATGAAACTGGCAATGCTTCGTTCCTGGATGGCGGCCTTATATTTCTATCAGGCAGCCCGGAGCTTGCTGTCAAAGCAGGTATTAAAACCGGCAGACTTTCCGGTATTGTAAATCATCATGTGCCCGGCTATCTGCGCACAAATCAAAAACCAAGTTATGCTACCAACTGCATAGAAGATTGGGAAACCAAACTCGACAAAATTATCGATGAGACATTGCAGGCGAACATGACACTCATCTCGGGCATACCGCCGTGGGCGCAGATGTATTTCGATCGCATCGTGGCACGCACCGGCAAAAAAGTGAAAGATGTATTTCCGAATTTTTCCATGTTTGTATATGGCGGTGTAAACTTTGAACCATATCGTGCCAAGCTGTTCGATACCATTGGAAAAAATGTGGACTCTGTTGAGACATACCCGGCATCAGAAGGGTTTCTCGCCTACCAGGACTCGCAGCATGAACCCGGCCTGTTGCTGTTGCTCAACACTGGGATATTTTTTGAATTTATTCCCACGGAAGAATACTTCAACGAGAACCCCGCGCGACTCAGCATCGGCGAGGTGGAGCTCAATAAAAATTATGCACTGGTATTGAACACCAACGCGGGTCTTTGGGGATATTCGATCGGGGACACGGTAAAGTTCGTTTCAAAAAATCCGTATCGCATACTCGTTACCGGACGCATCAAACATTTTATCTCTGCCTTTGGCGAACATGTTATTGGTGAAGAAGTAGAGAAAGCGATGAAATTCACAATCGAAAAATTTCCGGAGGCCGAGCTCGTGGAGTTTACCGTAGCACCGCAGGTAACATCCCAGGAAGGATTGCCTTATCATGAGTGGTTCATTGAGTTTTCCAATCCGCCCGGCGACATCGAGGCATTTTCGCTGGAGCTGGATAAACAAATGCGCAAGCTCAATGTTTATTATGACGACCTGATCACCGGCAGCATTTTAAGAACCCTGGTGATTACGCCGCTTCGCAAAAACAGTTTTATCGATTATATGAAATCACTTGGCAAGCTCGGAGGACAGAACAAAGTCCCGCGCTTGTCGAACGACCGCAAGATTGCCGATCAATTAATTAACTTTATCGAGGTGTTGTCCCGATAGGAACAGCACGCATACACAACCCGTATTCCCTTTCATACTCCTTTGACACAAAAAAAACACATTGCCATATTAGGTTCCACCGGTTCCATTGGCACGCAGGCGCTGGAAGTAATCGCGGCACATCCCGACGTATTTCAGGCCGAAGTCCTCACCGCACATCATAATGCCGCGCTGCTCATCGCGCAGGCCATCCAGTTTAAACCCAACGTTGTCGTCATCGTCAACGAAGAATTCTATCCGCAGGTAAAAGCGGGGCTCGCCGGCGAGGACATAAAAGTATATACCGGCGAAAAAGCATTGGCCGATGTCGTGGAGATGAGCACCATCGATCTCGTGCTCACAGCGCTTGTTGGCTACTCCGGTTTGCGTCCCACCATCAAAGCGATCGAGGCCGGCAAGAACATCGCCCTGGCCAACAAAGAAACACTTGTCGTGGCCGGCGATCTGATAACCAGGCTGGCGCGCGAAAAAGGCGTAAACATCTACCCCGTAGACTCTGAACACTCGGCTATTTTTCAATGTCTGGTGGGGGAGTTTCACAACAAAATCGAGAAGCTCATTCTAACAGCTTCCGGTGGACCATTCCGCGGCAAAACCAAAAGCGAATTAACAGGTGTCACCAAGGCACAAGCTTTAAAACATCCCAACTGGACCATGGGCGCCAAAGTCACCATCGACTCGGCGTCGCTCATGAACAAGGGGCTGGAAGTGATCGAAGCCAAATGGCTCTTCGGTGTGCGTGCCGATCAGATCGAGGTGGTGGTGCATCCGCAATCCATCATTCACTCGCTTATTCAATTCGAAGATGGTTCCGTCAAGGCACAGATGGGCCTGCCCGACATGCGGTTGCCCATTCAGTTTGCCATGAGCTTTCCCGAGCGATTGTCTTCCGATTTTCCGCGATTCAACTTCCTGCAATACCCGTCGCTCACGTTCGAAAAGCCAGATACAGAAACTTTTCGTAATCTTGCACTGGCTTTCGAGGCGCTGGCCCGGGGCGGCAACATGCCGTGCGTGCTCAATGCCGCAAACGAAATAGCGGTAGCGGCCTTTTTGAAAGATCAGGTGGGTTTTCTGCAGATGCCGGAGATTGTGGAACAATGCCTGCTGAAAATGGATTATATAGCGAATCCCTCGTACGAGGATTACGTAAGCACCGATAGGGAAACACGTGTAAGAGCTTTGGAAATGATCCGTTAGCACGCATGTTTCAGTAAAAAAGTTAGAGAATAAAAAAAACGATTAAAGAATACAGATGGATTGGATGACGAGTTTGGCTCAGCTGCTGTTGAGCCTATCTTTCCTGGTGGCCGTTCACGAAATGGGTCACTTATTGGCGGCAAAATATTTCGGCATGCGCGTGGAGCAATTCTCCATTGGTTTCCCGCCTAAACTATGGTCCTTCCGCAAAGGCGAAACAGAATATGCCATCAGCGCTATACCGCTGGGCGGCTACGTAAAAATTTCCGGTATGATCGATGAGTCACTGGACACCGAAACCATGAAGCAGGAACCGCAGCCGTGGGAGTTCCGCTCCAAGCCGGCATGGCAACGCCTCATTGTTATGCTCGGGGGTATCTTTGTCAACGTCATCGTGGGTATACTAATTTTTATTGGTCTCACATTCGCCTTTGGCGAAACATACCTGCTCAACGACGAGATCAACAAACTTGGCGGTATCAGCGTCGGTGCCGTAGGGGAAGAGCTCGGACTGAAGACCGGCGATAAGATCGTGAAAATAAACGGTCACGAGTTTACATACTTCGACGACATCATCAAGCCACAAGCGCTGCTTGCCAACGAAGCCTACTACACCGTAGATCGCGATGGACAATTGATAGATATAAAAATTCCGGCAAATTTTATCGAGCAGTTTAATAAAAAAGGCAACGCCGAGAACTTTATCAGCATACGCATTCCGCCTCGTATTGGCAGAGTGGCTGAAGATTCACTCGCCGGCAAGGTAGGACTGAAGCCCGGCGATGTGTTCACTTCCCTAAATGGAACGCCTGTTCAATACCTGGATCAGTTGCAGTCGATCGTAAAAAAAGGTGGCGACTCCATTGCCTTCACCGTATTGCGCGACGGCAAAACGTTGTCTTTCAAAGAAAGCTTCAGAAATAGAACATCCATCGGCTTCAATGGCCAGGCACCCGAAGGCTACTTTGCAAAAGCCGAAGTAAAAATTGATTATGGATTTTTGGAGTCCATTCCAAAAGGGACAAGCCGCGCCTTCCAGACGTTGAAAACACAAGTCACAGCATTGGGCAAGGTTGCCACAGGCCAGTTGTCCGTTCAAAAATCACTCTCTGGTCCAATTGGTATTATGCAGGCTTATGGTCCCACGTGGGATTGGGAACGCTTCTGGTCACTTACCGGTGTGTTGTCCCTCGTGCTGGCGTTCATGAACCTGCTGCCCATTCCCGCCCTCGATGGAGGACATGTCATGTTCCTCACCTACGAGATCGTGTCCCGCAGAAAACCTTCCGATAAATTTTTGGAAAACGCACAGAAAGTAGGCATGGTACTGTTGCTGACCCTGATGGTATTCATTTTTGCTAACGATATTATCAAATTGTTTCAGCAGGCGTAGTCCAATATAAAATAACAGGAGAGAGGCTGCCCCTAAAAGGGTGGTCTCTTTTTTTTATCAATTTATACGGCGTCAGGCTTTTGTTGGGCATGTCCCTCCTGCGTCGGGCCGCGCTTTCACTACTCGCCAGCCTGCGCACAAATCCACGGCGGGCTCAAACAGGCCGTTCAATCGCTCATGCAGCCTGGCTGTAGTGATGATCGTCCTGTTCCTGGAGGCATGAAAAGTACATTCGGTTTACGATTCTCAGCGTACAATGCAACGAGGCTCCTTCCGTTTCATCTGTAGAGACTCTGGTTCAGTTATAATCTGACAATTGAAATGAGATTGGACAACGCATGGAATTGCCCTGAACGTGAATTGACAACAACTAGAATAAAATAATAAATGTAGAACCCTTGTCCACTTCGCTTTCCACGCGGATCGTGCCACCCATGGCTTCGATCTGGGTTTTGGTGAGGAAGAGGCCTACGCCGCGGGCTTCTTTGTTTTCGTGGAATGTTTTGTGCAGGCCGAATAATTTTTCCCCGAAGCGCTCCATGTCAATGCCGAGACCGTTGTCCGTTACGCGCAGTTCAATCTGGTTGTCCACTTCGCGCGTGGCAATGTGCAGTACCAGTTGCCGGTTCGGCGAGCGGTATTTTACAGTGTTGCTTAATAAGTTTTGAAAGATACTCTCCAGGTATGTCTTGGAGTACGTTAACTTTGGTGCGCTGTTAAAATCGTATGTAACATTGGCCGCGCATTGAATCAGCTCACCTTCCAGCGATTGAATTACCTTGTCGAGTACATCTTTAAACCGGATGTCCACTTTTTCAATTTCGCTTTCCTTGCTTACCTTCAGCGTCTCCATCAATTCGTTCATCGTCTCGCCCAGGTTGTTGGATACATTCCGGATCTTCTCGAAGATCAGCTTGTAGTCATCAATAGTGCTTTTGTCGTTTATGAAATTGATCAGTGCTTTAATGTTTCCTACCGGCGAGCGCAGGTTGTGTGATATAATGTGCGCGAACTCATCAAGCTGGCGATTCTGTTCCTGCAACCGCACGGCGATGGTCTCCAGGTTCTGTTTGGACAGGATAAGCTCTTCTTCCGATTTTTTACGTTCCGTAATATCAATGGCCGATGCGTAGATCAGCTGGTTGCTCAGGTCGGAGGCAGATCCCCATAAGAGCCAGCGATACGAACCGTCTTTGCAGCGATAGCGATTTTCGAATGTTAAAAGATTGTAGCCATCGGTAACATGCTTCACAGCTTTTTGCGTGGCTTCCAAATCATCGGGGTGAATGAATTCGGTAATCAATTTTCCGCGCATGTCTTCTTCCTTCCAGCCCAGCAACTCTGTCCAGGCCGGGTTGAGTTTCTTGAAGGTGCCATCAAAGCCAACAATGGTACTCAGGTTTACCGTGTTGTTAAAGAGTCTGTAATTTTCTTCTGCTACTTTTTGAATTTCAACTTCAGCTCTTTTTTGCGCCGATACGTCGGTTACAACGCCTTCAATAAAGAGG
>JAESFU010000793.1_pt1 | contig 11203 bp, 11 predicted proteins | sample 9269461 | NCBI WGS metagenome assembly JAESFU01 (sample SAMN14502556, study PRJNA617107) | algae metagenome | isolation source: Stenomitos rutilans HA7619-LM2 and co-occurring heterotrophs from cave walls | place: USA: Waikapalae cave, Hawaii | collected 2009-07-28
CGGTCTATCTCGCCTCTGACCTGTCGGCCTTCATGACCGGCCAGGCGATTGCGATCGACGGCGGATACAGTGCACGATGATGAAAAGCAGGATGGGGAAGCGCGCGTGAGTGGATCACTGAAAGGCCGCAAGGCCTATGTCACCGGGGGATCGAGCGGGATCGGAGCGGCGATCGTCGAAGCGCTCGCGGCGGAAGGCGCCAGCGTTGCCATCGGCGCCTCGCGGCATTCCGAACAGGCCAAAGCCGCCGCGCAGAAACTTGCAAACAGCGATCGCAAGGCGATTGTCGTTCAAGCCAATCTTGCCGACCCTAAACAGATCGATCGCGCTGCCAAGGAAGTGATCGACGGCTTGGGCGGGCTTGATATTTTCGTCCATTCGGCCGGCATCGACGTGACCAAGACGGCACCGACGCATGAGACGACGGATGAGACCTGGGATCAGATGATGGCCATTCACTTGAATGCCGCGTTTCATCTTTCCAAGCGCCTGATCCCGGCACTCCTCAAGGGCACCAATCCTTCGGTGACATTTATCGGCTCCGTCGCCGGCATGGTCGCTTGGGAAGGCGACGTCGCCTATAATGTCGCCAAGGCTGGCCTTCACCATCTCGCGCGCTGCATCGCCGCCGATTATGCGAAGCAGGGATTGCGCGCCAATGTCATCGCACCCGGTGTCATCGATACGCCGCTCACCCGCAATTACGCATCAGGCATGGAAGGCGGCGAGGCCGCGGGTTTGAAAGTTTTGGCAGGTCTGCATCCGATCGGGCGCTATGCCAAGCCGGAAGAGATCGCCGGCGCGACCGTGTTTCTCTCCTCTGACAAAGCTACCTTCATCACCGGCGCTGTATTGCCGGTTGATGGCGGCCTGACGATGATCTGATGGCTAAGAAAAAGATCAAAGCCGCCGTTTGCGACACGCCCGGCGAAGGCGATGTGCTTCATTTGCGCGATGTGATCGTCGACGACCCGCATGAAATGGAAGTGCGCGTCAAGCTGATCACCACCGGCATCTGCCGGAGCGACATTCATTATTTGCGCGGCGTCTGGGTTCATCCGAAGCCCGTGATCCTTGGTCACGAGGCTTGCGGCATCATCGAATCCGTCGGACCTGGCGTGCCCAAATCGCGCATCGGCGAAAAGGTCGTGCTCACTTTCACGCCGTCGTGCGGCCATTGCAAATTCTGCGTCACCGGCCGCAGCGTGTTGTGCGAGGAAGTCGCGCGCTCCGCCGCCGCCGGCACCATGTGGGACAATACCACGCGCTTCTTCGCCGAGGACGGATCGCCGATCCATCATTTGAGCCTCGTTTCTTCGTTCTGCGAATACACCGTCGTTCCACATAATGGCGCGATCCGCGTCGATGATGAAACCTCGCCGGAACAGGCTTGTCTCCTCGGCTGCGGCGCCATGGCGGGTATTGGTGCGGCCCTCAATACTGCGCAAGTACGTCCGGGCGATTCGGTTGCGGTTTTCGGTTGCGGCGGTGTTGGCTTGAGCGTCGTGCAGGGCGCAAAGCTTTGCAACGCACTGCCTTTGATCGCTGTCGATGTGCGCGCCGAAAAGGAAGCCGAAGCGCGTCAGTTCGGCGCCACGCATTTCGTCAATGCGTCGCGCGTCGATCCGGTCCAGGCGGTGCGCGAAATCACCAATGGCGGCGCCGACTTCACCTTCGAAGCGACCGGCCAGACCGAGATCGCCGAACAATGCTACAAGGCGACGTGCCGCGCGGGAACGACCGTTCTCATCGGCCAGCCGACCGAGAATGCCATGGCCGGCTTCCCGCCTTACTGGATCGCACAGGACGAGAATCGCGTTATCGGTTCGAGCTATGGCTCGACGCGGCCGATGATCGATTTTCCCAAAGCCTTGCGGCTCGTGAAGCACGGTCTCCTCGATCTTGAATCGCTGGTTTCCGAGGTCTGGCCCTTCTCGCGAATCAATGAGGCGATCGCGCTGGTCGAAACGGGAAGCGTCAATCGGATGGTCTTGCGCTTCGATGAAGCTGCTTAAACTTTAGTGCCTAGGTCAATCGCTGCACTATATCAGAAACGCAGCAAGCAAGGAGGAACGTCATGAGGAAGAGAAATGAAATCGATCGCCGGAAATTCCTGATCGGCACGGCGGCGTTGGCGAGCGCGTCGGTCGCGGCGCCGGCCATACTGCGCGCCGCCGACAAGGAGCTGCGCATTCTGACCTGGGAAGGCTATGCCGAGCCGGAATGGCTCGATCCCTTCAAGCAGGCGACCGGTGCCACAGTGAACATCGTCTATTCGGGATCAGCCGACGAAATGTTCGCCAAGATGCAAGGCTCGCAAGGTGCCGACTTCGATCTCGTCTCCTTCGATACTTCGCTCTTCCCGCGCTACGTTGATGCCAAGCTCATCCAGCCCTTCGACATGAGCAAGATTGCCAACGTCGCGGCCATCAAACAGGGCGACCAGCAATTCGGCATCCCCTTTGCCTGGGGTTCTCTGCCGCTCGTCTATGATGCGACCGAATTCCCCACCGCGCCTGAATCCTGGGAAGTCATGTGGGATCCGAAATATGCCCAGCAGATGCTGTGGCAGGATGATGCCAACAACTCGATCACGCTCGGTGCGCTCATCGTCGGCGTTGCCAATCCCTATAAGCTCACCGACGAAGACTTCGAGAAGGTCAAAGCCAAGCTCATCGAGCAGAAGAAACTGCTACTGAGCTATTACGCCGGCTTTGACGACGGCGTGAATCTCTTCGCCCAGAATGGCATCAAGCTCATGTACTCGATGGGCGAGCCGCAGGTCCCCGCGCTCAAGAAGAAGGGCATCAATGCCGCGCTCACCATTCCGAAGGAGCGCGCGGTCGGCTGGCTCGATTGCTGGGAATTGAGCGCCGGCGTCAAGGATAAGGACCTCGCGCATGCGTGGATCAATGCCTGCCTCGAAAAGTCGACCGGCAAGGTGCTGACCGAAAAACTTGGCTATGGCAACACCACCAATCTCGAAGTCAACAAGGCCGCGGGCCTCACCTATGGCGACCGCCTGTCCTGGCTCGAGACCGCCGAGAACTACGAAAAGCGTGTCGCCACCTGGAATGAAATCAAGGCGGCCTGACGCCTCAGCCATATCAGCAATCGGGGCCGGGAAATGAACGCCCGGCCCAAAGCCCGGCATCGCGCCGGTGAGGAATCCTTATGCCACTTGCCACCGTCTCGCCCCAGCTCAAGAGCCAGCCGCCGCGTCTCAAGATCACCAGCATAGACTGCCATGTCCTGTTGGCGCCCGATTATGATGCGAGCTTCACGTCCTCCGCGCAGGATAGTCTTGTCGTTGTGATCCACACTGATGGCGGCGTCTCGGGCGTCGGCGAGTGCGATGCCAATCCCTGGATGGCCAAGGCCTGCATCGAGGCACCCGGTACCCATACGATGGGCCTCTCGATCAAGGACATGCTGATCGGCGCCGATCCTTTCGAGATCGGCGATCTCTGGCGCCGCATCTATCTCGGCACGGCCATGAACGGGCGCCGCGGCATGGTGATCCACGCTCTGAGTGCCGTTGAAATGGCGTTGTGGGATCTGTGCGGCAAGGCGGTTGGCGCGCCGGTGCATGAACTTCTTGGCGGCGCGACCCGCAAATCGATCACGCCTTACGCATCGCTCCAGCCGGCCGGCCATCGCTTCGAAGAATATCGCGACGCATTATGTGCATCCGCCGAGCGCGCCAAGTCCTTGGGCTTCACGGCGATGAAGACCGAAGTGACGATGAACGGGCCTTATGCCCATGGCGGCATGCGCGAGAGCTACGATCGCCACACCGAAGTTCTCGCCGCCGTGCGCAAGACGATCGGTCCCGACATCACCTTGATGGTCGATGTCCAGTATCTGTGGGAAGACGCCGCGACTTGTCTGTCGGTGATCAAGGACTGGGCGGAGTTCAAGCCCTATTTCCTTGAGACGCCCTTGTGGTCCGACAATGTGCACGAGATGGCAAAGCTTGCCGAAGCCGCGCCCATGAAGATTGCCTTTGGCGAATGGCTGGCGACCCGCTTCGAATTCGAAGAACTCATGGACATTGGCAAAGTGCACGTCGCGCAGCCGGATGTCGGCCGCGTCGGCGGCATTGGCGAAGCCATGATCGTGTGCGACATGGCGAAAGAGCGCGGACTCACCATCGTTCCGCATTGCTGGAAGACCGGCATTTCCATATCGGGAACAGCGCATCTCGCTTTCGTCACCAATCACTGCGCCTTCATCGAATATCTCCCTCCGCAGCTTTGCCATGAGCGGCTGCGTCGCGAACTCGCCCAGGAGGAACTGGTGCTGAACAAGGATGGCACCATTCCCTTGCCGACCAAGCCGGGGCTTGGCGTTGAGGTCGATTGGGATATTGTCAGGCGCTACAAGGTGGCGTGAACGGACTTTAGGCATGGCTCTTGAGCTGAAAGAGGTCAGCAAGCGCTACGGCGCAACCGTGGTGCTGCATCCCTTGTCGCTCGAGGTCGCCAATGGTGAGTTCCTGACGCTGCTTGGTCCGTCGGGTTCGGGAAAGACTACGGTCTTGCGCCTGATCGGCGGCTTCACTGCTACATCCGGCGGTAGCATCATCTTCGACGGCGGCGACATCACCGCCATGCCCGCCAATCGCCGGCCTTTCAATACGGTCTTCCAGGATTATGCGCTGTTTCCGCATATGACGGTTGCGCAGAATGCCGGTTATGGGCCTTTGGTCCAGCACCGCGATGGACCCGCCGCACGCAAGCTCGTCGATGAGACTTTGGAGATCGTTGGACTTTCCGCCTTGCGCGATCGCTATCCCTCGCAATTATCGGGCGGCCAGAAGCAGCGCGTCGCGCTTGCCCGCGCTATCGTCTGCGAACCGAAGCTGATCCTGCTTGATGAGCCGCTTGCCGCCTTGGATGCAAGTCTCAGGCGCCAGATGCAGGTATTCTTGAAGCAAATACAAAGACGCATCGAAACGACCTTCGTCTTCGTCACCCATGACCAGGACGAAGCCATCACCATGTCGGATCGCATCGTTGTCATGAGCCAGGGCCGCATCGAACAGGTGGGAACTCCCAAGGACCTCTATTACCGCCCACAGACGCGCTTCGTCGCCGGCTTCTTCGGCGACAATAATCTGATCGATGGCGTGGTCTCCGCTTCCGGCGATCGCGTCGAGACCAGGCTTGGAAATCTCCCGCTGGCAAGGCGGGCTGATGCCGGAAGCAAGGTGCTGGTAGGAGTAAGGCCCGAGGCTATGAAACTCGGCCAAGGGGCAATCTCCATTCCTGCCGATGTTGAGGAGGTGATGTTCGGCGGCGCCTTGACACGGATCCTTCTTCGCGCCGCAGCGGCGCCTGAAACAAAATTCGATGTCAGGCTTGCCGGCGACGGGCGCGGCCAGTCGCCGATGGCAGGCGACCGCGTCAGTCTTACTTTCGATCCGGCCGATGCCGTGATCGTTGCCGATTGAAGCGCGATGTCAGGCCGCCTCTCCAGATGGCTGATCTTCGCGGGCGTCGCCGCCATACCGGTCCTTCTCGTCGTCGCCCCCATTGGCGCCTTTCTGACGATCTCGATCTTCCGTGCCGAAAAGCACATCATGAATTACACGCCGACCACCGAGAACTATGTCGAGTTCTTCGGTAACTGGACCTATTTCGGCACCTATCTCGGAACAATCCTCCTGTGCATTCAGGTGATGGTGCTTTCGATCCTCATCGGCTACCCGATCGCCTGGTTCATCTGGCGCCAGAAAGGCAGCCGCCGCTATTTCCTTTTGCTGCTGGCGGTAGTGCCTCTTTTCATGAGCTATATCGTCAAGCTTTATACGTTGCGATCGATGCTCGGTTTGAATGGTCTCATCAGCCAGATGTTGATCGGCATCGGCATTCTCGAAAAGCCGAGCCAGATTTTCCTTTTCAATCAGCGCGCCGTCTTGATCACCATGGCGGTGATCTACATGCCCTTCGTGATCCTTCCTATATTCTTGGCGCTCGAACGCATTCCGCGCTCGCTTCTGCAAGCCTCACTCGACCTCGGCGCCAGTGGCTGGGATACGTTCCGCCGTATCGTGCTGCCCTTGTCGCTTCCGGGCACCATCGCGGGCGCACTTTTCACCTTCGTACTGGCGCTTGGTGATTTCATCACGCCGCAAATGGTGGGCGGCACCACCGGCTTCACCATCGGCCGTGTCATCTTTTCACAGTTCGGGCTTGCCTATAACTGGCCATTCGGCGCAGCCATGGCGGCGGTTCTCTTCGCAACGGCGCTCCTCGGCATCGTTCTCGCCGGCATTGCCATGAGCCGGCAGAAGGTTTGACGATGCGCAGCACCGGGGAGCGCATCACTGAATTTGCTGCCGGTATGCTGACGGCCATTGTCTTCATCATTCTCTATGCGCCGTTGATCATTGGCGTGCTTTTCTCCGTCGTCCAGATCAGGCAGGGCCAAATCCTCTGGGAAACGTTCAGCGTCAGCCCCTATGTGACCTTGTGGTCGAATGAGAGCGTATTGTCGGCTCTGTCGAACACCGCGATCGTCGCCTTGGCCTCGGTGGTGGTTGCTTCCATACTCGCCGTGTTGCTGGCGCTTTATACCGAATGGGAAGACGCGATCGGCCGCCGCTTCATCGAACTTGTCATCTATTTGCCTTTCCTCTTGCCGCCTATCGTAACTGGCCTCGCTCTATTGGTTTCATCAGCGCAGCTTGGAATCAATCGCGGTCTCCTCACAATCGTCGTTGGTCACACGGTTTTCGTCCTCGCTGTCGCCTACCGCCTTGTGCTGACGCGCCTGCAGTCGCTTCCCAAATCGCTCGTTGAGGCTTCCTTCGATCTCGGCGCCGGGCGCTGGCAGACCTTGCGCTATGTCTTGCTACCGCATCTGGCATCCGCGGTGATGACCGGCGCCGTATTGGCATTGACCTTGTCTTTCGATGAAACACTGATCACCACTTTCGTGGCCGGCGATCAGATGACGTTGCCCTTGCGGCTGTGGGCGATGATGCGCGTCGGCTTTACACCCGAGATCAATGCCCTTGTCACATTGGTGTTGTTGGTGTCGATCGCCTTTGCATTGATTGCCGCCTGGCGTTTAAAGCCCAAGGGCGAATTCGAGGAGGATTAGAAATGAGCGAGGATCGTCAATATCGTCTCGCGGGTCGCGTCGCCGTCGTTACCGGCGGTGCGCAAGGTATAGGCTTTGGCATAGCCGAGCGCTTGGCCGAGGAAGGCGCGTCCGTCGTCATCGCCGACATCAAGACAGCCGAAGCGGAGGCCGCGGCACGCCGCCTGAAGGAAAGAGGTGCCAAGGCCGAAGCGCTGCGTGTCGATATTGGCGATGAGGCTTCGGTGCGCGATCTGGCTGCCAAGGTCGAGGCGCGTCACGGCCGCTGCGAGATTCTCGTCAACAATGCCGCGATCGGCGTCGACACACATATCGAGACGATGACGGCGGAGGCCTATCACCGGGTCATCAGGATCAATCAGGATGGCGCAGTGTTCATGTGTATGGCCTTCGTGCCGCTCATCAAGAAAGCTCCCGCGGGCAAGCGCATCCTCAACATTGCCTCGATCCAGGGTTTGCGCGGTTGGCCTAATCAAATCGCCTATGCCACCGCCAAGGGCGCAATCGTCAATTTCACCCGCGCGCTCGCCGCCGATCTTGCCCCTTATCAAATCATGGTCAATGCCTTGGCGCCCGGCTTTGTCGATACGCCCATGTCGATCCTGGCCGACGGGTCGCATGAATATGATTCCGATTGGTTTCGCGACATCTATGTGAAATACGGCCGCATCCCCTTGCGCCGCTTCGCCAAACCGGCCGATATGGCAGGCCCTGCCTTCTTCCTGTGCTCGGATGATTCCTGTTACGTGACGGGACAGATCATGCTGGTCGATGGCGGCGCATCGGCAACTTTCTAGGAACAGGTTTCGTGCATGGCTCTCGATTTCGTTGGTATCCGCTCGATCGCCGCAATTCCCTTGATGGGCGAAAGCCCGAAGGGCGGCTGGTCGGCGGAAATCAAGCCGGATGATTCCGTCCACACATTGATCGCCGTTCATACCGATGCGGGCATTACCGGGCTCGGCAGCGTATTTACCAATGGCGGCTTGGTCGAAGCCGCGCTGAAAGTTCTGGAACCGCTTTATGCCGGCGAAAACGCGCTGGAACCCGAGCGTGTCTCGGAAAAGCTGCACCAGAACACCTTCTGGATGGGCCGTGGCGGAACTCTCACCCATACGATCAGCGGCATCGACATTGCGCTGTGGGATATTCTCGGCAAGGCATTGGACCAGCCGGTTGGCCGTCTCCTCGGTGGCACCTATCGCAAGCGCGCCAAGCCCTATTGCTCGTTGTTGATGGACGAGCCGGAACCATTGGCCGAAACCATTGCGGGCTATCGCGACCAGGGGTTTCGTGCCTTCAAAATCGGTTGGGGTCCGTTTGGCCGCCGTGGCAACGGAAAGCTCGACGAAGCGATCGTGCGCGCCGCGCGCGAAGCGATCGGCGAGGACAGTCAGCTCTTCGTCGATGCCGGGGCGAGCGATGCCTATTGGCCAAATGGGTTGCGCTGGGCGATTAATACCGCGCTGATGCTTGCCGATTATGGCGTCGGCTGGTTCGAGGAAGCATTGCGCCCCGACGCGATCGATGATTTCTGCGAATTGCGTCGCCAAAGCCCGGTGCCGATTGCCGGCGGCGAAGTGTTGACTCGCCGCCAGAGCTTCACGTCTTGGCTCACCCGCGGCGCGCTCGATATCGTTCAGCCCGATGCGACCAAGGTCGGTGGCATTTCCGAACAACGTCGCATTGCCTGGCTTGCCGATGAATTCGGCGTCAAATATGTCGGCCACGGCTGGAATACCGCGCTTGGCGTTGCGGCCGATCTTCAGTTGGCCGCCGCCTTGCCGCATGTCGATCTCGTCGAATTCATCGGCGGCAGCGCCTATGTCGATGGACTTCTGACCGCGCCGTTCACGCTTGATGGCGAAGGCTATATCGAAATCCCATCGGGCCCCGGCCTTGGCGTGCATGTCGATCCGTCCAAGGTCTCGCGCTATTCGCCCAATGCTTCCGCCTTGATCCTGTCATGAGCGATGCCGTCCACATCGAGACGGCCTTTGCGCGCGGCACCGTCTATCCGACGGCCGCCCTTTTCACCGACATCGAATTCAAGTTGCCCTCAGGCCGTTGGGTGCAACCCATGGCGACCGCGCCCTGGGGCGAAGTCCTCGATCCCGCCATTCCCGGTCATCTGCGTCGCTTGGGCGGTGAGTTCTTCTGCCTGCCTTTCGGCGGCGGCGGCACCGTACGCGATCCTGTCGCCGGCTGGGAAAGTCTCACGACGGCGCCGGTCAACGAACCGATGCATGGACCGGCCGCCAATCAAGATTGGGCCATCGTCGAAAAGAATTCGCACAGCGTTAGGTTGAGCCTCGAATTGCCCGACGACGATGTCCTAAGCCGGCTCGAGCGCTGCATCGCGTTGGGAACCGACCGGCCTTTCGCCCGCTCCACCGTCACACTCGAAACCCGCAACAACGGTCGCATACCGGTCGCCTTTCACCCGATCCTGCGCCTGCCCGAAAATCTGTCGCGCCTCGAGCTTTCTGCCGATTTTGCCCAGGGCTTCACCTATCCTGCCCTTATCGAGCCCGATCGCATGGCTTGCGAACCCGGCCAGACATTCGCGGAGCTGCGGCATGTGCCGAAACGTCGCGGCGGCTCGTTCGATCTCAGCCGTCTGCCCTTGGGCCAAAGGGTCGATGATGTCGTTCTCCTGGCCGGCATGAAAGGCTCAATACGCGGGACTTTTCTTGACGATGGCTATGCGTTGACCGTCGATTGGCCACGCCATCTTCTCCCCCATTGTCTCGTCTGGATCCATGACCGCGGTATCGATGTTCCGCCCTGGAATGGCTCCTACCGCGGTATTGGCATCGAGCCCTTGGCGGCCGCCTTTGATGCCCCTTGGGCCGTGTCGCTGGGCGAAAATCCACTGACCAGGGCGGGCTTCCCCACCGCATTGACGGTTTCCAGAGGCAAGCCCATCGAGCTTTTCTGCGACTTGTCGGTCGCTGCACTGTGACGATGTCACGCCAACCATGCATTTCCCGTCTGGAATCAGCCGTGTCAGTTGGCTAGACTTATTCCAACTAGCCGGATCGGACCGGCTGGATGACCAAGTATGACGTGGAGCGAAGTCTATGCGGTATGAAGCACCGGGTTCGGTGAAGGAAGCGAGTGCCTTGCTCGCTAAGGAGCGCGGCGCAAGCTTCGTCCTGGCCGGGGGAACGGATTTGTTGGTGCGCATGAAGGGTGGGTTCATCGAGCCAGACCTCGTCGTCGACATCAAGCGCATCAAGCCGATGAGCGAAGTCAGGAAGTCGGCTTCTGGTTTCGAGATTGGTGCTGCGGTGCCGTGCTGCAAGCTCGGCGAAAATTCAGCGCTGAGGAAAGCCTGGCCTGGCGTCGTCGAGGCCGCCAATCTCATCGGCTCGAAGCAGGTTCAGGGCCGCTGCACAATCGTTGGCAATCTCTGCAATGCTTCTCCCGCAGCCGACAGCGTGCCGGCGATGGTCGCCGCCGGTGCCAAGGCCATAATCGAAGGTCCGAAGAAGAAGCGCACCATTCCTGTCGAGCAGGTTACCGTCGGTCCGGGCCGGACATCGCTTGCCAAGGGCGAGATCATCACAGCGATCCAGCTCCCCAAGCGAGGCCCCCGCAGTGCCGATGCCTATCTGCGCTTCATTCCGCGCACCGAAATGGACATCGCCGTTGTCAGTGCTGGCGTCAGTCTGACGCTCGATGCCAAGGGTGTCGTCACCGCCGCGCGCGTATCGCTCGGCGCTGTCGCACCGACCGTGCTTCTCGTCGATGCCGCCGCCAAGGCGATCATCGGCACCAAGCTCGACGACAAGGCGCTCGAAAAACTTGCTGCCGCCTGTTCCGCCGCTTGCCGGCCGATCGACGACAAGCGCGGCACTATCGAATTCAGACAGAAGGTTGCCGGCGTTCTCGCCCGCCGCGCTGCCAAAATCGCGTATCAGCGCGCAGGAGGTAAGTAATGTCGGGCGTCCACGTATCAACCACGATCAATGGCGATCAGGTCGACTTCGTTTGCCCGGCCGATGAGACATTGCTCGACTCGCTGCGCAATCGCTTAGGGTTAACCGGCGCCAAGGAAGGCTGCGGCACCGGCGACTGCGGCGCTTGC
>JAESFU010000794.1_pt1 | contig 11192 bp, 10 predicted proteins | sample 9269461 | NCBI WGS metagenome assembly JAESFU01 (sample SAMN14502556, study PRJNA617107) | algae metagenome | isolation source: Stenomitos rutilans HA7619-LM2 and co-occurring heterotrophs from cave walls | place: USA: Waikapalae cave, Hawaii | collected 2009-07-28
GCCGCCGGATCCAATCATTAAGTCTGACGTCGGATGGTGAGTGTCCTCCACGAGCCAACTTAAGCCACCCTCTGTGGACGCCCGTGCCAGTGAGAAGAGGCAGCTTGCGATCTCTTTTGAACGTAAATCCCATTGTTCATCGCCGGTATGCAATGCGAGTTCAAGACTGACTTCGCCGAGGCCGCTCAATCCGTGACATTGGCTTAGGTTCGAATGACGTATTTGTTCAGATATTGAACCAGCAGCCCTTGCGGCAATGTCCAGATAATCGGGGTTCCGGGTGACTTCATGTAGCTTCAGAAAGCAGAGTGCTATGCCAGGTCCTCCATGGCACCACCATCGCCAGGTCTCCTCGTCACCGACTTTTGTCGGCCAGCTGAGCTGCCTGCAACTACTCTTAGGATCATCAGCATTTCGAAGCAGGAAGTCAGCACCGGCAATTGCGGCTCTGAGCGCGTTGGGGTCGTTTGTGAGGGCAGAGCATGCAGCCAGAAAGTACACGATGCCAGCCGTTCCATGCGCGAAGCCCAGATAGCGACCTCCGCTCATGCCCACGACCCCTTCAGGCAGGGTCCAGCCTCCGTCAGCATCCTGTGAGTTGATGAGAAACCGGGCACAGCGGCCAGATGCCTTTAGCAAGCCTTTGTCTTGAACGACCTGTCCGCAAATAAGTGCAGCCGTTCCTTGTCCTGCCGCTCCATGGGTGAGATCGGGCCAATCCAATGGGCCATTTAGGGCTTCATTAAAGTACCGATCTAAGAAACGATCGCGTGCAATCAATCCGGCAGATATAGCTTCAGCAATCGCAACAGCGATGCCCGCTTCACCAAAGTGAAGCCCTGGCATTTGAGAATCAGGTGTAGTCGCCTGTTCAAGCAGCCAATTGACCGCGACTTGGGCTTTGCTCGCTAGATCGCTTTCGCGAATACCAGCCTGCGCAAATCGAGCAAGCATATAGAGGATGCCGGCGACACCGCGATGTGCGCTACGGTGCAGTGCGAAACTTCCGCGAGAATCTGCTTTATCATGTGCGCCGCTTTTTGGTGATAGCCAAAGGCCCGTATGGTCGTCGACGAGCGTGTGATCGAGCAGTCCCAAAAGCATTTTCGGAAGTGCATCAACGATCTTCGCCTTTAGCTCACCGATTGGCTGTTTCCAGCGTGGAGGGGCATCGGACGTGTCCCCGCCTGTGTGAACCGAAGCATGTACCGTTTCCAGCCACTCTTGAATCCCCGAAATACCCGGCCTGCGTCCGGGATCTGAAGACAAACAACTTGCGACCAGTGAGGCGAGAGGAGCAGGGACGCCTCCTAGTGCCTCGATTTGCGCAACGCGTCCGGCTTCTTCAGCAAATAGGACACGACGGGGATCAATGCCGGTCAGCACCCAGACCATGATTGCGCCAATTGAGTAAACGTCCTGAGAAAAATCCGGCGTGAGCCCCTGTTCTTGCTCGGGCGACATAAATCCCGCAGTGCCTTGAGTATAGGGTCGTTCCCCACTCGCGCGCGTGTAAGCGAGCTCTAGATCGAGCAAGGTCACCGTATCATCCGTACTCACGCGAATATTAGTGGGAGCCAAGTCGCGATGCACGAACCCGCACGCATGTAGTGATCCAACTGCGTCAACGAGCCGAGAGAGAATAGTGAGCAACCGTAGTTGCTGGTGACGTTCAAGCGCCCCGAAAGGTCGGTCGAACTGTGCGCCAACATCAGTCCCATCGACATGCGAGAGCACTAGATATCCATTCCCTTCAACCTCAAAATAGGCTTCGGCGACTGGGACGGCTGCCTTTCCCGCCACGGTGCGATGGATCGATAGCTGGTGCCGAAGTCTATCGCGAGCGTCGCGCCCCCAACGATCGGACATGCAATGCGCTCGGCCCTCTTTGATGATCTTAGTTGCGATGGAGGATGGATCCCGCATGTCGAGTGCCAGGAACACGGAGCCCGTTGGATCCGATTTCAGTACATCTACCAACAAGAAACCAGGCCCAAACAGTTTTCCGACACCCGTTGACGGCTCCGACTTGTGATGCTGCACAAAATCGCGAAAGGGAAAGCGAACGCCGGGCGGCATAGCAAATGGGACTTCGCGGTCGTCTCGCCGACATCCACCGGTTCGATTCGACAGAACGCTATAATAATGCCCCAGGCGATCACGTTTATTTCGAGATCGAAAAGTGCCATATCGCGTATAAACTACACTTCCCAGTCGGAGGTCGGTAGCTATAGCTGGTCCGAAGAAGCGGCTTGTCTGTTCGGTTAGGAGCTTTGCCAGCTTTCTACATTGCGAGTCCGAATTGGGGTATATCGTAATAAACTTGCCGATCTGTGTCGGCCCAAGTGACCCCTCGTTCAGCTGAAGGAGAACGTGCTCTTCTGCTGCGAGTTTGAAAGGTGTCCCGTGGTCTCGCAATATCGGAACAACCAGGTCGAGCAGACGGCCTGCGATGATAGGAACTGTCGTTATATGAAGTTTCCACCCTTGCCGCCGGTTGCTGCGGCCAATGCTTGCCCAGCGGCCAGAAACGTGGACCTCTAATCCGGCTGCGCGCACCTGTTCGTGATAAGTCGATGAGCCCATATCGGTGCGCTCGATATACCTGACGGCCTCCATCACCAGTCGCAAATCATAACAGAAACTGCGAGGGAATTAGCGCGAGCGCCTCATCGGCCGGAACAACCGTCTCCCGCTGCGTTCGGGGCGCCCGATGTTTGTGTCTTCGGACTCAAGCTTCGTGTAAGTGCATCCTGACTCGTCGCAGGTGAAATTGCATGTATCTAGGCAGGTATAGTCGCATTGTGTTGTCGGCACGCCCGCCAAGCCGGCAATCACGTCCTCCGGGCTCAGTTCTAGAATCCTCGCCTTCTCGTGACGTTCGAGATAGTCAATTTTAGCTAAAGTGTCTTCTGGTTTGAACACCAGCCCGTGGAAAAACGCCGGATCATTCTTGGCTTGTTCAATGAGCCGTTCTAGTGCCTCGCGCTTGATTGCCATCTCGCAATTCCCCGATCGACCAGCCGTACCTGCTAACTACCATAACTCCATGTGAACGGGTGATAAACCGAAGATTTCAAGATTCCAAAGTTGCGTTGCGGGTTAGTCTATCCGTCAAAGTGGGGTAACGGTTATCGCAACTGGTGGCATTAGTTGTAAAATGCCACCAGTCACGATTTCTGCGGCGCGCCATCAACGATGTAAAGGGCCTTTGCCTGCGTTCCTCGTAGCAAATCACGCCGCGCGGAACACAGTAAGACTCGTGATTCACATACGTGAAAGGACCGAGAGGAGTGTGACGGCACAATGCCAAATTCAAGAGCCTCGATCCCAGATGTCCGCTTTTGACCCATAGCGGACATCGACCGTGCGCGCACTGCACAGTCCGCTTCATTTGATCTATATTCCGCGCTTTCTTGCATCTAACACAAATTCACACAAAGCCTGCTGTTGCGAGTGCGATTTGGTCGCGCGATCTGCCGGTGTTGGTCCAGAATCGGCAGGCCTTTCAACTATAATCGCACAAGACAGCAGCCCGGTTTGCGTCTGCCGTCGAGATACTGGTCGACCACCTGCTGGAACCGGACGCGACCGAAGCTCGGAAAATGGCCGCCATGAACGACGCTCAACGGCATGTCACGCAGGCGCAGCATGGTATCAACATAGTCGGCGGTATTGGAATGATAGGTATCGTCGATTAGCGGCCCATCATAGACAATGTCGCCTGATAGAAAAATGCCGCGCGCCGACTCGAACAAGCCGATGCCGCCAGGCGAGTGGCCAGGCGTGTGTATAACCTCGAAGTGCCGGTCGCCCAGATCGATAATTTCGCCGCCTTCAAGGAGGCGCCCCGCGGGTGCAGGCAGAATTCGGTAGCGGCTTTGGTCCCAGCCCTCGGGCAGGGCATCAAACATTTCATCGGTCGCATAGCGATCGGCCAGTGTCTTGTCATTGCGCGGGTCTGCGAGGATTTCTGCTTCGGCTCGATGCACGGAACGGTTGCTAAACTCGTGGTGACAGCCGATGTGGTCGAAATGCGTGTGACTGGCAACGCATAGTAGTTCACGTTCTGAGACTAGCGGCACATAGCTTCGCAGACTGACATGGCCGAGGCCAGTGTCGAACAGGAGATCGCGGTCGCGGCCCCGCACATGCCAGATGTTGCAACGGAAGAATGGCTTGATCCATGGCTCATGAATCAGGGTCACGCCGTCGCCCATGCGAATCGTTTCATACCATTCACGTGGCCCTATCCGGTGCAGCAAGCTCCTAATCCTTGAGAATAACGGCGCGCCGAGGATCGCAGGTAAACGCGATATTGTCTCCTTGCTTGACATCCGCACCGGCCGCAAGCCGCGCGAGCAATGTTAGATTGTCGACACACACCGTCACGCGTTTAAAGCTGCCCTGGTAGACAACATCGGAGATCGCTCCCTTCACGCCACCGGACACTGCCGGAATGAGATTCTCGGGACGGATCGCCAAGTGAACCAGCTTGCCCGCGGCTCCTTGTGATGAGCAGGGGAACTTTCCAAAGGCTGTTTCGATTTCGCCCGCGTTGTTTAGACGGCCTGAGAGGATTGTGCTCTCGCCCATGAATGTGGCGCTGAAACGCGTGGCAGGCTGGCCGTAGACCCGCTCGGGCGGTCCTTCGTCCTCGATGCGGCCATTGTTCATCACGACCACATGATCGGCGAGTGCCATCGCCTCCTCTTGGTCGTGAGTCACATGCACGAAGGCCGTACCGACGCGCTTCTGTATGGCCTTCAGCTCGTCCTGCATCTGGCGCCGAAGTTTTAGATCGAGAGCGCCGAGCGGTTCATCGAGCAACAGGACGGAAGGCTCGACGACAAGCGCCCGGGCCAATGCAACGCGCTGCCGCTGCCCACCCGAGAGCTGATGCGGCCTCTTGTCGATTGACTCAGCCAGGCCGACGATTTCCAGCATGTCGCGCGCCTTCGTCAGGCGTTCTGGCTTGCCCATGCCGCGCATCCGCAAGCCGAAAGCCACATTGTTGCCAATGCTCATGTGCGGAAAGAGCGCGTAGTCCTGGAACACCGTTGCCGTCGGTCGTTTTGCCGGCGGCATCGAGGTGCAATCGGCCCCCCGGATGGAGACACTACCACCAGTCGGCTGGAGGAAACCGCCAAGAATCGAAAGCAGGGTCGTTTTTCCAGACCCGGATGGACCAAGTAGGACGGTGTAGCTCCCCGACTCTATGTCGAGTGACACATCGTCCAACACCCGTATCACCCCGAAGCTGTGAGAAATATGCTCAACCTTCACTAGCGCTGTCATTGCGGGCGTTTCCTGAAGACAACGAGCTCAAAGATGACAGCCAGCAGGACCGAGACACCGAAAACGAGGGAGCCGACGGCATTGGTCTTGGGGTTGAGCCCCGCCCGCAGCAGGTTCCAGATCTCAACTGGAAGCGTCGTGTCGAAACGGGTGAGAAGGAAGGCGATGACGAACTCATCCCACGAAAAAGTCATCGACAGAAAGAAGCTTGCGAAGAGGGCAGGCCAAAGCATTGGAGCCGTAACCAGCGCCAGCACCTGCCAGTCGGCCGCGCCGAGATCGCGTGCCGCGCGCTCGATATTGGCTTGATGATCTCCCATCTGACTGTAGATGATGGCAAAGCAGAGCGGCAGGTTGATCACCACATGGCCGATCCCTGCTGCCACCAGCGATTTAGGCAGGCCGATCCAAGAGAAGAACACCAGAAGTCCCATGCCAATGATGAGGTAGCTGACCGTCAGTGGCAAAGTGATAAGCCCGCGCAGGACGGCGGAGCCTGGAAGGACAAATCTGGCTAGGCCCCATGCCGACAGGAAGCCCAGGAGGGTTGCGAGCGCAGAGGTGATGATGGCGACGAGAATGGAATTGACGAGTCCCGCTGTCAGCCGCTGATCATCTAGCACCGCGCCGTACCATCGCAGCGACGGGCCATTGAAGGGTGGAATAGGAAACAATCCGCCCTGGAAAGAGAACACCACGAGTACTAGAACGGGCAGGAAGATGAAACCGTAGATTGCTGTGGCATAGATGATCGAGAGGAAGCGCGTCATCACACCCTCTCGATTCTGAGCCATCGAGCCGAAGCCAGATAGGCGATGCTCACTACCACCATGAGGATGATCGACAGGGCGGAGGCCAGCGGGAAATCACCACGCCGCGCAATCTGCATCATGATCAATTGCGGCATCAGCAATTCGTTGTTGCCGCCGAGAATCTGCGGGGTGATGTAGTCGCCGATCGCCAATACGAAGGTAAGGAAGGCGCCGACCATAATGCCCGGCAATGTCAGCGGCAGAACGACATGCACAAAGGTCTGCAAGGGCGATGCGCCCAAATCGGCGGCTGCCTTCCTGTAATTCGGCGAGAGCTGCTTGAGATTGGCATAAATAGTCAGTGTCAAAAGCATTATGAAAAAGTGAGTGAAGCCGATAAGGGTTGCGGCGCGCGTGTTGGCCAATTGCAATGGCTCGGACAAAACGCCCAATTGCAGAAGCGTGGAATTGACTATGCCCTTTTCCGCTAGCACCAGAAGCCACGAATAGGAGCGCACCACATAGGACGTCCAGAAGGGCAGCACCGCCAGCATCAGAGCCAGTCGCTGCCAGCGCTCGGGCACGAAAAAGGCCAGAATCCAGGCGAATGGATAGGCAAGCAGGATTGAGATCGCGGTGACGAGCGCCGTTACCTCGAGCGAATTGACGAGGGCGCGGTAGTAGCTCGGGTTGGCGAAGAACTGAATGTAGTCGCCAAGACCGAAACCCGCGCCCTCCTTCGGATAAAGACTCACCACCCCCATCACGGCGAAAGGCAGGACGAAAAAGACCAGTGTCCACAAGAGCGCGGGGAGGACGCCGATCCAGCCGTTTCGATTCAGTGGTAGGGCGCTCATTGCGCCTGTAGCATCTCGGTCCACAAATCCTGCATCTTCTTGTCGAGAGCCTCGTCGGGTGTGGGATAGGGCTGGGCTCGCTTCAGAAAATCGGGCTGCTCGGCGAAACGCAGAATCTTCTTCTGTTCGTCTGTGAGCGCTGCCTTAGTGTTGGCCGGCATCCCCCAATAACATGACGACGTGGCAAGGCGCGCCTGCCCCTCGGGACTCATAACATACTGGATGAACTTGAGGGCCAGATCCTTGTTCTTCGAATCCTTGAACATGGCAAGCGACTGCGACCACAGTACCGCACCTTCTTTGGGCACCGAGAAGTCGAGATCGGGATTTTCTTTAGCGATGCCCGCGGTAACCCATTCGCCGCCACCAATTAGGATGTCCGCCTCACCCGTCGCAAGCGCCGTCTGGCTTGCCACGACATCGGTCACTGCCTTGGCATTGGCCTTCATTTTGAGTAGGACGTCCTTGATGGCCGGAAGATCAGCTTCCGTCAGCTCGGAAGTCTTCTTGCCAATCGACATAGCGGCCATGCCGATCACCGGAAGGTAATAGTCGTAAATGGCGACCCGACCCTTGTATTTGTCCTGCGTCATGGATGCCAATGACTGCATGTCGGCGTCATCGACCTTCGACTTGTTATAGCCGATCGTGTTGTAACCGAACTTCTCGGTGATGCCATAACGCTTGCCATCAATTTTGGTGTTGGCGTCCATAGTCACTTCCGGGAAAAGATCGGCAATAGGGAGTTGATCTTCCGGCAGTGGCTCGAACAGTCCGCGGTCGACGCCTCTGCGCACATCGACCGAATCGATCACCATGATGTCCCAGTCGCCGGGTTGCGATTGCTCGACAATCGCGAGCCCGGCTCCTGTGCCTTCGAACTCCTTCACATTCACCTTTGCGCCGTTTGCATCCTCGAATGGCTTGAGAAGATTGGGATCGGAATGATCGCACCAAATTAGGGCGTTGAGCTCGGTTGCGGCATTCGCAGGTACTGCAGCGAGGCCCCAGAAGGTCAGAATAGCAATGCATCCGCCGGCTAACCGGCGGTTGATTTGACGAAACAGCATAGTGGTTTCCTCCTTGCACTTTATTGTCGTTGAGCTAAAAATTGAACCAATTACAAAAATGAGTCAAACCTAAATGCATTGGGAAGTTCCATGGCGGGGCTGCGTGCCAAGCAGAAGGCTGACCGGCACAGGCGCATAGTCGAAGCCGCTGCCAGGCTTTTCCGCACTTCTGGATATGATGCGGTGAAGATGGAGGCCATTGCCACCGCTGCGGATGTCTCGATCGGCACGATATATAACTATTATCAGAACAAAGGCGATTTGCTTGTGGCCATCGTTGCGATGGAAGTACACCAAGTGCTAGCAGCTGGCCAGAAGGTCGTAGCTAAGCCTCCGGCCAACGTAGAGAGAGCGGTATCAAAGCTGATCGCAATCTATATGGAACACTCTCTCGTCTATCTCAGCAAAGAAATGTGGCGGCAGGCTATGGCGATAACAATCCAGCAGCCCGACAGCCCCTCCGGCATCGCCTATGGTGAACTTGATCAGGCGCTGACCCGGCAGACCTGCCATCTAATAGAAAAGCTCCAGGCATTGAATTTGGTGCATGCCGAAATCGATGCGCGCTCGGTCGGGGAGATGATTTTCAATTGCGCCAACATGATGTTCACGATCTTCGTGAAGAATGAAAGCATGACCGTTGCCGTGCTCCTCGCGCAAATCCGCCGACAGAACCATGCGCTTGTCGCGGCAATTGCAGTGTGAAGGGATAGCTGCGACGTAATTTGGGGAGCCCCAACATATGTCGGTTTTCTTGCCCAAAGCAGACTTACTGGCATTGCTTTGTTCAAGCCGGGCCTGACCAACGCTGATGCAATTGTGTAGCCCCAAGCCAACGTTTATTTGTGCAAAGACATCCGGTACATAGGATGATGAACCTTCCTGGTAACAGCGGGCGAAAGAACACCCTGGCTATCTCGGTCAATGTACACCGAAGATGATCCACACAACGGGGCCGATGGCGCAACAGACAGTCTGATCTTGGCACTACGTCACTGCTTCTCGGCTTTGATGCGGACGTCGGCGTTACGAGTTGGGCTAAAGCTGTTACTGAGCGAAAAGGCGAGTTGGACTTTACACCAAACCATATCCCGCCGCGTGAACGGTGGTTCTACGGCCTCCTCTCGGCCGCACTCCTTCTCTATAGCGCATATGGGGTGATCGTCGATGATCTTTATATACCGGTACTGGGCATGACTTCGGTCATTGTCGATCACTTCGATAACCGAAACAACGAAACCAATTACCGCCTATTCGCTAAGGTCATGACATGGGGCGCCTGGACGCTATTCATCGCCGGCTCCGTCCTTTGGCTGATCGGCGCGCCACAATAGAATTGGCTTGGTCCCTGAGGTGCTGAACGCACGCCATTATCTAAAATGCTTTTCCAGTGCCTCAATATGATCAGGCCGGGTACCGCAACATCCACCAATGATAGAAACATCGCTGCTGGACTTCCATTCGAGTGCTTTTGCAACATAATCTTCGGGCTTGATGATGTTCTGGAACAACCACTTCGGATGGACGTGCCCTCCTGAATGCGCATATGCGCCAAGCGGGCCCTGCCATTTAGTTCGTACTAACTCAAGCCCCATTGTAACGTCTTCTACCTCGCTATGCATAATGCAGACAGCAGCCAGATCAGGGCGAATTAGGCCCTCAACACTCAAGCGGAATGGCCTATCCGGCCAACTGCACATCGCCACCTCGCCGGCCGCATTGCGCGGGCCGCAACTCATGCCGAGCCAGACCGGCAAGCCTGTTTCGAGTGCCGCCTCAATCGCCGGTAAGCTCCACTCTGGGACCTGAAACATTTCTAGTAGCAACAAGTCAGCGCCCGCGTCGGCCAGTATCGCGGCCTGTTCCCGATAGCATTGATAAAGCGATTTCTGACTGCGCCAGTCGTGACTATCGGATCGCTTTGCAAGGTAGGGATCGGCATCATCGGCGACAAACATTGAGATCGAGCCCGCGATGGCGACGGGGCGTCCCTCCGATGCACTTGATCTGGCTTCTTTCGCCAGAGTGATAGCAAGACGATTGGCATGCTCAACTTTGTTCCCGAACCCAGCCGGCTCGAGGACATGGCGGTTGCAGCTATAGCTATTTGCTGTGATGATGTCCGCTCCGGCACGGATGTAATCTTCGTGGATTGCCCGCACCAGTTCCGGTCGCTCAAACATCACGCCTCCCGACCATGCAATCTCATGCATCGGGAAGCCTCGGCGCTCAATTTCGGTGCCAGTCGCGCCATCAAGAAGCAACATACTTCCTTCGGCATGTTTGAGATCAAGTTCCGTTACGTTGGTGAGCGTCATCGATCAAAACCTCGGAGAACCTGAACGGATTCGAGCTTAGTTCTCAGATTTAAGTCCCGCGCCAGAAATCGGCAAACTCTAAAAGGCCTCAAGAGGGTAACGATCTGTGTCCACGATAATGCGTTTATTATATCAGGCCGGCTTTCCAATTCTCGCAAGGGCGGAAAAAGCTATGACCAGAAACGGACCCAACCGAGCCTCGCGGCAATCTCGAAACTTGACTCGACTAGCTCGCTTTTGGCCTTCGGAGGAGAAGCGGGATAGACTACCGGCGGGTGCTAGGCAGCTCGCAGCTCTCGGCGCCGTCCTTCTTGAGAACCATAAAGCCGACAGGCGTTCCATTCTCGAAGACTTTCCTGAAACCGAGAACATCCGCGTAGAAGACGTAACCCGCCTGGATGTCGCGAACGATGACGCCCGGCGCCGCGCGTCCGAAGGTGATCGTTTCGATACCGGATGAAGTCATGGATCGCTCCTCGATGATATCGGCAGAGGCGGCGGTGCGCATGCCAGTTGAGGAGCGGTGTCCCTGGCACTTCTTATACGGAGAGCTTCGCTTGATTGAAAGGGGCTTACTCCGTCGCCTTGACCGAGCGCGTGCGGCGCGAACGCAACTGCTTGCGAAGCTCCTCGCGCCGGTTTGGCCGGCCGAGCAGTTTCCGGAATCCATCGCGGCGCTCGTGAACCGAGGCGATCGCCAGGCCCATGGCGACGCCCGATTCAACCAGCACGGCTTCGCCCAATTGCAAGGCGGCCTCGATCGTTTCGGGGACCGCCTCGGTGACGCCAAGCTGATAGAGGTGCATCGCGTGTTTTTCGTCACGGGCGCGTGCGATAATCTTGAGATCGGCGCGTTCGCGCCGCGCAGTCTGCAAGATTGCGTCGGCTTTCGACGGC
>JAESFU010000795.1_pt1 | contig 11175 bp, 10 predicted proteins | sample 9269461 | NCBI WGS metagenome assembly JAESFU01 (sample SAMN14502556, study PRJNA617107) | algae metagenome | isolation source: Stenomitos rutilans HA7619-LM2 and co-occurring heterotrophs from cave walls | place: USA: Waikapalae cave, Hawaii | collected 2009-07-28
TCGAATAACGCTCGTTACATATACTTTAGTTTTATGCTGATGGACTTTGTCGCCGGCAACTCGATGTGTGCATCATTAAAAGATGGTGGTCCGAATGTCCCCATTTTGTTATTGGAAAACCCGAAGCCTTCTTTCGGAATACCGATTCCGTTTTTGTCAAGCTCTGTATTTTCATTTTCATCGTGAATGGCGCTCACGGCATAATTGCCAGGCTTCAGGTTGTCGAACGTAACCGTTACTTCCGGGCCAGTGACTTTTATAATTTTTCCATCAATCGCGTCCTTTAGAAAATTATCCTTCGTGTTGAACAGTCCCACGCGCACGGAGCCTTTTTGTTCCTTGATGTTGGTAACTGTAACAGACAGCTTCGTCTGACCATATCCCTGTGCCACAGCAATCAGTGTGACAAGCATCCCCAGCAGCATATTTTTCATCGCCTTTGCTTGTGTTTCGCTGTTAAAAGTAAAAAAATATGCCTGATAAAACCGGTTGTTAGTCTACTGCAAATAACCGTTCGGGTACAAAATTGCGCGACTGCGATTTTGCATTGGTATTTAGAATGGTTATGCGCGCATCCATCCGATGGAATTTAGTAACTTTCAGTATACCCAATCAATCTTATTATGGCTTCCCTCACTCTGAAAATCAACAGCCAGGAGCATGTAATTGAAGCAGATCCTAAAATGCCCTTGCTCTGGGCCATCCGTGACGTTGTCGGATTAACCGGCACCAAGTATGGTTGCGGCATTGCGCAGTGCGGCGCGTGCACCGTTCACGTGGGCGGCACACCGATGCGTTCCTGCTCAATCCCGGTGTCGGCAGCAGTTGGTAAAGAAATTGTTACCATTGAAGGTATCTCGGAGGACAATACACACCCTGTGCAGCAGGCATGGATTGCCGAACAGGTGCCGCAATGCGGCTATTGCCAATCGGGACAGATTATGGCCGCCACGGCGTTGCTGAAAAAGAACGCCAGCCCCACCGATAAAGATATTGACACGGCGATGCAGGGACACATCTGCCGTTGTGGAACGTATCCGCGAATCCGCAAGGCGATCAAGACAGCTTCGCAGATTATGACGCAGAAGGCATCGGTTAAATAGGACATCACCCTTACGGCTCAGATCATGGAAACAAAAAATATATCCAGAAGAAATTTTATAAAGCTCTCCGGCATGACCGGCGCAGCCCTCACCATCGGTTTTTATCTGCCCGCTGCCGGTAAAGAAAGCACGCTGCTGAAAAAAGAAACGGCAGAAAACCTGGGTGTCGATTTAAATGCATGGATTTCGATTGATACGAACGGCAAAGTAACCATCATCAATCACCGCGCGGAAATGGGACAAGGCGCATATCAATCCGTGCCGCAGATCATTGCTGAGGAACTGGAAGTGGACCTCAACAACATCAACATTGTATTCGGTGTAGGCAACGAGAAAAAGTACGGCAGCCAGATCACCGGCGGAAGCTCTACCATTCGTGGTGCGTACAAGCACTTGGGACAAATGGGCGCCTCGGCCCGCGAAATGCTGAAGGAAGCGGCTGCACGAAAATGGAAAGTAAGTACAACAGAGTGTTACGCGGAGAATGGTTTTATCATCCATAAACCCAGCGGCAAAAAGTTTCATTACGGCGAGCTGGTGGAGGAAGCCTCCAAACTTGATCTGCCTAAAAATGTACCCCTGAAAAAACCGGAGGACTACAAGATTCTGCGCAAGCCATTGCCGCGACAGGACACACCGTTAAAAACAAATGGTAAAGCCATCTTCGGATTGGACAAGCGGCTGCCCGGTATGTTGTTCGCTTCCGTAGAACGTAACCCGAGGTTTGTAGGAAAGGTGAAAAGCTTCGACGATACGGAGACGAAGAAAGTACCCGGCGTGAAACATGTTTTTGTGGTGAAGATGAATGTGTTTGCTGCCGTGCACGAAGGTGTTGCGGTAGTAGCTGATAATACATGGGCCGCCTTGCAAGGCAAGAAGGCGTTGAAGGTAGAGTGGGACGACAGCGGCTTTGAGCATCACAGCACCGCGCAGTTGTACGCTACCATGAACGAGGATCTCAAAACAAAAGAAGGCATCTCGGTAAAGACGCGCGGTAATGCAAGCGCCGTATTGTCCAAAGCCGAAAAGAAACTCGAAGCGACATACGAAACGCCGTATCAATCGCACAGTTGCATGGAGCCGCTGAATTGCATTGCCCACTATAAAGAAGATTCGATAGAAGTGTGGGGACCGATTCAGGCGCCGGGCTGGGTGCAGGATGACCTTGTGCAGGTATTCAACATGCAGAAGGAAAAGATCACTGTCCACATGACATTTTTGGGAGGCGGTTTCGGACGCAAGGCCTTTACCGATTATACACAGGAAGCCGTAACCATCTCCAAAGAAATAAAAGCACCGGTGCAAGTAGTTTGGACACGCGAAGAGGACACCAATCAGGGACCGTTCCGGCCCGGTATGGTATATCAGATCTCTGCCACGACGAACGATGGACACATCAGTGCCTATAAATTTAAAATGGCGGGACAGGACATGGACCATCAGTGGCCCAATGCCAATAAAGAAAATTATAATGGCAGCACCACAGAAGGTTTTCTGGAGCCATACTTTGAAACCATCCCGCACTACAGCTTTGCAGACATTCCGCTGGCGTCGCCTGTCCCGGTAATGTGGTGGCGGTCGGTATACGCTTCCACCAACGGATTTGCTTATGAAAGCTTTATGGATGAGCTTGCGTTACAGGCCGGCAAAGACCCGCTCGATTTCCGCCGTCAGCATTTGCACAACGAGCGTTATCAGATTCTCATCGATACGCTGGAACAGGTGAGCGGCTGGAAAAACCGTAAGAAGAATGAGGGATTTGGCGTAGCGATTACAGAATGCTTTTCAAGCATCGTAGGTGAAGTGGTGAAAGTGTCCAAAAGAGCAGATGGCAAAGTGAAGATCGATAAAGTATGGGCCGTGATGGACTGTGGCTGGTATGTGAATCCGGACATCATAAAAGCACAGGTGGAAGGCAGCATTGTGATGGCGCTCGGCGCAGCAACCAAGCATGCCACGACCTTTGCCGATGGAAAAGCGGTGCAGCAAAATTTCAACACCTACAAGATGCCTCGCATAACCGACACGCCGGAAATTGAAGTTCATGTAGTGGACAGCGACGAGAAAGCCGGCGGCGTGGGAGAGCCAGCATTGCCACCCTTTACACCGGCCCTTACGAATGCTATTTTTGACCTCACGGGAAAACGAATTCGTAAATTGCCGTTCGTGCTGGAGGAAGTATGACGGTGGTTGTACGTTAACCGTTAACCGTTAACCGTTAACCGTTAATCGTTAATCGTTAATCGGGGAGGAAGGGTGTGATGGGTGATGGTGGAATGTCCATCCTGGATAAAAGAAAATAGATTGAAGACCAGTAATTACATATGATAACAACAAAAGTAAAAACACTTTATACGATAACATTTCTCCTGCTGTCCGGATGCATGTTTCTGAATTTTCAGCAGAAGCCCAAGTTCGATCTGAAGGCCAGCATCACCCGTGGCAAGGGCGTATACGAAGCCCAGTGCATTACATGCCACATGGAAGCCGGCGACGGAATGGAAGGTGCTTTTCCGCCCTTGGCAAAATCAGATTACCTGCTTGCGGACAAGAAACGCTCCATTCAGCAAATACTGCATGGCGTAAGCGGCGAGATTAAAGTAAACGGCGTCACTTACAATGGAGAAATGCCTGGCGTAGACCTGACCGACGAAGAAGTAAGCGACGTACTGAATTATGTTCGCAATTCCTGGGGCAATAAAGGTCCCGCCGTTACACCGGAAGAGGTGAAGGCTGCACGGTAGTGTGGCTATTGTCCGTTGTCCGTTAATAGTTATCCGTTAATGGTTAATGGATAATCGTTGATGGTGGAATGACGGAGAATGAACAACAAACGGATTAGTGTTAACTAATAACGAATAACGATTAACGGCTCACGGCTAACAGACAATGAAAGAATTTGCCGCCATACTGGACGCGTATAGAAAGATTGATTTTCAGAAAAGCAAAGCTGCGCTGGCTACTGTGGTGAGAGTGCGCGGATCGTCTTATCGAAGTCCCGGAGCGCGCATGCTTATTACCGACGATGGCCGTTGGACAGGATCTATCAGCGGCGGTTGCCTCGAGGGCGATGCGTTACGCAAGGCCCGCCAGGTGATGACCGATCAGAAAGTCATTACTGTAACATACGATACCAGCGAAGAGAGCAATCAAAACCTGGGTATCCAATTGGGATGCAACGGTGTGATCGATGTCCTGATTGAAGCCGTTGATCCGGAGCGTTCTGATAATCCTGTGGAGGTATACCGGCATATTGTGGGACAGTCGCATCCGATGGTGTTGGCAACTGTTTTTTCCGGAAGGCTTGCAGGAGAGAAGCTTTTGCTGGCGGACGATAGAAAAAAGATCTGTGGCTTGTCGGATATAATGTTTGAGCAGACCATTGTCCCGAACCTCGAAGATATTTTCACGCATAAAAAATCGGCGGCACATGCTTATACCATTGATGGACAGGAGGTCGAAGTCTTCATGGAATACATTCAGCCGGGTATCTCGCTGATTATCTTCGGCGGCGGCTTTGATGCCCGCCCGGTGAGCCGGCTGGCAAAATCGCTGGGCTGGAATGTTACCGTCACCGATGAATGTGTTGCACACATCGCACCCTTGTTTTTTCCTGCGGCCGACAAGTTGTCCCTCTGCCAGCGTGAGTTTGTGGAGAGAGACTTCAATATAACACCTTATACGGCGTGCATCCTGATGTCGCACAACTACGAATACGATCGTGATGTACTAAAGACATTGCTGTTAACAGAAACTCCTTACATCGGTATTCTTGGTCCGCGAAAGCGATTCGACAAAATGCTGCAGGAGTTCAATCGTGATGGATTTGAAATTTTGCCGGAGGCGCTTCGCCGCGTGCATTCACCGATCGGATTGGACATCGGCGCCGAAGCCGCTGACGAGATAGCCGTGTCCATCATCGCCGAAATTCAAAGCAAATTCACGAACCGCACCGGCGGCTTTCTCAAAGATCGAAACGGTCCTATTCACCAGCGAGACACCGCCAGCGATCAGGTTTTCAAACAGGCGTATTTAAAGATCAGCCGCTAAACCTTTGTGAAGTTTCTGCTTTTCCGCTGCGATCTCCGCGTCCTGGATTTTAAAGACGTACTATGAAATTCAACATTACTTTCTTCTTACTCACCCTTACATTCGCAGCACAGGCGCAGCACGAAATCGACGAACAAGTCTGGAAACCCTTCATCAAAGCTTTCAATACGCGCGATACACCAGCCTTTATGGCTGTTCATTCCAAAGACCTCGCCCGGATTCCACGCGATGGAAAAGCAATCACAACATTTGCACAATATCAGAAACAAAATGAAGACGGAAACAAGCGCGCCGCCGCCGACACCCGGATGACCATCGAGTTAAGGTTCATCGAACGCGTAGCAAGCGAAACACAGGCATACGACGTGGGCATCTATAAAACTACTGTAACAACCGGTAAAGGCGCGTCACAAAGTCATTATGGAAAATTCTTTGTGGTGCTTCGTAAAGAGGACAACCGGTGGAAGATCCTCGTGGACTCCGACTCATCGGAAGGCGGTACCATATCGGAAAAAGATTTTATCAACGCCAAGCCCATGAACTAGATTGCGATGAAAAATATCGGAATCATCATTCTGGCAGCCGGTTCTTCTTCGCGCATGGGACAGTCCAAGCAATTGCTTCCTGTGTACGGTAAGCCCATGCTGCGCCATATCACGGAGCTTGCCGTGTCCTTGCATCCCGCTGTTGCCGTCGTGGTGTTGGGAGATCATGAACATGCCCACCGGGATGCAATCAAATCCTTGCCTGTGAATATTGTTATAAATACCAACTGGGCAAGCGGAATGGGTTCGTCGCTAAAATCGGGAATAGGACAACTACTGAAATTAAATCCTTCTGTAGACGCGTGTTTGGTGCTCGTCTGCGATCAGCCTCATGTGTCAGCTCACTATTTGACGATGCTGATGGAACAGTATGAAACGGCGGGCAAGTCTATTGCAGCATCTTTTTATGCAAACTCGCCGGGTGTGCCTGCTATTTTTAACAGAACACTGTTTGAAGAATTAATGAGTTTGGATGATGCGCATGGCGCAAAAAAAATTATTGAAAGAAATTTGCACGATACTGTGTCCGTCCCCTTCCCGGAAGGTGCGGTGGATCTGGATACGGAGGATGACTATCGGAAATTCCTGAAGGAGCAGTAGCATTGTCCTGTTCGTCAATGCGTCAGGTTTGGACAAGCGAAGAGGGTTTTTAAAGGACAATGGACAGTGTCTCTTATTTTTTGATAAGAGATCTTAAATCTTCTAGTCTTCGCCTTCCGCAGCAGCTTTAAGTGCGGTATTGCGACGGATCAGCAAACGCGTCATGTACTGTTTTAAGAAGACGACATCGGCAATTTTTCCGATCGGTCCGAGCGGCGAGGTATAATCAAATACATCTTTCATGCATGTATTCTCCTGTTGTTGCAGAAATGTGTGGGTATGCTTCATGGAGCGGAATATTCCCTTCACCATTTCATCTGTAAAAGAGGACGGGTAGTCAAATGCTGTAATCTGAACCTGAAGGTGATGCATTGCTCCAAAATGGCGCGCCTGCCAGGTCACGGTTTCATGCAGTTCAATCAGGCCCCTTGTCCTTCCGGCAATCGCAATTTCACCCGTATGCTTCATCGAAGTTGTATGAAAATCAATGCTGCGCGATATGTTGAAAACGCGTTCTCGCGGAGCGTGAATGATTGTTTCGAGTTCGATGCGTGGCATGAGGAAAGCTAGTTTGTTTCCCTGAGCACAATACATCTTGAAAAAAACATGTAGCGAGAACTCCTTCTTTTTTGATAACAATGATATTGCTTATTTTCGCGGGCTAATCCTTACCACATGTTGTTCTCTAATCGATTAAGATCTCTAATTCCCTTGCTCTTTCTATGTTCAACGGTGTTTTCACAAAGCAATTATAAACCGGGTCTGGTTGTCCTCGATGAAACCGATACCGTGAGAGGTTTCATCAATGCAAAAGAATGGGAGCGGACGCCTAGGACAATCCAGTTTAAAACGTCAGCGGACGCCGAGGCCAGGGAATACACGGTGGCCGATGTCAGTTATTTTTCTGTTGATGGATTTTTCCGATACAGACGATTTACAGTAACCATCAGCATGAATGAAGTAAGTATTTACAAAAGCGGCGTGATAACCGGACCGGCACAGAAGGTTACCGCTTGGCTAAAAGTCGTTACTGACGGTGGTTATATAAACCTGTACTCATTCAAAGACGACCTCAAACAAAGATTTTTAATGGCTCCCAATGCATCGGACACGCCGGTTGAATTGTATTATGAAATATTGAAGGAATCGGGTAAAGTACGTGTTCGTGAAGGCTATAAGAATCAGCTCACGGCGGTGGCTATTTTAAACAACGATTTGAAACAAGCAAAACGCGGTGGCGTGCGAAAATCGGAATTAGGGACAGAGACCGCGCTTGAGTTAAAGCAGAATGTTGTGTGGACTATCAAGAAAACAAAATATACCGAAGGTTCACTGCTAAAAGCAGTTAGCGTCATTAACGGGACAGACACAAATACGCAGGCGAAAACGGATGTCAAACGCAAGAGCAATAGTTTTTTTATTTCCACAGGATTGTCCATAAACAGTCTTGAGAGTAGCGGAGGCTCTGTATATGCGCAAAATGCGAAGAGCGATCCCCATCTATTTCCGTACCTCGGGCTGGGCCTCAATCTCTATACGCGACCGGAGGTAGAGAAACTGTTTTTCAGATTTGAACTGATGGGAAACCTGGCAGAATTCACCAACACCTCGACGGAACAATACACGACCAGCTCGGTTACAGTGTCTCAAACATTCAGGCAAAAAAGTGTGAGCCTGGGCGTGCATATATTTTACAACTTTGTCAATACTGAAAAGATTAAAGTTAATCTCGGTGCAGGCGCCCGTGTAAATTTATCTTCGTATGATAATGAGTCGTACAATGCAGTGATAAAATATCCAACTTATGATATAACCGCAGTGCTTGACCAATATGGATATCATACAACATGGTTTTCATTTCCAGTACGCTCGTCAGTTATTATCAACCGAAGATTGGAAGCCGGCATTACGTATGTTCCGCCTGTGGACGTAAGCAAACAGGGCGTCTTCACGAACAAGGTGTCGGCGATTCAGATCGGTGCTGCCTGGCACCTCCATTAACATTTTTCAAATATTTGTTTGCACGCTGATGTAGAATTGATGTAGCGCTGCACCCTGGCTGAGACAGTTTTGATGTAGTCTGTTTTTTTGTTTGACCTGGCTGAAGGTTCAATTTTGATGAATTGCAAACGTTTGCAATCAATGTTCAACCAGATAACCAAACATCATGATGAAACACTACGATCGATTTTTACGAAAGCTGGGACTCACCTTGTCCCTGCTCTGTCTGTGCGCCGCAGGCGCTCTCGCGCAGACGCTGGTATGGGAAGATAACTTCGATGGACCCACCATCGATAACAACAAATGGACGTACGACTTTGGCGATGGCTGCGAACGTGGCCTTTGCGGATGGGGCAACAGCGAACTTCAATATTATACAAGTCGCACCGACAATGCGCGGATTGAAAACGGAAGTTTGGTGATTGAAGCCAAACGTGAAACGTTTCTGACACGCGAGTTCACTTCTGCACGTCTGAAAAGCGAAGGCCGTATGCACTTTAAATACGGCACGCTCGAAGCCCGGATCAAAGTCCCCAACCTCGCCAACGGCTTGTGGCCCGCCTACTGGATGCTGGGCACCACGGGCACGTGGCCTGCCAACGGCGAAATAGACATGCTGGAAATGGGTTCGGCCGCAGCCATCTCGGCCGGTGTAATCAACCGCCGGGCCGGTGCTGCCGTGCATTGGGACTACCAGGGATCGCAAGCCGATTATGGACACGATCATAACAGCCCCACCGATCTCACAACAGACTATCACATCTACAAACTCACGTGGGACCCGCAGTTTATTCGTGTTTACATTGACAACATCGAATACTTCTCGTTCGATATATCAAACATCGCCGGCGGCTCTCTTGAAGAATTTCATATTCCGCATTATTTACTATTGAATCTTGCTGTAGGCGGAAGCTATACCGGAGTAATGACTGCAGCCGGCATAACAGCACCGCTTCCTGGCAAAATGCTGGTGGACTATATTCGTCTCTACCAGGGAAGCGGAAGTAATTTATATGTAGGAGCCAACAATGCGCAGTCAGGGACATTTGGTGTGTATACCGAAACAACTCCTGTAAACAACAAGCTTGTCTTTGGTACCGACGCTAATCTGTATCTCTGGAACAACCTCACGCCAATCACGGCCACTGCGTACGAAGGAAGTCAGGTGATGGCATATCGTGCCAATGCCGGCGCATGGTTTGGACTTGGCGTAGCGACCGACTACAAGAACATGAGCAGCTTTGCCAATGGCAATCTGAAATTCCACATGAAGACAACATCCACCGCTACATTTAAAGTTGGTATCAGCACCGCGTTCGGCGACAGCTGGATCAATTTTGTAAACGGCGGACAACAATATGGACTGGTGCGCGATGGAAGCTGGCGTGAAGTAACCATACCGTTCAGCGCATTCTACAACCTCGATCTTTACTCGGTAAAACAGATGTTCATGGTGGTGGCTGATCCGCCGGCGGCCAACGTAGAATTATTTATCGATAACGTCTATTACAGCGGCGGCGCTGTTACCAATCCGCCACCTACTGTGTCCATTACATCGCCAGCAAGCAATGCGGCATTTAACCAGGGACAGGCCATCACGATCAATGCTACTGCTGCCGATGCAAACGGCAGTGTGAGTAAAGTAGAGTTCTACGCCAACGGCACTAAAATAGGAGAGGACACTACGTCGCCCTATTCGTATACCTGGAGTGGCGCCGCCATCGGGACACACGTGCTCACAGCCAAAGCTACCGACAACGGAAATGCGTCCACCACCTCGGGAGGTGTTACCGTAACCGTGAGTCAGGCAGCCGTTAACCTGGCGCTGAATAAAGCCGTAACAACGTCATCCAATGAGAACGGGACCATGCCAGGATCACTCGCAGTGGACGGCAACGGCACAACACGTTGGTCAAGCGCGTTTAGCGATGCCCAGTGGCTGTATGTCGACCTGGGCGCAACCTACAACATCAACCGTGTAAAAATAAACTGGGAGGCGGCGTATGGCCGGGATTACCTGGTGCAAACATCTGCCAACGCTTCGTCGTGGACAACCATCAAAACCGTAACAGGAAACACAGCATTGTCCAATGATCATACAGGCCTGTCGGGCAGCGGTCGCTATGTGCGCATTTCCGGATCGGCGAGAGGCACTGCGTATGGCTACTCGATCTTTGAACTGGAAGTTTACGGAACACCGGGCACCACGAGCACAGTGTGTACCGGCACCGTAGCAAACGGTGACTACAGCTACGAGGTGTCCACCACTGCGGGCACTGTAAACTGGAAGTTTGTTCCGCTGGCGCCGATCGCGGGCAGCACGATGGCCATCATTTATGTAAAGGTGGGCAGCGGTGGCTACGCAGGCTATCCGATGACACAGAGCGGCAGCAACTTTACATTCTCGCAGGCGCAGGCCAGCGGCAGTGCATTGTCCTTTTACTTTACCTACCGTGTAGGAACGACAACGGCAGAGCGTAACTCCAGCGCCACGCCACATACCTACACCGCAGGGACAACCTGCTCCGGGGCACGTCTCGCGGCCCCTTCCGTACAGGTAGAAGCGACCGAGTCGCCGATCGAAATTTTCCCCAACCCGGTAGAAGATGAGCTGCGCGTAAAAGGCATCAGCGAAGCCCCCGTAAGAATTGTGGACATGACCGGCAAAGAAATTCTGCAAGGCGATTTCAAAGCAGGGACTTTCGGCGTAAGCACTGTTCGCTCCGGAATCTACCTCGCCGTAATCAGAAGCAAACAAGGCGTTGTTGTAAAACGCTTCCTGAAGAAATAGAATAGTAAATGTTTGGATATTAAACCGAAAGGTTGTCCCTTGGCAAAGGACAACCTTTTTTGTTTTATTTTTTTTCTAAACGAAA
>JAESFU010000796.1_pt1 | contig 11170 bp, 9 predicted proteins | sample 9269461 | NCBI WGS metagenome assembly JAESFU01 (sample SAMN14502556, study PRJNA617107) | algae metagenome | isolation source: Stenomitos rutilans HA7619-LM2 and co-occurring heterotrophs from cave walls | place: USA: Waikapalae cave, Hawaii | collected 2009-07-28
ATCACCGTTCGGATATAAAGGATTATCGTTGGCATAAAACGGCGCATCCGGACGGGCCAGCCAGGTTTGCTTGTAGGTTGTCCAACCTGTTCCGTTTGGTTGTTCGGTATTGATCATGATGGCACCCAGGGCGATTCGCGCGCTCAGCCTTTTGGTGATCTGCGCATCGATATTGGTACGCATATTCCAGCGTGAAGAGAAATAATCACCGCTTCGGTAAGAGCCATCCTGTTTGGAATATCCAAGATTGAAGAAGTATCTTATTTTTTCACTTCCACCGTTCACGGTAAGGTCAGTCTGACTTTGCGGTGTGGTTGTCTTAAACACTTTGTCGAACCAGTCATAGGACTGTCTGCTGCCGTTTCGAAATGCCTCGATCTCCGCATCAGAATGTAACGGGGCTGGACGCGCAGTGTAGCTCTTTCCAAAGTCCTGCGCCTGCTGCTCGTTTCGCAGGGTCATAAAGTCAACGGCATTCACACTCTTCGGCACATACAAAAATTGTTGCCAGGAATAACTGCTGTTCAGGCTGATGTCCACCTTGCCATCGGGGTTGGAAGAACCTTTCTTGGTTGTCACCACCACCACACCGTTGGCTGCACGTAAACCATACACAGCCGCAGAGCCATCTTTCAATATGGACACGCTTTCAATTTCTTCCGAGCTCATACGGGAAAAGAAGTCCTTATCGCGAACAATACCGTCGATGACAAACAACGGATCGCCCATACCGCGAATATCGATTTGCGTATCGTAAGCACCGGGCGCGGCGCTTCGCTGCATGATGCGAACACCGGCCAGCTTACCTGTCATGGAGTTCAGCACGTTTTCATTCTTGGTGCGAACAATGTCCTTGTTCTCAATCACCGATACCGCGCCGGTCAGCGTTGCCTTTTTCTGAGTATTGTAACCCATCACAACCACTTCGCCCAGGTTCGTTACATCGGCGACCATCGAAACGTTAACAACGGAAAGGCTTCCAACCGTAACCCGCTGCGTCACATACCCGATGAAAGAGAATACCAGTACGGATTGATCCGAGGGGGCAACAATGTTAAATTTTCCATCACTGTCCGTCACCGTACCCTCCGTGGTTCCCTCAATCAGTACGCTCACGCCCGGGAGTGTTGAGCCACCTTCCTCCGTAATGGTACCGCTGATCTGCCGCCCTTGTTGCATCAAAAGATTACCGGCTGTTGAAAGGACAGCGGTGCGCTGCCCTGCTGCGTCTTTACGCTCCCGGGGGACAGCCCGGTTTTCCCCGACCGGTGCCGCCTGCACGGGGGCCATGGAGCACCAGGCTAGAGAAAAAAGCAAAAACATGTAGATTTTACCCATAGGATTAAACATTTAAGGTTAGTTTTTTAGAAGTCTGTTACCGTTTGCGATTCACTTTCAATCGTTAGCGATCAATCAAACTTAGGTTCGACCAATTAATTTTTTATTAAATCCCTCTTAAAGCGCGGTTTTTGAAAAAAAATCAGAAACGATTGGAGCTACCTGAAAAAATAACGGACGAAGTCCAAAACACTTGCGCAACGGACTCACACAAGCAGAACTGTTACGTGTTTAGAAAACACTTAATAGTACAAACTCACGTAAAACTCACTTTCCAATCACTTATAGTCATTTATACTATATATAATAGAGCTGAAAAAATGGTATGCCCCGATCGCAAACACGGCCACGCTCCTGCTTCCGGCAGTGAATGTTGAGACGAAACGGACGATACGTCTACTGGACAGACGCGCAGAAAAAAAAATAAGAATTATGCCAATGAGTGTGCAGATGGTTTGATGAAAAATGAATGAGGGAAAGCAAGCAGGCTCGCGGGAATCCTTTTTAAGTGAAAATTAATTGCCGGTTAATGGCAGGTTCACGGTGAAGTGAATCGTGAACACCTTTTCTTTGGCACCAGTGTCTGCTTCGAAAAACAAAAGGCTGCACGGAAAATCATGCAGCCTTTAACATTTACAACAGCACACTAAAAATGGGGAGTCTTAAAATAAATCGTATGATGGCCAGTCGGTCCGCGCTGGGATTTCATTCATCATAACAGTATACAGTTCGTTGAGGATCTGATCGGGGTTGCTATTGGTACGCGTATTGGACAACAGCACGAAACTGTACGTGTCGTCTATCCTTCCGAATAAAGTAGATGTACCCGGCAACGAGCCCGAGTGGGCCCACGACGCACTGCCGAAGTAGAGCTTGTTCAACTGATCGGCTGATATGACATCGGCCACCGCACCGTTCCGGTCAATGCGCACCATAAAGCGGGCAAGATCCGTAGCCGAAGCCAGCCATCCGCCGTGTGCATCCATACGGTTTACATTCATATTGTACGGGTTGTATTCGCTCTGGTAGTACTTCACTTCGGCTGGTTTGCGATCAGCAAGGGTATTGCCGGCCATCGTCATCCGGGTGATGCCCATGGGCGTAAACAGGTTTTGCATGTATTGGTCGTAGGACAAGCCCGTAACTTTCTCAATCACGCGCCCCAGCACGCAATAGCCGAAGTTCAGGTAATAGTACTTTGTGCCCACGGGGTTCGCTAACGCACGGTTCGCCACCAGGTCTTTAATGATGTCGGTGCGCGTACGCGTGATGTCCGAGAACATGGGATCATCGGGAACATTTGTCCAGCCGGACTTGTGATCCAGCAGATGCTGAATCGTGATCAGGTCTTTGTTGGAGCCGGCCGGCGGAGCGCCGAAATCATTTCCCAGAATTCCGTTGGGTCCGAATACGGTATTGCTCAGGGACAGCTTTCCCTCCTGCTCCAGTTTCAGAATGGCGATGGCCGTGAGCGGTTTGGACACGCTGGCAATGCGATAGAGGTTATCGTTCGTGGCCGGCTGCTGTGCTTCCTTGTCCGCGAGGCCGTATGATTTTATGTAGACAAGTTTTTCATTTCGTAAAACTGCGATCGACATTCCCGGAATGTTGAACTTGCTTATTTGGGAGGCCAGCGCGTTATCGAGGCTGGTAAATGCCGCGACGGCCTGGAATGTAATTTCATTTCCATAGGCTGTGCCGTTGGCATTGGTGGCAAAAGCACGCACATAATAACGCGTGCCGTCGGTGAGCCCCGTTACCATACTCTGAAAGGCGCCGGTGCCAGTGCCGCTGGAAACTTTTGTGTCCAATGCAACGGTTGGCCCAGGCGACGTACTCCAGCAAACGCCACGACTCAGAATGGCACTTCCGCCATCGCTTTGCGCGTTGCCACCGGTTGTGGCCCCGGTGCCGGTAATAACGGATACAAGCGCTGTAGATACCACAGGCAGATTGGCCGCCGGTGTTGTAAAGGACACTTCGTTACCATAGCCGGTGCCCTGTTCGCTGGTAGCGTACGCCCGCACAAAGTACTTGGTACCCGGCGACAGGTTTGCAAGCACACTCGTAAATGTGCCAGTACCCGCACCGTTGCTTGTTTTGGTTGAAAGAGAAATCTCCGGACGTTCCGCCGTATTCCACACAATGCCTCGTGCGGTAATGGCAGAGCCTGCGTCTGCCAGGATGTTTCCACCACTGGAAGCCGTCGTTGCCGTCAGGTCACTGATGGCCGTGGTGGTGATTGTCAGGTCGGGCGTGCCTGTGCCCGGATCAGGATCGCTGCCGCAGCTATAGTGAAGAATCAGGCTTAAAAAAAGTATAATCGAAAGAAAACGCTTGTTCATAAAGTACCGAGGGGTTTACGATGAATAATTTGTTCGTGGAAAAGGCGCGACAAATTAATCTGACCATACACTATAATCAATTACCCGAATGGGTAGTATGGGATTGGATTTCCAACAATTACGTCTCTCATCCGCGATGCGCTTCCGGAATGGACATCTACAAAAAAGTCATAGCATCAGCTCTATCGTGTAGAGGCAACTTCTTTCGCAGAAAAAATCAAAGTGAAGGTCAGCAGGCGCCTGTGTAGCGCGTTTCGATAAACAAAAAAGCAGGCGCAATAAACTGCGACTGCTTTTCAAGTGTCTCATTTAATTTAAACGTCAATGCCCTCTCTTACATAGGACCATTTCCTGACCGTTTGAAGCCTGAAAGACCGTGCTTCCATACAGGTGACTTTCATTGAAAATACCACCGCGGCTAGCCTCCGTTCAGTGCGGGCTGACCGGATATATGAGCCAGCCATAGTCATCTATCAACGTATGAATTCTGGCAATCCTGTCTGGCGAAGGCGGTCCCACCATTGCATTTGGATCATTGGGATGCAAGCCATCAGAAATATTGATAATGCCACCGCGGCGGTTCTGTGAAATCGCAAATCCATAAAGATCGTCGATGAATTTATCGATCACCGCGGTGCTGAACTGGGTAGCCTGGATGTCCACTGTATTCAATAACGGGTTGTGTGAAATATCCAACTCTCGTAATCCCAAATTTGTGTATGATAACCCGAGCATTTGAAGCTCAGGATTTTTTGAGAAGTCAATGCCCGTTCCCGCATATTGAAAAAGCGCCATCTGAAAACTCTTCAGCGCTGGCAAGTGGACAATTGAAATGGTATCGATCACGCCGATCTGATAGGCGGTTGAGAAACTTTCTATCAGTTCAACACTTCCATACACGCTGATAAAGTATTTTTTTCTGCTTGCATACTGGTGCTGGAATTCCATTTCAAACGGATATGGAAATCCATCTATTCTGCCATCACCCCAATCGACTAATATTGGCTGCGCCAAGCTTGTCTGTGTGGCTTTCATAAAAAAGTAAACGGTGCCCGGGCCACTCTCGGGAGTAAATGAAAATGTAAACGCCTTGTTAAGCACGGCAACGAGCGGCGCTCCATTCAATTCGGACACGATGGACTCTCGTGTGAACCATTTTTCATAGCGCCCATAACCGTGTTTGATAATAACCAGCTTGTACTGCTGTCCCGGCTCGATATCCCAATACAACCCGGTATTGAAATGAACTTCCCGGGCCAGCACAGTATCACTGTCCTGCAAAACATAGGCTTGCGCTGAAGTGTTTTCAAGACCCGAGCCGGCAAGCGGTTTAAATACCGAAACGGAAAAAATACTATTCGGGACAATGTCTACACCGAACGACGCGTACCCGAAATCCTCCGGCTCGGCAGCGGAGGCATCCACCACTTCCACCGATGTGTTGCTGGTTTGGTTATCTGCAACACGAAAGAGAATTGGCAAAGGGGTATTAACCAGTTTGGCAAAAGGAGATCCTGTGTGCGGGGCCGCATACAGGATCTGATTACCCGGCGCGACGATCAGGTAATCGAGAATCCGGTAATTACCCGCAGGAATTACGAGCGGCTCGCTCAAATACGAATCACCGATTTTCAAGAGACGCAACTCTTTCAACAGATGGACAACTGTGCCGTCACTTTTGGAAATACTGATCCGCAACAAAGTCCCGGGCGGGAGTGTGGCAGCAACGCGTCCGTTTTTCGAACCGGCAGATTGTGTAAAGGTGAACTCTACCACGCCGTTCTCCACTACAGGCTGTTCATCCTGGCATGCATACAATAACCATGCGAGGGACATGAGGACAATCCATTTTGCATTTTTCATAGACAGGTGATTTTTGATTAAAGAAAATTATACTACACAAACTCATTCATCAGACAATCCGTGTGGGGCTTGCATCGTCAATCACAGGAAGAACATCATCCAATACGGGCATACGATCTCACACCGGGACAGAACACTTCAAAAGAAAAGACTCGGAGAAAAAGAGAAATGGCCGCAGATACGCAAATCCATCAACAACTTGCGGCAACCCTATAAAGGTATGGGAATTTTCGGATTGCCAGGCTCATGGCAATGGCTAAATTTAAATAGGATTGATACTTGCAAACGGCAGCCTGATGTGCTGGCGCGAAATACTTGTGCTGCACAATGAAGTCATCAGCACAGTGCAAAATATGACAACCGCCGTTGGCAAATTGCCAGCCCTGTATTATCGGATACAAATATATAAGCCCGATAAAGCCGACATGCGCATTCTTGTTGAATTGACCGGCAACGACAAGTTTACGCTGAAGTCCGGATACAGCGTCAAAGGCGACATCATTTTAGAAAAATTGCGCATTTACCAATTTATTCTGAAAAAGCTATTCAGAAAATTTGAAGACCAACCGGATGCCTGAAATTCGGAAGACCAACCATTCTTTTTAAAAGAAGCCATTGGGACAATCGGTAATATAGTCATAGTCAACTAACAGGGTGATCCCAAAGCATCGGTCGGCTTGCTGATCCATAAACTCTTTAAAACATCCGGCAAGGGTTTGTTCCTGTCTTGCAAATTAAAGTTGCCCGTGCTCTTATTGCAATTCAGAATATCCAAAAAGCGAATTATACTCCACGCAATAAATCAGGACAAATCTATGAGCTTCCAGATCAATATTCTGGTCAATTTTAAAAATGAGTGAGTCATTGACGTATGCATAAGGCAAGCTGGCAATCTCGATCGTGTTGGCCCTGCTGAAATTGTTTGCTTTGGACAGAAAGACATGCACGTCCGGCCCTTGTGTCATGTTATATCCATCAAAGCGCAAAATACGATTGTTGTTATCGTCTGTAAACTGGTAAACATTCCCACGCAGGCCATGTCCATATCCTTTAAAAACGCCTGTCCTTGTTCCTGAACCCATCGGCACCGATGCCGGAACCGGATTGTCAGACATAACCTCGTTCTCGGCCCGATCGAAATCTTCCTGACCTGTACACTTGAAGAGGATCAGGGCCAGGCAGATTATCAATAGTATATTTTTCATAGCAGGTTTACTTTAAATGACTAAAAGGTTTTATGGTTATGGCCAGTAGCGCCATCCCTGCCTTGTATCGAAAACGCTCATTCATAATTTCGCCGTTGTTGAAAGAAAGTTTTCGATCAATGGAATACTCACTGAAAAGGAATGTAAGTCCCGTTCGAAGTCCAATACAAGGTGTGAGCCAGTAACGGAAGTACAGCTCTGAATTCAGGGATCCGATGTCGTTGTCACTGGTCAGCAGAAAATTGTATCGCGTAGGTGCTCCGTGCTGAACAGGCTCCTGCCCTGCATCAAACGTGCTGGAGATTATATCGAATTGCCGGCTCTTCCCAAACGTAACACCGGCAATATCAATATTAAAACCCAGTTCAAATTTTGGGGCGATTGCGTATTGAAGCGCGAGCATTATGTTTACGGAATTGGTTTGTGCCGTTGCTGTGGTTATGGTATCAATATTTTCATTGATCGTAGGTGAAAATATGGTGCCGAGGTTTTGGACCGTGCTGGTGTATTTCGCCGGCGCCGTAGTATAATACTTATTGCCCGCCACAAAACCCGTGAAACGGATACCATAACCAACCTGAAATTTACCTCTCAAAGCCACCGGATGAAATCGGGTCCATGCAAGTGCACTCGAAAAATTTCTCTTGCCGCCGCTGATGGCGAGGTCTACCTGGCTATTGGACAAATACGCTGCACCTGCAGATTGTCCAAATGAAAAAGAAGGGACCAGGATCGAGATCAATATAAAAATATTTTTTCCCATACAATCTATTTAGCCGGTGTCAGGTGAAGTTCAATGGAGACAGTGACGGATTCTGCTACTTTACGGAACAGGACGACCGGTGGCTCGACGGCATGATGCTCAAGTACCACATCAAATTTCCCTGCCATGAGAATATTTCCATCTGACTCAGGCCCAATCGCAAGGTGAATGATGCGTGGCCTGGAAATACCGTGTATAGTTAACTCGCCCTGCACATCAATCTGCTGTCCCGCACGAAGAATATCCGGAAGACCTTTTACGATTTTCCCCTTAAACTTTGCTTCCGGAAATTCAGCCGACTCCATGTAACGTTCGTTGAAATGTTTCTGCATGAGCGCCTTTTTAAATCTGAAGGAATTTACAGGTATAATGACCTCGCATGCTCCGGACTGCGTGTTCAGGCTTGCGTCTACGTTTTGCGAGTTTGCCGATATGTCCTCGATGTAAGAAGGTGCAAAAAATGCCACCTCGCCTCTGACAGAGCGATACCGGCCGGACTGTGCGGCATACTGGCCACGCATCTCCTTGCTTTGAAAAAATATGCATGCCAAACCAGTCAGCAAAACGATAGTCTGAATCATATCATTGAACAGCGTAATTATTCTCCGCCATGTTTGTCAAAGATTGATGATTTGAGGATGCCCGAATGTCTGCGAGAAGACACTTACACGTTTTTAACGACGTATGATGCACGGCACAAAACTATCGGGCTTTACCGGTCCGGTTGCAACTGGAATTCGGCTTTATAAATGTCTTTAATGTCCTTTAATACTTTTTCGCTGTGATTCATGAACTTCAACTCCGTGACAATGCCTTTGTTGATAAAGACGCCGGTCTGTCCTTTAAAATTCAGGTACGCATTTTCTAGTTGCACGGCGCCGTGAATCGGCGGCTTAAATATAATTTTGGCTAGCCATCGCAAGAGTGTAGGCATGCCATTGCTCGCAGTCATGGTGGTTTTATTCGGTCCGGGGCACGCACTCCTGATTTGAATGCCTTCTGCCATCAGCTCTCCGGCAATAGCTGCTGTCCAAAGCGACAGTGCAAGCTTTGAGGCAGCATACGGACCGAACAACTTTCTAAAATGATTTGGCCTTGACAGGTTATCCGGGTCAAACATTTTTACGGTCAACAGCGCATTGGAAGATGTATTGATCACAACCCGTTCCGTGCCCCGAAGAAGCAGCGGCTTTAGTTCTGTTAAGACAATATACGGCACCACCGCATTTACTTCATAATGCATGTCCCGATGTTGCCTGGAGTAGGTCAAGGCAGGAAGACCGACACCGGCATTATTGAACAGTACATCGATCGACGATTCGTTTTTTCTAACAAGTGCCAGTGATTGCTGCAGTACGCGAAAATCGCCAAGGTCTGTTTTGTACACACGCAGTGTTCCGTTGTGAAGAGACTTGCGGATAATGTCCGCGGCGGGTAATTCTGATCGGATCAGTGCAATCACTTCCCATCCCTTCGCGAGAAGGTGACAGGTCAAACTGAATCCGACACCGGAGCTTGCTCCTGTTATTAATGCGATAGCCATAGAAATAATTTTTCAACAAAATTAATTTCTATATTACCAGCGCCAGGCATGAGACATGCATTGTGATTAACTAACATTTCTGTAAGTATGAGAAAAGAAAACTCTTCCAACCGCGCAAACCAACGCATCATGAATGCCATCTGCGGAACGGCGCATAGTATTGATATTATCAGCGGAAGATGGAAAACTACCATTGTTCAGATGCTGCACCGGAAAGTTATGCGCTACACGGACATGAAGGACAAAATCCCAGGGATCTCGGATCGCATGCTATCCAAACAGTTAGCCGAGCTCGAACGGGACGGATTGATTCAACGTACGATACATGCCGCCGTGCCACCCAAAGTAGATTACGATCTCACACAAGCCGGCAAGGAAATGTCCGAGGCGTTACAGCCACTGAGTATGTGGGGACGAAAATACAAGGCGCTGGGTACGCTTTAATCTTTGGACAGCCGTTACTCCGTCAAGTACCTTCAATCCATTTTCCGATGGAGGGTGGCAGGTAATTGTCCATCTGAGTCAACAACTGTCCAATATCCTTATCGGCCAGTATCATTTTACGATTGACCTCTTTCAGAAAGCCCCGTGATACCATTGTGTGCGTGAGCCTGAGAAGCTCATCATAAAAACCATTGATATTTAAAAGGCCAGTCGGTTTTGAATGAAGACCGAGCTGTCCCCATGTGAGAAACTCAAACAGTTCATCAAGTGTTCCGAACCCGCCAGGCAAGGCGATCGCGCCCTGGGCCAGGTCTGCCATTTTCTGTTTTCGCTGATGCAATGTCTCCACAATAATGAGATCGGTGAGTCCGGTATGTGCAACTTCCCTGTTTGCCAGAAAAGCAGGCAGTACTCCTGTTACGATGCCACCGTTCGCCAGTGCTCCGTCCGCCACTGATCTCATTAATCCTACATTTGCGCCTCCATATACCAGGCTGATGTTACGTTCTGCAAGAGTTTTCCCGAGCGCGTAGCTCACGTCCATGTACTGCCGATCAAATCCTGAACTTGATCCGCAAAAAACCAATACGCTTTTCATAATCATTCCATTCATTTTCATAGCGATAATACTCAAATAACCTTTGCGTATTCGAAACAGGCATGGACATCTTGCACGTCTGTCGCTGTCGCGACAAAAGCCGATATACATCCTGCTACGGACTTCGCCCGGAAATGCAATGCACACTATGTCGGCATGCGGACACTGTATTTTAACCGGGGTTGAAGTCTTTTGCACCGTTGTTATACAGGATGGATCCGGAGTCCACATCAACTTTTTATCATTAAACAATCTCTTGAGTGCATGAGCTTATTTTCGAAGAAAGACATCAACACGCTACTACAGCCTGAGAATCATTCGGCAAAAGATTTCAAAAGATCGCTGACGGCAACTAACCTGGTAACGCTCGGTGTTGGCGCTGTGATCGGTGCGGGCCTGTTCGTCAGGACAGCGAGCGCTGCCGGAGAAGCTGCGGGACCTGCCGTTACCATATCATTTTTAATTGCCGCCATCGGATGTGCATTTGCCGGTTTGTGTTACGCCGAATTCGCGGCCATGATTCCCATTGCCGGAAGCGTTTATACCTATGCTTACATTACGCTGGGTGAATTTACAGCCTGGCTTATTGGTTGGGCCGTCATACTGGAGTATGCCCTGACGGCATCAACGCTTGCCATTGCCTGGAGTGAATACTTCAATAATCTCACAGGAAACATCATTCCTTATCAATGGACGCACTCGCCCTTTGAAGTGTCCCGGGCAGGCACACATGGCATCATGAATTTACCGGCGCTGGGAATTCTCTTTCTGATCACGCTCATCCTTATTAAAGGGACGAAAGAATCCGTCACCATCAATACTATTGTTGTCTTTATCAAGGTGGCGATCATCCTGATCTTTATCGTCATCGGCATTCAATTTATCAATCCGCTCAATTATTCGCCTTTCCTGATACCCGATAATATTCCAGGACATGAGGCGTTTAACCGCCATGGCATCGGCGGCGTTTTTGGCGGAGCCGGAATTGTATTCTTTGCGTTCGTCGGGTTCGATGCAGTGTCGACAACAGCGCAGGAAGCCAAAAATCCGCAGCGGGACATGCCCATCGGA
>JAESFU010000797.1_pt1 | contig 11164 bp, 8 predicted proteins | sample 9269461 | NCBI WGS metagenome assembly JAESFU01 (sample SAMN14502556, study PRJNA617107) | algae metagenome | isolation source: Stenomitos rutilans HA7619-LM2 and co-occurring heterotrophs from cave walls | place: USA: Waikapalae cave, Hawaii | collected 2009-07-28
GCGCAGGCCTAATCCTTCGCGCATGACCGTGTCGATGTCTTCGACCGTCGCAACACCGTCGCGCACCAGGCAATACGCCTCACGAAGGACTGCGCCCTGGATTCGGTTGAAGACGAAACCCTCGACTTCTTTTGCAACGAGTATTGGCTTCTGGCCGGTGCGGATCATGAGATCGCGCACCGCTTCGGTGACGCGCGACGCGGTGAAGGGGGCAGGGATCAATTCGACGACGGGAAGGAGATAGGGCGGATTGCCGGGATGGACATTGAGACAGCGCTCGCGGCCGGGGAGTTCGGACGCCCATTGCGAGGCGGGGATCGTCGAGGTCGAACTTGCGATCGCCGCGGCGGGATCGGCGAGACGATCGAGCCGCATCATGAGCTGCTTCTTCAGCGCAAGATCTTCCGGCGCGTTTTCCTGGATATGGCTTGCATTGGCGACGGATTTCTCCTCGCTGTCGCAAAGCGTGACGCGGGTGAGAAGTTGGTCCGGAGTTTCGTCTAGAAGTCCATAGTGCTGGAGCCGCGCGAGGCGTTCGGCAATTGCCGACTTGGCGCGCGATAACTGGTCCGCGCTGGGATCGAAGAGCTGCACCGGAAACCCGGTGCGGGCAAAGACGATCGACCAGGCAAGCCCGATACTGCCGGCGCCGATAACGGCGATGGGCCGCTTGGAGCTCACGTGGGAAGCGATGAGGTGATACGGACGCTGGCTTCCTGCAGGATCGGCAGGAATTTCTCGCGCATCGTATCGAGGCTGATGCGCCCGGCATGGCAGCCGAGATTCATAGCAGCAGCGACGACGCCGGAGCGCGCGCGGATCGGCACTGCGAGCGACCGCAGGCCCGGCTCCAATTCCTGGTCGACGATCGACCAGCCCTGGCGGGCGACGGCGCGCAACTCATCGCGTAATTTGACGCGGCTTGTGATGGTGTGGGGCGTGAGCTTCTCCGGCTGCATCTGTTCGATGCGCTTGCCGAGTTCTTCCTCTGGGAGTGCTGCGAGCAAGACGCGGCCCATCGACGTGCAATGGGCGGGAAGGCGGCTGCCGACGCTCAAGCCGATGGTCATGACGCGATTGGCGGGGACACGCGCCACATAGACGATCTCGATGCCGTCGAGCACTGCCATGGAGCAGGATTCCTGCGTGGCGCTGACGACATTGCGCATGACCGGCTCGGCGATGTCCCACAGGGTCATCGAGGCGAGATAGGCAAAGCCAAGATCGAGGACCTTGGGACGCAGTTCGAAATATTTGCCGTCGGTCTGCGCGTAATTCTCTTTGACGAGGGTGAGCAAAAACCGCCGCGCTGCCGCCCGCGTCATGTGAGTTTCGTCGGCGACTTCGCTCAAGGTCATGCGCGGGCGATAACGACTGAAGGCGCGTATGACGTCGAGGCCCCTTACGAACGATTGAACGTAGTCGGGATCGGCAGTTTCGCGTTCAGGCATGGTCCCATTGTCATCTTTGGGCCGGCGCAGCATGCGTCCTCCCGCGGGTCTCGCCGCTTGCTATCGACCCAACTAACATTTGTTCGCAAAGCGTGCAATCCGACCGGCCTGCGGTCGCAGGGTGGCGCCCGGAGAATGGCCTTGACGAACATGTGTGCGAATATCGTATAGTCCTGCCCGACCCGCCCCGCGACCGTGGTGCCCCATGACCCTCGCCAATTATGCCGACGAGCTCGAAGAACTCGACCGGCGTTACGTTTTCCACCCCTTCACCTCGCCCTCCGACCAGGCCAATTCGAGCCCACGCATCATCGTGGCCGGCAAGGGCGCGGTTCTGCGCGACAGCCGCGACAAAGAATATATCGACTGCATGGCGGGCTTGTGGTGCGCCAATGTCGGATACGGTCGCCCCGAGCTTGCCGAATGCATGAAGGATCAGACGCTCAAGCTCTCCTATTACCACTCCTTCATCAGCATGGGCACCGACTCGCCGGCGCTCCTCTCCGAGAAGCTGGTCAAGATGGCGCCGGGCAAGATGTCGAAGGTCTTCTTCGGCAATAGCGGCTCGGATGCCAACGACACCCAGGTGAAGCTCGTCTGGTATTACAACAATGTGCGCGGCAAGCCGCAGAAGAAGAAAATCATTGCGCGGAAACGCGGCTATCACGGCGTGACGGTGATGGCGGCAAGCCTCACCGGCTTCGAAGGGATGCACAAGGGCTTCGACTTGCCACTGCCGATGGTGCGCCATGTGAAGCCGCCGCATCGCCTGTGGGAAGCCGAGCCCGGCATGCCGGATTCAGATTTCGTCAAACTCCTCGCCGACGATCTCGAAAAGACGATCCTTGCCGAGGGGCCTGACACGGTCGCCGCCTTCATCGCCGAGCCCGTGCAAGGGGCAGGGGGCGTCATCGTACCGCCCAGGGGCTATTTCGCCGCGATCCAGCAGGTGTTGAAGAAACACGACGTGTTGTTGATCGTCGATGAGGTGATCAGCGGCTTCGGGCGCCTCGGCACGACTTTCGGCTGCGAAGCGATGAATATCGTCGAGCCGGATTTGCTGACCGTCGCCAAGGGCATCACCTCGGCCTATGTGCCGCTCTCCGGCGTGCTCGTATCGGAAAAGGTGTGGGCGACACTTGTCGAAGGCAGCGCCAAATACGGGCCCTTCGGACACGGCTTCACCTATTCGGCGCATCCCGTGGCCGCCGCCGTCGCGCTCGAAAACTTGGCATTGCTCGAGAAAGACAAACTGATCCAGCGCGCTGCCGATCTCGGCAAGCATATGCATGCCGGATTGGCCAAGGCCTTCAAGGATCACCCGCTGGTCGGAGAAATCCGCGGCACGGGATTGATCGGTGCCGTCGAGTTTGCCGACAAGTCCAAGGGCGGCAGGCCCGTGGCCTTCGATCCGCAATTGAAGGTCGGCACCCGCATTTCGAAGAGGGCTTTCGAAGACGGCGTGATCGTGCGAGCCTTGCCGGCGGCCGACACGGTGGCCTTCTCGCCGCCTTTCGTGACGTCGGAAGCGCAGGTCGACCGCTGCATCGAGACGGCGCGCCGCGCTGTCGACAGCGTGATGGACGAATTGGTGCGCGATCGGCAATGGAAGGCGGCCTGATCGCGGGCCTCGAGTGAGTTGGGAGATCGATATGACAGCGAATGAGTCAGGCGCCCATCCATGGATGGGGAATTCGCTCGCCTCGGTGAAGCAGGCCATGCTCGATGAGATCGGCGTCGCGACAATCGAGGAACTCTTCGAGCAAATCCCGAAGGAGCACCGTCTCAAGGCGAAATTGAAGCTTCCCCCCGGCATCAAGTCGGAAGCGAGCCTGCGCCGTCACCTGACATCTATCCTCGCCAAAAATGAGGATTGCGAAGAGAACTTGAATTTCCTTGGCGCCGGCTGCTGGCAGCATCATGTCCCGGCCGTGGTCGACGAGATCGTCGGACGCACCGAATTCCTCACTCCTGTCTGGGGATCGCCGCAATCCGATCTTGGCCGCAACCAGGCGTGGTTCGAGTATTCGAGCCAGCTTGGCGAATTGCTCAACATGGATGTGGTGAGTCTTCCCGTCTATTCCTGGGGCTGCGCCATTGGCCATGCCATCCGCATGGCGTCGCGCATGACCGATCGGCACGAAGTCATCATTGCCGATATTTTCGATCCCGAGCGGCTGTCGGTGGTCGAGAATTACTGCGAGCCGGTCGACATGCCGGATCACATCAACGTGGTACGCGTCAAGACGACGAATGGCCTGATTGATTTGGCCGATCTCAAGAAGAAGATTTCGCCCAAGACGGCCGCCGTCTATTTCGAGACGCCGTCCTATCTCGGCCTTTTCGAAACCAACGCCGCAGCGATTGCCGCGACTGCCCGGCATTTCGGCGCCGAGACCATCGTCGGCGTCGATCCCTTGACGCTCGGCATCGTGAGACCGCCCTCCGATTTTGGCGCCGATATCGTCGTCGGCCCGACGCAGCCCTTGGGCGTTCACATGAATTGCGGCGGCGGCGTCGGCGGTTTCATCGCATCTCGCGACGAAGCGCGGTACGTGCGCGAGTATAATGGCTTCCTCGTCAGCATCACCGAAACCGCGAAAGCCGGCGAATTCGGTTTCGGCCTCGCCAGCGCGCACCAGACATCCTACGGCATGCGCGAAAAGGGCAAGGACTGGACCGGCAATTCCGTCTATCTCTGGGCGATTGCCAACTCCGTTTACATGTCGCTCCTCGGTCCGCAGGGCTTCAAGGAACTCGGCGAACTGATCATCTCGCAATCCCATTTCGCCGCGAAACGCCTGAGCGAGATCAAGGGAGTTTCAATCCCGTTCAAGGGCGGCTTCTTCAAGGAATTCGTCGTCGACTTCACCAAGACGGGAAAGTCAGTGGCAGAGATCAATGCCGCGCTACGCAAGCAGAAGATCTTCGGCGGCAAGGATCTGTCCAGGGAAATTCCGGCCCTCGGCCAGAGCGCGCTTTACTGCGTGACCGAAGTACATACGAGCGAAGACATCGAGAGATTGGCCGCGGGCATAGAAAAGGCGGTGATGTGATGGGCAAGAAATCAACGGATACCATGAAGCTCCGTAATTTCCATTCCGCATCCTGGGATGAACCGGTCGTCATGCAGCTTGGCGTTCCGGGTCGGCGCGGCCAGGTCTTCGCCAAACCCGATGCAGCGGTCGTCAAGAAAGCCGGCAAAGCGGATTCGCTGATCCCGAAGGAGTTGGCGCGCGCGACATTGCCGAAGCTCCCCGAGATGACCGAGCCTGAAGTCCAGCGCCATTACCTGCATTTGTCGCAGGAAACGCAAGGCATGGTGAATATTAGCCTCTTCGGCACCTGCACGATGAAGTATAATGCGCGGGTGAGCGAGACGGTGGCGCAGCGCCCCTTCGTCGCCGAGGTGCATCCCTTGCAGCCCGATGATACGATGCAGGGCATTCTCGAAGTCCTGCATGAATTCGATTTGGGCTTGCGCGAACTTTCCGGCATGGATCAGTTCGTGTTCCAGGCGGGCGGTGGCGCCGATGCGGCCTATACGAATTGTGTCGTCACACGCGCCTATCACAAGTCGCGCGGCGAACTCGGCAAGCGCAATGAAGTCATCACCTCGATCCAGGCGCATCCGTGCAATGCGGCAACCGCCGCGGCCGCGGGCTTCAAGGTGATCACGCTCAATCTCGAAGAGAATGGCTATCCTTCGACCGAAGCGCTTAAGGCTGCCGTCTCGGATCGCACCGCCGCGCTCTTCATCAACAATCCCGACGACATGGGCATCTATAATCCGAACATCAAGGAATGGGTGCGGATCGTCCATGAGGCCGGTGGATTGTGCTTCTATGATCATGCCAATTTCAACGGCGTCATGGGCAAGATCCGCGCGCGCGAATTGGGCTTCGATGCCTGCATGTTCATGCTGCACAAGACCTTCGGCGCGCCGAAGGGCGGCGGCGGCCCGGCGGTCGGCGCCTATGGCTGCACGGCAGCATTGGCACCCTTCTTGCCGAAGCCTGTCGTGGTGAAGGAGAAGGACAAGTACCGGCTCGACTACGGCCTGAAGCAGAGCGCCGGAAAAGTGCGCGAATTCTTCGGCAATGTCCCACAGGTCATCAAGGCCTATGCCTGGCTGTGCGCCATGGGCGGCGACGGCATCGACGAGGCCTCCGATATTTCGGTGCTCGCCAATAATTACATGGACAAGAGGCTTTCGAAAATTCGCGGCCTCGCGATGTCCAATCCGGACATCAAGAGGCATCGCCTTGAAATGACGCGCTGGAGCTTGGGTCCGATGAAGACCGATACCGGCGTCGGAACCATTGAAGTCGCCAATCGCATGGCCGATTACGGCGTCGATCCCTATTGGATGAGCCACGAGCCGTGGGTCGTGCCCGAGCCTTTCACGCCGGAAGCGGGCGAGATGTATTCCAAGGAAGATCTCGATTACTGGATGGCGGTGATCGCCAAGGTCTCCGAAGAAGCCTATGCCGATGCTGAGCTTGTGAAGTCGGCGCCGCATAATCAGCCGATCCGTCAGATCAAGGGCGATTGGCTGGATGACCCGGAGAAATGGGCGATGACCTGGCGGGCTTACTTGCGGAAGCACGGTTCGAAATCGGGTGCGGATAAGAAGACCGCGCCGTCGCATGCGGCCGAATAGGAGTTCTTCGCGTGAGCAAGCTTAAGGTAGCCGCCTCCACATTTCCGTTTCTCTATTCGCATACGGGGATCGGAGCGCTCGAACATCTGGCGTCTCTCGGCTTCAAAGTCTTTGAGATGATGATCTTTCCGCCGCATTGCTGGCCGGCGGACATGTCGATCCGCGAGCGCAACGCCATCCGTTCGAAGCTCGATGGCGAGGGCTGGAAGTTCTCGTCCTTCTGCTACCCCTTGCTCGACAACAATCCCAATTCCGTGGACAAGCTCATGCGCCGCTACACGCTCGATCGCTACAAGGAAGCGATCGAATTGGCCAATGATTGGGACTGTCCCTATGTTTGCGCCATACCGGGACCCGTCAACAGCCTGATTAATCCACCCTATAAGTGGATGCGCGGTTGGTTCGTCGAAGGCATGAAGGAATTGGTCGAATTCGCCAAGGGCTCGAATGTCGAGATCATCCTCGAGAACGTGCCCTTCACCTTCCTGCCGACCGCCGATGACATGCTGAAAGTCGCCGACGACATCGACCCCTCGGTCGGCATCAATTTCGACATCTGCAACTCGGCCTATATCAAGGAAGATTTTGCCGCCGCGATCCGCAAGCTCGGCAAGCGCGTGAAGAACGTGCATATTTCCGACAGCGGCTATGGCGACTTCAAGCATGATCGCCTCGGCACCGGCATCGTCGATCCGGCGCCGGCCGCCAAGGCGCTCAACGATATCGGCTATGACGGCTATACGGTGCTCGAAATCATCACCGACGCGATGCAGAAGGGCAATGATCCCGATGGCGACATCCGCGCGAGCCACGACATCCTCGCCAAGCACGGCTGGGAAGCGCGAGGAGCTTAAGGAAATATCGTGACCCGGCGGTTCCGCCTCGGCCTGATCGTCAACCCCTTGGCGGGCATGGGCGGACGGGTCGGTCTCAAGGGAACCGACGGCCGCGCCGATGAGGCGTTGAAGCTTGGCGCGAAGCCGTCTTCAGGCGAGCGCGCGCAACGCGCCTTGAAGCGATTGGCAGTATCGCACCCTTCATTGACGATCGTGGCGGCGCATGGCGCCATGGGACAGGATGCCGCGAACGAAACAGGGTTCCTTGCAGAACTGATCGGCGCATCGCCAGGCAACGTCACGACAGCGGCGGACACTGTGGCCGCAGCACGTGAGATGCGGGCACGCGACGTCGATTTGATACTCTTCTCCGGCGGCGATGGAACGGCGCGTGATGTATTCGAGGCGGTGGGCGACGATGTGCCGATGCTCGGCATCCCGGCGGGGGTGAAGATGCAGTCCGGCGTCTTTGCGACATCGCCGGAGATTGCGGGCGAGATCGTCGCGGCACTTGCCGCCATGCCGGATCGCACCAAGGCGACCTGTCGCGCCTCCGAGGTCATGGACATCGATGAAGATTTGTTGCGGCAGGGCGCGATTTCGCCGCGTCTTTATGGCTATGCCAGGGTTCCTTACTTCCCGTTGCGCTTGCAGAATGCCAAGGCGCGACAACACGCGCTCGATGAAGCCGCTGTGAGTGCTGCTGCACGCCAACTTGCCACCGCTATGGATCGCGATTGTCTCTATGCCGTCGGCGCCGGGCGCACCGCAAAGCGCATCATCGAGGCCTTGGGCGAGAAGGGCACTTTGCTCGGTACCGATCTTGTCGCGGACGGCAAGGTGATCGCGCGCGATGCCAATGAAAACACGATCCTTGAGCGCGCCGGCGAACGGCCCTTGAAAATCATCATCGGCGTGGTCGGCGGGCAGGGCTATGTCCTGGGCCGCGGCAACCAGGAACTGTCGCCGGATGTCATTCGCAAGGCCGGGCGGAACAACATCACGATTATCGCCTCGCAGGAGAAATTGATGGCCTTGCCAGACAAGCGACTTCTGGTTGAAACAGGCGATGGCGAACTTGATCGAGAATTGGCTGGCTACTGGCGGGTGGTCGTTGGTCCAACGGATGAAATGGTGATGAAGATGGTGGCGGCATGACTTTGCGACCGGACCGTGTGCTGCTGGCGCCGGGGCTCGAGATCAGCCGTATCGTTACCGGTCTCTGGCAGGTGGCCGATCAGGAGCGCTCCGGCACCAAGCTCGATGCAACGCGCGCCGCAACCGATCTCGCCGCCTATGCAGCGGCCGGCTTCGATACCTTCGACATGGCCGATCACTATGGCAGCGCCGAGGAGATCATCGGTCGTCTCGCAGAACTGCGCGCCGCAAATCCTGCAATTCCCGCCTATCGCGCTTTCACCAAGTGGTGCCCCGAACCAGGCCCGATGACGCCCTCTGTGGTGCGCGCCGCGGTCGAACGCGCCTGTGAGCGCATGGGAACCGGTCGCATCGACCTCATGCAGTTCCATTGGTGGATGTTCGAGCATCCCGCCTATCTCGACGCGATGCAGGAATTGGCAAAGCTGAAGGACGAGGGCCTTATCGGCAGCCTGGGCGTCACCAATTTCAACACCGATCACCTGCGCGTGTTGGTGAAGTCGGGCATCCCCATCGACACAAATCAAGTGTGCTGTTCGCTGCTCGACCGCCGCGCGCTGGGCGACATGTCGGAATTCTGTCTCGCGAATGGCGTCAAGCTTCTCGCTTACGGAACGCTCGGCGGCGGCTTCCTATCGGATCGCTGGCTCGGGGCGGGTGAACCGGCCGACATCGCCGATTGGAGCAAGATGAAATACGGCCGCTTCATCGCGGCGATCGGCGGCTGGCGCGCCTTGCAGACGATCCTGAAGGCAGCATCCGAAATCGCCGTCAAACACGGCGTATCGATCGCCAACGTCGCGACCCGTTGGGTGATGCAGCAGCCGGCGGTGGCGGCCGTGATCGTCGGCGCGCGTCTGACGGAGCGCGAGCACCGCGCCGACAATCTGAAGCTCTTCGCCTTCTCACTTGATGATGACGATCTGGCAAGACTCGACACCGCCATCAGCCAGAGCCTGAAGATTCCCGGCGACTGCGGCGATGAATACAGGAAGCCACCTTATCTGACCGCATCGGGCGATCTCTCGCATCATCTCGCATCTTTCCCGAAGGTCTATCAGCCGACTTCAGTCAATGGTCACGCCGATCATTTCCGGGTCGACTCCGGCAGCATGTGGGAACCGATCTGTGGCTATTCGCGCGCCGTCAGGCGGAAAGACCGGATTCTCGTCTCCGGCACGACCGCGACGCATGGTTCGGGCGAGATGGTCTGCCCCGGCGATCCGGCCGGTCAAACGGTCTACATCCTCGACAAGATCGCGGCGAGCCTCTCGGCATTGGGCGCACGGATGGAAGATGTCATCCGCACCCGAGTCTATCTCGCCAATGCCGATGATTGGGAGGCGGTCTCGCGCGTCCATGGCCGCTATTTCGGCGAAGTTCGCCCTGCGAACACGCTCTTGGAGGTTTCGCGGCTGGTCGGCGATTATCTGGTCGAAATCGAAGCCGAAGCAGTGGTCGGATAGGTCAATTATCTTTGCATACTCGTAGTATACAGTTGACTGGCGCGGACCCTTAAGCGAACATCAATTTCAATCCGGCGGGCTCCTGCCGGTCACACAGGGAGGTAATCTGCAAATGCTCAAAAACATCGTCACGCGCTGCATCGCGCTGGCCTTTGCGGTGGCGGCCATGGTCGGCATTGCCGAGGCGCGATCGCTCGACGACATCATCAAGGAAGGCACGATCCGCATCGGCATCAATCCGAACTTTCCGCCGATGAGCAGCCGCAACGCGGCCGGCGAATGGGAAGGCTTCGACATCGAGATCGGCAACAAGCTTGCCGAAGCGCTCAAGGTGAAGGTCGAATGGGTTCCGACCGAAACCGCCCAGCGCGTGCCGTTCCTGGTGGCCGATACGATCGACATTTCGCTCGGCGCTCTGACGCGTAACTCCGAACGCTCAAAGCTCATCGAATACACCGTGCCGCTTCACACTGAAGTGCTGGCTGTCCTCACCACAGACAAGGTGACGGTCGACAATTGGAAGCAGCTTGACGATTCGAAATACACGCTCGCCAATATGCGCGGCAACTGGACTGTCGATTTCATCAAGACGGAACTTCCCAAGGCCAAGCTTGAACTGGTCGACAGCATCGCCGACACCGTCCGCCTGGTCGCCCAAGGCCGCGCCGACGCGATCGTCGAGAACATCGACTTCTTCATGGCGCAGACCAAAAACTATCCGGATGTGAAGTGGAAGACGCTGCCCGATCCGATCGATGTCGCCTATTGCGCGATCGGTGTAGGCCGCGGCAACTACCCATTGCGCGATACGCTCAACATCATTCTCTACAACCTGCATTCGAGCGGCGCCGTGAACGCGGCCTGGGAAAAGGCTTATGGCTCGCCCATGCTGGTCAAGGTCACGCCGAATCCGTATTTCTAAGCTGAACACGCCAGTGGCGGGCTTCGATTTCGCATCGAAGCCCGTCGTCTCTACCGAAGGAGACGACCGGTGAACTACACGTTCCAGTTCGGCGTCGCCTTCGATGTGTTGCCGCAACTCCTCGAAGGTGCCTTGCTCACCTTCCAGATGGGTGTCGTCACCTTCGCCGGGGGATCGATCCTCGGTCTCTTCTTCGCTGCGCTAAAGACCTACGGCAACAAGCCCTTGCGCGGCCTCGCGCAGGCCTATGTTGTCTTTTTCACCAACACGCCGGCACTCATCCAGATCTATTTCCTCTATTTCGGGCTGCCGGAATTCGGCATTCTCTGGGACAATTTCGTCTGCGTGATGATCGGGCTCATCCTCAATTCGGGCGCCTATCTGACCGAGATCATGCGAGCGGGTTTCCTGTCTGTCCGTACGACCGAAATGGAAGCGGCCGAGGCGCTGGGCTTCAATCGCTTCCAGCAGATCCGCCACGTGATCGTTCCGCATATCGCCAAGACGATCTATCCCGCACTCGCCAATTTCTTCATCGTCATCCTGGTCATGGGAACATCGATCGGCGCTGTCGTCGGCGTCGATGAACTGACGGGGCAGGCGATCAATCTCTCGACTGAGAACTATCGCTGGCTAGAGATGTGCACGGTCGCGGCCGGTCTCTATGT